>Ga0187786_10000314_pt1 | contig 14686 bp, 18 predicted proteins | sample 0815_BV2_10_20_M_FD_132449 | JGI IMG/M metagenome (GOLD analysis project Ga0187786, IMG submission 132449) | Tropical peat soil microbial communities from peatlands in Department of Meta, Colombia - 0815_BV2_10_20_MG | ecosystem: Environmental > Terrestrial > Soil > Wetlands > Peat | place...
CGCTTCTGGTTCGACATCCTCGGCGAACGAGGCTACGGCCATGGTCTGGCCCTGTTCGCCAGCGTCGGCGTCGTCGGCTTCCTGGTCGACCTGCCCTTCACGCTGTACCGGACCTTCGTCATCGAGGCACGCTTCGGTTTCAACAAGATGACATGGCGTCTCGCCATGGCTGACTTTGCCAAGCAGGCCCTGCTCGCCATCGTCATCGGCGCGCCGCTGCTGCTCGCCGTTCTCTGGCTGATGTCCGCCATGGGCGCGCGCTGGTGGTGGTATGTCTGGCTGTTCTGGCTCGGCTTCAACCTGCTGGTGATGCTGCTCTACCCGACGCTGATCGCACCGCTGTTCAACAAGTTCTCGCCGCTGCCGGAAGGCGCGCTGAAGACACGCATCGAAGGCTTGCTGGAGCGCTGTACCTTCACCACTTCCGGCCTGTTCGTCATGGACGGTTCGAAGCGCTCGGCGCATGGCAACGCCTACTTCACCGGCCTGGGCCGGGCCAAGCGCATCGTCTTCTTCGACACCTTGATCCAGAAACTGACGCCCGCCGAAGTGGAGGCGGTGCTGGCCCACGAACTCGGCCATTACAAGCGCCGCCATATCTGGAAGCGCATCGGCGCCACGGCCGCGGTCAGCCTTGGCCTGCTCTGGCTGCTTGGCCAGGTGATCGCCGAGCCCTGGTTCTATCAGGGTCTCGGTGTCACCACAGCGAGCACGGCAATGGCCTTGATCCTCTTCATGCAGGTGCTGCCGGCCTTCCTGTTTCCGTTGACGCCGGTAGCCTCACAACTGTCGCGACGCCATGAGTACGAGGCCGATGCCTATGCGGCGAAGCAGGCCTCGGCCGCCGATCTCGTCACCGCGCTGGTGAGCCTGTACCGCGACAACGCCGCAACGCTGACGCCCGATCCGATCCATTCGCTTTTCTACGATTCCCACCCGCCGGCTAGCCTGCGCGTTGCCAGACTGCGGGGAGCATAAGCCCAGGAGGCCACCATGCACGACACCGAAATTGCCACATTGATGCAGAATCTCGAAGGCTGGTCGCGCGAAGGAAATGCCATCGTCAAGACCTACCGCTTCGCCAATTATCACGAAACCATGGCCTTCGTGAATGCCATGGCCTGGATCTCGCACCGAACGGACCACCACCCCGACCTCACGGTCGGCTACAACCAGTGCACGGTGCTGTACACAACCCATTCCGCCGGCGGCCTGAGCCGCAAAGACTTCGACTGCGCCGCGAAGATCGACGCGCTGTTCTCTTGAACATCGCCGGCACCATCATCGCCGCCCACGGGCGGCACTACGAGGTCGAAAGTGCCGACGGCCGCCGCTGGCAGGCCGTGCCGCGTGCCAAGAAAAGCATCTACGCCTGCGGCGATCGCGTCACCATCGAGCCGGCCGGGACCGACCAGGCGCGCATCGTCGATCACCTCCTGCGCGATTCCCTGCTCTACCGCAGCGATCAATGGAAGCAGAAGCTGATCGCCGCCAACGTCGAACAGGTGGTCATCGTCACCGCCACCGAACCCGCCTTCAGCGACGAACTGGTCTCGCGCGCGATCGCCGCCGCCGAACACGAAGGCATGCGCGCCATCATCGTGCTCAACAAGAACGACTTCGCGGCCGCCCTGCCCGCTGCCCGCGACCGGCTGGCGCCATTCCAGGCGGCCGGCTACCCGATCATCGAGATGTCGGCAATACTGGATGCCGCGCCGCTACGCAGCTGGCTGGAGCACCGGTTGTCCGTCCTGGTTGGCCAGTCCGGGATGGGCAAGTCAACGCTGATCAATGCCTTGGTGCCCGGCGCTCAGGCGGCCACGCGCGAAATATCGACCGCACTCGACTCGGGCAAGCACACCACCACCCACGCCACGCTCTACCGCCTCGACGATGAGTCAGCGATTATCGACAGCCCCGGCCTGCAGGAATTCGGGCTGGCCCACCTGGCCTTTGGCGAACTCGAATGGGCCTTCCGCGAGTTCCGCCCGACGCTTGGGCAATGCCGCTTCCACGACTGCCACCACGAAGCGGAACCCGGCTGCGCGGTGAAGGTACTGGTAGAGTCAGGCGTGGTGGACCGCCGCCGTTACGAGCACTTCCTGGCCATCACGAAACGATTGGACTAAATGGAAATGCTGCCACCAACCCATGCCCTTCGGGATGATTCAGCACGTGGAGATATTCATGCCGTATGAACTGACAATCATTCAGGAGCGCACCTATCTCCACGCGACCGTTCGCGGTCTCAACACCAGCGAAAACGTCAGGCACTATCTCGAAGAGATCATCCGCGAATGCGCCGCCCGCAACTGCAACCGCGTGCTGGTCGAAGAGCGCCTGGAGGGACCACGTCTGGACACGATCGACGTGTTTCAGATCGTATCGGAGGAAAGCGGGCGCGTCATTGGACGTCTCGCGGCAATGGCTTACGTCGACATGAACGCCAGTGGCGATCTGATGCGCTTTGCCGAAACCGTGGCAGTCAATCGCGGCCTGCCCGTGAAGGTATTCCAGTCCGTCGGCGATGCCGAGAAATGGCTGGCTCGCGCCTGACAAGAAAACGGGCCGGATGGTCCGGCCCGCATTGTTGCACTAAGTGGCGTGTCGCCACGCCTGACTTTAGACGCGTTCCCAGATCGTCGTGATGCCCTGACCGCCGCCGATGCACATGGTGGCAAGGCCATAGCGACCGTTGACGCGAATCAGTTCATGCAGCAGTTTGGTGATGATGACGCCGCCGGTGGCCCCCACCGGGTGGCCAAGCGCGATGGCGCCGCCATTGGGGTTGGTCTTGACCGGATCGAGGCCGAGGCCGCGCGCCACGGCGATCGACTGAGCGGCAAAGGCCTCGTTCGATTCGATGACGTCCATCTTGTCGAGCGTCAGGCCGGCCTTCTGCAACGCCACCTTGGTGGAAGGAATCGGCCCTTCGCCCATGACGTCGTTCGGCACGCCGGCAATCGCGTAGGCGACCAGGCGCGCAATCGGCTTGTGGCCACCGGCAGCGGCCTTCGCAGCATCGGCCAGCACCAGGAAGGCAGCGGCGTCGTTGATGCCGGAGGCGTTGCCCGCAGTGACGGAGCCGTCCTTCTTGAAAGCGGGTTTCATCTTGGCCAGGGTTTCCATGGTGGTACCGGCCTTGGGATGCTCGTCGGTATCGAAGACGACATCGCCCTTGCGGGTCTGGAAAGTGATCGGCACGATCTGCGACTTGAAGCGGCCCTCGGCGATGGCCGCAGTAGCACGCTTCTGGGATTCGACGGCGAAGGCATCCTGCTCCTCGCGGCTGATGCCCCACTTGGTGGTCAGGTTCTCGGCCGTGATGCCCATGTGGCCGACGCCGAACGGGTCGGTAAGAACGGCGACCATGGCATCGATGGCCTTGGTGTCGCCCATGCGCGCGCCCGAGCGCAGCGCCGGCAGCAGATAGGCGCCGCGCGACATGACCTCGACACCGCCGCCGATGGCGAAATCGGCGTCGCCGAGCAGGATGGCCTGGGCCGAATTGACGACGGCCTGCTGGGCGGAACCGCACAGGCGATTCACCGCGTAGGCGATGGAATCCATGCTCATGCCGCCCTGGATGGTGGCGACGCGCGCGACGTAGGGGTAACGGACTTCGGTCGGAATGCAGTTGCCGACGGCGGCAAAAGTCACCTGCTTGGCATCGACGCCGGCGCGGGCAATCGCTTCCTTGACCACGACGCCGCCCAGTTCGGCCGGCTCCATGTCCTTCAGAGAACCATTGAAAGCGCCCACTGCACTGCGGACGGCGCTCAGAACTACCACTTCCCTCTTGTCAGCCATTTCTAAACTCCCGGTTATGTAATCAACTTGCCCAATTGGCGATTCCCAGCAGGGTCAGCAGCAATAGCGCCATCACCAATGTTCGCCAAACCAGGCCGATGGTGCTTTGCATGAAGTCGGGGTCGGCATCTTCGCCCACCCCCAGTTCCGGACGCTCGGCAAGTACGTCCTCGCCGCCGATCGGCATGCCCAGACGCACGCCCAACGCACCGGCGCCGGCTGCCAACAGAATGCCGCCGGCCTCTTCAGGCCAGCGGCCGGCTTGGCTGCGCCAGCAGAAAATCGCGTCCTCGAAATCCCCGACGATGGCGAAGGACGCGGCGGTCAGTCGCACCGGCAACCAGTCGATGACGGCGAAGGCGCGCCGGGCGAAATCGCCGAACGCGCCCAGTTCGCCGTCGCCGCGACCACCCCAGGCATAGCAGAAATGCCGCGCCAGCCGATACAGCAGCGCGCCGGCCGGCCCCAGCAGGGTGAACCAGAACAGCGGCGCGAAGACATGCCGGTGCGAGGACAGCAGGGCTTCCTCGATCGCCAGGCGGGCGATTTCACTGGAACTGAGGCGCTCGCCACTGATGCCGCGCCAGTTCGCCAGCAGTTGCCGCGCACGCTCCAGTTCGCCCATGCGCAGGGCGAGGTGGATGTCGGTAAAATGATGGCTGAACTGGCGAAAGCCCATGGTCAGATAAAGAATGCCAACGCCGAGCAGGACCGCGAGCAGCCAGTTGCTCCACACCGCCAGACCGAAGGCGACCAGCACCAGCAGTGCCGGCAGTGCCGCGCCAACCGCCCAGGCGGCAATGCCGTGGCTGCGCTCGCCGGCATTGAAGCGCGCTTCCAGTTGGCGCGACCAGGCATCGAGCCAGCCGTTGACACGGCCGACGGCCAAGGGCCGGGCCTGTTCGATAAGGAGGGCGAGAACGATGGAGATGAGAGTCATGGCCGCAGCCTGATGCAATGCAGCAAAGATATCACACGCCGCTGAACAAAAACTCCCGCAAGCTTACCAGCATGCCGGCCGTCGCACCCCATATGTAGCGCTCCTGCCAAGGCACGGCCCAGTACTCCCGCATGGCACCTTGGTATTCGGCCCGCTCGCGACGGAAATTGGCCGGCTGCAGCAGGAATTCGAGCGGCGGCTCGAAAACATCCTCGACTTCGAAGTCGTCGAGTTTAAGGTTGAGCGGCGGTGCCACCAGGCCGACCACCGGCTGCACGGTGAAACCCGTGCCGGTGCGGTATTCGGTCAGCGTACCGAGGATCTCTACCTGCACCGGGTCGAGTCCGACTTCCTCGTGCGCCTCGCGCAGTGCGGTGGCCACGGGGGAATCGTCCTCCGGCTCACAACGGCCGCCGGGAAAACTGATCTGGCCGGCATGGTCGCGCAGGTGGGCGGTACGCTGCGTGAGCAGGATGGTCAGCGCCGACGCGCGGAGCACGATGGGCACCAGCACCGCCGCCGGCACCAACGCAGGATCGGCAGTTTGCGGCTTTCCCGGCATCGATGGTGCTACGGCAGCGAAACGCTGCCGCAACCAGGCAGCCGTCAGCGACGCCATCAGTAGCGCTTCTTCAGGGTCATGGTCTGCCCGTCGCGCTTCATTTCCATGCGGTTTAGGAAACTCATGCCCAGCAGCACGATCGGCAGATCCTGTTCATGCACGGCGGCATCGACCTGGTTCAGTATCACGTCGCCTACGCGCACGGAGTTGAGCGTCACCTTCCAGATACGCGCCGGCCCGTTGGCGGTCATGGACATTGCCGGCTGGCCCTTCTGGTAATCGACATTGGCACGGCTGGCGTCGGTCTTGCCCATGGCGATCAGCGTCGCGCCGGTGTCGACCAGGAAGCGGACGGGCGCGCCGTTGATGGTACCGACGGTGGAGAAATGGCCATTGCTATCGGCCGTGAGCGAAACGGCCGCGGCTTCCCGGCTGTCGTTGCCCGTCGAAACCGCGTGCTGGCCGACGCCGAGCCGCTGCTTGCGACCGTCGATCTCGAAATGCGCCGCTCCCTCTTCGATCGACAGCAGCTTCACGCCATCCGGCGTCTTGACACCGACGGGAATGGAAAACGGCCTGCCACCATCGATGACCACCAGCGCTTTGCCGGCATAGAGGCCGACGAGGGAAACATCCGTGGCGTGGGCGGCACAAGCCATCGCAAACATGGCCGGCATGACGATAGAATCCGCTGTCCGCAGCGTCCTGAGTATGCCCATGAAGCCAGTCGCCATCTTTCGTCACAGCTCCGGAGAAGGTCCGGGCTATTTTGCCACATTCCTCGATGCCCACTCCGTACCCTGGCGGCTGATCAAGATCGATGCGGACGAGGCGGTGCCAACGGCGGCGGCTGAATTTTCGGGACTCTGTTTCATGGGCGGGCCGATGAGCGTCAATGACTATCTGCCCTGGTTGCCGCCGACTTTCGCGCTGATCCGCCAGGCCGCCGAACGGAGCATACCGGTGATTGGACACTGCCTCGGCGGACAACTGATGAGCAAGGCGCTCGGCGGCACGGTGACGAAGAATCCGGTGAAGGAACTCGGCTGGGGCAAAGTCAGTCGTGGCGACACGCCGGCGCAGGCTTGGCTGGGCGATCTGGAGTCCTTCGAGGCCTTCCACTGGCATGGCGAAACCTTTTCGCTGCCGCCGGGCGCCGCCCGCATCCTGACCAGCGCATATTGCGAAAATCAGGCCTTCGTCATGGGCCCGCATCTGGCCATGCAATGCCACGTCGAGATGACGGAAGCGATGATCCGGCTCTGGAACCGGCAATGGGCCGACGAGAAGACCGCGCCCGGCCCTTCGGTGCAGCAGCCGGAAGAGATGTACCAACGCATCGACGAACGCATCGCCGCGATGCGCGTCGCTGCCGACCGACTCTACACGCGCTGGATCGCGGGACTGAAAAGCTAATCGCGGAAGTTGCCGTAGATCAGCGGATAGTCGGTCACGCTCTTCTTCACCAGGGCGATCGCTTCCTGCAATAGATCGCGCTTGGCTCCGGTGACGCGCACCGCATCGCCCTGGATCGTCGCCTGTACCTTGAGCTTGCTGTCCTTGATCAGCTTGACGATCTTCTTGCCCAGCTCCTGATCGACGCCGGACTTGATCTTCAGTTCCTGCTTGGCCTTGTTGCCGGAAATGGACTGCACGTCGCCGATGTCGAGCCGCTTAGTGCTCTCGCGCGCCTTCTTTTCCATCTCGGGAAACAGGATGTCTTTGACCTGGCCGACCTGGAACTCGGAATCGCCAAAGACGGTGATCGCCTTGTCCTTCTCGTTCAGCTCGAGCTTGGCGCTGGTGCCCTTGAAGTCGTAGCGGTTGCCTACCTGACGGCCAGCGACATCGACGGCGTTCTTCAACGCCACCATGTCCGCTTCGGAAGTGATGTCGAAGGACGGCATGATCAGAAATGGCAGACGTAGTGGTAGGGCTCGCCGGTCACCTCGATGTCGAACGAGGAGTTGCCGGGAACGTTGAATTTCTGGCCCTCACCGCAGCGCTGCCAGTCGCCACCCTTCAGCCGATAGCGGCAGGCGCCGGCGACGGTTTCCATGATCTCCGGCACGCCCGTATTGAAGGTCAGTGTCGATGGCAGGATGACGCCGACGCTCTTCCTGGCACCGTCGGCGAACTGCACCGTATGGCTGACGCACTTGCCGTCGAAATAGACGTTGGCTTTCTTGACGACAGAGACATTGTCGAACTGGCTCATTGAATCAAATCCCCCATAGTTTCTGGATGATGCTCTTGGCGACGAAACCGAACATGCCAAAGGCAAGCACGAAGAACAGCGCGAAGGTACCGACCTTGCCCGCCTTCGACCGATAGGCCAGCTCGCCGATGATGAACAGCATGTAGAGAATGAGGCCACCCAGACCATAGGTGACGCCAAACTCCGCGATCTGCTCCTCGGTGAAACCGAACACGCTCTATTTCTTCCGTTTGGCCGATGCCGAGGTCCGCTTCAGGCGAGCATTCTCGGCAATCCGCATGCGCAGGGCGTTGAGCTTGATGAAGCCGCCGGCATCCTTCTGGTCGTAGGCGCCGGCATCGTCCTCGAAGGTGGCGATGGTCGGATCGAACAGCGTATCGGTCTTTGAATCACGGCTGACGACGGAGACACTGCCCTTGTAGAGTTTGACCCGCACCCAGCCGTTCACGGTCTGCTGGGTATGGTCGATCAGCACCTGCAGTGCCTTGCGCTCCGGGCTCCACCAGTAGCCGTTGTAGATCAGGCTGGCGTAGCGCGGCATCAGGTCGTCCTTCAGGTGCGCCACTTCGCGGTCGAGGCAGACCGACTCGATGCCGCGATGCGCCTTGAGCAGGATGGTGCCGCCGGGGGTCTCGTAGCAGCCGCGCGACTTCATGCCGACATAGCGATTCTCGACGAGATCCAGCCGGCCAATGCCGTGCTTGCCGCCGATCTGGTTCAGGGTCGCAAGCAACTCGTGCGCCTTCATCTTCTTGCCGTTGATGGCGACCAGGTCGCCAGCCTTGAACTCGAGGTCGAGATACTCGGGCTTGTTCGGCGCCTTCTCGGGCGACACGGTCCAGCGCCACATCGTCTCCTCGGCTTCGGCCGAAGGATTTTCCAAGTGGCGGCCCTCGTAGGAAATGTGCAGCAGATTGGCGTCCATCGAATAGGGCGAGCCGCCCTTCTTGTGCTTCATGTCGATCGGGATGCCGTGCCGCTCGGCGTAGGCCATTAGCTTTTCGCGCGACAGCAGCTCCCACTCGCGCCACGGCGCGATGACCTTGACGTTGGGCATCAGCGCATAGGCGCCGAGTTCGAAGCGCACCTGGTCGTTGCCCTTGCCGGTCGCGCCATGCGAGATCGCATCGGCACCGACCTTGCGCGCGATTTCGACCATGCGCTTGGCGATCAGCGGCCGGGCAATCGAGGTGCCGAGCAGGTACTCGCCTTCGTAGATCGTGTTGGCGCGGAACATCGGGAAGACGAAGTCGCGCACGAACTCTTCGCGCAGATCGTCGATGAAGATGTTCTTCGGCTTGATGCCGAGCTTGATCGCCTTGGCACGCGCCGGCTCCAGCTCCTCGCCCTGGCCGAGGTCGGCGGTGAAGGTCACCACCTCGCAGTTGTAGGTGTCCTGCAGCCACTTGAGGATGACGGAGGTGTCGAGACCGCCCGAATAGGCCAGCACGACTTTCTTGGCTTCGCTCATTGCTTGTTTCCCGAGAAGATTACTGAGTACGGTAGCTGCGATGGCAGGCGACGCAGGCGCCGGTCACGGCGGTAAGCGCCTGCAGCGCCTTGGCGGTGTCGCCGGCCTTTGCCGTCTTGGCGAACTCGCTCGCCGAAACGTGCATGCCGCGCGCGATGGCGTGCATTTCATTCGGCATGAACATGCCGGGGCGGGCGCTAGGCGGCGCTGTGCGGTGGCGGCCCATGGCCGAGACGCCGATCTGCGTTTCGGCTGCATCGGCGGCATCGGCTAACTTGCCGTCGCCGAGAGATGTGATGATCGAGTTCAGCGCCGTCTGGAAATCGAGCATTTCGGCACGCAGTTCGGCGCGCGCCTCAGGTGGCATCTTGACCAGCTGGCGCATGTCCTCGGCCGCGAAAGTCAGTGACGGCAGGACGCCGAGCAGAACGATCCAGGCCTGCTTCATGCCGCCACCTTGCCCAGCAGCAGGAATTCCATCAGCGCTTTCTGCACATGCAAGCGGTTCTCGGCTTCGTCCCAAACCACCGACTGCGGCCCGTCGATCACTTCGGCCGCCACTTCCTCGCCACGGTGGGCGGGCAGGCAGTGCATGAAAACGGCATCGGGTTTGGCGGCCTTCATCATCTCGCCGTCCACCTGCCAAGCGGCGAAGTCGCGCAGGCGTTCCTCGTTCTCGGCTTCGAAGCCCATAGAGGTCCACACGTCGGTAGTCACCAGATCGACGCCGCGGGCGGCGTCCATGGGATCGGCGAATTGCTCGAAATGGTCGGTGCCGTAAAGGCCGGCGCGTTCAGCTTCCACTTCGTAGCCCGGCGGCGTCGACACATGGACGTTGAAGTCCAGCACCTCGGCCGCTTGCAGCCAGGTGTTGCAAACGTTGTTGGAATCGCCGATCCAGGCCACGGTCTTGCCCTGGATGGGGCCGCGATGCTCGATGAAGGTGAAGATGTCGGCGAGAATCTGGCACGGATGGTATTCGTTGGTCAGGCCGTTGATCACCGGCACGCGGGAATTGCGGGCGAAGCGCTCGATGATTTCCTGCTCGAAGGTGCGGATCATGACGATGTCCGACATGCGCGAGATCACCTGGGCGGCGTCTTCCACCGGCTCACCGCGGCCGAGCTGCGAGTCGCGCGTGTTCAGATAAATTGCCGAGCCGCCCAGCTGCTGCATGCCCGCCTCGAACGAGAGGCGCGTGCGCGTGCTGGCCTTCTCGAAGATCATCACCAGCGTCCGGTCCTGCAATGGCCAGTATTGCTGGTAGGCCTTGAACTGGTGCTTGATCGAGCGGCTGCGCGCAAAGATGTGATCAAGCTCCTCGCGGCTCAAATCCTTGAACTGGAGAAAGTGCCTCAACGCCGCCATGATCAGGCTCCGAGAAACTTCCGCAACAAGTCCGCCAGCATGGTCACGAGTTGCTGCGCCTCGGCATCGGAATAGATCAGGGCCGGCAGCAGACGAACCACCTTGTCGGCGGTAACGTTGATCAGCAGGCCGGCATCGATTCCGAGCTTGACCAGTTCGCCGCAGGGACGGTCGAGTTCAATGCCGATCATCAGGCCATCGCCACGAATATCGACAACACCGGCGATGCCTGCCAACGCTTCGCGCAGGCCACCGCGGATGATGTTGCCCAGTTCCCGGGCCCGTTCCAGCAGGCCATCCTGCTCGATGACATCGATCGTAGTCAGCGCGGCGACGCAGGCAAGCGGATTGCCCCCGAAGGTGGAACCATGATTGCCCGGCTTGAACACGCCCGCCGCCGGTCCGGCAGCGAGGCAGGCGCCGACTGGAACGCCGGAACCGAGTCCCTTGGCCAGGGTCATCACGTCCGGCTTGATGCCGGCGTGCTGATGGGCGAACCATACGCCGGTGCGGCCGATGCCGCACTGGACCTCGTCGACCATGAACAGCCAGCCCTTGTCGTCACAAATGCGGCGCAAACCGCGCAGGTAATCATTGTGCGCGATGTTGATGCCGCCCTCACCCTGTATCGGCTCAAACAAAACGGCAACCACGTTCGGATTGTTCGCCGCCACCTGCTCGATGGCCGGCAGATCGTCGAAGGGCACGCGCACGAAACCGGAAACCAGTGGTTCGAAGCCGGCCTGGACCTTGCGGTTGCCCGTGGCGGACAGCGTCGCGAGCGTGCGGCCATGGAAGGCCTGTTCCATGACGATGATGACCGGCTGTTCGATGTCCTTCTGGTGGCCATACAGGCGCGCCAGCTTGATTGCCGCCTCGTTGGCCTCGCAGCCCGAATTGCAGAAGAACACCTCGTCCATCCGCGCCAACGACGCCAGGCGGTCGGAAAGCAATTCCTGCTGTCTGACCCGATAGATGTTGGAGGTGTGGATCAGGCGGCCGGCTTGCTCGGCGACCGCGTGTACCAGCCTCGGATGGGCGTGGCCGAGCGTATTGACGGCGATGCCGGCAAGGGCATCGAGATAGCGCCGCCCCTGCTCGTCATAGAGATGACAGCCCTCGCCATGCGTGAAGGCGACGGGCTGCCGGTTGTAGGTATTCATCAAATGCGGCATAAACTCTCCGCGCAGAAAAAGAGACGGCGGCCACCGTGGCAGCCGCCGTGCTTGGGAATGACCAATCTTAAGTTAAAAACAAAATCCTGTACAGGCAGAACGAATCAGGAAAGAAGCGGACTCGGTCATCCGGCGCGCAGCGTCGCCTGATCCTCATAGCCAACCAGCGGCGTGCGCACTCCACCGTGATGACAAATGCATTCGATGATCTCGCAGTCCCGATACATCTGCCGCAATTTGCGATGTGCCTCCGCCGGATCGCGGCCGTGGATCATGAGATTGTTGATGACCAGACCGACGCGCGTCCTGATACGGAAACCGTATTTCGTTAGTACGGGAGGCAGCATAAAATCCCCTTTCCGATCAGTATAGTTGGGAGATTATATGGATGTGTTATGAGATGCGCAAGCGAGCCTGTTCATCTGGCTGACTCTTTTCGCCAGGACCAACCGGACGGCTTGCCGGCAAAAAAGAAAACGGGCCGCATCGCGGCCCGTTCTGTACTGCTGATCCAGCGTCTCGGTCAGAGCGCCTTGATGGCGGCCGAGAGGCGGCTCTTCTGACGTGCAGCGGCGTTCTTGTGCATGATCTTCTTGTCGGCGATTGAGTCGATGACGCTCTGCGACTCCTTGAACACTGCCTGGGCGGCGGCCTTGTCGCCAGCGCCGATCGCCTTGCGCACCTTCTTGATGGCGGTACGCAGGGTCGAGCGAAGGCTCACGTTGTGGGCGCGTTGCTTGACGGCTTGACGGGCACGCTTGCGTGCTTGGGCGCTATTGGCCATATCGGGTCTTCCGGTTGGTCTGGAAAAGCGCGCGATTATAGGTACTTCTCCCCTCCTTTGCAAGGCCCCCGCAACGGCGGTGAACCGATACCATTGCCGCCCATGAAACCGACCCGAAGTCTTCTGCGCTCGCTGGCGACGGTCAGCGGCATGACGTTGCTGTCGCGCATCCTCGGCTTCGTGCGCGATTTCGTCATCGCCCGCAGTTTCGGCGCCGGTCTCGCCACGGACGCCTTCTTCGTCGCCTTCCGTCTGCCCAATCTACTGCGTCGCCTGTTCGCCGAAGGTGCCTTCTCGCAGGCCTTCGTACCCTTGCTGGCCGAATACCGGAACCGGCGCGGCGAGGAAGACACGAAACAACTCGTCGATCGAACAGCCACCGCCCTGTTCCTGGCCGTGCTGCTGGTGGCAATCTTGGGCATCATCGGCGCCCCGGCGCTCATCTGCGTCTCGGCACCTGGCTTCTCAGCGGACGCCGGCAAGTTTGCCCTGACAGTCGAGCTCACCCGCATCACATTCCCTTACATCCTGTTCATGGCCCTCGTGGCGCTGGCAGCGGGCATCCTCAACACCTGGAGCCGCTTCGCCCTGCCGGCCTTCACGCCGGTGCTGCTGAACCTTTCGTTCATCGGCATGGCGCTGCTTGCTGCACCCTGGTTCGACCCGCCGGTGCTGGCGCTTGCCTGGGCCGTGTTCATCGGCGGCGCGCTCCAGCTCGCCATCCAGCTGCCGGCGCTCAAGCGCATCGGCATGTTGCCGCGCTTCGACTGGGCACCCGGCGACCCCGGCGTGCGGCGAATGCTGACTTTGATGGGACCGGCCGTGGTCGGAGTTTCGGTATCGCAGATATCCCTGCTCATCAACACCATCTTTGCTTCCTTCCTGCCTTCCGGCAGCGTCTCCTGGCTCTACTACGCCGACCGCCTCATGGAATTCCCGGCCGGCCTGCTCGGCGCGGCGCTGGGCACTATCCTGCTGCCCAGTCTGGCCAAGTGCCATGCAGGCGAGCGACGCGAGGAGTTCTCGGCCCTGCTCGATTGGGGTCTGCGCCTCACCCTGCTGCTCACCCTGCCAGCCGCGCTGGCGCTGGCCATGCTGGCGGTACCGCTGCTCGCAACGCTGTTTCAGCACGGCGCCTTCACGGCCGTCGACGTGCTCCAGAGCCGTTCGGCGCTCGTCGCCTACAGCGTCGGCCTGGCCGGACTGATCCTGGTCAAGGTGCTGGCGCCGGGCTTCTACGCCCGCCAGGACATCAGGACGCCGGTGAAAATCGCGCTCGTGACGCTGGCCGCCACCCAGGTGATGAACCTGGTCTTCATCGGCTGGCTCAAGCATGCCGGACTGGCGCTATCGATCGGACTGGCCTCCTGCCTCAATGCGATTCTGCTTTACCGCGGGCTGCGCCGGCAGGATGTCTATGTGCCCGCGGCAGGGTGGCTGGGCTTCGTGCTGCGCCTGATGGTGGCCCTGGCGGCACTCGCCGCATGTCTCGCCTGGGGCATGGGCAGCGAAGCCGTCTGGCTGGAACTCCGCACCATCGAGAAGCTCTGGCGGCTGACAGCGCTCGTTGCCGCTGGCATTGCCGCCTACTTCGGCACCCTTTGGCTGCTCGGCTTTCGCCTGGGCGATTTCCGGCGTCGCAGCGCATAAACGAAAACGGGCAGCCGAAGCTGCCCGTTTCGCTGGTCGGAGAACAATTACATCAACGTGACTTCGACCCGCCGCGCATCGTCGGCACTGCCAGCATTCATGGCCTCCGGCTTCTTCAGTTCGATGCGGTCTTCGGCGACGCCGGCCGCTTTCAGCGCATCGCGGACGGCGAAGGCGCGCTGCTTGGCCAGTTCGGCATTCTTGGCCGGGTCGCCGGTCGAGTCATGGAAGCCGCTGACCGCGAGCTTGGCCGACGCATTGTCCTTGGCGGCACTGGCAAGCGCATTAAGCGACTCGACCGCAGCTGCCGACAGACTGGTCTTGCCGGAATCGAAGGTCACCACGGCCTTGGTCGCCGCGACGGCTGGCGCGGCAACGGGGGCCGGTGCCATGGCGACGGCAGCGACAGGAGCCGCTGCTGGGGCCGCGACCGGTGCCGGCGCCTTGCTGCCACCGGCCACCAGCGGCACGATCAGCAACGCAACGATGTTGATGATCTTGATCAGCGGGTTAACCGCCGGGCCGGCCGTATCCTTGTACGGGTCGCCCACGGTGTCGCCGGTCACTGCGGCCTTGTGCGTGTCGGAACCCTTGCCGCCGTAGTTGCCTTCCTCGATGTACTTCTTGGCGTTGTCCCAGGCACCGCCGCCGGTGGTCATCGAGATGGCGACGAACAGGCCGGTGACGATGGTGCCCATGAGCACCCCA
>Ga0187786_10000315_pt1 | contig 14653 bp, 26 predicted proteins | sample 0815_BV2_10_20_M_FD_132449 | JGI IMG/M metagenome (GOLD analysis project Ga0187786, IMG submission 132449) | Tropical peat soil microbial communities from peatlands in Department of Meta, Colombia - 0815_BV2_10_20_MG | ecosystem: Environmental > Terrestrial > Soil > Wetlands > Peat | place...
CATCAATGGCAGCGACATCCGCAAGTTGACCCAGGCCAGCCTGCGGGCGGCGATCGGCATCGTGCCCCAGGACACGGTACTGTTCAACGATACCCTGTTCTACAACATCCAGTATGGCCGTCCCGGCGCCAGCGACCAGGATGTCATCGCCGCGGCCAAGGCCGCCCATCTCCATGATTTCGTCGAACGTCTGCCGGACGGGTACGAAACAAAGGTTGGGGAGCGCGGCCTTAAACTGTCCGGCGGCGAAAAGCAGAGGGTCGCCATTGCCAGGGCGCTACTGAAGAACCCACCGATCCTGATCTTCGACGAGGCGACCTCAGCGCTGGACTCGAAGACCGAAAAGGCCATCCAGGCAGAACTCGAACTGGCGGCTATCGGCCGCACGACCCTGATCATCGCCCATCGTTTATCGACGGTCATGAATGCCGACGAAATCCTCGTGCTCGACGGTGGCCGCATTGTCGAACGGGGCAATCACCGACAACTGCTCGAATTCGGCGGTGCTTATGCGCAGATATGGGCCTTGCAACAGCGAGAAGTCGCTGCCGAAATTGCATAGTTGACTTTGCCCAGTCGCCGCGACGTTTTCCGTCGCGATTTGCCGCCAGCTACTCCTATGCTATGTTTGGTTCGTTAGCCGTCCCCCACAGACAAGGAGGTTCACCATGCTCAGTGCCCGCCTGCTTACCGCCGCGCTGATCTGCTCGTTTCTTGCCATTCCCGCGCTGGCCGCTGAACCGACTGGCACACTGAAGAAGGTCAAGGATAGTCGAGCCATTTCCCTCGGTCACCGAGAATCGTCCATCCCGTTCTCCTATTACGACGATAAACAGCAGGTGATTGGCTACTCGCACGAGATCATGTTGAAGGCGGTGGAGGCGGTCAAAGCGGATGTGAAGGTGTCAGACTTGCAAATCAAGGCGGTCCCGGTGACATCGCAAAACCGCATCCCCCTGATACAGAACGGCACCATCGACATCGAATGCGGTTCGACGACGAACAACACCGAGCGGCAAAAGCAGGTGTCGTTCTCCAACACCATTTTCATCATCGGCACCCGCCTGTTGACGAAAAAGGATTCCGGCATCAAGGACTTCGCCGACCTGGCCGGAAAAAACGTCGTCACCACTGCCGGCACGACTTCGGAGCGCCTGCTGCGCAAGATGAATGACGACAAGAAGATGGGCATGAACGTCATCTCGGCCAAGGATCACGGCGAGTCGTTCCTGACACTGGAGACCAGCCGCGCGGTGGCATTCATGATGGACGACGCTTTGCTCTATGGCGAACTCGCCAAGGCCAGGAAGCCCGGCGATTGGGCTGTGGTCGGCACACCCCAGTCGCGCGAAGCTTACGGCTGCATGTTGCCCAAGGACGACGCGGCATTCAAGAAGGTCATCGATGACGCGATTGCCAAAGTCATGGTCTCCGGTGAGGCCGAAAAGATCTACGCCAAATGGTTCATGAGCCCGATTCCGCCAAAGGGACTGAATCTGAACTTTCCGCTTTCGGACGACATGAAGGCACTCTACAAGGCGCCTAACGACAAGGCATTCGAGTAATTCCTTAAAAGAAGCGCCGTGGCCTACGCCTGGCACTGGGAGATATTCCTTCAACCCGCGGCATCCGGCGAGACCACTTATCTCGGCTGGATGCTGGCGGGTTTCGAGACCACCATCGCACTTTCGCTGGCGGCGTGGATCATGGCTCTAGTTCTTGGCGCATTCATGGGCGTGCTGCGCACAGTACCGAACCGCTTGTGGGCAGGAATGGCAGCCATCTATGTCGAGTTGTTCCGAAACGTACCGCTGCTGGTACAGCTGTTCATCTGGTATTTCGTGCTGCCTGAACTGCTACCACAGGCCTGGGGCAACGCCTTCAAGCAACTCAATCCATTCCTGCAACAGTTTCTCGCCGCTCATGTCTGCCTTGGTTTTTTCACCAGTGCGCGCGTCTGCGAGCAAGTACGCTCCGGCATCGAATCTTTACCGAGGGGGCAGAAGAACGCGGGTCTTGCATTGGGCCTGACGCTGCCGCAGGTGTATCGTCATGTGCTTTTGCCGATGGCTTTTCGCCTTATCGTGCCGCCACTGACCTCGGAATTCCTCAATATTTTCAAAAACTCGGCGGTTGCCTCGACCATCGGACTGCTCGAACTCGCCGCTCAGGGCCGCCAGCTCGTCGACTACACGGCGCAGCCATACGAGTCGTTCATTGCCATCACCGCCCTCTACATGCTCATCAACATCGTGGTGATGACCGCGATGCGCCGCTTGGAACTGCGCGTGCGAGTGCCCGGCTATATCGGTGGCAAATGATGTATGAGTTCGATTGGTCCTCGATTCCCGGCGCACTGCCTTTCCTGTGGGAAGGCATGAAGATCTCGCTGGAGATCACGGTAACCGCCATCGTTGTCGGTATCGTCTGGGGCACGCTGCTGGCGATGATGCGGCTTTCCTCGAACGGGCCGCTCGCCAGGGTCGCCACAGGCTACATCAACCTGTTTCGATCCATTCCGCTTGTGATGGTACTGCTTTGGTTTTTTCTCATCGTGCCCCGGTTTCTTGAGGGTGTGCTCGGTCTGCCGCCCGGCAGCGACATGCGCCTCGCCTCGGCGATGGTCGGCTTCGCACTGTTCGAGTCCGCCTACTATGCCGAGATAATACGCGCCGGCATCCAGAGCGTTCCCAAGGGGCAGGTTGGCGCCGCCTCCGCACTTGGCATGACCTACGGCCAAGCCATGCGGCTTGTCGTGCTACCGCAGGCCTTCCGCAACATGGTGCCCTTGCTCCTGACCCAGGCCATCATTTTGTTCCAGGACACATCACTGGTTTATGTCTCGGCGTTGGCCGACTTCTTCGGTGCGGCCTACAAGGTCGGCGACCGTGACGGGCGCATCGTCGAATTGCTGCTGTTTGCCGGCGCCATCTATTTCGTCATTTGCTACTCGGCATCGTTGCTGGTCAGGCATTTCCGCAAGAGGATGGACGCATGAGCATGATTTCGATACGCAACGTCAGTAAACGCTATGGCAGCTTCCAGGTGTTGTCGGACTGCTCGGCCGAGGTAGGCAAAGGCGAGGTCATCGTGGTCTGTGGCCCGTCCGGGTCCGGCAAGTCGACGTTGATCAAATGCGTCAACGGCCTTGAGCCCTTCCAGGCAGGTGAAATCGAGGTCAATGGCATCTCGGTCGGTGACGCCACCACCAATCTGCCGAAACTGCGCGCCCGTGTCGGTATGGTCTTCCAGCACTTCGAGCTTTTCCCGCACATGACGATCGAACATAACCTGACCATCGCCCAGGTCAAGGTTCTCGGTCGCACTCGGGAGGAAGCGCTCGACAAGGGCATGAAACTGCTGGAGCGCGTCGGCCTCAAGACGCAGGCCGGAAAGTACCCCGGCGAACTTTCCGGCGGTCAGCAACAACGCGTGGCAATCGCCCGGGCACTGGCCATGGACCCCATCTGCATGTTATTCGACGAGCCGACCTCAGCCCTCGACCCCGAGATGATCAATGAAGTGCTGGACGTCATGGTGGGATTGGCGAAGGAAGGCATGACCATGATGGTGGTCACCCACGAAATGGGCTTCGCCCGCAAGGTGGCCAACCGGGTGATCTTCATGGACAACGGCCGCATCGTCGAGGATGCCACCAAGGACGACTTCTTTGGCACGCCGCGCTCTGAACGGGCTCAGCAGTTCCTGTCGAAGATACTGAGCCACTGAAAATCAGTCGTCGCAACACGCCGCCTGAAAACAAAATGGGCTGGCACGCTGGCCAGCCCATCGGCTTGAGTCGCGGAGAAACAGACCTATTCAGCCGTAGGCGCTTCCACCGCCTCTGTCGGCTCCGGACGATCCATCAATTCGACAAAAGCCATCGGCGCATTGTCGCCGACGCGGAAGCCCATTTTCAGGATGCGTAGATAGCCACCGGGGCGGGCAGTGTAGCGCGGACCCAGTTCGTCGAACAGCTTGCCGACGATTTCGCGGTCGCGCAGGCGATCGAAGGCCAGGCGGCGATTGGCCAAGCTCGGGCTCTTGCCCAAAGTAATCAGCGGTTCGACGACGCGGCGCAATTCCTTGGCCTTGGGCAGCGTGGTCTTGATGGCCTCATGGCGCAACAGCGAAACAGCCATGTTGCGAAACATGGCCGCACGGTGCGATGAGGTTCGATTGAGTTTGCGGTAGCCGTTACCGTGACGCATGGTGATTTCCTTTGTATTCTGCGGCCGCCGCTGAAATTTCGGCTAGCGGCCGGTTAATTGTTATGGGAAGTTAATTGAATGGCGCTTAGCCCAGCTTCTCGAGGCCGGCGGGCGGCCAGTTCTCCAGTTTCATGCCGAGCGTCAGTCCACGCGAGGCCAGAACTTCCTTGATCTCGTTGAGGGACTTGCGGCCAAGGTTCGGGGTCTTCAGCAGTTCAGTTTCGGTGCGCTGGATCAGGTCGCCGATGTAGTAGATATTCTCGGCCTTGAGGCAGTTGGCCGAACGGACCGTCAACTCCAAGTCGTCGACTGGACGCAGCAGGATCGGATCCACTGCGGCCGCCTTCGGGGCCTCGATCGATACCGGGGTGCCTTCCAGGTCCGCGAATACCGACAGCTGCTCCATCAGGATGCGGGCGGCATAGCGAATTGACTCTTCAGGATCGACGGCACCGTTGGTCTCGATGTCGATGATCAGCTTGTCCAGATCGGTACGCTGCTCGACGCGGGCGGACTCCACTTGATAGCTGACACGGCGGACCGGGCTGAACGAGGCATCCATCAGGATGCGGCCGATGCCCTTGCTTTCCTTGGCTGCCGGACGAACATTGGCCGGCTCATAGCCACGGCCGGATTCGATCCTGATCTGCATGTCCAGTTTGCCGCCGGGGGCGACGTGGGCGATGATGTGATCCGGATTGATGATCTCCACATCGTGGGTCGTTTCGATGTCTCGCGCAGTAACGACGCCTTCGCCCTTCTTGGACAGTTGCAGGGTCGCATCGCTGCGATTGTGCATCTTGAGCACAACACCCTTCATGTTCAGCAGGATGTCGACCACGTCCTCGCGGACACCGTCGAGGGTCGAGTACTCGTGGAGAACCCCGTCGATGGAAACCTCGGTCGGCGCGACGCCGGGCATCGACGACAGCAAGATGCGGCGCAGGGCGTTGCCGAGCGTATGGCCATAGCCACGCTCGAAAGGCTCCATGACCACCCGGGCGTGCACCGGGGACAGCGTCTGCACATCGATGATCCGCGGTTTCAGAAGCGCGTTGCTTTGCATCTGCATTCCTTCAAGACAATGGCACCCGGGAGCTGCGGCCCCCAAGTGCCGGACTATGGATTAACGCGAATACAGTTCGACCACCAAGCCTTCATTCAGCGTTGCGGACAGGTCCTCACGCGCCGGGAAGGCCTTGAACACACCGCGAGCTTCCTTGGCATTAACTTCCAGCCACTCGGGGAAACCACGCGAATCAGCTGCCTCAAGAGCGGCCTTGGTGCGCAGGTGGCCACGGGAAGCGTCGGTCAACTGAATCACATCGCCGGGACGCACGCTGTATGACGGGATGTTTACTCGCTTGCCGTTCACTAACACGCCGTTATGGCGCACGATCTGGCGCGATTCGGCGCGGGAGGCGCCGAAACCCATGCGATAGACGACGGCATCAAGGCGGGACTCGAGCAGTTGCAGCAGGTTTTCACCAGTCTGGCCCTTCTTGCGCTCGGCCTCGGCAAAGGTCTTGCGGAACTGGCGCTCGAGAATTCCGTAGATACGGCGAATCTTCTGCTTTTCGCGTAGCTGCTGGCCATAGCCGGACAAACGCTGGCCGGATTTCTGGCCATGCTGACCGGGCGCGTAGGCGCGGCGCTCGATGGAACACTTGTCGGTAAAACACTTTTCACCCTTGAGGAAGAGTTTCTCCCCCTCACGGCGGCACTGGCGGCACTTGGCGTCGAGATTGCGGGCCACTGTCTGACTCCTTTATTACTTAGATGCGGCGGCGCTTCGGCGGACGGCAGCCGTTATGGGGCACCGGCGTAATGTCGGTGATGCTGGTGATCTTCATGCCGAGGGCGTTAAGGGCACGCACCGCGGACTCGCGGCCGGGGCCGGGACCCTTGATGCGAACCTCAAGGTTCTTGACACCACATTCCTGGGCTGCCTTGCCGGCAGCCTCGGCAGCCACCTGGGCAGCAAATGGGGTCGACTTGCGGGAACCCTTGAAACCAGCGCCGCCGGATGTCGCCCACGACAAGGCGTTGCCCTGACGATCGGTGATGGTGATGATGGTGTTGTTGAATGAAGCGTGCACGTGGGCGATGCCCTCGGCGACGTTCTTCTTGACCTTCTTGCGAACTTTGGTCTGAGTCTTGGCCATGTCGGGTTCCTATTACTTCTTGGCGGCGGCGATCGCCTTGCGCGGGCCCTTGCGGGTGCGGGCGTTGGTGCGGGTACGCTGGCCACGGACCGGCAAACCGCGGCGATGACGCACGCCCCGGTAGCAGCCCAAGTCCATCAGGCGCTTGATGCTCATCGTCACTTCGCGGCGCAGGTCGCCCTCGACAGTGAACCTGCCGACCTCCTCGCGCAGACGATCCATGTCCGCATCCGTGAGGTCCTTGATCTTTACCGAGCGCTTGACGCCTGCGGCATCGCAGATCTTCTGCGCGCGCGTGCGCCCGATACCATAGATCGCAGTCAGTGCAATCTCGGTGTGCTGGTGGTTCGGAATATTGACGCCTGCGATACGGGCCATGTGCTTACCTATCTATCGCTGAAACTTAACCAAAGACGAAAAACGTCGGTCAAAAACAGGGAACCGACAATTATATCCATGCCGGACGGTTTGATCAACCCTGACGCTGCTTGTGGCGCGGATCGGCACAAATAATGCGCACCACGCCCTTGCGACGGATGACCTTACACTTGCGGCACATACGTTTTACCGAAGCGGTAACTTTCATGGTGTTTCTCCGAAAACGTGTTCTTCTACTACTTGGCGCGGAAAACAATCCGCCCCTTGGTCAAATCGTAGGGTGTCAGCTGCACGGTCACCTTATCGCCTGGCAGAATGCGGATGTAGTGCATGCGCATCTTGCCGGAGATGTGACCGAGGACGATGTGGCCATTTTCCAGCTTGACCCTGAAGGTCGCGTTGGGCAGGTTTTCGACAACCTCCCCTTGCATCTCAATAACGTCTTCCTTCGACATTCGTTCAGCGGACGGGGAACCCCGCGCCCTTGAAATTCGCTTTCTTCAGCAAGCTCTCGTACTGATGCGACATGATGTAGGCCTGCACCTGGGACATGAAGTCCATGGTGACGACCACGATAATCAGCAATGACGTGCCGCCGAAGTAGAACGGCACATTCCATTTCAGGATCAGAAACTCAGGTAACAGACACACCAGTGTTACATAAATGGCGCCGACCAGCGTCAGTCGCATCAGGATCTTGTCGATGTAGCGGCTGGTCTGCTCGCCAGGACGAATGCCGGGAACAAAGGCGCCGCTCTTTTTCAAGTTGTCCGCGGTTTCCTTGGAATTGAAAACTAGCGCCGTATAGAAGAAGCAGAAGAAAACAATCGCCGCTGCGTAGAGCATCACGTAGATCGGCTGGCCGGGCGACAGGGTCGCGGCAATGTCTTTCAGCCAGGTCATGCCTTCCGAGGTGCCAAACCAGCCTGCAGCGGTGGCTGGAAACAGAATGATCGAGGAAGCGAAGATCGGCGGAATCACACCGGACATGTTGAGTTTCAGCGGCAGATGAGAACTCTGACCGCCATATATCTTGTTGCCGACCTGACGCTTGGCATAGTTCACCAGAATCTTGCGCTGGCCGCGCTCGACGAAAACCACGAACCCGGTTACCAGCACTACCAAGGCGCAGATGAACAACGCCGAAACCGGATGCATGGCACCGGTGCGCACCAACTCGAACAAACCCCCGAGAGCATTCGGCAAACCGGCGGCAATACCAGCAAAGATGATGATCGAGATACCGTTGCCCAGGCCGCGCTCGGTAATCTGCTCGCCGAGCCACATCAGGAACATGGTGCCGGTGACGAGCGTCATCACAGTCGTGAGGCGAAACATCATGCCGGGATCAAGCACCAGCCCCGCCTGCGACTCAAGAGCGATGGCGATGCCGAATCCCTGGAACAGCGCCAGGCCGACGGTGCCGTAACGTGTGTATTGGGTAATCTTGCGCCGACCAGCCTCGCCTTCCTTCTTTAATTGTTCAAGGGAAGGAACTGCGATCGTCATCAACTGCATGATGATCGACGAGGAAATATAGGGCATGATACCCAGCGCGAAGATGGTGAAACGCGACAGCGCACCACCGGAAAACAGGTTGAAGATGCCGAGGATGCCGCCCTGCTGGCCCTGGAACAACTCGGCGAGCCGATGCGGGTCGATACCCGGCACGGGAATGTGAGCACCGACGCGATAGACAAGCAGAGCCCCCAGCAGGAACCATAGCCGGCGCCAGAGGTCGCCGAACTTTCCGGTCTTGCCGAGCGTATTGGCGGCGGGAGTGGCCAAGGCTTCTGCTTTCTACTCTATCTGGCTCAAGCCGCGGCGATCTCGGCAACGGAGCCGCCGACAGCTTCGATGGCGGCCTTCGCGCCCTTGGTAGCGCCAACACCCTTCAGGTTGACCTTGCGGGTAAGCTTGCCGGAGAGAATCACCTTAGCCGAGAGTGCTGCTGCCGGTACGACACCGGCCTGTTTGAGCGTCAGCAAGTCGACATCCCCAACCGGCATTTTTTCCAGTTCGGACAAGCGCACTTCGACATTACGGTCACCGGTCAGGGAAACGAAGCCACGCTTGGGCAAACGACGCTGCAACGGCATCTGGCCACCCTCAAAGCCGACCTTGTGAAAGCCGCCGGCGCGGGACTTCTGCCCCTTGTGACCGCGACCCGCTGTCTTGCCGAGGCCGCTGCCAATACCGCGGCCAACGCGCTTCCTGGCATGCTTGGCGCCAGCGCCGGGTTTCAGGTTATTGAGTTCCATGTGCTCAGCCCTCGCACTTCACCAGATAAGCAACCTTTTGAATCATGCCACGCACGGCCGGTGTATCCACCAGCTCGGCACTGCTGTTGAGCTTGCGCAGCCCCAAGCCGCGCACGGTCGCGCGATGATCCTGCTTGGTGCCGATGACGCTCTTGACCAGAGTCACCTTGATCTTCTTTTCAGCCATGGCCTACTCCAGGATTTCTTGCACGCTCTTGCCGCGCTTGGCGGCAATTTCCGCCGGGGTACTCATGGCCTGCAAGCCATTGAGCGTGGCACGAACAAGGTTGTAGGGATTGGTCGAGCCGATGCACTTGGCAACCACATCGGTGACGCCCATCACTTCGAATACCGCCCGCATTGGGCCGCCGGCGATTACGCCGGTGCCGCTCGGGGCGGGCGACATCAGAACGGTCGTGGCGCCATGCTTGCCGGTCACCGAGTGGTGCAGGGTGCCCTTGTTCAATTTGACCTTGGCCATCTTGCGACGGGCTTCTTCCATCGCCTTCTGCACCGCAACCGGCACTTCGCGCGATTTTCCCTTGCCCATGCCGACAGCGCCGTCGCCGTCACCAACCACAGTGAGGGCAGCGAAACCGAGAATCCGACCGCCCTTCACCACCTTGGTGACGCGGTTGATGGAGACCATCTTTTCGCGCATGCCATCATCGCGCTCTTCACTGGTCTGCTGCTGTTTCTTACCTTGCGGTTTAGCCATGTTCGTCTCGCTCTATTGCCCGCTTAGAACTTGAGGCCGCTTTCGCGGGCTGCCTCTGCCAACGCCTTGACGCGGCCGTGATAACGGAAGCCGGAACGGTCAAAGGCAACCTCATTAATGCCTTTGGCCTTGGCACGTTCGGCAATTACTTTGCCGACCACCTTGGCAGCATCAACGTTGCCGCCATTTGGCGCCTGTTTCTTGATATCGGCTTCGGCGGTAGAGGCAGCAGCCAACACTTGCGTGCCACAACCGGAAAATATCTGCGCATAGATATGGCAGTTGGAGCGGTGCACCGCGAGGCGCGCTGTCTTCAGCTCCGAAATCTTGGCGCGGGTTTTGCGCGCCCTGCGCAAACGAGCTTGCTTGTTGTCCATGATTTAGGCGCCCTTACTTCTTCTTCGTTTCCTTGATGACGACCACCTCGTCGGCGTAGCGCACACCCTTGCCCTTGTAGGGCTCGGGAGAACGATAGGCGCGAATCTCGGCGGCCACCTGGCCGACCAGCTGCTTGTCGATACCCCTAATGATGATTTCGGTCTGGGTGGGTGTTTCCACCTTGATGCCGTTGGGCATGTCATGCACTACGGGGTGCGAGAAGCCCAGACTGAGGTTCAGCTTGGCGCCCTGAGCCTGAGCCTTATAGCCCACGCCAACCAGCGCCAGTTTCTTTTCGAAACCTCTGGTAACACCACTGACCATGTTGGCAACCAGTGCACGCATGGTTCCGGACATGGCGTTCGCATCGACTCCATCGCCGGCGCGAACCTGTAGCCTGTCGCCCTCCTTCTCGATGCTTACAGAAGGCAGCATGTTCTGCTTAAGGGTGCCGAGCGGCCCCTTGACGTTGATCTCAGCGCTGTTCAGCGTCACCTCGACGCCCTTGGGGAGATCAACTGGATACTTGGCGATACGAGACATTGCCCTCTCCCCTTACGCCACGATACAGAGAACTTCGCCACCGGTATTAGTGGCGCGGGCCCGGCGGTCCGTCATCACGCCCTGTGGCGTCGAGACGATAGCAATACCGAGTCCGTTCATAACGCGCGGCAGATCATCCTTGCCCTTGTACACACGCAGACCGGGCTTCGACACGCGCTCGATGCGCTCGATAACCGGGCGCCCGGCGTAGTACTTGAGAGCGATATCGAGTTCGTTCTTGCCGCTGCCATCACGGACAGCGAAGTCATCGATGTAACCCTCATCCTTAAGCACCACGGCGATGGCTACCTTGATCTTTGAAGACGGCATGCTGACGGCCACTTTCTCGGCCATTTGCGCATTACGGATGCGCGTCAGCATGTCGGCGATGGGATCGGTCATACTCATTCGTCGATCTCCTTACCAGCTGGCCTTGGTTATGCCCGGCACCTCACCGCGCATGGCAACCTCGCGCAGCTTGTTGCGACACAAACCGAACTTGCGAAACACGCCACGTGGCCGACCGGTCAGTGCACAGCGATTGCGCTGCCTGCTCGGACTGGCGTTGCGCGGCAACTGCTGAAGCTTGAGACGCGCCGCCATGCGATCGTCGTCGGATACCTTGACATCATTGATGATGGCGAACAGCTCAGCGCGCTTGGCGGCATATTTTGCCACCGTCTTGGCACGCTTGGCTTCGCGGTTCTTCAGTGCAAGTTTCGCCATGTTTCCCTCAGCTCTTGAAGGGGAATTTGAAAGCGGCCAGAAGCGCCTTCGCTTCCGCGTCGGTCTTGGCCGTCGTGGTGATACTGATATTCATGCCACGCAGCACATCGATCTTGTCGTACTCGATTTCGGGAAAAATGATCTGCTCCTTCACCCCGACGTTGTAGTTACCACGGCCATCGAAACCCTTGCCGCCGATGCCGCGGAAGTCGCGGATACGGGGCATGGCGACAGTCACCAAACGATCGAGAAACTCGAACATCCGTGTGCCGCGCAGTGTCACCATGCAACCAATCGGATAGCCTTCGCGGATCTTGAAGCCGGCGATAGCCTTCCTGGCCTTGGTCACGACCGGCTTCTGGCCGGCGATCTTGGTCATGTCGCCGACGGCATTTTCGAGCACCTTCTTGTCGCCGACCGCCTCGCCAACGCCCATATTGAGGGTGATCTTGGTAATCCGCGGCACTTCCATGATCGACTTGTAGCCGAACTTTTCCAGCAACTGCGGCACCACGGATTGTTTGTAGTATTCCTGCAAGCGCGCCATGATCAGTCCTTACGCATCCACGACTTCGCCGTTCGACTTGAACACCCGCACCTTGCGGCCGTCGTCGAGGGTTCTAATCCCAACACGGTCAGCCTTCTGGCTGGCGGGGTTGAACAGCGCCAAATTCGAAACATGGATCGGCATCTCCTTCTCGACGATGCCGCCCGGCTGCCCCTTCATGGGGTTCGGCTTGGCGTGCTTCTTGACGCGGTTGATGCCCTCGACGAGCAGTTGCTCGTCATCAAGACGACTCAGCACGGTGCCGCGCTTACCCTTATCCTTACCCGCGATAACAACAACGTCATCGCCCTTGCGAATCTTGTTCATGGCCGAATCCTTACAGAACCTCGGGTGCCAGCGAAACGATCTTCATGAAGCGCTCAGTACGCAGCTCACGCGTTACCGGCCCGAAGATGCGGGTACCAATCGGCTCCAGCTTATTGTTGAGCAGCACCGCGGCGTTGCCATCAAACTTGACCAGCGACCCGTCCGGGCGCCGCACACCTTTAGCCGTGCGAACGACCACCGCGTTGTAGATTTCGCCCTTCTTGACGCGGCCACGCGGCGCAGCATCCTTGACGCTGACCTTGATAACATCGCCAATACCGGCATAGCGGCGCTTGGAGCCGCCCAACACTTTGATGCACATAACGGCACGCGCGCCGGTGTTGTCGGCGACGTCCAGTATCGACTGCATTTGGATCATTACATTTCTCCAACTTAATCCGCATCACACAGGTAATGCAGTCAGTCTTGGAACCCGTCCGGGTCGGAAGGCCGCACTAGGCTTTGGCCTAGCGTCAGCAAAGACGCGAGATATTATTGTCTCGCTACCTGCCTGTCAACAACTATTTACAAAATGTCGCTCAGATCGCGCGGGACTTTTCCACGACTTGGGTCACACGCCAAGCTTTCGTGCGAGAAATCGGGGCGCATTCCTCGATCTGAACCAAGTCGCCGGCGGCAGCCTCCAGACCTTCGATGTGAGCGTGGTACTTCTTGGAGCGGATCATAACTTTGCCGATCACCGGGTGCTTGACACGACGCTCGACCAGAACCGTCACGGTCTTCGCCATCTTGTCGCTGACAACACGACCCTGCAAGGTACGGCGGGTCTTCTGTTCAGTCGCTTGAATCATTTCGAGGCCGCCCTTTCACGCTGAATGGTCTTGACGCGCGCAACATCCTTGCGCACCTTGCCAAGTTGGCTGCTGTTGTTAAGCTGTTGGGTGGCCAGCTGCATCCGCAGGGAAAACTGGGCCTTGCGCAGGTCCAGAAGTTCCTTGGCCAGATCCGCATCGTTCTTTTGCCTCAAGTCATTCGCTTTCATTTCTTATCCCAGATGACGCGTGACAAAAGTGGTTTCCAATGGCAACTTGGCGGCTGCCAAGCGGAAAGCCTCGCGGGCCAAGGCTTCGTCCACCCCGTCCATTTCATAGAGAACCTTGCCCGGCTGAATCTCGGCGACCCAGTACTCTGGCGAACCCTTGCCATTGCCCATTCGGACTTCAGCCGGCTTCTTGGAGATCGGCTTGTCCGGGAAAATGCGAATCCAGATTCGGCCACCACGCTTGATGTGGCGAGTCATAGCGCGACGGGCGGCCTCGATCTGACGTGCCGTCAGGCGGCCACGGCCGATGGCCTTGAGACCGTACTCACCAAAACTGACTTTCGCACCCCGAGTCGCGACACCGGTATTGCGGCCCTTTTGCTCCTTGCGGTATTTCCTGCGTGCTGGTTGCAGCATGGCTGATTACTCCTTACCTTCCTGGCCATTTTCCGGCTTGGCGACAGTCTTGCGCACGCGCTTGACCGGAGCCTTAGCGGCCGGCTCGACGGCAGGTGCCTCGGGGTTGGCTTCGACGGCTGCGGGCTTGCGACTGGTGCCCGCGGGACGGCGGGCGGCGACCTTGCCAGCCCCCTCATCACCACGGGGAGCACCGGCGGGTTTGCGCGGACGGCGCAATGGCTCTTCCGAGGGCATTTCGGCCGTGCCAATTCCTTGTTCGTTCTTGGCCATCACTTCGCCCTTGAATACCCACACCTTGATACCGATGATGCCGTAGGTAGTCTTCGCTTCGGAGGTACCGTAGTCGATGTCGGCGCGCAGCGTATGCAGTGGCACGCGGCCCTCCCGATACCATTCGGTACGGGCAATTTCGGCGCCATTCAGACGGCCGGAACTCATAATCTTGATACCCTGGGCACCGAGCCGCATAGCGTTCTGCATGGCCCGCTTCATGGCGCGGCGGAACATGATGCGCTTTTCCAGCTGCTGGGCGATGGAATCGGCAATCAACTGGGCATCGGTTTCCGGCTTGCGGATTTCCTCGATGTTAACGTGCACCGGCACGCCCATCTTGCGCTGCAGTTCGCTTTTCAGGTTTTCGATGTCCTCGCCCTTCTTGCCTATGACGACGCCAGGGCGGGCGCTGTAGATCGTGACCCGCGCATTCTTCGCCGGGCGCTCGATGATGACGCGGCCCACGGAAGCGTGTGAAAGCTTCTTGCGCAGGTAATCGCGAACATCGATGTCGCCCTTGAGCATCTCCGGGAACGCCTTCGAAGTTGCGTACCAGCGGGAAGCCCAGTCGCGCGTGACGGAAAGCCTGAAACCGGTCGGATGAATCTTTTGTCCCATGAATGCTCCTTAGTCGCCGACGGTCAGAAAGATGTGGCAGGTCGGCTTCACGATACGATTGCCGCGGCCCTTGGCCCGGGCGGTA
>Ga0187786_10000316_pt1 | contig 14644 bp, 15 predicted proteins | sample 0815_BV2_10_20_M_FD_132449 | JGI IMG/M metagenome (GOLD analysis project Ga0187786, IMG submission 132449) | Tropical peat soil microbial communities from peatlands in Department of Meta, Colombia - 0815_BV2_10_20_MG | ecosystem: Environmental > Terrestrial > Soil > Wetlands > Peat | place...
AAAACCGAGCTGAAGGTAAACGGCTCGGGTTTTGTTACGCATTTTCCCGGGTTCTGGACGGTGGATTAAAGCAGAAATCGTTTCCTCCCGCGGCAATGCCTGATAGAATCCCCATCATCGGCACGCAAGGCGCGCGAACAAAAGAGAGATATCTGTCCGAAAGCATTATCCCGCAGATGCAGTGAATCTTTGTCGCTACCGCCCCCTCCGCGCTCAACGCTGCTCACTAAAACCTGCATACTCCCACTGCTGCAGCAAAGCTTTCCCTGCTGAGTTCAACTGTCGATGCATCACTTCTTCGCAGGACCTCACGTGCGTCACGGAAGGCGGACATGCGGGCATGTCAGGCAGACTGGAGCAGAAACGTGCATAAGCCGCACGAACGTTATATCCGAACAGCCGGGCCAAGTAAAATCGGGGGTGAGAAGTGGCTCCTCGCCGGTTTCTGTCCCGGGGGAGGAGAAACAGAAACTCGGCGAGGAACGGGAGGGGTACTGTCCGAACTTTACTGCGTGAGAAAAGAATAGTAAAGGTACTATTCACCTTGAAGTACTTTTTCACGGCTCAGGGATAGCTTGCCATTCCTGTTAAAGTTTTCCGCGGTAATACCGATAATAAATACAGGGATACGTGTCCGTAAAATCCGTACCGTAAGAGCGCTGCCTGTTTGTCGTATCGTTTCAAAGGTGCAGAGAGAAGGTACAGAGCCAAGCCATGTTTGTATTGTCAGAATATCACTTCAGCCTGCTTGCCTGGACGAATCTGATCGTTGCCCTGATCGTGTTCTATCTTGGAATATCGGTCTTCGTCAGAGAGCGCTACACTCCGGTGAGCAGGGCGTTTCTGATTATGTGTTTCTCCACGGGACTCTGGCTTTTTTGCATCTCATTTGTTATCGCCGCCGTGCATCAGGATTTGGCGCAGAGATGGGGAACACTCGTCTATATCGGCGAGCCCTTGATCCCCGCAGCAGTGTTTCATTTCACCGTGCACGTGCTGCAGCAGTATGGACGGCGCAAAATGCAAGTCCGCATGGCCTGGGTCGCATCGTTCGTTTCCGTTGTTATGCTGGTATCGACGGATGTTCTGTATTCCGGACTTCATCTCTATTCGTGGGGATTCTATCCGAAGCTCAGCGGAAAATCGATTATCTTTGTCGGTTATTTCCTGTTCGTCATGGTGATCGTTCTGCGGATGTTTAGGGATGAATACAAGGCCGTTCGGCCGCGCACCGTGCGCTGGTTTCGTGCACGCGGGTTTCAGTGGTCCATTCTGTCGGCATATCTGGGTTCCATAGATTTTCTCCCGTCATACGGCGTGCCGATCCCTCCTGTCGGCGCCGTGTTCGTTTTGGCAGCCTGCATCCTTGCGGCGCGAGCGGTCTGGCGCTACCGGTTCGTCGACGTGACCCCCGCGCTTGCCGTGAATACGATCATCGACACCATGAGCGACGCGCTGCTCATTGTCGATCCCGAGGGCGTTATCAGGCACTCGAACAACGCGGCGGAGCGCTTGTTCAATATGCGGAAGCACGTGCTGGAAGGGAAGGAAGTGGCAGACGTGCTTTCTTCGGAAAATTGCGCGTGCGGCGTCCAAGGACTGTTCTGCAAAACCGACGTCCACGCCTTTGAAACAATATACGACGGCGGGCCTGCCGGACCGCGCATGCTGACCGTTTCGGCATCCCTGATACGCGACCGGGCACAGAAACCCGCTGCTATCGTGTATACGGCCCAGGACGTGACAGACAACCGGCAGGCCGAGGAAAAAATACGGTTCCTCGCCTATTACGATCCCCTCACCGGGCTGCCGAACCGCACCTTCTACAAGGAGATCCTCGGCCGCGCCATCGCCTATGCCAAACGGCACAAGGTTGTGATGGCCACGATGTTCATCGATCTCGATTCGTTCAAGCAGATCAACGACACCTATGGACACTGCACGGGCGACGAACTTCTCAAGGTCGTGGCCATGCAGCTGACCAAATGCGTGCGCAAGACCGATTATGTGGCCCGTTCCGACGACGAACGGGTACCCGACACGGTCTCGCGCCTCGGGGGCGACGAATTCATCGTGCTTTTGAACGAGATCCGTGAAGGGGGCGATGCGGCGCGTGTGGCGCTCCGGATTCTCGACATGCTGTCCCGGCCGCTCGTTGTCGGCGGACATGAGGTTTTCATCTCGGCCAGTATCGGCATATCCCTCTTCCCCGGCGATGGCGAAACGGTCGACGTTCTGCTCAAGAACGCCGATGCAGCCATGTACGTCGCAAAGTCTTCGGGGAAAAACCGGTACCAGTTCTACTCCAACGAGATGAACAGCTCCTCCCGCAACCGGCTCGACATGGAAATGGAACTGCAGAGCGCCGTGGAAGCGCAGCAATTCGTCGTGTATTATCAGCCGCGCTACGATCTGGGAAGCAACGCACTCGTGGGCATGGAGGCGCTGGTCCGCTGGGATCATCCCTCGCGCGGAATCCTGCTCCCTGAGGAGTTCATTCCCCTTGCCGAAGAGACAGGGCACATCATCCTGCTGGGCGAACAGGTCCTGCGCGCCGCCTGCATGCAGGTAGCAGAATGGATAGCCGAAGGCAGGAAGGCGGTTCCCGTAGCAGTCAATCTGTGCGGCAGACAGTGCAACGAGCGGCTCGTCGAAACCATCGGGCGGCTCCTGTCGGAAACCGGGCTCGAACCCCGATTTCTGGAACTGGAAATCACGGAACGCGCCATCATGAAAGATCCGGACAAAGTCCTTCCGCTGGTGAGGGACTGCAGGAGCAAGGGGATACGGGTCTCCCTCGACGATTTCGGGACGGGGTTTTCATCCCTGGGACAGCTTCGCGATCTTCCCCTCGATGCGCTCAAGATCGACAGGTCGTTTGTGATGAATGTGATGAAGAACGAACGCGATGCAGCCGTGGTCAGGACGATCATTGCGATAGGCCGCAACCTCGGCCTCAGGGTTATTGCAGAGGGAGTTGAAAACGAAGCGCAGCTTGCGCTTGTCCGCTCCTTCGGGTGCGACGAAGCGCAGGGGTTCCACTTCAGCGAAGCCGTTCCCGGGTCGAAAGCGGTGAGGTATATTGAGGAGCACGGCAAACGCCGGACGAAGCGCAGCGCCGGTTTCGACGGGCAGCAGGTGACCGCAGACTACTATCAGATCTAGCAAACGCCGCAGGCAGAACAGCCTACGTGTTCCCGCCGGTCGTGTGAATCATCCCGTCTTTCATGAACAATCGGACATCCGCAAGTCGCGCGGCCTGGTCGCGGTCGTGTGTCGTCAGAATGACGGTCGTGCGGCCGTTTTTCTTCATCGCCGCAATGATCGATTCGATGATCTCCGTGTTTTCCTGGTCGACGGAAGCTGTTGGTTCATCCAGAAAAAGGATCTCGGGCCTGATGGCAAGCGCCCGGGCGATGCCGAGGCGCTGGGTCTCCCCGCTCGACAGCGTGAGGGCGCGCTGATGCATCTTGTGCTCCATGCCTACGAAGGCAAGGCTGGCCCTTACTTCCCGTTCGATTTCCCGGCTCCTCATGCCCCGGATGGCGAGTCCGTACGCGACATTTTTATATACCGTCGTATTGAACACGCCGGTCCGGGCGAGAACCAGCGACAGGCGTCGCCGCAGTTCAAGATCATGGGGAAGCGGAGCCCCGTTGTCGTAGAAGGATATGTCCCCGCCGTCCGGACCTTCCAGCAAGGCGCAGATTCTCAGGAACGTGGATTTGCCGCATCCGTTCGGCCCCATCAGGGAATAAATCCTCTGCCGCTCGAATGAGACGGTGCAATCTTTTAAAATCTCCCTGGCATCGTAGGATTTCCTGATATGTGAGACAACCAGTTTCACCAGTGCCGCTCCCTGAAACGTGAATAAACGTCGCTGCCGCGAGGAGGCGAAAGATAATCCGGCTCAGCCGCAACCTCTTTCTTCTCCTGCCTCTTGCGGGTCGTTACGGCCATTGCTCCCTGTAGATGCTCTCTTATTTTGAGTTCCTTTTCTGAACGGCATGCAGCGCCGTGTTGATGACGAACGAAATCAAAAGCAAGATGATGCCTAGTGCCAGAGCGAGTTCGAAATTGCCCTTGTCGGTTTCAAGCGCGATGGTCGTGGTCATGACGCGCGTGTAGCCTGCGATGTTGCCGCCCACGATCAGGATGGAGCCGACTTCAGCCATGACCCTGCCGAACGCCGCGATAACGGCAGAAAGGATGCCGTAGCGGGCTTCGAGAATCACGGTTTTCGTTTCCTGGAGCTGCGTCGCTCCGAGTGTGCGCGCGGCCTGACGAATGATCGGATCCACACCCATGATCGCCGTGTGACAAAGCGCAGCCACGATCGGGAACGCGAGGATCGACTGGGCGATGATCATGGCAGACGGCGTGTACAACAGCCCCAGAAAGCCGAGCGGTCCTTTCCGCGAAAGAAGGAGATACACGAACAGTCCGACCACCACAGGCGGAAGCCCCATGAAGGTGTTCAGCATGCTGACGGCCGTCTCCCTGCCGGGAAAACGCTTGAATCCGATAAGCGCGCCGAAGGGAAGACCGAGAGCCGTGGCGATAACGAGGGCGAAGCCGGACACTTTCAAAGACAGAAGAATAATGCCGAAAAGTTCGGGGTTCAGATGGAGAATGAGGTTGAAAGCTTGAACGAATCCGGATAGAAGAGAGTCCATTAGACGTTAAGATGCCCCGTCATCAGCGCGCGGCCCATCCCCGCCCCCGCCCTCTCCCGGGCAGGGGAGGCGGAGAGGGGGATGGGTCCGACAACAGACGATCAGCTATTTTGCGTTCGGAATAAAAAGCGGGTTCCCGTTCTTGTCCTTGAAGCCGGCTATCGCGTCCTGGCCTTCTTTGGAGATAATCCAGTTCACGAACGCCATTGCTTCTTTGTATTTGACGGTTTTGAACTTTTCCGGGTTTACTGCCATGACGCCGTACTGGTTGAACAGGGTCGGGTCGCCTTCGAGTACGATGACCATGTCGAGTTTGTCCTTGTCTTTCGTTGCGAGCCAGGTTCCGCGGTCAGTAAGCGTGTAGGCGCGCTTTTCATCCGCAATGCGCTGGGTTTTTTCCATGCCCTGGCCGACCTCCAGATACCATTTCATGCCGGCCGGTTCAATGCCGGCCTTTTTCCAGATCGAGAGCTCCTTGGTATTGGTGCCTGATTTGTCCCCGCGCGATACGAAGGTCGTGTTCGATTCGGCGATCTTCTTGAATGCGTCGAGCGCCGACTGCATGCCCTTGATCTTCGCCGGGTCGTTCGTGGGCCCGATGATCACGAAATCATTGTACATGACATCATGCCGGTTCACGAAGTATCCTTCTTCAACAGCCTTCATTTCCAGTTCCCTGGCGTGAACGAACACGAAGTCAGCGTCCCCGCGCTTGCCGATTTCGATGGAAGCGCCGGTGCCCACGGCCACGACATCAACCTTGATGCCCGTCTTCTTCTCGAACATCGGAAGCAGATACTCGAAGAGGCCCGAGTTCTGCGTGCTGGTGGTCGATGCACAGCGGATGCGCGTTTCCGCGGACGCGGCCGAAATGCCGAACAGGATACAAACAAGTGAAACGGCGAGAATGCCTGCGATCGTGCGCAGAAGAGATTTGCCTGACATGAGATCCTCCTTGGGAAATGGAATGAATCAAAGGTCCCGCAATGCGGGACACGCGGATTCAGATACGCACCCGGGTCATTTTATCAAAAGCCCGGCAGAAGCGATGACTGCCTCTTTCCGCTAGCACCGTGCTCTCGCGGTTACGCCATGGTTTGTGAATCAGTCATCATACTTCTTCGCATAAGCTGCATCATTGTACAACCCTTCGCCGTGCGCGGCCTTGCCGTATTCGGCGATGATCTTCTGCCCCTCCGGCGACGAGACGAATTTGACGAACGCCGCCGCAGTGGCCGCACCGGCGGTTGCGCCGGCAGGCTGGGTCAATGTGTGATAGGTGTTCACCAGGAATTTGTCGCCGCGGAACAGGATCGTGAGGCCGGGTACGTTCTTCTTCTCGGCGACCCAGGTGCTGCTGTCCGTCATGAAGTAGCCTTTCTCCGCGTCGGCGCGCTTGAGCGTGGCGGTCATGAAATCTTTGGTCACGATGTACCACTCGCCGGCGGGGGCAATGCCGGCTTTTTTCCAGACGTCCAGTTCCTTTTTGTGCGTGCCGGAATTGTCTCCGCGGGAGAAGAACTTCGCCTTTGCCTTCGCGATCTCAGCATAGGCTTCGGCAGCGGTCCTGGTCTTCGCAATAGCGGCGGGGTCGGCGGCGGGGCCGACGATGAAGAACTCATTCGAGCCGATCAGCATACGGTTGGCGGCCCAGCCATCGGCAACGGCCTTCTTCTCCGCGTCGGGCGCGTGGACCATGATCATATCGGCTTTTTTGTCCTGCAGGAGCTTGAGCGACTCCCCGGAGCCGGCCTTGATCCAGCAGAGCGACGCGTCCGCCTGCCTGCCGAATGTTTCTCCCAGGACTTTCAGCAGGCCAAGCTCCCCCGGGCTGCCGGTCGCGAGACTGAAAGCGTTTTTGCCGGTGCCGTAGGTTTCCGTGCATTTCTCCTGGGCATGTGCCGCCGGGCACGAGAATCCTAGTGCAAGAGCAACAAAAAGAATAGCTGTGAAGTGCATGGTCTATTCGCTCCTTCGCTGTTTGGAATAAGGTTTTCTGCTCCTCGAATCGACAGGGACGCTTTGGTTCACGTTGCCGATCTGGTGCAAGCAGGGGCATTAGACAAACGGGTTGGTTCTGGGAGATAGCTTAGCGACAGTATTTTAGAAGGGGGCGGGAGGAAAGTAAAATTCATATAAATCATTGTTGCAATGAATAATAATCATTAACAATATCGAGCCCGACAAGAGGCAAGCAGCCGCGAAACATCGGGACCGCACGGGGAGGACAGGACATCGGACGGCGCACCTGTTTGTATCACTTTTTTCCCGCAGCATACATGATGAGTTTGTCCGCGAGCGAACAGGCTTCAACAAGATCGTGGGTCACGAGAACGAAGGGTACGGGGAACTTTTCCCGCAGGCTTCTCATGAGGTGCTGCATTAGCATCATTCACTTCTTCGCAAACAAGGCGACGAAACATTGGTCCGCGACTTTCCGGAGTTTCTTTTCCATGTTTTCGAAGTTCGTCAGAAATTTTCTCGCATCCTCGGTCAAAACCGCACCGCCGCCGTTTTTGCCGCCTGCTTGGCGCGTAACCAGTCCGACTCCGAGCCTGGCTTCCATGGCCTTGATGTGGCTCCATGCCTTGCGGTAGGAAATGCCGACTTCTTTTGCCGCGCGGTTGATGGAGCCGTGCGCATCGATGGCTTCGAGCAGCAGCCTGCGGCCCCTGCCGAACACGGGCTCGCCGTCCATCTCTATCCAGATTTTGGATTTGATCTCCAGACCGTTATGACTTTTCTGCATAACGCTCCTCATAAAAAAATGCGGTCGATGACGGTGTAATATCCGCCTTCAGCGCATGCGATACACAGCACTTTGCCGTCGCGCCGCACTTCCCTCATGTCCTGCACATGCTCCCCGCACTCATCACATATCACACGGCTGAGCGGCTTGCCGGGCATGTCCTCGGGCTTGAGCTCGACCTTGACGTCCTGGACCGCGAACAGCTCTTCATCGGGCATGACCTTGTATGCCTCAAGCTGGGCCGCATACTTGTTCGCCATACCGGGGAACAGGTTTTTTGCTCTCTCCCGGGATTCCTCAAGTGCGATGACGCGCACGGCTTTGCGTGTCGCGAGGTTTACGAAGGTCGCGGCCATCTTGCCGTAGTCCAGAAACTTCATGGTCCGGTGGCCGAGGCTGCAGCCGGTCACCGATTGCACTGCATCGGTTGCGCACCGGTCCATCTCGACATAGACCAGGAGGCTTCTGCGGTCCTTGCCTTTCGGGTCCGCAATCCCGAGCTTGCGCAGACCCAGCATGGACATGCGCACGCCCAGGACCTGTCCTGCGCAGAGATGGCCGTGAATTTTAACGGATTGGTCGAGAAGGTGTTCGAAGTCGGCTAGGGCGGCAGGCATGGAAGGCTCCCCACTTCATCTGGATGATTGCTCTGATCTATGATAATCATAAATGAAAGGGAGATGAAAAATCAAGAACAATTATCAAGCCGATTCCGCCATGGCATGAATGAGCCTGCCGCATGCAAGCAGGAGGAGCGGAATTCAAAGACAATTCGCCTTGCATTTCGAGGTACATTTATACTATGCTGCCGTCACTGTTTCATATATGCCCTGAAACGCAATACGCACGTATCGGAGGGAACCATGCTCAAGCACATCGTCATGTTCAAGCTGAAGGAAGTTTCGGAATGCGGCGACCGGCTGCAGAACGCGAGGAAAATAAAGCAGGACCTGGAAGCGCTGAAGGGGAAAATCCCGCAGATCCGCCAGCTGGAGGTCGGGATCAATGCATTTCCGTCCGATGCGGCATACGACGTCGTGCTCACGACCGCGTTCGACAATGAGCAGGACCTCGACATCTACCAGAAGCATCCGGAGCACAAGAAAGTCGCGGAGTTCATCGGCAAGGTGCGGGAACTGCGTGCGGTCGTGGATTACCACACTGCATAAAACTTCTAGAGTGCGGGCTCGCTGCCGGAACGCCTCCCTGCAGATATGACCGATGCCGCGGTCACGGCAAGGATGATGAGGCTTCCGCCCAGGAGCGTGCGGACACCCGGCGCTTCGCCGGTCGCCAGGAACACCCACAAGGGATTAAAGACCGGCTCGATGATTGCAACGATGTTCGCCGAAACTGCGGAGACGCGCCGGATGGCATAGGAAAATAAAACCGCGGACAGGCCCATCTGAACCGCACCCAGCAGGGCTACCGCGATGAGCGATCGCGCAGTCACGTGCGGCGCGGGAAGAAACAGCGAAACGAACAGGCAAATACCTGCCGTGATCCAGTGCGAGAGCAGGAGGGATTCGAGCGGCGATCCGTCCTTCTGCATGCGCATGAAAATGAAAAAGAAGCTGAAGGTGACCGCTGAAATGACTGCAAGAGCGTTTCCGAAGGATCTCCCGCCCCCGAGTTCGTCAGAAAACATGACGATCATCCCGATGAGCACGAGGGCAATAGCCACGCTGTGCTCCGCGCGTGTCCGCTCCCGTAAAACAGGCGCGGCAACAACAGCGGTCAGGACCGGCGCGAGATACTGGAGCAGAATCGCGTTGGCTGCGGTCGTGGTCTTGTTGGCTGAAACAAACAACAGCATCGTTGCGGCGTTCGCGACAGCGGCTGCGATCTGCGGAAACGAGAAATGAAAAATCGGCCGCCTGAGATACCAGGCGATGACCGCTGATGCAATGAGACTGCGTGCACCGGCAATGGCCACCGGATTCCAGTCGATCAGCTTGATGAGCAGGCCGGCCAGGCTCCAGAGAAAGGCCGTGGCTGCCATGGCAAGAAGGCCGCTTATGTTACCGCCCATATCGCGCCTTCATCCCGCAAGCCGCGCCCCCAGTTCGAATGCCTTGCGGCAGTCCCCGGGAAAGACCTCCCTGCGGCGCGCGGCTTTTGCCGCGGGATCGAAGCGGTCGGCGACGACCTTGGAATAGTCGTCAAACTGATAGGTGTCGAAACAGAGGAGGGTCTCCGCGGAGCCGAACATCCTTTTCATGTAGCTCTCGTTCAATGCGATGTGGTCCTTCACAAAATAGGTCTGCATCAGCTCCTCGGTCGTGTTCATGGTGTAGATGAAGCCGGTCCGTATCCTGCGGGGAAAGAGCGATGCGGGCGGGTTGGTGTAGGTGAGGACGGAAAAAAGAAGCCGCTCCATGAACGACCTCATTTCTCCGGACACGGTCCCGAAATAAATGGGCGACCCGAGAATGAGCGCATCGGTTTCCCGGATTTTCTGCAGCACCGGAGTCAGGCCGTCCTGCGCAGCGCATTGGCCGTAGCTTTTTCCGCCCCGCATTTTGCAGGCAAAGCAGCTGTAGCAGCCTTTGTAATCGAGGTCATACAGGTGGACGAGCGATGTCGAAGCTCCCCGGGATGCCGCGCCTTCCAGCGCTTTCTCGAGGAGCGTTGCCGTATTCCATTTTTTTCGCGGACTGCCGTTGACCGCGAGAACATTCATCGGAATCGCCTCGTCTACTGCTTCACGAGAAGACTGTTTTTTACTTCTTTTATGCCGGCAATCTTTGAGATTACTTCGGTCGCCTTGTCGACGTTCTCCTGCTTGTCCACGAAACCACTCAACTGAACGATCCCGTGATAGGTGGTGACGTTGATCTGAAACACCTTGAGCGTAGCTTCCCCAAGGATGGCGGCCTTTACCTTGGCGGTGATAACGGAGTCGTCGAAGTACTGGCCCGTGCTGTCGCGCTCCTGCGTGGCGGCGCAGCCCAGAAATGCCGCCACCAGGCAAAGGCAAATAAATAGTCTCACGTTGCGGTAAAAACGTATCATGGTTTCATACCGTCCTTTCCCGAAGAGTGAGTTCTGCAAGCTTTTTGTCCCGGAAATATATCATAAAAAATCGGATTTGACAAAGCGCAAACGCGGGCAGGAGACTGTATCACGTCGGCAACCCGGTTCAGACAGGGCGGCATCTGCGGGCGCTCAGTAAGGAAGAGAGCGCAGGACATGAATGCGAGGGATATGGCGAACCGGGTCATGAGGAGACATGCCGGTGTGTGTGTCATCGAAGGGAGGAGCGGTCGTCATTTCCGCACGATCCGATGCAGTAGTCCTCTGAGGAACAGGATTCGCTTCGTTCCACAGGCCTGCTTGCCTGATCACCTGCTGACAGCGGGTGCGGGAACCTCCACGGGCACGTACGCTGCACGCGGAGGGCCGCCAGAGGGGAGAAGCTGGAGGAAAGGCCCTGCTTGTCAGGCCTTCACGATTTTCACGGCGCAGGCCTTGTACTCCGGTGTCCCCGTTATCGGATCGCGATAGCCCGACGTAAGAAGATTGGTCAGGGTTCCGCGGTGATGGAACGAGAGAAACAGATTCCCGGGCTGCGAGCGCTTCGTGACGCGCGCCTTGGCGGTGACGGAACCTCTGCGTGAACTGACCGTCACCAGTCCGCCGTCGACGATGCCGTGAGCCTGGGCGTCTTCAGGACTGACCTCGAGAAGTTCCTCGGGAACGATCTCGGCTATGCCCTTGCACCGCCTGGTCATGGAGCCGTTGTTGTAATGCTCGCGGATCCTGCCCGTGATCAGCACGAGGGGATACTCGCTGTCCGGCTTTTCGCCCGCGCCTTTCTGCTCCACGGCCATGAACTTGGCCTTGCCGCCCGGCCGGGAAAAAATGTCCGTGTACAGTGTGGTCGTGCCGGGATGGTCTTTTGTGGGGCAGGGCCACTGGATTCCCTTCTTGTCGATGCGGTCGTAGTCGATGCCGCCGTAGATCGGCACGAGGCTTGCGATCTCGTCCATGATCTGCGAGGGATGCGCGTACTGCATGGGGTATCCCATGAGCGTCGAGAGACGGCACAGGACCTGCCATTCCGCCATGCCCGCCAGGGGTTCGATAGCCTTCCGGACGCGCTGGACCCTGCGCTCGCCGTTCGTGAACGTCCCGTCCTTTTCCGCGAAGCTTGCGCCCGGCAGGATCACATGGGCGAAGCGGGTCGTCTCCGTGGGGAAGATGTCCTGGACCACGAGGAATTCAACCGATTCGAGCGCTTTCCATACATGATTGAGGTTCGGGTCGGTCTGGGCAATGTCGTATCCCAGGACAAAGAGTCCCTTGAAATTACCCTTGGTGCACTCGTCGAGCATCTCCACTGACTTGAGGCCCGGCTTGTCCTTGATCGTTACACCCCAGGCTTTTTCGAACTTCGCGCGGGCCTTGGGGTCGGTGACCGACTGGTATCCCGGGAGGGACGACGGATAGGGGCCGAGATCGGATGCTCCCTGCACGTTGTTCTGGCCGCGGAGCGCCATGATGCCCGTGGACGGCCGTCCGATGTGGCCGCACGTGAGGGCGAGATTGGCGATGGCCATTGCTGTTTCGCTGCCGGACTGGTGTTCCGTAACGCCCAGCCCGTATACGATCATCGACGTGCCGGTCTTCGCATAGAGGCGCGCGGCCTCGACGATCTTTTCCTTTGCAACGCCCGTGATGCCCGCAACCCGGTCAAGGCCGTATTCGGAGACCTTGGCCCGGAGTTCCTCCAGCCCTTCCGTTCTCTTCTCGATGAATTCCCTGTTCTCCCAGCCGTTCTCGAAGATCACATTCACGATGCCGTTCAGCAGGGCGATGTTGGTGGAAGGACGCAGATTGAGCCATACCTTCGCGCGCGAGGCCATCCAGGTCCTGCGCGGATCCGCGACGATGAGGTTCGCTCCCTTGCGCAGGGCCTTCTTGAGCCATATCGATACGATCGGGTGTCCTTCCGTGGGGTTCGATCCGAACAGGAAGAGCGTCTCGATGCCGGACATCTGGTTCAGCGAATTCGTTGCAGCGCCTGCGCCGAGGGTGGTGGCCAGACCGGCCACTGTCGGGGCGTGTCAGACCCGCGCACAGTTGTCGACATTGTTCGAGCCGACCGCGCAGCGCACCCATTTGGCGAGAAGATAGTTTTCTTCATTCGTGCAGCGTGCTGAGGAGAAACCGCCGACCTTGTCGGGTCCGTAGCGGTCGATGAGCTCGCGGAATTTTGACGCGATGAGACCGAGCGCCTCGTCCCACGATGCTTCGCGGTAACCGCTGCCGTTCCTGATGAGGGGCGTTCGGAGCCGGTCGGGGTGGTGGATGAAGTCGTATCCGTATCGGCCTTTGATGCAGAGATTGCCCTCGTTCACCGGCGCATCGAACGCCGAGCTCACCCTGACGACGCGGTCGTCCTTGACATGCAGATAGAAGTTGCAGCCCGTTCCGCAGTAGGAGCAGGTCGTTCTCACTTTCCTGACGTCGGGAGAGCGGCCCAGGCCCCTGCTTTTCCTGTCCGTGAGCGCGCCGGTGGGGCAGGTCGAGACGCATTGTCCGCAGAACTCGCAGTTCTTGAGCGTGCGCGGCTCATGATACGCCGTATCAGGCAGGGAGCGGAAGCCCCGGTCCACCATCTGGATCGTATCCGCCATGACCACTTCACTGCAGATCCTGACGCAGCGGGCGCAGGAGATGCATTTATTCGGCTCATAGGTGATGAACGGATTGTCTTCGCGGATGGGGAAGTTCCACCGTTCGCCCGCATAGGCGTCGGGCCGTACATTGTAGCGGTAGGCCAGTTCCTGAAGCGAGCACTCGCCGGCCTTTTCGCACCACATGCAGTCATTGGGATGGTTGGAAAGCATCAGGCCGAGGTTCATTTTCCTGAGCTCGTTCAGCATGTCGCTCTCGGTCGTTATCTCCATGCCGTCCTCGGCCGGTGTTGTGCACGCCGAGAGGGGTTTGTTCGCGCCCTTCACCTCCACGATACACAGGCGGCAGCCTCCGGATGCTTCAAGGCGCTCGTCGTAGCAGAGTGTCGGTACAAAGATGGACTCACTTCTGCAGACTTCGAGAATCGACTTTCCCTTGGCTGCGCTGATGACACGGCCGTTGATGGTGATCTTCACGGTGTCCTTGTGCTGTACAATTTCGGTGGCCATTGCATGCTCCTTTCAATTCATAAAAGACTGATAAAGGCGCATTCCTCATCATTCGGATTCTATAATGATATCGGCGCGAAAGCAAATTCCTTATTGGCATGCAGAAGATGCATGGAATACATGCTGGTTTTTTCCCCGGCGGCTGCGTGCCGCGCACCGGCGTACGAAACATGGCCTGAAGTATTGATTGACAAAGCATGCAGTCATCTCTACAATTAACTGCTGCTCCCATGGAAGACCACCGGTTAAAATCATATTGTCTTGTCGTGGAGACCAAGAGCTTTTCCCGCGCTGCCCAGGCAAAGCACATGACCCAGTCTGCCATGAGCAGGCTTGTCAAGGGCCTGGAGGACGAGCTGGGCGTGAAGCTTCTGCTTCGCGAAGGCAAGTCCGTCACGCTAACTCCGGAAGGCAGGATCTTCTACGACCATGCAAAGCGGCTGCTGGAAGGCTACGTGCGCATGGAGCAGGATATCAACGATTCTCACGGTGCGGCCCGGGGGTCGCTCCGCCTCGGATCAAGCCGGACCCCGGCGTTCCATCTTCTGTCGCAGGCGCTTTCCGGCTTCACCCGGCTGCACCCTGAACTCAGGATCGACCTCATTGTCGCGCGGACCGAATTCGTGCTGCGCGAGCTGCGCGAGGGCAGGATTGACGTGGGCATCGTTGAAAGCCGGAGCGTGGACGAGTCTTTTTCAGCCCAGGGACTCGCGGAGGACGAAGTAGTGCTGATCGCGCCGGAGAATCATCCTCTGTCGAAGAAGAAAACCGTTACCATGCATGATCTTATGACGACGCCGTTCATTTTGCCGGGGCACGGTTCGGGCACGCGGGCGATCGTGGACAATTATTTTGCCGCCGAGAGCGCGGACATGCGGCGGCTTCATGTGCGGCTGACGGTGGGCAGCCCCGAGTTCGTGGTCCAGATGGTCCAAGCCGGGCTCGGCATCGCTTTCGCATCCAAGTGGTCCGCTTTTGCCGCGGTCCAGGACGGCACCGTGAAAGTCCTGCGCCAGCCGGGAAAAAGGATCCTGCGCAAATTCTATCTCGTCAATATGGACCGCGAG
>Ga0187786_10000317_pt1 | contig 14625 bp, 14 predicted proteins | sample 0815_BV2_10_20_M_FD_132449 | JGI IMG/M metagenome (GOLD analysis project Ga0187786, IMG submission 132449) | Tropical peat soil microbial communities from peatlands in Department of Meta, Colombia - 0815_BV2_10_20_MG | ecosystem: Environmental > Terrestrial > Soil > Wetlands > Peat | place...
GATCTCGTCATCGACAACAAGCAACTCGTAAAGCCCGGTCCTGCCGTAATAGCCCGTATTCGCGCACATCTCGCAGCCCCTGCCCTTATACATAACGGCATCTTCCGGCAGGCCGAGATGTCTGAGCTCCTCAGGCGCAGCAACCGATTCGTCCCTTTCCCTGCAGGACGGACATATTACCCTGACAAGCCGCTGCGCCAGGATACCCCTGACAGTTGATGAAAGCAGGAAATGCTCAACGCCCATGTCGAGAAGCCTCGTAATTGCACTTGGAGCATCGTTCGTATGCAGCGTCGAGAAAACCAGATGCCCCGTCAGCGCAGACTGTATGGCTATCTCTGCAGTCTCGAGGTCGCGAATCTCTCCGATCATTATTATATCCGGGTCCTGCCTGACGATATGCCTGAGAGTGTTCGCAAAGTTGAGGCCGATCTGCGGTTTCACCTGTATCTGATTAATACCTTTCAGGTGATATTCGATCGGATCTTCAACGGTGATGATCTTGCTGTCCGGCGTATTGATCTTGTCGAGAGCCCCGTACAGCGTGGTCGTCTTGCCGCTGCCCGTCGGCCCGGTAACCAGAATGATCCCGTTAGGCTTTGCAATGAGGGTGTTGAATGTTGAAAGAGTGGCCGCGTCGAACCCCAGTTGTTCAAGGTCGATCACAATCCCTTCCTTGCGCAGAATCCTCATCACAATGCTCTCGCCGTAAAGCACCGGTATGGTCGAGACCCTCAGGTCTATCTCCTGCTCTCCCATCTTGAGCTTTATGCGGCCGTCCTGTGGAAGCCGCTTCTCGGCTATATTCAGCTTGGCCATGATCTTCACCCTGGAGACGATCGCCGCCTGGAGTTTCTTAGGTATTGACTCGATATCGTTCAAAACGCCGTCGATGCGGTACCTGACCTTCATCTCGTCTTCGAAAGGTTCGACATGTATATCGCTGGCCCGGCTCTCAATGGCCCTGGTGATCAGCATATTGACAAGCTTGATTATCGGTGCTTCGGCAGCGAGGTCTTTGAGATGTCCCACATCTTCCTCTTCTTCGTCCCTCAAATACTCGACGCCCTGCTCACCGATGTCCTCGATAATGCGGTTTATATTCTGAGATTCCTGCTCGTAGAACCGTTTCAGATATTCGTCAACCATGCGCGTTTCAGCTGTGAAAACCACGATATCCGCAGAAAGGGCCACTTTCAGTGCATCGATTGTGCCGACATCACGCGGATTTTCGACTGCAACCTTGAGCACATTGTTCCTGTACTCGATCGGAATTACCCTGTTCTCCTGTATGAACCTGGACGATATCCCGGCGAGGACCAGCGGGACCTTCGGCAGGTCTTCGATTGACAGGATCCGGTGTTGGTCAAATGATATCTGATCGGTCATTTATTGTCACCCGGCCAATAAATTTACTATTCCCAGCTTGCAACATCCTTGTCTTCGCCTTCGCCGCCTTGCGTGCCGTCCCTGCCCAGAGAGTAGAGATCATAATCGCCGTGCGTGCCCGGCGCCTGATATATATACTGCCTGTTCCACGGATCGACGGGAAGCACATTCTTCTTGAGATACGGGCCCTGCCACTTCTCCTCGCCGGGATTGGTTAGCAGCGCCTGCAGTCCCTGCGCGGTTGTCGGATAATGTCCCATATCCAGACGGTACTGGTCCAGTGCCTGGCCGTAGAGTTCTATCTGGGCCTTCGCTGCCGAGGTCTTGCTTTTCCCCAGCTTTGAAAATATGTTCGGCCCCACAAGCGCAAGTATCAGCGCTATGATAGCCATGACCACGAGAAGCTCTACGAGTGTGAATCCATTGCTGTTGTCGACCGCCCGATACTGCCTGCATCTCGATATCATAAAGTCACCCTTCACCTTATACATTAAATATTTATAACGCGTACCTACTTATAATACAACAATCTCCGGGGCCATTCAATGCGAAGTCAAAAGCGATTGCAGGCAACAATAGAGCGTGTGATCTTGTCGGCACAGGCGCTGAAAAGGCGATCAGGCTTGACTCAGAACTAAAAAACTATTATTGTATAAGGAAAAAAGGAATTTGCGTGCTCAGAAAAGCCCTGCAAAAATTTAGCATATTCGCTGCATTGGCGGCATTTATCCTGGCAGTTGCGTCGGCCCGTGCAGAAATGCCTGCCGGCCCGAATCCTGGCGATGTGAACAGCCCTAATGCGGCTACGCTACCCATGCCGCAGCCGAATCCGGCAGGTCCTAACGCACCTGCTAAAATGCCTGCGCCATCAGCAGTTCCGCAGCCCGCCATGCCTGCTTCGCCATCGTCATCGCCAACCATGCCTTTGCCGTACACAGGCCAGCCAATCCCAGGTGAAACTCCGCAGGCTGTCGCACCCGCACCAGTTGCACCTGCGCCGATGGCGCCTGCCCCGGTTGCGCCGGGACAAGCGAGAATGGCTCCGTCGTTGGGGGGCTCAAGCTTTTTCTTCGATGACGCGGATGTCTTCGAGGTAATACAAACGGTTTTTGGAGAAGTCCTGCGCGTGAATTACATCATCGACCCGCAAGTCAAAGGCAGGGTCAACTTCCGCACAACTACGCCGATACCGCGCGACAGAATACTGCCGATCATGGAAATAATTTTACGCCTTAACGGAATTGCTGTAGTCGAAGAACACGGTTTATACAGGATCATTCCCATAGGAGGCATAGCGAAAGAGCCCGCGCCCATCCGGTTCGGCAAAGACCCCGAATCGATCGAGCTTAAGGGCACGGCCCTGATGCAGATCGTCCCGCTTACATTCATCAATTCGTCCGAGATGGCGAGCATACTCAATCCGCTCCTGACGCAGGGCGGCGCCATTTACGACGTCACCAAAAAGAATGTACTCATTATTGCGGACACAGATGCCAATATCAGGAGGCTGCTCCAGGTTGTAGCCATGTTCGATGTAGATACATATAAGGATGCAACCCAACCGAAGGTTTATGTATATGCGCTTCAGAACACCAAGGCTGAACATGTTGCAAAGATCATTCAGCAGGTAATGCTGGGGGTTGCCGCGACTTCTTCGGGCGGCGGTGTAAAGACATTGACCGGCGGAGGTTCTCAGCCGCAGGCAGCTGCCGGACCCAATGTCCCGAAGGCCGGACCGGTCAACACTCCGCAGACCCCATTCCCCGGCACGCAAAGCGGCGAGTCGCTTGTCGCGCCCGGAACGAAGGTCATTGCGGATGAGGTAAATAACGCATTAGTTATCTATGCATCACCTGCTGACTATTCAATCATTCTCGGCGCCATCAAGCAGATCGATACCATGCCTCGCCAGGTTATGATAGAGGCGGTGGTTGCATCGGTCGAACTTACGGACAATCTCACATTTGGCCTGAGATGGAACCTCAGCATGAACACAAAGATTCAACTTAATCCCTTCAGCCGCGATATCAATCTGCCCGGCACCTTAGGGTTTGCGCCCTTACCGGATCTGGCGGCAGCCAACACGTCCGGCACAACATTCTTTGCCTATACGGCGCGGGATACCAGCGGTAAAGTAAAGCTCTCGATAGAAGCGGACGCATCCCTCGGCAAGGCCAAGATTCTGTCGTCGCCGAATATCCTTGTGTCCGACAACCGCGAGGCAAGAATTCAGGTCGGCACCCAGATACCTATTGCCACTTCGACGACTACAACACCTTTGTCCAGTACCAGTACCAGCACAACTGTAACGGCTACAAACACGACGACCTCTACCATCCAGTACAAGGATGTAGGGACAATACTCAAGGTTAAGCCTCAGATCAATGACAGCGGATTGATAGCTCTCGAATTGTCGCAGGAGGTTTCCTCGGCAAAAACCCAGCCTGTGCTTGGGACCGACCAGTTCGTCATATCCAAGAATGAAATAACGACCAATCTGGTAGCCCAGGATGGTGAAACTATCGTAATCGGCGGATTGGTCAACGAGACAACAAATTCCAGCAGGAGCGGCATACCCGGACTCAGCAAGATACCTGTTCTGGGATATCTCTTCGGCACAACGACGGATACCCTTGACAGGCAGGAACTGGTCATTCTGCTTACGCCCCGCGTGGTAAGAAACCAGGCAGAAGCCAAGAAGATGACTTCCGATTACTACGAGTTATTCAAGAATGTGGGCAAAGAGATAAACATCGAGAAGCACAAGAAGACAGTCCCTGTCAAAGACCAGGGCGCGGATAAGCAATCTCAGACGGACACTAATACTAATACGGAAGCCAAGTAATCCTCGGACTCAGGTTATAATCCTCAACCCCGCCCTGCTCTCTGTGGCCCATACGACCCTGGCTTCCACACTGGGTCGCATCATATTAATGGTGTTCCCGATCCTCAAATGAGCGCTGGTAGCTATACCGAAACCGTTTTCGCTCATGTCGACTATCCTGCAGCTCCATGTCTTGCCTTTAACGTCATTGAATTCGGTCGCGATGGAACAGTTCAATCGGGACCTGCCTCTCTTTTCTAAATACGGCTCTCTTCTTGCGCGTTTAAAAATGCTTTGCAGAAACCCCATAGCACTCCTCCCTTCCAATCCTAAGATTATTAACCATCAGGTATCAGGGCACATTGAAAGTTTACCAGAATGGGCAAGAAAAGCAAAATTGTTTTCAGCCGGCAGTTGTGCCATCGATAGCTTCAAAAAAAGTATGGAGTGGCAATCAGTGGCAAAAGTTCAATCCTGATCGGGACATTGCAAATTAACCTGCCTTTTTCTCCTGCAGCTGACCGGTCACATATTTATGCAGCAGACTCGACACCAAAGTCTGATATGCCATTCCCTGCTCAAGCGCCCTGGCTTTCAGCGCAAGCATATCCTTCCTGGCGATTCGGATGTTCATGCGCTGGTCTTTTAGAGCAGTAGCCTTTGCAGCAGCGCTAAGCTGTTTTTTCAAGACAACACTCTTTGGCGACGGCAGCCATTCGCCACCCTCAATAGACCTTATTATCTCTTTATCCTCTTTACTTTTCGGCATACCTGGTTCCTTTACGGCAAATACATCGCCGTATATTTCCTGCTCGGATACGCAGTCTTCATGAAAAAAACATCTTTCTGCACAACTGTCGGCACTGCATAAACATAATCTTCAATCTTCACAAGCATGACTATCTGATGTCCATATCGCCCCTGATTGGGGTGTGCCAGGACTTCCAATAAATCACCTGACTCAACTGCGACAACAATCTGTTCAAATGAAATATCCCTCTCTTTTCTCAGCCATTCGTTCTTGTCGGTATTCCAATCAAATACCATAATCCATTATAGCCCCGTGTGTGCCTCTTGTCAATACAATCACCGGGCTTTCAATTCATAGGAGCATTATTCGGAATACTTGGAACCATAGTTTGCAACAAATTATGCTTTCTCGACATATGTTGTATTGTTATTGTATATGACGTGATCGATAGCCTGTTGCAGCCTGGGTGCGATAGCGGTCATTGTTGGCGTTTTGCTCTCGGCAAGTTATTGGGTTCTGTATCAATCAGTGGTAGTTTGGCCAATGGCTTTGATAGCGAGCAGGCGACGCAGGTTTTGCCGGGCCGTTTCATCATCAGGATCAAGAAAAAGGGCATGCTCAAAGGAGAGCGCCGCTTCAGAGTCTCTTCCAGCTAAATGATAAGCGACACCAAGATTGTTGTAAGCGCTTGAGCTGGCAGTTGATATACGCACCGTACTTTGCCAGAGGGCAAGTTCAGTATGATATTCCAAATTGCGCAGGTTGGTTTGCACGACAAAGATGCAAGACACCGCGCCAAGTATAGTTAGCACTATCTTGTTCCACTGTGACGTACGTAAAATGCTGGTAATCGCTGTTCCAATGGCACAAAAAAGCCCCACATTGGCAATATACATGTGACGCTCATTGATGACCTCAGTTCGTGACAGAATAATATAGGGCAATAGCAAGTGTAGGAAGAACCATAATATACCAAGCGTGACCTCGGGATATTTTCTTATCTTAAGTAGCCCAACTACTGCCATAAGTATGAGAATACAGATCTCTGAGACTAAGAGCAATTCTCCTGGGGGGTGCTTACCAAGCTCCGGATTTATACATAGGCGGTTAATCAACACGAGCCGCGAAATCAGATACGCGATCCCATGAATTTGGTATCGCATCGCCTCAACAAGTGACCGCGAGCCGGCTAATTCATCAAGCATTGCATAATACCTATCGTTCGTGACGGCCAGGCAGAGCATGCCCATAACTAATAGCCAAAATATTATCTGACGAAGTCCAATCCGGCTAATTTTAGTCTTTTTTATTACTACTTCCCATAGAAGTAATGCTAGAGGTAACGTCAGAGCAGTTTCCTTTATTAGAACTGCAACTAGAAACAAAAAAGGCGATGAGAATGCGTACATAATCGGTTTGTCCAAACGCACTCCTCTCATATAACAGAGCGCACTGGCAATGTAGCATAACGTCATCAGCGACGCCGATCGTCCACTGATATAGGTAACAGCCTCGGTGTTCACCGGATGTACAGCAAAAAGAAAGGCTGCGATGAGAGCGCTATATTTAGCGGCATCTCCCAGTGGTGGTAATATCCCTCGTGACACCTCCATGCTGAATTGATAGACCAGAATCACATTTATTATATGAACTGTAATGTTGAAGATATGAAAGCCGAGCGGGGCAGTGCTTAATGCCCAGTTGAAAAGATAGGTCAACTTTAGTAATGGCCGAAGACTGCTCGAAAGCGTTTCGACCCATGCACCAAAGGAATGCACACCCCTGTAGCCGAAAATGGTGTTGATATCATCGAACTGAAATGGACTGTTAAGCGCTGTAGCATAACAGAGAAGAGAGCATACGACAAGAAAATAGAACGGGCGTTCTTCAATTAAATTTGCAATAATTTTCAACGAACTATAAAGGTTGTCACGGCACCATAAGTTTCGCACTCGGTCTCCAGATGGCTAAGGAAGATTCCAACTTTTCAGAAAAAGTGAAAAGCCATGAACAAATGGCTAATTTCTTCATTTCTACTGATACTGTCTACTGTTTATAATCAATTATTACTGAAGAACAGGGTGCATATTCATCAGCTTAAGAACCCTGTCAAAAAATGAAACAGGCATTGGAGCATTGCTAGTCTTCGGCCTCTTTCGTTTGCAATCTTTACTGAATTTGCGCTGCAATTCTGTAGTATAGTTGAGCTCGTATTTATGCGCTAAGATCTCCTGTTTAAGCCGCTCCTCAGCGATTACCCTATCGGCAGCTGCAGCATCTCCCGCTGCTCTTAAAATATTAGCGACAGACAGGGACAGGGACCTTATCGGAGAATTAGCGAATATAGAGTGAGCAAACTCGTGCCAAATCACGCCCTGAACCAACTCTGAGCAAAACTGTTTACAAAGGCACTGGTCAATTAATATTTGTCCTGAAGATTTCTTATATTTCCCAAGGGCTTTCGGCATATAATGACATCTAGCCATGAATTCCTTCTGAAAATTATCTTGCAATCCGCTCAATTTTCCGTCAATCTTGCTTGAAACACGCTGATATATGCTCTCTTCAGTCGGTGGATTAATTGTAGCTAATTCATTTAACGTATCCTGATATGCCTGAAGGGAAATCTCATCAAATTGAAGCTTCATGTCTATGTCAGCCTTATCGTCAAATGTTATTTGATTCGGCAGCTGTCCCATTATCAGCGGATCGCAACTGCATTTTTTTAATTCCTTCTTGCATGCTTTTACTGATACCATATTTTCGTCTGCACAAATACCAGCAGCGATCAGCATCATGCAACTCATTAATAACACCAGGGCTATATAATTCTTAATTATCCGCGCCATAATTAAATTCCCCCGTATTCTTGAGATTTTCAGCTGCCACATTTAAATCGATCATCTTTTGGGGCCAGTTGGATGGCGGGAATTGTCCATGATATCGATTATAAATAAATTGTATGGTGGTAGCGGAACCGCCTTTAGGTTGCCTTCCCTTATTATCATTTATAACCAATGTGGAAATGAGGTGGTCACCCTTTCCCAGCATCAGCATGGTTGGATCTGAAATGCTTGGCAGTCCAGGAAGAACATTTTCCACAATACAGCTGGAACTTGAACACCTGGCAGCGAAAGTTGTGCGGAAGTATACCGTACTGCTTTCACCACTTTTTGTTGCTGTCATATAAATAATGCATTTATCACTGTTTATTTCCATATATCTATCTTCGTTGTACCCCGTTAACGGATCTGCAATTACCGCAGACAACGGATATGTCTTTTTCACAACCTTTGGTGGAAATATACTTGTATCAATTCGCAAATACTCTGCTGATGTCAATTTCCATATGCCATTCAAATCGACACCCCAACATGCTTGACTGCCTTTTGCCAACAGAAATATGACTATAGCAATAACCCTTATCGATAACATATCTTGATCCTCCGTGACTTCCGATTGCTATCCCCAAGCGGATGTTTTTTAGCAGCCAGTATGTCTTATCATGCAAACGCCCAGTGCATCCACCTTGTACAATTCTTCACTGTCTCGCAATGCAATCAATCTGTATGTCACCGTTCACCTCCAAGGGTGAATTCGGCCTCTGAGTTCCAATGCCGACGTTTCCAGATTGTTTCCAGACAAGTTAGATCTTCTTGCCGTTCCCGGTTGATGCTAGAGCACCGCCATCCCCTCCGAAAACTACCGGTCCGTTTATATGGGAATTGGCAAAACTGTCGTACCAGCCAATACCGTGAAACTGATCGCCGTCTCTTCTTAGCCACAGGGGTTTATCAATGATTCGAGCGTCACCATTAACCTCGAGTTTAGCCGACTGCAGATGAGTCCCTATGCCGACGTTACCCTTAGTATCGAGAATATACACTCCTTGAATTACAAGTGTCTATACGTAATGGTTTATCATCGGCATGCAGAGGATACAGGGCCGCCGGCTACACCATAAATTTCCAAATGATAAAGGTTTCCCAGCGCCCAACTCGCCACCTGTTGGCCACTACCTCGCGGTCTCCTCCGCCTTCCGCGCAAACAAAGGGGCCGCTATTCGCACGCAAGGCTACCTTGTCGCCAAAATTGATGTCAGGATATTTTGCGACAGGATATTGTTCGAGTTTACGGATCATGAAGGTCTCCCACGGCCCGATTGCATCGCGATTGGCAACCAGTTCTTTGCCTCCACCTCCTTCCGAGCAGACCAGCTTACCGTTTGCAGTAGCTCGCATCGCGATTAGATTGCGATCGAGGAGCCTGCTGGACTCGAAGGTATCCAGCAACTCGATCGTGAAGAGGTCATTGTCTGTCTCAGTTCCCGTCGCCAAGAGCTTTCCGTCAGAGCCAACTGTAAGAAATTTCCCGTTGCTGGCCCTCAGTAGAACAGTATAGCCGCTGGTGATTTCGTCGCTCGGATCCTTGGTTTCCGCGATGACAAGGACGTGAATATCTCCTTCGAAATAGTCGTCGAAATATTCCGATGCGTCTCGAAGTTTCAGCTCGGCCTTGACTTCAACGCGCTTCTTGATGACACTGCCTGCTGGGGCGGTTATGCTCCAGCCCAAAATGTGTACTGCTTGCTCATGCAAGGGGTGGTCATCATCGTCGCCAGAAAAACGATTCGTAAATCCCTTAATTGCAGCTTCCTTGACGCTCAGCACTTCATGTGGGAAATCAACGTAGCCTGTAGCAACAATGGGCGCATTGTGTGCCGACCTGAAGCTGACTATTGCAGTCGCGTACTCGATGGACATTGGTATCTCCTTTAACCGTTCACCCCGATGGTGAATTCGGGCTTGATGTTCCTATGCCGACATTGCCTTTAAGGTAACTTGCTCCATTACCGTTCAAAATTATTTTGCTGTTTTCACTACCAATCGCCACATAGCCAGTAGATAGACTTAAAGAGGCGCTATCAACTAGCGAAATCCCATTGTGAAAATGCACCGAGCGGCGTGAAGTCCTGAATTAGAAATTTTATCCATAACAGATTTGAAATGGACTCCGTTCCTTTTCTGGTGATATTGTCAACTCTACTTTCTTGATATTGAGTCCAGGAAAATAAGTCTGCGCAATGCTCAGCTTTCCTGCAGGATTCATCGTTCCGACACCGACGTTGCCGTCGGTATCAACGCACAAACATCCGGTGTTACCATAAGTTCCTATTCGTAATGCCTTCTTATCTGTTGTGCCTAAGAAGTTCGATGAGTCTGTTCCGCTGTTTCCATTCGTGTCCCAAGCTGCCATGTTGATTCTCCTTTCATGGTTAAATGCTAGATCAGATATTGCAGTTCAGTTCTTAGCTTGATACTCAACTCCCCAGAGTTTTTCCATGCTGCCAGCCTGTTCGATGGGAAAAACAAGCTGAGGTAATATCTCGCCCCTCTTCTTGCCTATCATGAAGCTGACATTACAGCCTGGTCGTAAAGAATTCTGGACATAGTTCATAGGTGCTTCCATGTAACCGCACTCTGTTTCGACTATCTCGATATCTTTCGGATTGAGTCTCTGTCCCCTGGCTGCTGCATGGTAGAGCGACTGAAATATAGGATCGTTGACGATCAGCTCAGGGAGAGTCTTAGGGTTAATGACGGACTTCGGCACTGTCTCTTTCATGACGCCACTAGCTCGTTCTATCTGGCGCCAGTTCTTGTTGACCATGACCACATTGCCATTTCCATTTAGACGAAGAACGAGTTTTGAACCCACTATCGGGATTCCATTGAATCGTCGCCCGAATCCCACATAGTAATCCGATATGAATTCCTGGGCCGGCTTGCTTGCTTCTGACGCGGCGACTGCAGATTTCACAGCGGAAACGAACAAGATATCCATTTCCTCACCGGGGACAAGGGTTACAAGTCTCCGCTTGGCCACATAATCCAGTGCGTTTTGGATAGCCCTGTAGAAGTCAATCACCGTCATCGGCCGAGTTGGCATATCCTGTTTTGTTTCTGTATACTTATACGATCCGGACGCGCGGTGAACCCATGTGGATGAAGAGTTGTTTCGTGACAGGTAGATTCCGCCGATGCTTTCCACTTCTGAGGTAATGCTTGTCGCCGGCACAAATTTCTGTATTAGCTCACGAATGACTCTCTTGGAATCGTTGTCGTCAATTTTTTCCAGTTTTACTACCGCTATCTCTCCCTTTGGGATGAATGAAGTGTTCTTTTGTCTGCAAAAGATCGAATCACTCTTCAATAGTTGACGGGCTTCTATGCTTTTGATATTGACTTTTCGTGCATTAAGTGAATCAGTGGCCATCATCTTTTCTTCCTGCTGCGCCTGACCGCCACTTGGTACGATCCACTTCATGGAAAAAGTATTTGTGCCGACATTGTCAGACAATGCTCCGTTCCATTTGTCTTTGAGCATGGTAGAGTTTGGCCAGTCAACAGTGCCAGATGGCGACCATTTTTCGGCTGCGATCGCAGATGTATTGTGATCCGGGTCAAAATCGAAGTAGGCATTTTGGATCGGAACGCCTGCAAGCAGATCATTTGCGAATTCAGCAAGAGGTTTTACCAGTTGAGATGTGTAATAACTTTTGTAATGACCAAGCGCTATATGAAAATCTCCGTGAATACCACTAAAGATCTTGAAAGCCAACGGATTGTAAGAACCGTCCATGTTCGACGTAATTACTGCCTGACACCCGTGAAGAATAAGCCATTTGAGGTTCCTGTCGCCGAGTCGCCCATATATATTTACGTGGGTCTGATCATTCCAGTGCTCACGCCAGTTCACGCCTCCGCCGTAATCGTAACCCTTTCCCAGGAGAGTGGACGTATATTCAGGATAGAGATAGGTTACAGCTCCCGGATATTGATCTGCATTATTTATAGGACGAACCGCATAATAGTCATAGTTAGTTGTATGGCCCCAGCCGATCTGGTCTAACCACCCCCCATGGGATGCCCACAGACCATTCTCGTAGTTGAACCATTGAAACCATTCATGCGGATGAGGCGGCACTATAGTGTTGTTGTGCCCGTAAAAGAAGACAAGATGGAAATCATCCCAGGACTTCTCTGCCCCGCCGGTAACCGGGATAGCTCTCTTGAGGGTCACGGCACTGTTTTGGAACCGTTGAGAATAAATAGTATCAGCAAATGGAGCACCGGAACCGCCGCTCATTGTGTTCCAAAAGTCATAATACGGATCAAAAGCCTGCTGGAGGCAAATGTAGGGTTTCCAGTTATTCTCGTACTGACAGAGGCTGTATACACCCAGATTCATCTGTCCGTTTGCGGTCAGTGGTGAGGGTCTTCCATATGTCTGGAAAAGACAATCATTATTAATCTGTTGATTAGTCCCGAGTTTGCGGTTGCCGTTCGGATATGAATTGCCGGAGTATTTCCACCCGAAAGTATCCTTGGAGCCCGGGATATGAAGTTCATAGGTATCTCCAATGGTAACAGGCACTTCATTGGCAAATTCGAAGTGCAGAAGGCCGGAGTAACCAACAGGAATAAGCCGTGACGAGCTTGCCACAATCTGACCTGATTTCCGCAACTCCGCCTTTATAGTGGCATCACCTAGACTAGGATTGGCAGTTAGTATGTCAATATCCACCCCTGCCAGTACAGGCATATCGGGTTTGAAGGTTTGAGATATGTCCCAAGACATTGCAGTCCACCCCCATCCTGTTTGCAGAAGATTGCTTTGATCGATAGTAATTGGAGGAACTGCATCGGCTGAAATTCCAAGACTGAGTATAATCGTTGCAATAGCAAGTGATAAGATCGCTTTCTTCATTATGTAGCCCTCCTGTGTACTACTATTGATAAGAAATCCCTGCTTTGAGCGAGATTCATGGATCAAGCGGCATAATCTAATGCTTCTCTCTTTCGCGATAATAGGACAAGATCTGCATGTGATCCTTCTCCTAACCAATAGAAATGACTTTCAGGATATTAAAGAGTAGCACCTCACAGCTGCGGTGTCTATTGTGCTTAATACGTATTATCGGCTGCGGAAATCTTTAATAGTTAGACGTATAATTTAACAAACAGTTTAGAGATCAGCTTGCCGTGCGTGGCGAATAAAAGAAAAGGGAATGGTGGGCAGTCGCAGAATCGAACTGCGGACACGAGGCTTTTCAGGCCTCTGCTCTACCGACTGAGCTAACTGCCCGCTCCATCAAAGAAGAGTTTAAGAGTAAACCTTTGAAAGCCAAAAAGTCAAGAAACTACGCCCCGAATTTCTTCAGTCTCAGGGCATGAGCAAGTGCCAGCGGCATCAGGTTTACTGCGGGGAATATTCCCAGCTCGCCTTTGGTGCATTCGCGCTCGGAAAAGGCATTGCAGAGGCGGCCATATACATAGGGCGATTGCAGCAATACCGGCACCGGGTGCCAGCTGTGGCCCTTCATGGAAGCAGGTGTGGAGTGATCTCCTGTAACAATCAGCACGTCGGGGTTCAGGTCCAGGATGCGAGGCAGAAGCACGTCGAATTCCTCTATCCTCGCGGCCTTGCCGTCGAAGTTACCGTCCTCTCCGTATGAATCAACCTTCTTCACATGAAGGAAGAAAAAGTCGTATTTGCTGTATTGCTGTTCCAGATACCTGATCTGGTCCTCAACGCTGCCCTCGAGATCAGGCGTGTCCATTGCAACTATCTTGGCAAGGCCGCGGTACATCGGATAGGTGGCAATAGCCAGCGACTTAAGCCCGAATGCCTCCTGGAAGGTCGGCAGATGCGGCATGATCGAAAATCCGCGCATCATCAGGTAATTCGCCTTCTCCTCACCTTTGAGGGATTGCGCCGTCAACTCGACGAACCTGGCCGCGATGTCGGCAACCTTGCGAGCGCTTTCAGTATATGCTTCCGGCGCCAGCGGCGCCTTGCCCTCTCTCTGAGGGTCGGTATCTCCGATATCTGCGGAGCCGGGCGCGAGTGGTTCAGGAAAGCGCAGCACGACCGCTATCCTGTGTTCCATGCCCGGTGAGAAGATGACCTCAACATCGCCGATTCGCTTTATCTCCTGCTGAAGTCTTGCGGTCAGCTTTTTGTTATACTCTGTGGGAATCCTGCCTGCCCGTCTGTCGACGATAATGCCGTCTTTGATAGTTGCGTAATTGCAGCGCACGGCGACATCGGTCTTGCGGACTTCCATGCCGAGACCAAGCGCTTCAAGGATTCCCCTGCCAATAAGATATTCGAGCGGATCGTATCCGAAGATCCCGAGGTGACCGGGGCCGCTGCCGGGCGTAATACCGTGACCTACAGGCATGTGCAGGCCGCAGGCAGATACCTGCGCAAGCGCGTCCAGATTGGGAGTGCGGGCCGCTTCGAGTTCAGTCTTGCCGTTGACCGGAAGTCCGCCGAGTCCGTCAAGGACGGCGAGTATTATCTTCTTGTCGTTCTTCTGAATAAGGTTCTTTATGATCTTCTGCATTCAGCTCTCCTTTGGGCAAAGATATACAAATGATATAAGAAGACCCAGGTTTTTTCAATCCGGTTTGGCTTTGAAGCTGCATGTGTGATAACTTTAATGATTATGAACGGTTCCATAAAGAGAGTGATCACAAAAAACTCCGGAGATAATTTCGAGCAGGCCGAGGACATCATCGCGGTCGAAAAGAGATTGAAGGTATCGGTCAACGGCAAAGAGGTGCTGAGCCTTTACTGCACGCCGCTGATGATA
>Ga0187786_10000318_pt1 | contig 14599 bp, 20 predicted proteins | sample 0815_BV2_10_20_M_FD_132449 | JGI IMG/M metagenome (GOLD analysis project Ga0187786, IMG submission 132449) | Tropical peat soil microbial communities from peatlands in Department of Meta, Colombia - 0815_BV2_10_20_MG | ecosystem: Environmental > Terrestrial > Soil > Wetlands > Peat | place...
AAAGGTTCTGCAATTATAGGGGTAGAATAATGCACTGTTCTTTTAGAAGTTTCAACTTAAACATTTTAAAATTCAACTTAAACATTTTAAAAAATTTATTTATATTTTTAAGGCTGATTTTATTCTCTTAAAAACTATTTTGTCATTTTAGCAGCTTATTTTATTTTAAACAATTGCCAGCGGCTGGAATCTACTTTACCCTGACTTCCTGCAGTGTAAGCACTCATAATAATTAGTTTCGAGTTTCCAAACGTTGACAGGGGAATTTCTACTTTTAAAAGATTTCCCTGAACTTCTGCTTTCATCAAGGGCAGTTCTTCGCTCTGACTGTTGATGATAGAGGACTGTACCTGCCCTTGATGATATTGGATGTCAAAACGATGAACCTGATCTCCCATGCTCACTATTTTGAAGTTGTAATAACCTGTGGCAGATAAGGGCGCTTTACTTGTAAGATACAGCCACATCTTATCTTTATCCAGTTGAATTCCAACCTGTTCCAGGTCCAATTCTGGTGGGGGCTGGTGGTCATTTTCTGGACCGGAAGGATCATTAAAGGACACGTTATTTTCTACCAGATCTAAGGTGTTGTACGTGGAAAATAGTTCATTTCTTCTTACAAAAGACAATAAGTAGGATGATAATCCCACCTGGGAGTGGTAACTGGTCAGTGCCTTTTCTTTAATTCGTTGAGTGGTGATGTTAATAGGAAAAACTTTCCATTGAGCATCTTTAAATTCTTTTGGGGGAAGGAGATTGTATTCAGGATTGTAAGTCCGGGGATATGGCCATGAAAATGCAAAATGCACCAGATAATTATATTTACTACCGGTGTAGTTCATGTGACTGGTGGTGTATTCTAAAAATGCTTGTGCTGCTTTATGATCTTCCTGCTGGTCATCCCCATCGGGGTATATTATCACCGTGGGCTGGAATTCATTTATGACATCCTCTAAATCCTTTTCCAGATTGGCACCACATATGGTCTGGTTTTTTCTAAAGGAATAGGTATAATTTACTTTTAAACCTCCTTGATGGTTAGAATAAGGTTTATCCGGGTCCCAGTTCTGGTTGAAAAGGTAATAAAGTCCCCCATCTGGATATCCTAAAAATATAACATCATCTGGATTTAGGCCCAGGATGTGGGTGGCGTTGAGAGTTTCATTATATCTAACAGCAGCACTTCCTCCGTGATAACCATCCCCATCAGTTAAAACCACCACCTTCAGGGGTATATGTAGATTAGTGCAGTAATTTATGACTCCCCCTGCGGCTATGGTTTCATCGTCGGGATGAGGAGCCACCACCAGCACACGGTCTTTCTGAGTTAAATGTGGCCCTGAAGGATAGGACGATGAAGAAAGAGGTAGTTGGGAGTAGGAGTAGAACATGAATGGTAGGAGGATAATAATTACTCCTATCAGTACAAATTTGTATTTAGACATGTATAACTCCTTTTAAAAATAATATTGTAAAAATAACTAAAAATATGTTTAACAAAAAATGTGTTAAACATTCTCAGACGGTCGGTGAATGCACTCTCCAGATATTATCTTGCGCAGGGTTCCATCTTCCATTTCCAGTATTAAAATACCATCTTTGGTAATGCCAACAGCTTCTCCAAGTACAATTCGTCCTTTTTTATGCACTGCTACGCTTTTTCCAATGGTTTTAGATAATTTACGCCATTGGGAAAGAATTTCAGGAAAATTACCCTCTTTGAAATCTTCGTAGATATTCTCAAAGTTTTTGAGGAATTTTTGCACCAACTCTACACTGTATATTTCCTTTTCAAGCTCGAACTGTAGAGAAGTAGCTCCGTCTCGAAGTTCCGGGGGAAAAAGTTCTACATTCACATTAAGATCAATACCAATGCCAACTACCACGTAGTCCAGAAATTCCTTATCAGCGGCAGCTTCAGTTAATATTCCACATACCTTTTTATCACCAATAAGAATGTCATTGGGCCATTTGATTCCAACATCCAGCTGACATTCATTTTGTAATGTTTGGGCCACGGCCACTCCTGTTATCAGGGTCAACTGAGGGGCTTTAACTGGAGATACGTCTGGTCTAAGGATAATGGTCATCCACACTCCTCCTTCTGGAGATAACCAGCGTTTACCGCGACGACCCCTACCTCTGCTTTGACTTTCCGCAATGATTATAGTGCCCTCCACTGCTCCATTTTCGGCCAGTTTTTTGGCCACCTCGTTGGTGGAGTCCACTTCCTTGAAATAATGGACGTTCTGACCGATATACTTAGTTTCAAGTTCTCTCTGAAGTTCGTATGGTAAAAGGCGGTTTGGGGATTCCACCAAACGATACCCCTCTGAGAGGGATGTGTCAATGATGTAACCATCACTTTTCAAAGATTCAATTTCATTCTGAAGTTCCTCGGCAGTTATTCCCGCATGGGAAGTAACTTCTTCTTCTTTCAAATACATTCCCTTTTTTTTATTGAGGGTTTTTAGAATCTTCTTTTTAACCATTCTTGACACCGAACACTATCTTTTTTACCTCACCTTACTGATTATCACTTTTTAATCACAGAATGGGCCAGGTAGTTGTTAACCGCAGCTGAAACTGCAGCTACCTTCTTAGATGGTAAGAATGTAGATTTAAGTCGGTCTACCATTTCTTTATCTTTTAAGATAACCTTCGCCATGTTTTCATTTATTTCCTTCTTGTACTGGTCCACGAAGTGGGTGTGCAGTTTAGCTTCTTGGAAATGAGGACTGAGCATCATGGATTTATGGAAAGGAATAGTGGTCTTCACTCCTAAAATAACGTACTCGGAAAGGGCTCGTCGCATCCGATTTATGGCTTCTGGGCGGCTACTACCCCATACAATTAGTTTGGATATCATGGAGTCGTAGTAGGGTGGTATGGTATAGTTCATGTAAACTCCACTGTCCACTCTGACTCCTAATCCTCCAGGAGATCGATAGCCGGTTATTTTACCAGGGTTAGGTGTAAAGTCTGTCAGCGGGTCTTCGGCGTTTATACGACATTCAATGGCATGTCCTCTGACTTGAATATCTTCTTGCTTCCAATTGAGTTCACTGCCAGCTGCAATTTTAAGCTGTTCTTTCACCAGATCCACTCCCGTGACTACTTCGGTGATGGGGTGTTCTACCTGGATCCGGGTGTTCATCTCCAGGAAGTAAAATTCGCCATGAGAGTACAAGAATTCCACAGTTCCTGCGTTGGTGTAGTCAATATATGAAGCGGCTTTGATAGCTGCGGCACCCATCTTTTCTCGCAGTTTGTCTGTCATAATGGGGGAGGGTGACTCTTCAATAAGTTTCTGGTGTCGGCGCTGGATGGAGCACTCCCGATCGGCCACGTGAATGGTATTTCCATGCTCATCGGCTAAGATCTGAAACTCAATATGACGTGGTTCTTCTATGTACTTTTCAATAAATACAGTAGAGTCTCCGAATGCTGAAGCAGCCACAGACTGGGTGGATTCCAGGGCTCTTACGAGCTCATCCTCTTCATAGACGGTGCGCATTCCAATACCTCCACCTCCGGCTGAAGCCTTAACAATAACAGGATAACCAATGGTGCTTGCTATTTCTCGGGCTTCGTCTAGATCGGTAACTCCTTTACTGTTACCGGGAATAACTGGGACGCCAGCCTTTTCCATAAGCTTTCTTGATTCGATTTTACTTCCCATAGCCTCAATAACAGCTCCAGAAGGACCGATGAGTTTTATTCCCAATTTTTCGCACTCTTCGCCTAAATGGGAGTTTTCAGCCAGAAAACCATACCCGGGATGTATGGCCTCGGCATCTGACTTTTCTGCAGCGTCTAAAATGTGTGGAATATTCAGGTAACTATCGGAAGGAGATGGACCCCCAATATGGTATGATTCGTCTGCGTATTTGGCAAATAGGGAGTTTTTATCAGCATCAGAGTAAACAGCCACGCTTTCAACGTCAATTTCTCTACAGGCACGCATTACTCGAATGGCTATCTCGCCCCGATTTGCAATCAAGACCTTGTTAAACATGATATCTTCCTTTAATCTTTAGTGGGTTAAAATCCCTTAATTACTCTATAATTTATAATATGGTTTTATCTATATTCTATTATGGATTTATATCTAACCCTATGTTTTATAATCGGTTCTTTAAAGTGTTTAACATGATAATAGGAAATTTAACCACATGATCACTAAAAAACGCCATTTAGAAATGGTATTGCAAAACATTCCACCACATCCTCAACCTGATCCTAACTTGGAACAGTATCTAACCCCTTCCAAGATAGCATCGGATTTAATATGGAATGCTGCTGCTTTGGGGGATATCGAAGGCCTTAAAGTGGTTGATTTAGGATGTGGCACGGGTATGTTAGCTTTAGGAGCAGCACTTAGGGGAGCTGAAGAAGTGGCGGGAGTGGACGTGGATGTTGTGGCCATTAAAGTTGCTGAAGCGGAATCTATCAGATTAGAAGTTCAGGATAGAATTCAATTTTTTCAGATGGATGTGGAAGACTTTACAGCAAAAGCCGACACAGTCATTATGAACCCTCCCTTCGGAGCCCAAAAAGCCAATAGAAAGGAAGCTGACCGTAAATTTTTAAAAAAAGCATTGGAAATTTCCCCAGTGGTTTATTCTTTTCATCTTAAAAAAACTGAAGAGTTTTTAGAAATGTTGGTGAAAGCTTTAAATGCTTCTATAACGCATCGTTTCTATTACATGTTTCCTTTGCCTCGTATGTATTATTTTCACCAGGAAGAAGTGCGGGAAGTGGAAGTGGTGGTGCTGCGGGTGGAACGAAATGATGAGTGATTATATTATTCATTTATCCATTTTCTAATCTCCAAACCTTTATTACCTAATATAAATAAATGTTGAAAGATGGAACAAAAACAGATTTCCATTTTCATACCATTATCATTTGTATCAGAAACAAAAGATTTAAAAGTAAGAACCTACAAAGTAGGCTTGATTAGCAGATCGGCTGCCTTATTTCGGGTCAACCGCATCGTGATTTATGACGATGTAAAGGACCAGAAAGGGGCAAAGTTTATTAGTGATGTCCTCAGTTATATGAATACCCCTCAATACCTGCGTAAACAGGTATTTCCTATAACAAGGGAGTTAAGGAACGTGGGGATACTTCCACCGCTACGAACTCCCCATCACCCCACAGGAGACCTCCATCAAGGTGATTACAGACAGGGATTAACAATTAAGAGGACAAAAAAAGGTACCATTGTTGATATTGGTGCCGACCGGCTGGCGCTTTGCAAAGAAAAGCTAAGTGTTAACCGGGTTTTAAACTTCAAGGTAGAGAAGCTGGCGAAGGAGATCCTGATTACTCCAGATGAGCCGGATACTTATTGGGGTTATGAAACCTTAACTACTCATCGGAATCTGCAGGATAGCCTAAAAGCGATGAAGCCCAAGCCAGACCTGGTTATAGGTACATCACGCTTTGGTCAGCCCATCACTTCTGTTTTAGACGAAGTAAAAGAGGGTTTAAGGGGCTCCAAACACGTTGCTATTTTGTTTGGTGGTCCATATTCAGGCTTACACGATTTACAGGGGAATTCTGGGGACTTATCGGACCTGGAATTAAACACGGTTCCTCATCAAGGGACTCAAACGGTAAGAACTGAAGAAGCGGTTTTAGCGACTTTATCTATATTTAACTTGCTCTTAGATGATTAAAGTACTAAGAACGCTCGAATATCAGGTTGCTCGAATATCAGGTTAATTAGGTTAATGGAAAAGAATCAGGTTAATTGGAAAAGTATATATTGGAATTGGATTTAGTAAGGAGGAAATTAAATGGCTAGACATCACCAACCCCGAAAAGGATCAGTTGCATTCAGTCCTAGAAAAAGAGCCGCCAGGGAATCACCCCGTATAAGCTCCTGGCCCGAGAGAGAAGAGCCGGGATTGCTGGGCTTCCCTGCATATAAGGTGGGAATGACCCACGTGACTATGCTGGACACGATTAAGAACTCCCCCACAGAAGGTATGGAGATTTCAACTCCGGTAACCATCTTAGAAGCCCCATCCGTAATAGTAATGGGAATCAGAGCTTATAAGAAAACTGACCGCGGCATAAAAGCCATGACTGACGTTATGGCCTCTCAACTGGATGAAGATCTGACCCGTAAAATAACCCTTCCCAAGGAAGCAAATACCGAAGCAAAATTAAAAGATCTAAAAGAAAAACTCGAAGAGGTAGCTGATATTCGGGTTTTAGTTCACACCAAACCTCGTGGTACCAGCGTACCTAAAAAGAAACCCGCAGTTTTAGAATGTGGTGTGGGCGGAACTACTGTGGAAGCTAAACTGGAATATGCTGAAAGTGTTTTGGGTAAAGAAGTAAAACCTGATGAAACTTTTTCTGACGGAGAACACACCGATGCTGTGGCTATTACCAAAGGTAAAGGATTTCAGGGTGTAATTAAAAGGTGGGGAGTCAGAATCCAGTACGGAAAGGCAGCCCGAAGTAGTAAAGGTCGGCACGTAGGTTCTATTGGGCCGTGGAGTCCGGCCCGGACCATGTGGACAGTTCCTATGGCAGGACAAATGGGTTACCACCAGCGGACCGAGTACAACAAGAAAATCCTCCGCATTGGTGAAGCAAAAGACGCTGATGAGATTAACCCTGCTGGTGGCTTTGTGAAATATGGTGTTGTTAAGAATGACTTCATAATGGTCAAAGGATCTCTGCCTGGACCTTCCAAGCGACTGGTAATGTTAAGAAAAGCAGTCCGTCCTCACAAAAAGCAGGATGATGCTCCACAAATTTCATACATTAGTACGGCATCCCAACAGGGGGCCTAATTAATTTTTCATAGTAGGATTAAAGTGATTGGGATGAAGAAAGTCAAGGTATACTCATTAAAGGGTGAAGTGGTAGACGAGATGGAACTACCCGAAATTTTCACTGAAGAATACAGGCCCGACCTCATAAAAAGGGCAGTGTTATCAGCACAAGCCGCACGTATCCAACCTTGGGGAACTGATCCCATGGCTGGTAAAAGGACTACAGCTCAGTCCTATGGTGCTGGCCGTGGTGTGGCTATGGTTCCCCGGGTTAAGGGTTCCAGGCACCCTGCCGGTTCCAAGGCAGCTTTCGTACCCCAGGCAGCTGGTGGTAGAAGAGCCCACCCTCCACGAGTGGCCAGAACCATAACCGAAAAGGTCAACAAGAAAGAAAGAAGATTGGCCATACGCTCGGCAGTGGCTGCTACCGCCAACGAGGATATCGTTGAAGCCCGTGGTCACCAGCTGGAAAATGTTTTGCAGGTACCTCTGGTAGTTGATGATGATATATGCACCATCCGCAAGACCAAGGAAACCCGAGAAATCTTCAAGAACCTGGGAATCATGGACGACGTGGTTCGGGCTAAAGCCGGAAAACACATCCGTGCTGGAAGAGGAAAAACCCGGGGACGTAAATACAAAACTCCACGAGGACCATTACTGGTTGTGGGTGAAGATAAGGGAATAAGTCTGGCTGCCAGAAACCACCCCGGAGTGGAAGTGGTAGTGGTGGACAACCTCAATGCTGAGTTATTAGCACCAGGAACCCATCCCGGAAGACTGACTCTGTACACTCGTTCAGCAGTAGAAAAATTAGGAGACCTTTTCAAAAACAGGTAGGTGGATGAGAATGGATCCTTACAGCATTATTATCAAACCACATTTAACAGAAAAAAGCATGAACGCCATTGATCAAAACAACGAGTTAACCTTTGTGATCCGGCGAATTGCAGATAAAGCGCAGGTCAAAAGTGCTATTGAAGAACTTTACGAAGTTAAAGTGAAGCGGGTTAACACTCAGATTAATTCCCGCGGTATTAAATTGGCCTACGTGAAACTATCCGAGGAAGACAGCGCCGAAGATATTGCCGTGAAGATGGGCGTATTCTAAGGGAGGAATTAAAATGGGAAAACGACTGATTATTCAAAGAAGGGGGAGAGGAACTCCCACTTACCGAAGCGCATCCCACCGTTTCAAAGGTAAAATCGCCTATCGTTCATATGATGAACTGGAAAAAGAAGGCAGCCTGAAGGGACGAGTGGCGGATATTATCCACGACCCGGGAAGAAGCGCTCCAGTGGCTTTAATTAAATTCGAAAACGGTGAAAAACAACTTATTTTAGCACCAGAAAGTATTCAAATCAATGATGAAGTTGCCTGTGGAATATCTGCACCCATCAGCCCCGGAAATTCTCTGCCTTTAGCAGAAATTCCTGAAGGAACTCCGGTGTACAACTTGGAAAATAATCCTGGTGATGGTGGCCGATTTGTGCGATCTTCAGGTACTTATGCTTCTCTTATCACCCATGACGTGGGAAAGGCAATTGTAGAACTTCCGTCCGGCGAATTAAAGGCCTTCCATCCTCAGTGCAGAGCCACTATTGGTGTGGTTGCTGGGGGAGGACGTAGGGAAAAACCATTCCTCAAGGCAGGTAACAAGTTTTACGCAGCCAAGGCTAGGGGTAAGAAGAATGTCAGCGTACGTGGTGTAGCCATGAACGCAGTAGACCACCCACACGGTGGAGGAAACAGACAACACCCCGGAAGGCCTACCACAGTATCCAGGCACGCCCCACCAGGTAGAAAGGTGGGTTCCATCGCCGCCCGCAGGACCGGTAAAAGGAGATAAACTACATTACATCACTAAAATAAAAATAAAGGGAACATTAAGAAATTTGAGGAGGAGGCCAATTGGCGAGGAAAGAATTCAAATATCGTGGTTATACCTTGGAAGATCTGCAGGAAATGCCGCTGGATAATGTTATTCAGCTCTTCCCAGCACGGCAAAGGAGATCCCTGCAGAAGGGATTCCTACCCCGACAGAAAAAGGTACTGGAAAAAATTAGGAAGATAAAAAAAGAGGGAGACAAGGGCGGGAAGCCCCAGATACTCCGAACACACTGTAGGGACATGATCATCCTTCCGGAAATGGTGGGTATGACCTTCGGGATCTACAACGGAAAAGAATTCGTAAATGTGGAGATTCAGCCGGAAATGATTGGCTGCTACTTTGGAGAGTTCGCAATCACCAGACAGAGGGTTACCCACGGGGATCCTGGTATGGGAGCAACTCGTTCATCCATGTTTGTGCCCCTCAAGTAAGGAGAAGTTAAGATGGCTAAGATTAAATACGCTTACCAAGGTTCGGAAGGTGCCAAAAAAGGTGCTCAAAATGGCTCCGAAAAAACTGCCCGGGCTGCTGGCCGATCCCTACAGATATCTCCCAAACACGCAGTGGAGATCTGCAGAGAACTCCGGGGAATGTACCTGGACGAAGCTAAGGACTACCTGGAAGAAGTTATCGAAAAGAAAAGAGCGGTGCCCTTTAAGCGTCACAACAAAAAAGTTGGACACCGTCGTGGACTTACTGGATGGGCCGCAGGCCGATATCCGGTTAAAGCCGCCACGGAAGTTCTTAGTGTGCTCGTAAATGCAGAAGCTAATGCCGAGTACAGTGGAATGGACACCGAAAACCTGAAAATCATCCACATATCCAGCCACAGGGGATACATTATTAGGGGTTACATACCCCGTGCATTTGGAAGGGCAACTCCCTTCAACACCCCAACCACCCACCTGCAAGTTGTACTAGGGGAGGCAGAGAACGCATGATCGAGAAGGACTTTGTTACAGAGGGACTCAAAAGAACCAGGATCGATGAATACCTGGAAAGTGAATTAGAACGAGCAGGCTATGGTGGAATGGAAATTCAGGTTACACCCCTGGGTACCATGGTTGTAGTGTATGCTGAAAGGCCGGGAATGGTAATTGGTCGAGGCGGTAAAACCGTACGGGCTATAACCAAAAGCCTCAAAGATAGCTACGAACTGGAAAACCCCCAGGTCGAAGTTAAAGAGGTGGATATTCCTGAACTCAACCCCAAGATCATGGCCCATAAAATTGCAGCCATGCTCCAGAGGGGAATGCACTTTAGAAGAGTGGCTTACTCCACCCTACGACGGATCATGGGATCCGGTGCTCAGGGAGTGGAAGTAACTATCTCCGGTAAGATCCGGGGTTCACGGTCTGCCACTGCCAAATTTACTGATGGTTACATCAAACGATGTGGAGAACCATCCATCAAACATGTGAAGGAAGGTTTTGCCACGGTACAGCTCAAACCAGGAGTCCTGGGAATATACGTTCGTATCATGCCTCCGGGTGTTGTTCTGCCGGATAAGGTGGACATCTTAAAGCCCACCATAGAGGCACCTCCTGCCGAAGAAACTTCCCAAACACCAGCTGAGGAAGTTACCGAAGAATCTGTGGAGATCTTAGAAGAACTTATCGAGGAAACTCCAGAAGAAGCAGAGGAAGTTCCTACCGAAGAGCCGGAAGAAGCTGTTGATGCTGAAGCACCTGAAAAAACCATTGAAGCTGAATCTGTTGAAGAGAAAGTAGAAGCGGTTAAAGAAAAGGTAGATAAGAAGGCCAAGAATGTCAAAGAAACTGTTGACAAAAAAGCCGAGGAAGTGAAGGAAAAGGCTACTAAAGCCAAATCCAAAGCTACCAAAACTAAAAAAGCCGCCGAAAAAAAGGTGACGGAAGCTAAAGAAGCAGTGGAAGAAGAAGTTGAGGAAGTGAAGGAGAAGGCCACTAAGGCTAAGTCCAAAGCTACCAAAACTAAAAAGACCGCTGGAAAGAAAGCTGAGGAAGTGAAGGAAGCTGTCGAGGAGAAGGCTACTAAAGCTAAGTCTAAGGCTGCTGAAGCCAAGAAAGAAGTAGCTGAAACTAAAAAGAAAGCTTCTAAAAAAGCTGCTGAGGTTAAAGAAGCTGTCGATGAGGAAGTTGAGGAAGTGAAGGAGAAGGCTACGAAGGCTAAGTCCAAAGCTACCAAAACTAAAAAGACCGCTGAGAAAAAGACTGAGGAAGTGAAGGAAGCTGTCGAGAAGAAGGCTACTAAAGCTAAGTCTAAAGTTGCTGAAGCCAAGGAAAAGGTAGCTACTAAAAAAGCTTCTAAAAAAGCTGCTGACGTAAAAGAAATTGTGGAAGATAAAACTAAAAAAAGTAAATCTGAAGCTGCTGAAGTTAAGAAAAAGTCAGATGAATCTTAAATAGGATTTAATACCTTCCTAAATCAGGATAAATTATAAAAGGTTGTAGCAAGATGGTAATATTAAGGAGCAAGGAAATACGGGACATGGACCTGGAAGACATTCAGAAAAAGTTGGATGAACTGAAGGCTGAACATGCTCGGAACATATCCAAAAGTGCCGCTGCAGGTGTTTACGAGAATCCTGGGAAAATTAAGGAACTCAAAAGGACCATTGCCAGGGTACTTACTATCATGAATGAAAAACAGAAGGAGACATAAATGAAAGTCTGTGAGGTTTGTGGTCTTCCAGAAGAACTCTGCGTCTGCGAAGAGATAGCACGGGAGATACAGAAGGTTAAAGTCTACACGGTGAGAAGAAGATTCGGAAAACTGATGACCATTGTCGAGGGAATAGATGAACACGACATTGACATCCGTGAACTCACCAAGGAACTAAAAAACCGCTGCGCCTGTGGAGGTACCGCAAAGAAAGGCCAGATAGAACTGCAGGGCGATCATAAAAGGAGAGTCAAGCAGGTTCTAGCTGACATGGGCTTTTCTTCGGACACCATCGAGATCCGTTAGATGCTAAGGAATTGGAATCTACAAGCTCACCCGCAGCCATGCTGCCCGGGTAGGTTGGCATGATCACTCCACAAAACATCATGAGACACGAACTGGTGGGACTTATCGTAAAGATTACGGAAAGCTCGCATCAGGGATTCACCGGATTGGAAGGAAAAGTTGTAAACGAGACCAAAAATACCCTTACCCTGGAAGATGGGAAGGGAATGGAGAAAATAATCCCCAAGAATACAGCAACTTTCAACTTTAAACTACCTGATGGTAGCACGGTCGAAATAGAGGGTAAAATAATAGTTTCACGCCCTGAAGATAGGATAAAAAAGAGATTCAAAAAGTACGGGTGATATTAATGGTTGGCATTGACGTAACCGAACCAAAAGAAAAATGCGATGACCCCAACTGCCCCTTCCATGGGACCCTTAAAGTAAGGGGCCAAATACTGGAAGGACTGGTTACCAGTGACAAGGCAGAAAGGACCATCACTGTAGAACGAAGTTTTTACAAGTTCATAAGAAAATACGAAAGATACGAAAAGCGAAAATCCAAGATCAGCGCTCACAAACCGGACTGCATCCAGGTAAATGTTGGAGATGCAGTTAAAATCGCGGAATGCCGTCCTTTAAGTAAGACGAAGCACTTCGTGGTGGTGGAGGTCAAAGAGGAGAAATAAGATGAAGGCTATTACTTCTAAAGTTACCAGAGCTCTCCCCATCGGTGCCAGACTCAGCTGTGTTGATAACACCGGAGCCCGAGAAGTGGAAATCGTATCAGTTAAAGGATACAAGGGCGTCCGAAGAAGACTGGGCAGTGCTGGAGTAGGAGACATGGTGGTTATCTCGGTGAAGAAGGGAACAGTTGATATGCGCCGGGAAGTTACCACTGCGGTTATTGTAAGACAAAAAAAGGAGTACCGCCGGTCCGATGGCCTGCGAGTTAAATTCGAAGACAACGCTGCGGTTATCATCAGCCCGGAAGGAGTACTAAAAGGCTCTGAGATCCGAGGTCCAGTGGCCAAGGAAGCTGCTGATAGATGGCCATCCATTGGAAGCGCTGCCAGTATAATTGTCTAAGGTGATATAAATGTCTAAACAGCCAAGAAAACAGAGGAAATCACTTTATCAGGCACCATTACACCAGCGCCGCAAGTTCCTGAATGTCACTCTCAGCCCGGAACTCCGGGAAGAGCACGACCGACGCGCCCTTCCTGTTAAGAAGGGAGATACTGTGAAGGTATTAAGAGGAGACTTCAAGGACCATGAAGGTAAGGTGCTAAAGGTGGATCTTAAAAATTACCTGCTCCTGGTAGATGGAGCTTCCGTACAGAAACCAGATGGAAACCAGGTTTTTCATCCAGTACACCCATCCAACGCCATGATTTTGGAACTGGACCTGGATGATGATGAACGGAATGAAATATTAGAGAGGAAGGGATAACATGGCCAAAATGGGATCAAGAAAACACTTGAAGCGTTTCAAAGCACCTGTGCACTGGCCTATTCACCCCAAAGAGGATACTTGGACAGTCAAACCAAGCCCCGGGCCCCACGCAATCGAGGAATCACTACCCCTTTTAGTAGTGGTTCGAGACATACTGCAACTGGCAGATACTGCACGGGAAGCCAAAATTATTATAAACCAGGGCGATATCCTGGTGGATGGTAGGGTGCGCAAAGACTACAAGTTCCCAGTGGGATTCATGGACGTAGTCCAGATGCCAAAAACGCAAAAAACTTACCGGGTTCTTCCTGATGAGAAAGGAAGACTAGTACTGCATCCTATCGGCGAAGAGAACCAGGAGTTCAAACTTTGTCGTATACAGAACAAAAACATCCTCCGTGGAGGTAAAGTACAACTGAATTTCCACGACGGCCGTAACTATCTGACTGAAGGTGATTACAAAGCCGGAGATGTAGTGGTACTGCAAATTCCCCAACAGGAAATAAAAGACCACATTAAACTTGAAAATGGTACCCTGGGACTCATCATAGGTGGTAAACACATTGGTGAGTTAGGAACCATCCAAGAAATTAATATCACCCAATCATCCATGCCTAACACGGTTTTAATTGAAACTGAAAATGGCAAGAGCTTCCAAACCCTGCAAGACTACGTCTTTGTTTTGGGTAAGGACAAACCAATGATTTCACTTCCAGGGGGCAAATAGATGAACCCTATGCAGGAAGTCAAAGTAGCTAAGGCCACAGTCAGCATTGGAGTCGGTGAAGGTGGAGAACAATTGGCCCGGGCTGAAAAACTCCTGGAGACCATTACTCACCAGAAACCGGTGCGGACTTTCTCTAAGGTTACTAACCCTGAATTTGGAATTAGAAAGGGACAGCCCATTGCCTGCAAAGTAACCCTTCGAGATGAAAAGGCTTATAATGCAGTGAAAATGGTCTTAGACGGTGTGGGTAATAAACTCCGCGCCAGCCAGTTTGACCGGAATGGAAATGTTTCATTCGGAATTGAAGAACACATAGACATCCCTGGTATGCGCTACGACCCAGATATTGGAATATTTGGTATGAATGTTTCTATAACCTTTGAAAAACCGGGTTACCGGATAAAAAGACGAAAAATTCAACGGAAACACATCCCCCACAAACACCAGGTCACCACCCCGGAGACCCAGGAGTACATGCGGGAGAAATTCCAGGTGAAGATTAAATAGGTGATAACATGCCAAGAAAATTCGGAAAGGCATCCAGAAAATGTAGAAGATGTGGGGATCACTCAGCAATTGTCCGCAGATATGGATTAATGCTCTGCCGGCAGTGCTTTCGGGAACTCGCACCTAAAATAGGATTTAAGAAGTACAATTGAGGTGTACCTATGACTCTTATGGATCCTCTAGCAAACGCGCTTACTAACATGCGTAACAATGAACTGCAGGGAAATAAGCGATGTACCATTCGCCCTGCCTCCAAAATGATTGGGCATGTTTTAAGGACAATGCAA
>Ga0187786_10000319_pt1 | contig 14595 bp, 18 predicted proteins | sample 0815_BV2_10_20_M_FD_132449 | JGI IMG/M metagenome (GOLD analysis project Ga0187786, IMG submission 132449) | Tropical peat soil microbial communities from peatlands in Department of Meta, Colombia - 0815_BV2_10_20_MG | ecosystem: Environmental > Terrestrial > Soil > Wetlands > Peat | place...
CCGACGACTGGCCCAGGCCCAGTTCGGTGACCTGCGCCACGGCCTCGTAGGTCAGCGTGCCCGAGCGCGAGACGATGCCGATCCTGCCCTTGCGGTGGATATGGCCGGGCATGATGCCGATCTTGATTTCGTCCGGCGTGATGAGACCTGGGCAATTGGGGCCGAGCAGCAGCGTCTCCTTGCCGCCCTTGGCGACCTTCTGCTTCATTTTGTTGCGCACGACCAGCATGTCGCGCACGGGAATGCCCTCGGTGATGCAGATCGCCAGATCGAGGTCGGCCTCGCAGGCTTCCCAGATTGCGTCGGCGGCCCCAGCGGGCGGCACGTAGATGACGGAAACGGTGGCGCCGGTGGCCGCCTTGGCATCCTTCACCGAAGCGAAGATCGGCACGTCGAAGATCTTCTCGCCGGCTTTCTTCGGGTTCACGCCGGCAACGAAGCAGTTCTTGCCGTTGGCGTACTCGATACACTTTTCGGTATGGAACTGGCCGGTCTTGCCGGTGATACCCTGGGTGATGACCTTGGTGTCCTTGTTGATCAGGATCGACATGTTCTGTTTTCCTTACTTCACGGCCGCGACGATCTTGGTCGCGGCTTCCGCCATGGTGTCGGCGGCGATGATCGGCAGGCCGGACTCGGCAAGGATCTTCTTGCCCAGGTCCTCGTTGGTGCCCTTCATGCGCACCACCAGCGGCACGGAAAGATGCACCTCCTTCGCCGCGGCGACGACGCCGGTGGCAATGGTGTCGCAGCGCATGATGCCGCCGAAGATGTTGACCAGGATGCCCTTGACTTTGGGGTTCCTAAGCATGATCTTGAAGGCCTCGGTCACCTTCTCGGTGGTGGCGCCACCGCCGACGTCGAGGAAGTTGGCCGGCTCGGCACCGAACAGCTTGATCGTATCCATGGTCGCCATGGCCAGGCCGGCGCCGTTGACCAGGCAACCGATGTTGCCGTCGAGCGAGATGTAGGCGAGGTCGAACTTCGAGGCCTCGATCTCGTCGGCGTCCTCTTCGTCGAGGTCGCGGTAGGCGACAATCTCGGGCTGGCGATAGAGGGCGTTGGCATCGAAATTGAACTTGGCGTCGAGCGCCTTGATGTTGCCGTTGCCTTCGAGGATCAGCGGATTGATTTCCGCCAGCGAGGCATCGGTTTCCATGTAGCAGGTGTAGAGCTTCTTGAAGGTGCCGATGGCCTGGGCCTGCGACGCTTCGGGCACGCCAATGCCGACCGCCAGTTCCTTCGCCTTCGCGTCGGTCAGGCCGACCAGTGGATCGACGAACACCTTGATGATCTTCTCAGGCGTCTTGTGCGCGACTTCCTCGATGTCCATGCCGCCTTCGGAGGAGGCCATCATGGCGACCTTCTGGGTAGCGCGGTCGGTCAGCGCGGCGACGTAGTATTCCTTTTTGATGTCGGCGCCGTCCTCGACCAGCAAGCGCCGCACCTTCTGGCCTTCCGGACCGGTCTGGTGCGTCTTCAACTGCATGCCGAGGATCGCATTGGCGTTGGCGCGCACTTCGTCAAGCGACTTTGCCAGCTTGACGCCGCCGCCCTTGCCGCGACCACCGGCGTGGATCTGGGCCTTGACCACCCAGATATTGCCGCCCAATGATTCCGCCGCCTTGACCGCCTCGTCGACCGAAAAGCAGGGGATGCCGCGCGGGGTCGATACCCCGAATTTCCTCAGGATTTCCTTGCCCTGATACTCGTGGATCTTCATGAGATACTCTCCCTCGCTAGATCTTGCCGGAAGCGGCGATAATATCTAATTATGTGCTGCATTGCAAAATTGATAGCGTATTGATCATTCCTTTCAAGATGCTGACTCCAGAACAGATCGCCCAACGCTGTGCCGAAATCATGTGGCCCGACGACCATGCCGCACGCGGGTTGGGCATGACCATCGTTGCGGTCGGCCCCGGGACCGCAACACTGACCATGACCGTCCGGCAGGATATGGTGAATGGCCACGGCACTTGCCACGGCGGCTTCATTTTCGCCGTCGCCGACTCCACTTTCGCCTACGCCTGCAACAGTTTCAATCACCGCGCGGTAGCCGCCGGCGTGGACATCAACTTCCTGGCTCCATCCCATCTGGGCGACATCCTGACCGGGCATGGCCATGCCCGCCACCAGGGCGGCCGCAGCGGCGTGTATGACATCGAAGTGATGAACCAGGACGGCAAGCTGATCGCCGTCTTCCGTGGCCGCGCCGCCCGCGTCAAGGGGCACTTCTTCGACACCGACGAAACCACGGCGTAACTGAGGGATAATTCCGGGCTCAAAGGAGCCTGCCGATATGACCGAGAAGACTGGCCTTGACGCCATCGAGAACGCCAGCCGCGATGAAATTGCGGCCCTGCAACTGGAGCGCATGCGCTGGTCGCTGCAGCACGCCTACGACAACGTCCCGCACTACAAACAGAAGTTCGAGGCTGCCGGCATCCATCCGAAGGCTTTGAAGTCCCTGGCCGACCTGGCGAAGTTCCCCTTCACGACCAAGCAGGACCTGCGCGAGAACTACCCGTTCAAGATGTTCGCCGTACCGCGCGAGAGGGTCGTGCGCGTACATGCCTCTAGTGGCACGACCGGCAAGCCCACCGTCGTCGGCTACACCCAGAAGGACATCGACATGTGGGCGCAGCTTATGGCGCGCTCGATTTATGCCGCCGGCGGCCGCGCCGGCAACAAGGTGCATGTCTCCTATGGTTACGGCCTGTTCACCGGCGGCCTGGGCGCCCACTACGGCGCCGAACGGCTGGGCTGCACGGTCATTCCGTTCGGCGGCGGCCAGACCGAGCGCCAGGTGCAGCTGATCCTGGACTTCGAGCCGGATATCATCATGGTCACGCCCTCCTACATGCTGGCCATCGGCGACGAGTTCGTCCGCCAGGGCCTTGACCCGGCCAAGTGCTCGCTGCGCCTCGGCATCCACGGCGCCGAACCGTGGACCCACCAGATGCGCGAAGAGATCGAGCGCCGCTTCGACATGCAGGCCGTCGATATTTACGGCCTGTCCGAAGTCATCGGCCCTGGCGTCGCCAACGAGTGCGTCGAGTCCAAGGACGGCCCGGTGGTCTGGGAAGACCACTTCTACCCGGAGATCATCGATCCCAACACGGGCGAAGTGCTGCCCGATGGTGAACTCGGCGAACTGGTATTCACTTCGCTGACCAAGGAAGCGCTGCCGGTGATCCGCTACCGCACTCGCGACCTCACCCGCCTGCTGCCGCCGACTTCGCGCGCCATGCGCCGCATCGGCAAGATTACCGGCCGCTCCGATGACATGCTGATCATCCGCGGCGTCAATGTCTTCCCGAGTCAGATCGAGGAACAGATCCTCAAGACGCCGAAGCTGTCGCCGCACTACCTGATCGAGGTGGCGCGCGATGGGCACATGGACACGGTAACAGTAAACGTCGAGATGAAACCCGAGTTCGCCACCGCCACGTCTGCCGAAAAGGAATACTCGGCCCACGAACTGGCGCATCACATCAAGTCCTACATCGGCATTTCGACCCACATCGAAGTCAAGGCGGTGGGCACCATCGAGCGTTCGGTCGGCAAGGCCAAGCGCGTAGTGGACCGGCGGCCGCGATAAGGCCGGCCTGAACGCATCGGCCGGCACTGGCAAACCGCTACTATTCAAGGTATCGTCAGCAAACCATGATGAGCCAGAATTCTCTTTCAAGAACCGAGGTCGCCGCCATGAAGGAAGACAGCGTCGCGTGGGAGAAATTTCTCTACGTGCTGGAATGGGTGCTCGCATTGCAGGTCCGCTATCCCACCAATCTGCGCCAAAGTCTGGTCTGCGTCAGCTTTCACAACCAGAAGACACTGGGCGACGCCTATGGCGCCAAGGACGCCCTGCAGATGCTGATCGACTTGGCAGCGCAGTTGCGCCAGTCTTTGCGCAAGACGGATCTGGTTGCCCGCAATGGCACGGATATCTGGGTGCTGATTCCCTTCGTCACTCCCGAATCGGTATTGTCGAAGGTGGCGCAGATCGTCGAAATTGCCGCTGGCAATGGGCTGGATATCGTCGATCGCGACGTCTCGATTTATTCGATACCTGAAGAAGGCATTCTCGACGGCCCGCTCTTCAACACCGCCCAGGATTTCCTCGATTTCATCGCCGACAAGAAGAATGTCGCCATGCGCTGGGAAGGCGCCTACAAGCAACCGACCTAGCCTTGCATCCAACAGCTGTCCACGAGCCGATCGAAACCGCCAGCCGCGACGAGATCGCGGCGTTGCAACTGCAACGCCTGAAGAAGACGCTGGTCTGGGCCTACGAGCGGGTACCCCACTACAAGGTCAAGTTCGACACGGCTGGCGTCCATCCGAACGAGCTTCGTGACCTCGCGGATCTCGCCCGTTTCCCCTTCACCACCAAACAGGACCTGCGCGAGACCTATCCATTCGGCATGTTCGCCGTGCCCATGGACGACATCGTCCGCATCCATGCCTCCAGCGGCACCACCGGCAAACCCACGGTGGTCGGATATACGCAAAACGACATCGACACCTGGTCGGGTATCATGGTGCGCTCGCTGCGCGCGGCCGGCGCGACGCGCTCGGACATCATTCACGTTACCCACGGCTACGGCCTATTCACCGGTGGTCTGGGTGTGCATTACGGTGCCGAACGCCTGGGCTGCGCCGTAGTGCCGATCTCGGGCGGCCAGACCGAGCGTCAGGTGCAGTTGATCCTCGATTTCAAAGCCACGATGATCGTCGGCACGCCATCCTACGTGCTCAACATCGTCGACGAGATGGAACGCTTGGGCATCGACCCCCGCGGCACGACGCTCAAGCGCGGCATGTTCGGCGCGGAGCCCTGGGGCGAGCAGATGCGCGCCGAGTTGCAGGGCCGGCTGGGCATCGCCGCCATGGACCTCTACGGCCTTTCCGAAGTCATGGGGCCGGGCGTGGCCGCCGAATGCATCGAGGCACGGGACGGCCCGGTGATCTGGGAAGACCATTTCTATCCGGAGATCATCGATCCGGAGACCGGCCAAGTGCTGCCCGATGGGTCGCCGGGCGAACTGGTATTCACCTCACTAACCAAGGAAGCGCTGCCCATCGTCCGCTACCGCACGCGCGACCTGACCCGCCTGCTGCCGCCGACCGCGCGCAGTTTCCGCCGCATCGGCAAGATCACCGGCCGCTCCGACGACATGCTGATCATCCGCGGCGTCAATGTCTTCCCGAGTCAGATCGAGGAGCAGATCCTCAAGATCCCGAAGCTCTCCACCCATTACCTGCTGGAAGTTTCGCGCCGCGGCCACATGGACGAACTCGACGTGCTGGTGGAGATGAAGCCCGATGTCGCTTCGGAAGCCGACCGGGAAGCGGCGGCCCGGGAACTACAGCACCATGTCAAGGCGCTGATCGGCATCAGCACGAAAGTCCGTATTCAGAACCATGGCGCCATCGAGCGTTCCGCCGGCAAGGCGAAGCGCGTCATCGACAAGAGACCAAAATGAAACACCATCACTGGCCTTACAGTTTCATCGCCTTCACATTTCTGGGCGTCATCGCGTTGCTGATCGGTATCGTTGCGCTGGCCGGCATCGGCGGCAGCCTACATCCGCTGCTGGCGGACGACGGCACGGGCATCGCCATGATCGTCACCGCCATCGCCCTCTTCCTCACCGGCGCCTTTCCGCTCGTGCTGCGGCGGCTCGCGGAACAAGAAGGGGCCTGATGGCCGGCGACCACTTCTCCGGCCACGCCGCCGACTACGCGAAGTTCCGTCCCGGCTACCCCGAGGCACTGTTCGAATGGATCGCCGCGCAAACGACGGATCATGACCTCGCCTGGGACTGCGGCTGCGGCAACGGCCAGGCGTCGGTGCCACTGGCGGCGCGTTATCGGCGTGTCGCCGCGACTGACTTTTCGGCAGAGCAGATCGCGGCGGCGACCCCGCACCCTCTCATCGACTACCGCGCCGCGCCGGCCGAAGCGAGCGGCCTGCCCGACCGCTGCGCCGACCTGGTCACCATCGCCCAGGCGCTGCACTGGTTCGATTTCGAGCACTTCTACGCCGAGGTGCGCCGCGTCGTGAAGCCCGGCGGCGCCATCGTCGCCTGGACCTACCAGTTGCTGCGCGCCGAGACGGTCATCGACGCCGTACTTGCCGATTTCTACACTCACACGCTTGGCCCGCACTGGCCGCCCGAGCGCAAGTGGGTCGATGCCGCCTACCGCGGCATGCCATTCCCGTTCAGGGAAATCGCCGCCCCCGACTTCGAGATTCGGCTGCAATGGTCGCTGGCCGATCTGCTCGCCTATCTGGGCACATGGTCGGCGACTCGGCGCTACCGCAAAGCCGAGGGCAGCGATCCCGTTCCGGCCCTGGGTGAACGACTCGCGGCGGCATGGGGTGATGGCACGCGGGAGATCGTCTGGCCGATCGCCATGCGCGCGGGTCATGTCTGAGTCCACGCCCTACGCCGGCCTGACGCCGGACGCGGTACTCGACGCACTGGAAAGCGTCGGTCTCGACTGCGATGGCCGCCTGCTGGCACTGAACAGCTACGAGAACCGCGTTTATCAGGTCGGCATCGAGGACGGCAAGCCGGTGGTCGCCAAGTTCTACCGGCCCGGCCGCTGGTCGGACGCCGCTATTCTCGAAGAACACAACTTCGTCGCCGAACTCGCCGCCACCGAAATTCCCGCCGTGCCGGCACTGGTGCTGAACGGCACGACGCTCAACAGCCACGGCGGCTTTCGCTTCGCGGTCTTTCCGCGCCAGGGCGGTCGATCGCCGGAACTTGACGCGCCCGGCGTGCGCAAGTGGTTGGGCCGCTTCATTGGCCGCATCTACGCCGTCGGCGCCACCGATGTCTTCCGCTATCGGCCGTCGCTCGACATAGTCAGCTTTGGCGACACGCCGCGCGATTTCCTGCTGAAGCACGATTTCATCCCGCCCGACCTGCTGCCAGCCTGGCAGAGCGTAGTCGCCCAGGCGCTCGAGGGCGTTGCTCGCTGCCATGAGCGCGCCGGCGATGTGAAAGCACTGCGCCTGCACGGCGACTGCCATCTCGGCAACGTGCTATGGACGGATGACGGCCCGCACTTCGTGGATTTCGACGATGCCCGCATGGGGCCGGCGATCCAGGATCTCTGGATGCTGCTCTCGGGCGAACGAGAGCAGATGACTCGGCAGATGGGAGACCTGGTGGACGGCTACGAGCAGTTCGCCGATTTCGACCCGCGCCAGCTGCACCTGATCGAAGCCTTGCGCACGCTGCGCCTGATCCACTACAGCGGCTGGATCGCGCGCCGCTGGCACGATCCCGCCTTTCCGGCCGCGTTCCCCTGGTTCAACACGCAGCGCTATTGGCAGGACCGCATCCTGGAACTGCGCGAACAAATCGCGCTGATGGACGAAGCGCCTCTTACGGTCTAGGCTGCAAGCATGGAGATTGCGACTCTCGGCGGCGGTTGCTTCTGGTGCGTGGAAGCGGCTTTGCGTCAACTCAAGGGCGTTGACTCGGTCGTTTCGGGTTATTGCGGCGGCCATGTCGCCCATCCCGATTACCGCGCCGTATGCTTGGGCGATACCGGCCACGCCGAAGTAGCGCAGATCACCTTCGATCCCGCCGTAATCGACTACCGCACGCTGCTCCAGGCCTTCTTCGCCATCCACGACCCGACCACGAAAGACCGGCAGGGCAACGACGTCGGCAGCCAGTACCGCTCGGTGATCTTCACCCATTCGGACGAGCAGGATCGCGTCGCCCGGGCGTTGATCGCCGAACTCACGGCAGAACAGATCTGGCCTGCACCCATCATCACCGAAGTCCTACCGGCGCCGCGCTTCTGGCGCGCCGAGGACTATCATCAAAATTATCTCGCCAACAACCCGCAGCAGCCCTACTGCATGGCGGTGGTCGCACCCAAGGTGGCAAAACTGAGGCGGGTATTCAGGACGCACCTCCAGTAGCTCCCGGCCGCAATCATCGCGGCGACGAACAAACCCCGTTTCAAGGCGCTTTTCCGGCGGTCAGGCTATCCCGGTCTCTGGCATTCTCGGAGAAAGGAATATGCCATCGGATTCTGAGGCGCCAACAGCATGACCATACGTTCGTCGGCAGGAGAAGGCTTTCACCCATGCTGACGAAGCTGGCCCTGCAAAAAAACTGTGCATTTCCCGGCAACGGAATCAGCCGCAGAAGGCCACTCATCCTTGGCGCTGCGCTTTGCCTCGCCTCCCAGACCGGAATGACGGCCAATGCGCTGCCGGACCCTGCACTCCAGATCAGCACGACCCTGCGGCCGCCGCTCGGCACCCCGCCCAGCGAAACCGAGCGGTCCTTGCTGCGACTGGAAGCAAGATCAGGCCAGTCCCGCGTGGACGAAACGGCGCTGATCGACGACATGGTAGCCCGTCTGCGGCACATGGCTCAGACGACCGACGAGCTGCATACGTTGATCGCCACCACGCCGACTCGGCCGTGTGCACCGGCAGCGATCGTCTGTCCAACAGCAACCGAACCGCCGACCAGCGAGTTTGCGGATCTGCCCTGGCTACCCCTGGCCGGCGGCGCTGGCATCCTCGCCCTGCTCGGCCTCTGGTGGCGGCAACGACGGGACAAACCCGACATCCCCCCCGACGAGACTCTTCCCAAGATGCGGCCGTCGGCGCCGGCACCGGCAGTCAAGGCCGTCGACCAGCGTCAGGAAAAGGCAGCCGTCGAGCCATTGCCAGCGAAGGCGGAACTACCCGTGCCAGCTCCTGCCGCCACAAAGAAGGCGGTGTTGCAAGCTTTGCCGGTACCGACACTACAGCCGGAAACGGCAGCCGGCCCGATGCCGTCGGAAGCCGACGATGCCGTCGCCGATGCCGATCTGTCGCTCGAACTGGCCGACGTCATGCTGTCCATGGGACTCGCCGAGGGAGCCGCACAGACACTTTCAGACCATATCCGTATGCATCCACGCCAGGCGCTGTACCACTGGCTGAAGCTTCTGGATATCTATCGCAAATCGGGAATGAAGGAGGAATTCGATAAATCGGCGCAGGAATTGCAGCAGCATTTCAATATCGCGCCGCCGGACTGGCAAGCTGTCGATGCGGCAAACCGGCTACCCAGCCTGGAGAGCTACACCCATATCATCAATCGCACTCAGGAACTGTGGCCCCGCCGTTCCTGCGCCGACTATCTGAACCGCTTGCTCGACGACAACCGCGGCGGCACGCGGGCGGGCTTCCCGCAGCCGGTGATCGAGGAAATGCTGTTCCTGCTGGCGATACTGCGGGATTGATCAGATAGGATTGTCGAGGTCGACAAACTGACAGTCGAGACCGCATTCCTCGTGCAAATGCCTCCCCAGCGCCATGACCCCGTGGCGCTCGGTGGCGTGATGGCCGGCGGCGATGTAGGGTACTCCGGATTCTCTGGCCAGATGTACCGTCTGCTCGGAAATCTCGCCGCTGATGTAGCAGTCGGCACCGACGGCGATGGCCTGCTCGAACCAGCCTTGGGCACCACCGCTGCACCACGCCACCCTGGCGACCGCTCGGTCGCCGGCGCCAATGAGCATCGCCGCGCGCCCGAGCGACTTTTCGAGCGAAAGCGCAATCTCGCCAGCCGTCACCGGCAACGCCGGAGTGCCGACGAAGCCAAGGTCCTGCTCGGCAAAGCGGCCTTCGATATGCCAGTCCAGCAGCCGCGCCAGCTGCGCGTTGTTGCCCAATTCCGGATGCGCATCGAGAGGCAAATGATAGGCAAACAGGTTGATGTCGTGGCCAAGCAGCGTGGCCAACCTGGATTTGCGGATGCCCGTGATGCGGACATCTTCGCCGCGCCAGAACCAGCCGTGATGAACCAGCACCGCATCGGCGTCCCGTCGCACGGCCTCGTCGAGCAGTGCCTGGCTGGCACTGACACCGCAGACGACCCGGTACACCTTCCCGCGTCCTTCCACTTGCAGGCCATTTGGGCAATAATCGCGATAGCGATCCACTTCCAGGAGCTTGTCCAGATAGGCTCGCAGTTCGTCCCGCCGCATCGTCATTTCCCCCGTTGAACCTGTTCTTGCCATTGAGTCGATAGTTAAATTATGCGCCGCCTGTGGCTCGTTTTCGCACAGACCGTCACCCTCTGCGTGGCGGTGTTATTTGTCGTCCAAACCCTCAAACCGGAGTGGCTTGGGCGCTGGGTTGAGTTCCCCGGCGGCAGTGCTCCCGTCGACATCGTAGCGCTGAAGGAAGCGCCGACAACCCCGGAGACCCCACGCGTCGCTTCCTATGCCGAGGCGGCGAAAAAGGCAGTGCCAGCGGTCGTGCACGTATTCACCAGCCAGGAAGTGCGTTCATCGCGCCATCCGCTAGCCAACGACCCGTTCTGGTACCACTTCTTCGGCGATCGCGGCGGCATGCCGACCCAGCGACGGTCCGGACTGGGCAGCGGTGTCGTGGTGTCGGCGGAAGGCTATGTCCTGACCAACTTCCATGTCGTCGAGGCCGCCGACGAAATCGAAGTGGCCAGCAACGATGGCCGCAAGTTCAAGGCCAAGGTCGTCGGCACCGATCCTGAATCCGATCTGGCCGTTCTGCGGCTGCCGGCCGACTCGCATCTGTCTACAATCACGTTCGCAACGCCGGACTCGTTGCGGGTCGGTGACATCGTGCTCGCCATCGGCAATCCGTTCGGGGTTGGCCAGACCGTCACCTCGGGCATCGTTTCTGCGCTCGGCCGCAGCCATCTGGGCATCAATACCTTCGAGAATTTCATCCAGACCGATGCCGCGATCAATCCGGGCAATTCCGGTGGCGCCTTGGTGGACAGCAACGGCAATCTGGTCGGCATCAATACCGCCATCTACTCCCAGAACGGTGGCTCCATGGGTATCGGCTTCGCCATTCCGGTCTCCCTGGCACGCAGCGTCATGGAGCAGATCATCCGCAGCGGCAGCGTTACCCGCGGCTGGATCGGCGTCGAGGTTCAGGAAATTACGCCAGAACTGGCCGAGTCCTTCCGCATGCCGGCGACCGACGGCGCCTTGATCGCCGGCGTCATGCGCGGCAGTCCGGCTGACATGGCCGGCATCCGGCCTGGCGACGTGCTGTTGGCAATCGAGGGCAAAAAGGTGAAGGACGCGGAAAACATGCTCGAACTGATCGCCGGCCTGGAACCGGGCAAGCCGGGTCGGATCACCCTGCGCCGCGATGGCCGCGAAGTCGAAGTTCAGACCGTGATCGGCAAACGGCCGAAGCCACCGCGCGACTGATCAGGAATCGCTCTTGGGTGGCGGTAGCGATACCGCCTGCCCGGCATCCAACCGGTCCAACTCACGATTCATCTCTGTCTCGGTCGGCGGCACGTAATCGCTCTCGCCCGGCATGGACTCGGGTCGCTTGCCGACGAAGCGGGCAATGAGCAGGCCAAGCTCGTACAGCAGACACATCGGCACTGCCAGCAGGACTTGCGAAGTCACATCCGGCGGTGTCACCACCGCCGCAACGATGAAGGCGCCGACGATCGCGTAGGGACGGAACTCCTTCAGTTTCTCCAGGCTGACGACGCCAAACCGCACCAGCAGCACCACAACGATCGGCACTTCAAAGGTGACGCCGAAGGCCAGAAACATGGTCATGACGAAATTCAGATATTGCTCGATATCCGGCGCCGGCGTGATGCTGCTCGGTGAAAACTCGGCGATGAACTTGAAAACCGTGTTGAACACGAAGAAGTAGCAAAACGCCACGCCCAGAATAAAGAGGAGAGTGGCGCCGATCACCAGCGGCAGGGCGAATTTCTTTTCGTGGGCATACAGGCCGGGCGCGACGAAGGCCCAGGCCTGGTAAAGAACCACCGGCAGTGCGATCACGAAGGCCGCCAGTAGCGTTACCTTGATCGGCACCATGAAGGGCGTGATGACGCCGGTTGCGATCATCTTGGTGCCAGGGGGCAACGTCGCGATCATGGGCTGAGCCAACAGGTCATATACGTTGGCCGACCAAGGCACCATGACGACAAAAACCAGGAGCACAGCGACCAGCGCCCGTAGCAGCCGGTCGCGCAACTCGATCAAGTGCGAAATGAAACTTTCCTGAACGTCTGACATGTCAGGCCTTGGGCTTGTCCGAACCATCCAAAGTGCCGCCTGCGTCGTCCAACTGATCAGGCTTCGCAACGATTGGCTGTGCCGGCTCCAGCCGGCCCGTTGTCAGTGGTGGCGTCACGCCTGCGGACTCGGCGGCCGGCTCGGTCGTCTTCTCCGCCACGCCCTGTGCGATCGACTCGTTGAGTGAGGTCTCGACCGACTTCATCTGCTCGGTCACCGACTGTTCCATGTCTTTCGCCTGGTCCACCACCTGCTGCTGTAGTTTCTTCAGATCCTCCAGCTGCATTTCGCGGTTGATGTCGGCCTTGACGTCGCCGACATAGCGCTGCAGCCGACCAAGCAGATGCCCAGCCGTGCGCGCCACCCTCGGCAGCCGCTCGGGACCGATGACGACCAGCGCCACCAGGGCGATGACGATCAGTTCAGAAAAGCCGACGTCGAACATATTCGGGGCCTCTAACGAAACGAGCGGGGCTCACCCGCTCGTTTTGATCGTTACCGGAGACGATCTCAGACCTTCTCCTTCTTGGCCTCGCCCTCGATGGTATGGCCGACCTTGTCCTGCTGGGAAGCGTCGGCCGGCTTGTCGGAGGTGCCCTCCTTCATGCCATCCTTGAAACCTTTCACGGCGCCGCCCAGATCCTGGCCGACGTTGCGCAGCTTCTTGGTGCCGAAAATCAGCATGACGATCACCAGAACGATCAGCCAGTGCCAGATGCTGAATGAACCCATGTCTCTCTCCTATTTCTTCGGCATCATCGAACCGAGCGGCTCGGGACCACCGAGAATATGTACGTGTAAATGATACACCTCCTGCCGGCCGATCCTGCCCGTGTTGATGATCACGCGGAAGCCATCGGCGAGCCCCTGGGAGCGCGCCAACTCGCCCGTCTTCGCCATCAATTTGCCGAGCACCGCCTGGTGGCTCATGTCTGCTTCGTTCAGCGACGCGATGTGCCGCTTGGGGATGATCATGAAATGCACCGGCGCCAGCGGATTGATGTCGTGGAAGGCGAACAGATCCTCGTCCTCGTAGACCTTCTTCGACGGAATGTCGCCGCGGGCGATCTTGCAGAAGATGCAGTCGCTCATTGCGGCCCCCGCGACTTCTTCTCGTCGATGCCGGAAATACCTTCCCGCCGGCGGAACTCGACCATGATGTCGTCGACGCCGATATCGAACTGGGTCAGCAGCACCATGCTGTGAAACCAGAGGTCGCAGACTTCCCGGACCAGATGCAGGCGGTCGCCATCCTTCGCGGCCATGATAGCCTCGGCGGCTTCCTCGGCAACCTTCTTGCAGATGGCGTCGGTGCCCTTGGCGTACAGGCTCGCCACGTACGAGGACTCCGGCGCTGCCCCCTTGCGCTCCACCAATGTGTCCTGGACACGATGGATGACTTCCAGATCGATCACTTGTATATCTCCTTGGGGTCCTTCAGGACCGGCTCGACGGGCTCCCAGCAACCTTCGTCCAGGCGCTGGAAGAAACAGCTCTTGCGGCCGGTATGGCAGGCGATGCCGCCCACCTGCTCGATCTTCAGCAGCACCACGTCGTTGTCGCAATCGACACGAATCTCCAGCACCTTCTGAAAATGGCCCGACTCCTCGCCCTTGTGCCATAGCTTGCGGCGCGACCGCGACCAGTACACTGCCTGGCCGATGGCGGCGGTCTTTTCAAGAGCCTCGCGGTTCGCCCAGGCAAACATCAGCACCTCGCCGCTGGCGGCGTCCTGGGCGATCACGGGCACCAGGCCATGATCGTCCCATTTGATATCGTTGAGCCACTTGCAGGTCATAACCTCACCTCTATGCCACGGGAGCGCATGTATTCCTTCGCCTGGCGAACCGTGTACTCGCCATAGTGAAAGATGCTGGCAGCCAGCACGGCGTCGGCCTTGCCCTGCTGCACGCCGTCGGCCAGGTGCTGGAGATTGCCGACGCCGCCGCTGGCGATGACAGGAACAGTGACCGCCTCGGCGACGCGCCGGGTCAGTTCCAGGTCGAAGCCGTTCTTGGTGCCGTCGCGGTCCATGCTGGTGAGCAGGATTTCTCCCGCACCGAGTTCGGCGACCTTCCTCGCCCACTCTATGGCGTCGAGGCCGACATTCTTGCGGCCGCCGTGGGTGAAGACTTCCCACTTGCCGGGGCTGGTCTGCTTGGCGTCGATGGCGACGACAATGCACTGCGAACCGACCTTGCCGGAGGCGTCGGCCACCAGTTGCGGATTGGTCACCGCCGCCGTGTTCATGCTGACCTTGTCGGCGCCGGCATTGAGCAGGCGACGCACGTCATCGACTGCACGGACGCCGCCGCCGACGGTGAGTGGGATGAACACCTGTTCGGCGCAGGCTTCGACGATGTGCAGGATGATGTCCCGATCGTCGGAGCTGGCTGTGATGTCGAGGAAGGTGATTTCATCGGCGCCCTGCTCATCGTAACGGCGCGCCACCTCGACCGGATCGCCGGCATCGCGCAAGGACACGAAATTCACGCCCTTGACCACGCGGCC
>Ga0187786_10000321_pt1 | contig 14524 bp, 12 predicted proteins | sample 0815_BV2_10_20_M_FD_132449 | JGI IMG/M metagenome (GOLD analysis project Ga0187786, IMG submission 132449) | Tropical peat soil microbial communities from peatlands in Department of Meta, Colombia - 0815_BV2_10_20_MG | ecosystem: Environmental > Terrestrial > Soil > Wetlands > Peat | place...
CGGGGGCGCGAACAGAGCGGCATTTCAGCCAGTACGTGTGCAGGAACAGCGGAAGGGATGCGTCAGGAGCTGTTGACATCTGCAGCACACCACATGCAGGGCACGACGGAGGGGACGTCAATCATGCCGGGGCGGAAGAGGCATGGCGGGTTTACGCATCATTTTACCGATGAAATTGTTGATCGGATTCGACCGGCTGAGGAACGGGATGGGTCTCCGCTTCCGGACTCCCATGCAGCCGAACTCCGCCAGAATGTCGCCGTTCTGGAGGTCCAGGAGCATGGCTTTTGTCAGGGTATCATATGCGTCTTTTCTCATGCCCGCGGCACGATAAGCGCGTCCGAGATTCAGAAAAAGCACGGCTTTCAAGGTCTCATCGCCGATAATTCCGCTGCGCAGTATCAGGCGCTGGTACAGCAAGAGCGCACGCGAACAATCCTCGATGCCGCCGTGATAGGCGCCGTCAACCTCCGCTTTGAGATAGCCGTAGTAGGAAAGCAGGAGGGGGTCGTTGTCAAACTGGACGACTGCGGTTTTCAGAAGCTCATAGGCCGCCCGCGGGTTTTTGCCGGCAAGATGATGCCTGGCTTCCTGGAGATGCTCAGCGGCTGAAATGCGCTGTCCTTTTCCCGATGCCATGCTCTTTTCTCCCCGGAATTTATAATGCGAATATTAACCCGTCATTATCCCCGCAGCAATATAGTAGCATAAATGCTGCCGGAGGGGAAGAAAAAAAATGAATATGATATTTTTAGGTATAGAAACCGCACGGGCGTGCGGTGAGGGGCTGCACTGCAACACCGGGGCGCACTCAGCCGTTGAGAAATTCCACTGCCCGTTGTTCCGACCAATACTCCCCGTTTTCCCCAAACTGGATAAAACCGACATGCCCTCCGGATGCGGGTACTTCAAGAAAAACGCATTGGCTTTTTTCAGCCTGCTTGCGGGGGTAGCAGCCGTCGAGGAGAAAAGGATCGTTCAGCGCATTCACGATCAGGGTCGGCCTCGCGATCCGGTGAATGACAGTACTGCTGCTGCAGCGGGACCAGTAGTCCTCTGCATCCCTGAACCCGTGAAGCGGCGCGGTATAGCGGTCATCGAAGTCCCTGAAATTCCTGATCCGGTTGAAATTGTCGTCATTGAGGGCGTCCGGCCAGCGTGCCATTTTGCGCCGGATCTTGACATGAAACGACTGGAGAAATTGCCTCATGTAGAAATAATTGACCGGTTTTGCCAGGACAAGGGCGCTCGCGCGGAGGTCGCAGGGAGCCGAAAAGGCGACCGCTTTTCGCACGCCTGCATCGAGGGACGGTCCCCTGCTGCCCAAGTACAGCAGCGTGAGGTTTCCGCCGAGGCTGAAACCGATGAGGGCAATGGTCCGGTGTTTCCCTCTTCGCAGGACATGGGACACGACGCGGTCGAGGTCATCGATTGCGCCGCTGTGATACATGCGCAAGTTCCGGTTGGGCTCGCCCGAACATCCGCGGTAATTCCACGCAAGTGCGTCCCATCCGGCCCGGTTCAACGCCGATGCCATGCCGATCATGTAGGGACGGCGGGAATTGCCTTCCAGGCCGTGCGACAGGATGGCGATGCGGCTCCGTCCCGTTTCCGCCCAGTCGAGATCGAGAAAATCGCCGTCATCCGTTTCCAGCCGCTCTCTCCGGAAAAAACCGGAGTTTAAACGTCGAAAAATACCCGCACACATGGTCTGGAGATGGCCGTTGCTCAGGAGAAACGGGGCGCGGTATCGGGAATGTTCGATGATCGGCATGGCGAGGTCGGTTGCTACGATATCACTTCTTCATCTTCCCTGCGCCAGGCAGGATCCACAATGCAGAGGAAGGTAAGGTCCGTCAAACCCGAATTTGTTATGCTCTGCACTGCCCGGGGCGGGATGTATACGGTCGAGCCGGCCCTCACGGCTGCGTCTTCGGCATCGATATGCATGACTCCCTCGCCTTCCATTATATAATAGACTTCAGACGTCCTGAGCCGGTGCTTCCAGGTGGTATCCCCCGGCTTCACAACGGCATGAGCCAGGCTGTACCGCAGGACGAGGTCGGCCTTGTCCGGGTGAAGGATCTCACGCAGCAGGCAGTTGTCCCCTGCCGTGAATTCGGCGCACTCCAGCAACTCGCGTACGAACATGCTCCTTGCTCCTCATCAGGAAAATAGAAAAGCCCCGCAGGTCCGGTGCGGGGCATGAGAAATGCGAAAATACGGCTCGTGCTACTTGCAGTCGCCGAGCCGTTTTGCCGACATATGATAGACGATTTTGGAGGTGCCGCCCTTTTTGTCGGGCTTCTCGAGTGTCATCATTCCGCTGTACGATGTCTTCTGACTCTCCATCTCGCCGGTTCCCGTGCTTCCGTCCTTGCACTGGATTTTCCAGGTGACTTTATTCCCTGCGACCTTTACGTCCTTCGTTTCGCAGTCGTCCTTTTTCTTTGACGTGCTGGGGATCGTTTTGCTTGAATCTTTCACATCTTCCTTGGTATAGCAATGCGTGACGGTCATCGGGGGCATGGCAAACGGCATTCCCGCCATATCCATTTTCATCGTTATTTCCCAGTTGCCTTCCTGCATTGCTGCGGGTGCTGCGGAGAGTTGGGCTACGCCAACGATCAGCATCAAAACGAAAAACAATCCGGCTGTTTTCATGAGGGCTCCTCCTTTTTTAACGCGTAGATACTGCCTATCATAACGGAAGACCTCCCCTCTGTCAACCCCGTCGGCCGGTCTCTTCTTGACTCCGCGGGATCATTGCTGTAAAATCGCCAATCCTGCGCATCGTGGAAAGCACTCATGGAGTGGGTATATGGGGCCTGACGACCTGCAGCAACTTAAACAGTGGTTTCATGACTTCTGCATGTCCTATCAAACGCCTGACGCGTTCGAACAGCGCAATTTCTCGGTAAAGGAGTTTCACACGCACGAAGTATGCCGGAATATCGTGCGGATCGGACAGGCACTGCCGCTGTCGGCGATCGACCTCCTGCTCGCCGAAACGATCGCCCTGTTTCACGACGTCGGCAGGTTTCCCCAGTATGGCACCTATCGGACGTTTGACGACAGCATATCCGTGAACCATGCAGCGCTCGGCGCGAAGGTCTTGATCGAGAACAAGGCGCTTGCGGTGTTGAGCCGGGAAGAACGCGACATGGTGATTCGCTCGGTGACGCTGCATAATGTTTTCAGCCTTCCGGGCGGTCTCGATGAACGTTCCCTGCTGTTCGCGAAGCTGATCCGCGACGCGGACAAGCTCGACATCCTGCGCGTGGTCCTGGAGTTCTTTCACCAGGACGGCGGCGGCCGGGCCGAAGCGGTCGCACTCGGCCTGCCCGATGCGCCGGGCTATTCTCCTGCAGTATTGAAGAGCGTGCTGGAGAGAAGCATGGCGCGCAAGGCTGACATGACGACGCAGAATGATTTCAAGCTGCTCGTGCTGTCCTGGCTCTATGATTTCAATTTTACCGCGTCCCTCCGCATGGTTTCCGAGCGCGGGGACATCGACCGCGTCGCCGCGCTTCTGCCGGATGACGCCGGTATCAGGGACGCGCTTGCGGCCGTCCGTGCGTATATGGCTGATCGAATCAGGAGTTGACGGACACATCCGTTTTTTTTGCGCTCCTTCATTGAATCTGCTAAGATACATTCCATGGCGTCATGAACACGACAGAATCGATATACGACGGGGCAGCCGAATCGGAGATGATATGCGAAATAATATAGTTTCACCCGGAGCTGATGAACTCAGATACGAAATCCGCGAGATCGTGGCTGTTGCCAAGGAATTCGCCAGGCTCGGCATCGAGATCGTGTGGGAGAACATCGGGGACCCCGTACAGAAGGGCGAGAAACTGCCGGATTGGATCAAGGACCTCATCACCGAAGCCATGAAAGAAGACCTGACCTATGCGTATTCCCCGACCAAAGGGCTTGAAGCGACGCGCGAATTCCTGGCAGGGCTGGCAAACCGGAACGGCGGCGTCAAGATCACGAAGGAGGACATCATCTTCTTCAACGGACTCGGCGATGCGATCAGCAAGGTGTACGGACAGCTGCGCCGGGTCTATCGTGTCATCGGACCCAGCCCGGCCTACAGCACCCACTCCTCGGCAGAGGCCGCGCATGCGGGCTCGGAATATATTTCCTACCGCCTCGATCCGCATAACCTCTGGTACCCGGACCTCAATGACCTCAGGATGAAGGTCAAGTACAACCCCTCCATTTCGGGCATCCTCGTCATCAACCCCGACAATCCCACGGGCGCGGTGTACCCCAAGGAGATCCTGCAGGAGATCGTGGCCATCGCGAAGGAGTACGACCTCTTCATCGTGTGCGACGAGATCTATATTAACCTGACCTACAACGGGAAGGTTGCGGTGCCCCTGGCAGATGTGATCGACGGCGTGTGCGGACTGTCCATGAAGGGGATCTCGAAGGAATTCCCCTGGCCAGGCGCGCGTTGCGGCTGGATCGAGGTCTATAACGCGGAGCGCGACCCGGTTTTTGCAAAGTATGTAAAGAGCATTGTGGACGACAAAATGCTCGAAGTCTGCTCAACGACGCTCCCGCAGCGCGTGATCCCGTCTGTCATGGGCGACCCCCGGTACGAGCAGCATATTGCGCACCGAAATGCCCTGTACGAACAGCGCTCGCAGACAGCCTATAAGCTCCTGAAGGACGTGAACGGCATCATCGTGAACCAGACAAACGGGGCGTTCTATATGACCGTCATGTTCCAGGAGCACGCCCTCAAGTCGAACCAGCACCTGCAGATCGCGAACAGCGCAGCGCGTGCCAGGGTTGAACAGCTTGTGCAGGACGTTCCGCTCGACAAGCGGTTTGTATACTATCTGCTTGCTGCAACGGGCATCTGTGTAGTGCCGCTTACGGGGTTCAATTGTGAGCTGCAGGGGTTCCGCGCCACGCTGCTCGAATCGGATGATGCGCGGTTCCTCTGGATCTGCCGAACCTTGCGGGAGAAGATCATTGAATATCTGAAAAGCGCATGACGCGAGGATCGCGGTATTCGCAACTTATTGCATTCTCTTGACAAGAAACCGGCAACATGCTACATTCTTACGCTGACCGGTCACGACCGGCTGCATCATCTGTACATATTCCTTTGCTCAGAGCAAACCGCGGGAAACCGCGGGGCGCAGAGCTACGAAGCTACGTAAAACAGAGTTCCTGTTTTATACGCTAGTCGGGCCGCCAAAGAACCTTCATCAGGAGTCGTCTTTGGCGGCTTTTATTGTTTTCTACGACATCACTGCTGTAATCCGCAGGAACGACAGGAGGCTGATATGAGTCGTACACACCATATTGTGGTTGCCGCACTGGCATTGACCCTGGGGGCGTGTTCTCCGAAAATTTACGGTACCGTTCAGCTTTTTGACGCCGGCATGAAGCCCATCACCCCTGCGCAGGAAAGCCCGCAGGGCACGGTCGTGAACATGATCAATACGACGACGACCATCGAACAGGCATCGCATGCAGTATCTACCGATCCCGAGGGAAAGTATGAATCCGCGAAGGATGCCGTCAAACCGGGCGTCTACAAAGTGGAGGCGAGCAGGATCGGCTATCAAACGGAGACCGTGACGGTCGAGGTGACGAGATTCGGCGGCAAAAAAGCGGAGTTCAAACTGAAAAAAATCCCCGAAGGGAAGCGAAAAAGCATCGAAGGTACAAAAACGGATGAAGACAAGATCGTCAATCCGGGCGAAGTGAACATCCAGCCGCCGTCGATGTAGAGCGGTGCCCGGCGGCGCGCTGGAACACGAAGTATTTTTCTGAGGAGGTTGTGTATGCTCAAACGCACACTCTGGTCGGCTGCAGCACTGCTGGTGGCGATGATCCTGCTGTCTGCATGCTCCGGCGAAAAATTCGAACTCGCAGTGGCTGCGCGCATGGACGACAAACCTGCGGCCCAGGCAAAGGTCACCGTCGACGGCAAGGACCTCGGCGTGACGGACGGGAGCGGCAATTTCTCGATTATCACCGCGCGCAAGGCGGGCTCGGAAGTCGAGCTGGTCGTATCCAAGGACCTGCCCGGCCATCGCATCAAGCCATGGAAGACGACGTTTCTGGTGAAGTTGTCCAAGGGAGGAGGCATGGAAAAATATGCCTTTACCGCGGACCTGAACGCCACCAGGTATTTTACGATCAAGGCGACTGAAAAGGGATCACCTGTGCCTGACGCGGTGATTCGCTCTGCAAAGGCGGAGCTCGGAAAGACGAACGATCAGGGCGCATTTGTATACGAGTACAAGGATCTGCCCGCGTCGGGCATCGAGCTTGCGGTGACGAAAACCGGATATGCGGCGTGGCGCAAGTCGGTGTCCCCCGAACCGGGGCAGACGGTTGAAGCCGCGCTGTCGCGCCGTGTTACCGTTACGATCAGCGCCTTGATGGAGGAGTACGGCCAGACAAGCGGGATCCCGGGCATCGGAGTAAACATCAACAATCGCGCCGTGGGCAAGACGAACGACAGCGGCATGCTGACCTGGTCCTATGACGGTGAACCGGGGAAAAAAGTGCCGGTCGTCCTGACTGCCCCGGGATTCATTCCCGACACATGGAAGACAACGACAACGCTGGAAGGCGAGGTCAGGGTCTCCCGCTTTTTCTATCCGACCGTGCCCCGTCAGATCAGGACCGGCATCTACCGCTTCACGGGCAATACCCCGAATGCGGACCTGAAGGATATTGTTGCACAGACCGAGAATGCGGTATCTGCGCAGCTGTTCAAAAACAGCTGCTTCCGGGAAGTCCCGTCCAAGCAGCTGCAGGATGAGGTAAAAAAATCAAAGCTGAGTATCGACAAAATCACGACGAAAGGCTGGCGCGAGACCCCGCTTCGAAAATCCGTGGACATGATCATCCTCGGCAGCGTGGCGCAGGATGAGAAGGGGTATCTTATCGAAACGAAATTTTACGCCTCCGGCGGCAAGCTCATCCTCAGCCGGATCACGCGGGCCAAGAGTGCGGGCGACATCAACAGCGCAGCCAGGGAGATCGCGAACACCGTTGTCGAGCGGTTCCCCTTCGAGGGCACGGTCATCGGCGCCGACGGGGACCGGTTCCGGATCAATCTCGGCAAGGCAGGGTACCGGATCGTGAAGGGCACTGACTTCACGCTGCTCTCCCCGCGAGCGGATGAGACCGGCAAGGTTTCCGGCTACCGGGAAACAGGCAGGCTGCGCGTAAAGAAATCCGAAGAGGCCGGCTCGTGGACCGAGGTGGAGGCCCTCACGAAGGGGGAACGCATCCAGCTCGGAGACCGCGTGGTGCGCCGCATCTACCGTGAAGGAGAAGAGGAAGCGGGCCGCACGTTCTTTGTCGTATCGGCCAAGGGGGGGATTGCGCCCGATGTGGCGCCACTGGCGGGCGTCAACGTGTATGTGAACGAGGAATGGCTGGGCTCCACCGGCACGGACGGCAGGGTCGAGATTCCCGTCCGGCTGAACAAGAATTTCAATATGGTGCTGTACCGGCACGGCTATCAGCAGGTTTCGCAAAAGCTCTCCGTGGAGAAAAACAAGGACGTGAAGGAATTCGTGCTCGCGGTGAACAACTCGCTCTTCCGCGTCGAGTCCGATCCGCCAGGTGCGGAAGTAACGGTTGATGGCGAGAAGATCGGCGCGACGCCGATCCTGGCCGGCAAGCAGGTGCCCCTCGGGTTCCACACGGTCAGGGTATCGCTGGGAGGCGATTATCGCGACTGGGAGGAGGTCATCGAGTTCTCCAAGAAGGAAGAATACCGCACGGGTGATGCCAAGATCGTCCTGTTCAAGGACTATCTGAAAATCGGCGAGCGCGCGGAACAGAAAGGCGATATCGACGCCGCGATCGCCGCGTACAGCAGCACCGCAAAAGGGCATCCCGATTATTCCATGGCACACCACCGGCTCGCTCAGATCTACCTGGACGACAAAGGCGACTATGAAAAGGCGATCACGGAGTTTGAGCGCGTGCTGTCCCTTCCCGAGAACCAGCAGCTGGTTTACAAGCAGTTCTCCGTGGCGTTCATGAACCTGGGCCATGCCTACTACGAGCGGGGCAGTGCGCTCGTTCAGAAGGACCGTGACGCCGCGGCGCAGAGTTTCTCCAAGGCGATCCAGAACCTCCAGATTGCAAAACAGAACCTGCGCTTCTATCCGAACGACCGGTACGATGAAGCAGTGCATGACACGTATTATTACACGGCGCTGGCAAGCCACAAGTTGTATCTTCTGACACGCAAGAACAACGCGCTGAGCAGTGCAAATCTTGCCTGGAGCGAATACTTCGATTTTTTCCCGAAGAAGCTCGAAGGAAGCGCGACGTTTGACCAGGCGCGCGATACGGCGCAAAAATACTGGGACCAGATCAGAAACCTGTAAGGAAACGCTCGAAATACGGGATGCCGGCGGCATCAGGGTTCGCGAGTCAGCGAAGGGAATAAACCGGGGCTGCCATCCGAGATGCGTTAACAAAATTCATCAGGCGGTTTCTCTTATACAGGGCGCCGCGCGAAACAGATCCAACGTTGCAGGAGGACGAAGTCGAATCATGCCGTAAGATACTCTTCAGGCAAGGGGCGGTATGTTTGCGGAGCAGTCAGGGTGAGAATCGGAAGCAGGTTTGAAGTGTTACGTGCAGCTGTTCTTTCTTTGATAGCAGTGACAACGGCCGCGACCGTGCAGGAGAAAGCATTTGCCGAGGCGACGGTCCGCGCACCGTCGGAGCACTCCCGGCAGGTTTCCGAGGGCGGCACGCTTCCCGCTGCTGATCCCGCGACCCCGTGGGGTGCGGCGGTCAAGGAGGAGGAGAAAAAAGGCAGCGTCATCGAGCCGCAATTCGTGCGCCCGCTTGTTCCCGTGGAACCCGGCCGGAATGATTCGACGCCCGTATGGTCGCCCCGGGGGACGTTTGTCGCATTCGAACGCAGCATCGGCGAGAAAAAAGAAATCCGGATCGTCCTTGCCGACGGATCGCCGGTGCAGACGCTCTCCTGTCTTCTCTCCGAGGAAGGCAGAGAATCTTCAGCCCTGTTCCCGGGGCTGGCGGAAGGGACAAGCTACAACGCCGGGCCCACGTGGTCGCCCGAGGAACTCCGCGTCGTCTACATGAGCAACGGAGGCGAAGGCAATTACGACCTCTACGAACAGGACCTCGGTGCGAGGACGCCGGTCCGCCTCACGGATCACAAGGAAAAAGACGGACAGGCGGCCTGGTCGCCTGCCGCGGACAGCATCGTGTTCGTGTCAGGCCGCACGGGCAAGGGCGACCTGTACCGGCTGGATCTGAAGCCGCGGGTGCTGGCGCGTCTTACGCAGGGTGGAGGCGCGTACCTGTATCCCAGCTGGTCCCCGGACGGGCGCAGGCTTGCGGCCATGTTCGGGAACAATGAGAACCACGACATACTCGTGATCAACGACCCGACCAGGTCCGTGGAATCACAGACACGGTACCGCCTGACGACCTGGACGTACGACGATCTGCGGCCGGTATGGTCGCCCGACGGAAAAAAAATCGCCTTCTACTCGAACCAGAACGAAGCGGATGATCCCCGTATCTGGTCGCTTTTCGTTGTCGCCGCGAACGGCTCGGACCCGTCCGAGGGAGAAGGACTTACTGCACAGGCAGTAGCCCGGGACATCATTCCCGATGTGGATTCCGGTCCGGCCTGGATGCCCGACAGCACACGGCTGATCTTCGTGAAGAACGAACGGGAGGAATACAACCCGTTGTACATGGTGGATATCAAAACGAAGGCCCTGTCGCTTGTCAAGACGGACACGAAGATGAACCATGACGTGGCGATTGCACCGGACGGCACCGTTGCCTTTCGCGCGCTGGTGAACCAGTGGGATCAGATCTTCATCATGAGGCTGAAAAATTGAACGGGCCGTCGCAGCACGCTCGGGGCAGTCACGCTGTCAGCCCCGCAGGAACGCAGTGTGCTTCGGGGACTTTGCAAACGGCATTCGGGGAGTCAGCATGAGACGGTTTTTCGCATTCGTCCTTCTTCTGGCGTCTGTCTCGGCATCATCGGCAGCTGCCGACGACGCGGTTACCAAGGCGATGAAGCTGTATGAAAAGCGCCATTACACGGAAGCAGCCCTTTCCCTGCAGGGTGAGCTGGCCGGACTGGACAAGGGCAAGCAGGGGCTCGCGCACCTGGCGCTCGGCATGATCTATCTCAGGAATGCATGGCTGCATCGCGAACTCCACCAGACCGCGCTCGCCGTATCGCAGGACTACCTCCGGAAGCTGGCAGCAGCGCAGGGTCAGGCGAAAAGCCGCTTTGTGTATTTTTATCTGGGGGATCTGTTCCTGGAAACCGGCAAGCCGTCCGTGGCGGAGCCCTATTTGGAGAAGTTCATCAAAACAGAGGGAATCGAGCCGCGGTATCGTGCACTTGCCTCCGTATCCCTGGGAATGTGCTATTTTCTGAACAGGGAAACGGACAAGGCGAAAATGACGTGGGACAGTATCGATACCGGTGATCCCGAGGTGCGTGCGGAGCTCGCTGCGGTCCACAGCAGGGCCGGGCTTGCCGCACAAGACCCGGTGAAGACAGCCGAGGAGGCAATGGGTGCTGCAGCGCGGGCGGGTGCGCCTTCGATGAGGATGGTGAAGAACCTGCTTTCCGTGTACAGCAGGTCCGGCATGACCGAAAAGGGCATCGAGCTGCTCAGGATGAAGGACCTCAGGGCATATTCCTACCGCGAGCAGATCAACAAGTCCAAGATCGTCACCTTTTATGATCCAGCGCTCCTGGGCGACGCGGCAACGCTGTATCTGCAGGCAAGTGTTGCTCATCTTGAAAAAGCTGCGGCAGACGCAAAAACCAAGGACATGGCGGAGTTCCACCTGGGGCAGGCATACGCACTCACGGGGGCCGTGGACAAGTCGCTCCGGACAGCGGCGCAGTTCGTCGCTTCTGCACAGTTGCCGCAGTCGTATAAAGACCGGATCAGGGTGTGGCAGGGTGCCGACCTGTACCAGAAAAGCAATGTGGCGGATGCCGTGGGTGTGTGGGACGAGCTCGCGCGCAAAGAGCCGCACGATCCGGAGATTCTCGCCGAGATTCTGCTTGCCTGCAGCCGCCTGAAGATCGAGTGCGGCTCCATCGTCCAGCGTGCCGCATCGTCGGTGGAATCGGGAGAAGGGAAGCGGTTTGCGTCGCTGAACGGCTCGCTCGGGAAGTATTTTCTCGCCCGGCTCGACAGCTCCCGGGCGGTGTCCTATCTTGAAGCAGGCAGGGACAAGGCGAACAAGAACAAAATCGAGGCCAATGATCCGATGATGCTTGTCGGTCTGGCTGACGGCTACTACCGGCTGAAGAAATATTCAGAAGCGCTTGAGATCTACTTCGAAATGAGCAGGCAGTTCCCCGAGGTCCGGCAGATCCAGGACGCAATGCAGGGAGTATACGCCATTGAGCAGAAAAGCGCCGGCGACGTGAAGATCAATTAATGAGGGAAAATACGCGCGAATCGTGAAACCGGGAAGAGCACGGAAGAAATCGAGGGTACAGAATGCTCCGTGATCTCCGTGTTATCAGTGGTTGATGATTTTCAGATGAGGAGGTTCTTATGAAACGCATATCCATGGTTCTGCTGTTCACCGTTGTTGCGCTCTGTGCCCTCCCGACTGCGGCCATGGCCGGCCCCGCACGGGACGGGAAACCGTACGGCGGCAGCCTGAGCTACGGCGAATACGGCAGGCCTGCCACGCTCGACCCGATAACGAGCAACGAAATGATCTCGCTCCGGCTGACGGAGCTGATCTTCAACGGCCTCGTGGGCATCAACGAGAAGCAGGAGATCGTTCCCGAGCTGGCGGAGAAATGGGACCGGTCCGCGGACGGCCGCGTTTATACGTTCCACCTGCGCAAGGACGTCAGCTGGCATGCGCGGGAGGGCGAGGAGCCCAAATCCTTCACGGCTGACGACGTCGTCTTCACGTACAAGATCATGACGCATCCCAAGACCATCACCCCGCTCAAGGTGCGCTACGAATTCATCGATTCCGTGGAGAAGGTGGACGACTATACGGTCAAATTCACGCTCAAACGGCCGATCCTGAATGCCCTTGCCAAGTTCAGCTTCAAGATCATCCCCAGGCACGGGCCCGCCAATCCGAACTATCTCACGCGTGAGGACCCCTTCGTTCAGAACCCCATCGGCACGGGCCCCTACCTGCTCAAGAACATCACGGCGGAGCGCGAAATCGTGCTGACGGCGAATGAACGGTACTTCAAGGGCCGTCCGCACCTCGACAAGTTCACGGCCAAGCCCTTCGCGGACCAGAACATCATGACGCAGGCGCTCATGTTCAACGCCATCGACATGATCGTGCTGGTGAACCCGCGCGACATCCCCGAAATCCAGGGCGACCGTCGCTTCAATCTTCAGCCCTACAATGCGCTGTCATATTCCTTCTTCGGATACAATGTCCGCAATCCCCTGCTCGCGGACAAGCGCGTGCGCCAGGCGTTCACGTATGCCGTGAACCGGCAGGAGATGCTCGACTCCTTCTTCAACGGCCAGGGCACCGTCATCTCCGGCCCCTTCGCGCCCGGGAGCTGGGCATACAACCTCGATGTGCAGCCCTACGCCTTCGATCCCGAAAAGGCGAAGACGCTGCTCAGGGACGCCGGCTTCACACCGGGCGCGGACGGCATGCTCCAGAAGAACGGAAAGAAGCTCGCACTGTCGCTCAAAGTGCCCATTGAAAAGGAGAGCGAAGCGGTCAAACGCGTAGTGCTCGCGTTCAAGAACTACCTCAAGAACATCGGCGCGGACATCACCGTGCAGTTCAAGGAGTGGCAGGCCTGGAAAGAGGACGTGTTTTTCGAACATGAGTTCGACATCATCTTCGCATCGTGGGTGTTCGACGACTCGGCGGACATCTCGTCGCTGTTCCATTCCGGCGAGATCGGGCCGTGGAAGAACAATTTCGGCGGCTACTCCAATACGGAGGTCGACGGCCTGATCAACGAAAGCAAGCTTACGCTGGACCACGAAAAGCGCAGGACCATCAACCGGAAACTCCACGCGATCCTCGCGGACGAGACCCCCTATACATTCCTCTGGACACTGACGAACTATGCGGGGTATCATAAGAAAGTCCGGCGCGTGGCGATTCATCCCTACAAGTTCTTCTCCTATGCTGACGAATGGTTCATGGAAGAGAAGGATCAGAAATAGAAGGGGGAGCGGGAAAGCGGCACTCCCGCTGCAGGCAACGGGGTATCTTACAACAGAATGAATCCCGCGACTTGCAATCCCGGCTCCTGCCGGGGGTTCGCGCCGTAGGCCGCGGGAGGTCGCGTTATTAGAGGGAGCCTCCGGCTCCTGCCGGAGGGGGCTCCACTCATCTATGAAAGTATCGGCGATACGGCCCATTGCCCTGGTGCTGTCGCGGGAACTGGCCATGACCTCGCTTCTGCTCCTGGGCGTGAGCCTCGTAGTGTTCACCATCCTGTATTTCTCTCCGGGAGACCCCTTCAGCGTGCTGCTGGAGGGACAGCTTTCTTCAGCCGACGCACAGAAGAGCGTCCGGGAAGCTATCGGCATTCCCAAATCCTGGTACGCACAGTACTGGGCGTGGCTCGCCGGCATGTTCGCCGGGAATTTCGGGACATCCATCCGCACGGGCATGCCGGTCCTGTCCGAGCTGATTCGCACGGGCTTGAACACGATCGTTCTGACCCTCGGCTCCCTCATCATCACGCTTGTCATCGCGCTTCCCATCGCACTTTACTCAGCCGTGCGCGGCATCGACAGGATCTCGTGGCCCTTCACCATGGTCGCCTATATCATCTCCGCACTTCCCGTCTTCTGGCTCGCTTATATGGTCATCTATTTTTTCACGCATAAACTCGGCCTGTTTCCGCTTGCCTTCGGGTTTGCGAGCGGCGCGAAGAAGTGGCTGTACATGCTCCTCCCGATTTTCGTGCTCGGCGTCGGGAACGGCACGATCAGCGAGGTAATCCGGTTTCTTCGGCAGGAAATGGGCCGCGTCATGGCTGAGGACTACATCCGCACCGCCAGGGCCAAAGGCGCTTCGGTCTGGCGTCATGCCTTCAAGGAGGGCATGCTCATTCCCGTAACCGAGATCGTCGCATCCAAGATTCCCTTCATCCTGGGTGGCGCCGTGATCGTGGAGCAGGTATTCAACTGGCCCGGCATGGGCCGCATGGCATGGCAGGCGGCCCAGGACCGCGACTATCCCGTGATCATGGGAATCGCGATTGTTACCGCCGTGATCGTGCGGCTGGGCAGCCTGTTCCAGAGCGTCGTCTACGTGGCGGTGAATCCGAGAGCATCGAAGGAATAGCAGCAAGGGTCAAGTAGCAAGGAGCAAAGGGCAAGTAGAAACAGCAAGGTGAAGATCGTCGGCAAGGTTTTCCATGACCCTTGCTACTTGACCCTTGAACCGGTCTTTTATGAATACGTACACGCAAATATCCCGGGACGTCGGCGGCGTAGTCCGGCCCCCTGTCTGGAAACGGTAC
>Ga0187786_10000322_pt1 | contig 14502 bp, 20 predicted proteins | sample 0815_BV2_10_20_M_FD_132449 | JGI IMG/M metagenome (GOLD analysis project Ga0187786, IMG submission 132449) | Tropical peat soil microbial communities from peatlands in Department of Meta, Colombia - 0815_BV2_10_20_MG | ecosystem: Environmental > Terrestrial > Soil > Wetlands > Peat | place...
GGGCACGGGGACTACACTGAACTCGAACACATTCGATATCGGTTTTGAAGGCAGCGGGAACGCCAAGCGGGGCGGCTCGTATTTATTGATCGCGCGCGATGCAACGGGCGCTGCAAATCAGACCTATACTGTGACCGGCCGTGCAACAGGGAACAATGCAATCAATGGGGCCGTGCGCATGCTGGTTCTCCAGGGAATCCCCTTCGCGAACATGACTACGAATACCGTCAATCTCACATCCACGCTCACCACGCTGGGCAGCCTGGCAACAGCGTTTGTCCCCGGCGACAACATCGTCATCACCGCAACGCAATCCATGAATTACGACTGGAACAACCGCAACATTCTTGCCGATCAATTGGCCTTTGGCGGCGGAGGCGCCAGCACTTCCAATGTGGTTCCCATCTATCTCATGGGGGCGATCACGGATGATGATTACGACACCGGTCTCATCCTGTACCACAAACAGGCACCCGCTAATGCGACCTATAACTGGCAGTCGCAATCGGATGCTGTCGTCGGCCTTCAGCCGATTGAAGCCGATACCGACGTTGTCGCTCTTCATTTCAACAGGGTCATTGCCGTGCAGAATTTCGGGTGGCAATAAAAGAGTGCATTTCGCATTTGACACCGTTCGGCGCGTGTTATATGATGGCCCGACTGTAGAAAAATAAATCTAAACAGAATATATTTTCTGCCGATAAGAAGAGATGCAAGGGCGGTCATGACTATGAAAACATCCGAAGTTCTGGGAAAACTCGACATTCCCCGCCATAAATTATATTATCTTGAGCAAAAAGGCTATGTTCATCCCCGGCGCGTTCCCATGGGTGACTTGGAGACGCGTGAATACAGCGCGCAGGACTTTCTGCTCATCCAGCGCATATGGAAGTATCTCAAGCGCGGCTTCAAGCACAAGGTGGCTTATCAAATGGCGACACGAGGCCGCAGGAAAGGAATCTGAACGCAGTCTGCACTCCTATGAGCCTATTCGGTCCGAATGAGATAACCTGCGTTGATGTAGGTACCGGCGGGATCAAAGCCGTCTGTATCAAACCCGGCGGGCGGCCGCGGCTGACTGCTGCCACGCTCGTGGACTTTTCCCCTGAGGGCGGCCCGGCACAAGCAGCCTCCGGCCTCCGCACCTTGCTCTCGGGAAAAAAGATCGGCCGCAAGAACGTGTTCACCGTGATGCCGAGCAGGGCCATCACGATCCGTCCCCTGTCCCTCCCCAAAATGCCGCTTCCGGAGCTGCGGGAAGCAGTGCGCTGGGAGGCGAAACGCCATATCTCCTATGCCCTTGAAGAAGCCTTCGTGGAATACATCATCACGGGCGAACGGCAGGAAGGAGCGGTGGACAAGTACGATCTCGTGCTGGTCGCCGCCGAGCAAAGCAAGATCAGGGATCATCTCCGTCCCTTCGAGGAAGCCGGCATGAGCGTGGCGGTCGTGGACGCCAATGCGCTTGTACTGCGAAACAGCCTGTTCCTGCAGAACCGAACGGCTCCTTCTGAAATTCTCGCGATCGATATCGGCGCGGGGAATATGGAAATCAACATTTTCAAGGATGGTACCCTTCGTTTCAGCCGCTGTCTCGAGACAGGGGGCAATGATATCACCCGCCTGGTTGCTGAGCATCTGAACATAAGCATGGAAGCTGCGGAAGCGGCAAAGCGGGATCTCAGGATTGTTCCGGCTTCGCCGGATACAACCATCGCCACGGTGACGAGCCGGCTTGATGCACTTCTTATGGAGATACGGCGTTCTGCGGAGTACTATCGGACCACATGTCGCGAAAAAGGCGTCGAATATGCGGTGCTGAGCGGCGGTGCGGTGCTGATGAACGGGCTGCCGGAATATTTTTCAGCGGCGCTTGGTCTGCGGGTCGAGCTCTGGAATCCGTTCGAACCGCTGGAGCGAAATGCGGCTATCGACCGTGAACTTGGGGCCGCCGCCCCCCGGTTTTCAGCGGCCGTCGGACTGGCGCTGAGAAACGCCTGATGCTCTGAATGGATCGCCAATGAGGACACCCAAGGAATATATCAATCTGCTCCCCCGCATCGAGAGAAGTCTCGTCAGGGTCAGCAATGCCTGGATGCTGGGAGGAGGAATGCTCCTGATCGTGTGGCTTGGACTGTTCGGGATGCAGGCATGGCAGTGGTGGAGCGCCCATGAGAAACTTATGGCGCTGAAGCCGCGGCAGGCCGCCCTGGAACAGGAACTCGCAGCCCTGCGTGCGTCGCTTGGACTGGCGGGTTCGGCCGGCTCTCCGCAGGCCGCACTTGTCCAGCGGCTGGTACGAGAGCGCGTGTTGTGGTCGGAGGTGTTTTCGCAATTTTCGCGGATTGTCCCCCGCGGCGTGTGGTTTGACAGCCTGGAAGGGACTTCGGTGGGCAAACCCGAGATCAGGATCAGGGGCGGCGCATTCAATTACCGCCTCATTTCCGATTTTATGCTTTCTCTGGAGCAGACGGATTATTTCGAGAAACCCGAGCTCGTATTCGCTCAGAAAGCCGTTGTGCAAGGCCATGATGTTGCGGCATTCGAGCTTCGATGCGGAGTGAAAGCGGCGAAAGGGGCGCACTGATGGCGGCGGCTAAATTGTTCGCTGCATTCCGCCTGGACAAGCTGTCCCGGCGCGAGCGTGTACTCATGATGGCGACCGCTGCTGCCCTGGTGAGCGCGCTCATCTATCTGGCGCCGTTCCGCGCGTTGGAGCATGCGACAGCACAAGAACGGCTGCGCCTTGCAGCGGCGGAGCGTACCGTTCCGGAGCTCTCGCTCCAGCTCGCAGATCTCAAGGCGCGGGCGGAGGAAATCAAGGCGGGGGCCAAGGGATGGAGCCTCGTGGACCGGAAAGGGGTCATTCTCGTCCTGGAGGACGTTTCGAACGAGGCGCGAAAACAGGGGGTGAATATCCTGTCCGTCCATCCGACCCAGGAAGTCGAAAAAGAATCGCACCGTGAAGTTGCGTTGAACATCGATCTCAAAGGAAGATACCGCGAGCTGGCGGCGTATTTCAAGCACCTGGAGAACCAGTCGCGCCTCGTCTCCATACGAAAGATCCGCGTCGAGGCATGCCCGGATTCGTCATCATCCTGCGCCACGCAGCTCGAAGCGGTTACGTATCTCGAAAAATAGGCTGCGGCGCCACGGCGGCGCTGCAGCGGAAAGGGAAAGATGCGGGAGAAGCAGTGCTCGATAGCCATCCTCTGCGCGCTCATCGCAACAGCAGCGTTCTCCGGCGCCGTTATCGCCGCGGAAGACGCGTTTGACCGCGACCCGTTCTTTTCCGATAAACCCCGTCCTGCAGGCACCGCCCGCCCGGCACCCGGCGGCGAAGCAGCGTGGGGCGGCAGGGATCCTTTTGTGCGGCCATTTGACGATCGCGCACCTGCACGGAGTGCGTCAACACGCGAGGCCGGCAGACGACTGACCGGCATCATCTACAGTGAAGCGAACCGCATCGCCATTATCGACGGAGAGGCGGTGCGGGAAGGCGGTACGATCGGCGACCTGAAACTGATCACCATCAAGAGTCGCAGCGTCGTGCTTGCGGGCGCGTCGGGCGTGCGGGAAGAGCTGTTCCTGGAGGATTTTTCCCTGGGACAGTAGGGAGGTGACGGCACATGCTATGCTATTCCCAGTTAGGCAGAGCGGGCACGGTCCTGGCGATCGTGTGTATGTTTGTATCGGCGCTGTTTGTCCTCGACGGGGCCGCGACCGGTTCGACCGAGGTTCCCGGCACGGAAACGCCGTTTTCCATGGAATTCCGCGACGCGGACATCAAGGATGTGATCCGCGCCATGGGACAAGCCGCGGGGATGAATATCATCATCAGCGACAGCGTGTCGGGCAAGGTTACGATGAGCCTGAAGAACGTCGACCTCTGGGCCGCCTTCGAATCAATACTCAAAACCAAGGGACTCACGTATGTGCGTGAGGCCAACATGATCCGCGTGGTGTCTCTTGCGGAAGTGCATGACAGCGATCTGGAGACGCGGGTCTTCACGCTGGGCCATGTCCGAAGCCAGGATGTGCTGCCGGTGCTGGACAAGGTGAAAAGCGACCGGGCGAAAATCACGGTCGATCCGCAGTTGAACGCCGTCGTCGTCCGGGACCTCACGCTGAACCTTGACCGAATGGGCCGCCTGCTCAGGGACCTCGATGTGAAAACGCCGCAGGTGCTGATCGAGGCGAAGATCGTTGAAGTATCGACGAATTATGCCCGCGAGCTTGGCGTACAATGGGGCGGAAAGTATTCAGGAACCAGCAGCCATGGGACGACGGTCCTGACGGGCGGCACGACGGGCGCCACCAACAGCGGATCGGGGACCAGCGGAACCGCGTCCGGGACATCGACCATCCCGGCCGTCGGCAACACGACCATGTATCCGCTCTCTGGCGATATCGGGATGAGCGGCAACGCCTATGCCGTGAACCTGCCTGCTTCCGTCGGCGCGGGTTCGGGCGGGGCGCTCGGGATTTCATTCGGAAAGCTGGGAGGCGGCCTTTCACTTGATCTGCAGCTCTCGGCCATGCAGACCACGGGCAACGGCAAGATCCTGTCGAGCCCCAAGGTGATGACCGCGAACAACAAGGAAGCGAAGATATCGAGCGGCATTGAAATCCCGGTGCGGGTCGTGACCGCGACGACGGTGGGGGCCTCGGCCGAGATCAAGACCATCAATGCGAATCTTACGCTGTCCACGACCCCGACCATTGCGAGCAACAACAGGATCGCACTGGCCATCAAGGTGGAAAAGTCGGAGCCCGACTTTTCGCGGCAGGTCGACAACATCCCGACGATCATCACGCGCAATGCGAACACGGATCTTGTTGTGGCCGACGGGGAGACAGTGGTGCTCGGCGGCATTCTCATCACAAATGAATCGGAGTCGGAGTCGGCGGTGCCGTTCCTGTCCAAAATCCCGGTGCTCGGCTGGCTGTTCAAGAAAAAGACCTCCTCGAACACCAGCGACGAACTGATGATCTTCATCACGCCCTCTATCTTGAAGGAACAGTAAGGGGCGCCGCACGCACCCCGCGATACAGACCGGCGCATACCGGTTGACACTTCCCCGCCGTCGTAGTATATAAACGCATGCCCACCAGCCGCCGGGATTTTTTAAAGAAGTCGCTGTATGGCCTCCTTGCACTCCTCGGCCTCGGTTTTCTCATCCCCGCGGTGGGGGTATTATCGCCTGCGGGCGACCGCGAAAAGGAGCTTGTCTTCTATCCGCTGCTTGCCGAGGACGAGGTCCCGCGGTCGGGTGTGAGAAAAGCCGAGCTGCAGTACAGCGTGGCGGGGAAGATGCGCAAGTCGCGCGTCTTTGTGGTGTCCCGTTCGGGCGATCTCTCGGTGCTTTCCGCAACTTGCTCCCATCTGGGATGTCTTGTCAATTATCACAAGGACAAAGGCGAATTCATCTGCCCCTGCCACGGCGGAAGGTATGATCTGCAGGGGAGGAACATTGCGGGCCCGCCGCCCGCACCGCTTACACGGTTTCCCGTCGAGAACCGGGGCGGTGTCATCTACGTCGGCGTGAAAGTGTAGGCAGCGTCCGCGGCTCGGGCGGGAGGAGAGGCAGGGAGCATGGGAGTACTGGAATACCTGAATGAACGCATGGGATTCACGAGCAGGCACCGCAAGGTCATGGACAAACCCGTGCCCGCATGGATCAATTATTTCTACTGTTTCGGCGGTATAACGTTCGTGCTCTTTCTCGTGCAGGTCATAACCGGCCTGCTCCTGTCCGTGTATTATATCCCGTCGGACGCCGAAGCCTACCGGAGCATGCAGCGGCTGCACGAAACCGTTCCGCTCGGCAGGCTTCTGCGAGCCGTGCATCACTGGTCAGCCAGTCTCATGGTCGTCATGGTCGTGCTGCATATGCTCAGGGTTTTTCTGACCGGATCGTATAAAAATCCGCGGGAGCTCAACTGGATCGCCGGCGCCATGCTGCTCGTCCTGACACTCGCCTTCGGCTTCACCGGCTACCTGCTGCCCTGGGATCAGAAGGCCTACTGGGCCACGGTCGTGGGAACGAACATGCTCGGCTCGGTTCCGATCGTGGGGTCCCACCTTGCTGCGTTCATACGCGGCGGGACGGAGGTGACGGGCCAGACGCTGCTCCGGTTCTACAGCATGCATATGCTCTGGTTTCCTCTGTTCACCGCGCTCTTTTTGTGGATTCACTTCCATATCATGAGGCGCATAGGGATATCAGGGGGCAGGTGAACACACCCTCGAAGGCCGGGAACGTGAAAGAATACAGCAAGGAAAAGTTTTTCCCCCACTACTTTTTCGAGATCTGCGTGGTTGCGCTGTTTACCGTCGAGGTCGTGCTCATACTGGCAGTTCTGTTTCCGCCGGCGGTCGGGAGGGAGATCGACTTTTCGGCCCAGTACAGCCCGCGCCCCGAGTGGTATTTTCTCTTTCTCTATCAGCTGACGAAGTATTTCCCCGGCAGGTGGACGTTTGTGGGCGCAGTCCTGCTTCCCGGGCTTGCGTTCAGCGCGATTCTTCTCGCACCTTTTTTCGACGGCAGCGCCGAGACTGCGGCCGGAAAACGGAAGACCGCCATGGGTGTGGGCTTCTTCCTGCTTGCTGCCGTTATCCTCCTCACAGTTCTTTCGCTGGTATAAACGAAAATGGGAATGTCATAACAAAAATAAATAGTGCTTTACTCTCCGGCTACAAAACGTGTATTGACAGAATGATACGTTTTTGCTAAGTTACTAACCTGCCCCATAAATTTTATATCGTGCGCATTTCACCTGCATGCAGTAGAGTAAGCCGGAACCTGTTCGAGGAGGTGATGCTCCGAGAGACGCTTTAAATTGTATCGTTAGCTCTTTCCCGTATGATCAGCCCTGGTCCTACGGACAAAATCCATATAATCGCTAGGAGGAAATACCATGTCAGTCAAAACCGCATCACCTGATCAGACAATTGATACGCTCGGCAGAGTGTGTCCGTATCCGTTGCTCCTCACCAAGAAGGCGCTTGAGAAACTCGGCAGCGGCCAGACCCTCAAGGTCCTGTGCGATGCTCCCGCATCGGCAGAAGACAGCATTCCGCGTTATGCGGAGAAGCAGGGCTATGGCTTCGAAGCCGTGAAGCTGGACGACAAGGGCTACTGGGAACTCTACATCAAGAAATCGTAATATCGTCGCGGCTGGTCTTTTGTCGGCAGAGGACAGACAGCGCACAGTACTGCAGTTGAAGGGGAAAACTTTCTGGGAGGGGAAAGAATGGCTTCTACCTTGGCGTATATCATCAGCGGACTGTTGATCGGCGCTGCGTTCGGATTTGTTCTTCAGCGCGGCAGGTTCTGCATCAACTCTGCGTTCCGTGAAATCCTGTTCCAGGATTACACGATGCTTCGCGCGTATCTGCTCGCCGTGGTCGTGACCATGGTAGGCGCAAACCTGGTTGAGGACCTGGGCTGGCTTGCAAACGGAACGCTGTACCGGCAGGCGTTCGTCCCCTGGGCGAATGTGATCGGCGGATATATTTTCGGCATGGGGATCGTTCTTGCCGGCGGCTGCGGAAGCGGCATTCTGTACCGGGTCGGCGAAGGCAACCTTGCCTACGTGTTTGCGGTATTCGGTTTCTTCTTCGGGATCGCCATCACGAAGTTCGGTTTCCTGAAGCCGATTTACGATCTTCTGATCTCGACTCCCGTGTTCATCGGCCCCGACAGTGACGTCGTTCCCACGCTGGACAACGTGCTGGGCATCAACAAATGGATTGTCATCGTCATCATATCCGCGGTCATCCTGTTTTTCGTCTATCAGGGCAAGCCCTTTGTGAAGGCGAAGAAGGGATACTCCTGGTCCCTGGTCGGACTGCTCGCGGGCATTGTGGCGGTGGCGGCCTTCTGGGCGTCCGATTACTTCGGCGGACGCGCACGCGGGCTGTCCTTCACCGGGCCGGTCCGTGAATTCTTCCTGGCAGCGCTCTTCGGGAACTCGCAGGCGGCGAGTTCCGACAAAACGCTGACGCTCCTGGGAGTCACGTTCTCCTGGAGTGCGCTCTATGTTCTGGCGGTGCCGATCGGCGCGTATATCAGCGGCAAACTTCTGAACGAAGTAAAAATGAAGGTTCCGCCTGCGGACGAGCTGATCAAAGTGCTCCTGGGCGGTTTTATCATGGGCATCGGGGCGCAAATCGGGGGCGGGTGCAACATCGGTCACAGCCTGACCGGCGTATCCACGCTCGCTGTGTCGAGCTGGGTAGCGAATGCCTTCATCATCCTGGGGAACTGGACCATGGTATATTTCCTGCTCATCAGGCCGATGCGGGACATGGATGTGTGATACATCGGAAACGGTACGTGCCGGGCAGGTTTGACCTGCCCGGCTTTTTTTAACTCCAAAACGTAAATCAACACGCGGGGAAGCAGGAATGCACGGTTGTGAAAGTACCGGGGGGCTTCTGAGCAATAGAGGTGAATGCATGGCAACCGATACCCTGGGCATCATGATTACGAAGAATGAAAATATCGAGCACCTGACCGGCATTGTCAAGGCGGCGCGGACGGCCGGGAAGAAAGTGACGATCTTCGTGATGGACGAAGGCGTGCGCTTCATGCGGGACCAACAATTTCTTGACTTAATCAACGTGGACGGAGTGCAGTTCACCTGCTGCGGCCACAGCTGCGAACGCGCCGGCATCCGCGAGATAGCGGAAGCTATTTTCTACGGCAGCCAGTGCAACAACGCCGGCATGCTGCACGACAGCTACCGTATACTCGTCTTCTGATGCTGATGACGACCGCCAGGAGCGGCACATGGGAGACACCAAAAAAATAGCCGTCGTCGTGAGGGACCGCCCGGCGGAAGCCTTGCGTGTTGCAGGCGGGCTGACGCTCGCGAATGATACGGTCGAGGTGTTTGTTCTCGACAGTACCCTGGATAAAACGAGCGCTGATGTGGCCCAGCCGCTGGAACTGCTGGCCGAACTCGACCTGAAGATGTTTTCCAACAATGCGGAAAACGGATATACGACCGTCACCCTTGAGGACCTCGCGAAAAAACTCCTGGAGTACGATATCGTGGTGCCGTATTAGATTTTAACGATGGCCATGCGTCGCTGCGTGACGCGGCCGAGCGGCTGCAGAAAATCCGATGCTCCTTTGGCCGGTTCGAGTTTTACAGGAGAATAAAATGAAGATTCTGCATATCTTGAAAACAGCGCCTGATGCTACGACGAAGAAAATTATAGAAGTCCATACCCTGGGCAACCAGGTGACGACGGTGGAACTGTACAGGGGCGGAGTGTCCTACGATAAGCTGGTTGCCGATGTGTTCAGCCACGACAAGGTTTTCTGCTGGTAAGAAATAGAACAATTTCCTCCGGAGTGTTGATCGGTTCGCTGTCTGCCACCCCCGACGAGCGGCCGTAATTCCTTCAACCGGTACGTTCAATGATTGCGTTCTGCTACCACCTTGTTTTATCCTGATTTTCATCGCTTGACATATCCGGTCGTTTTCATGATACTGTAATCTACAGTCGCTGGTCAATTAAAGAGGAGGAGGCACCTATGAACAAGTATATGAAGCTGCTCATTCTTGCAATCCTTGTGATATCCTTCCTGATTCCTGCCTGCTATCCGCATCATCCCGGACGGCCGCCTTTGCCGGTGCATCCGGGGCGTTTGCCGTAAGCCGGTTTAACCACCCCGTCACGCCTCTATTCTGTGCAAAAGCCGGGGCGGTTTCATTGCTCCGGCATTTCCAATTGAACTTCTGCGGATACCAAAGCCCCCTGCGAGTATGCTTTTTCCTTCCCTTGCTGTATCAAATGCGACAGCTGATTCCGCTTGCATCCGCTTATCCCACTGATTTCCCGCCGGAATGGGTCTGGCAGCATGTTTGCAAAATAGAACGCGACGCTGTACTGATGCCAGCGGATTCAATGCAAGGAGGCTATTCATGATCTGTTCTCACTGCAAAACAAACAATGAGGCTGATGCGCGCTTCTGCGGAGAGTGCGGGAGGCCGCTTGCCGACCCAATGAATCCGGTGCAGGGCCGAAAACGTTCGTACTGGCCTGCGCTTCTGCTTATTCCCGTTCTTGCTGCCGCGATCGGGCTGGGGTATTACAAGTTCTTTCTGCCGCAGGGCGTGGCTGCGGAAGTGAACGGAGAGGTGATATCTCTGTCGGAACTGGACGCAGCGACTTCCCGCGTGTCCGGGGACAAAGGCCAATTCGGCGAACAACTGAGAGGCCGCGTGCTGCAGGAGCTGATCATGGAAAAATTGCTCCTTCAGGAAGCGCATAAATCAGGCGTGAGGGTTGAGCGCGCAGAGGTGCAGGCGGCCGTTGCCGCTTATCAGGCCTCTTCAGGGCTGGAGAGAGCCGCATTCGTAAAAAATATCTCCGTCCGGTACGGCAGTGAAGATGGCTTCGAAAAAGAAGTTTCGCGCAGTCTGCTGATAGAAAAATTCCTGAACGAAAAGTTCATGACAAGGGGCGGCGACAGGCGGTCCAGCCAGATAACCTTTGATCGCTGGTTTGAAACTGTCTGGCAGAACGCCTCCGTACGGATTGCCCTGGCTTCACAGGGGGACGGCGGGTGCGGCGGATGCAACCGGAGCGAAGGCCGATCCACTCCCTGCGGCGGGGGACCGGCAGGAACATCGGCGCCCTCGGCCGGAGCTCCCAAAACAGCACAGGCGGCGGAAGCCGCCCTCGACTACTGGCATAAAACGCACGGCAACGCCAATGTCGCGGCAAAGGTGCAGGATTTCGGCTGCCACATGCAGATCGATATCGTGCAGGGACAAAAAATCATCGGATCGCTTCAGTACCGGGGCGGCCAGATTACTGAAATGGGGCGGAATTAAACCACGGTTCTTTGTCGGGGCGCCGGGGTTGACAGGATAGTTCATTGATCATTGATCCTTTTCTCCCGTCGATTCCCGACCTGAAGAAGATTGATCAACGTAAAAAGGAGAATGACATGAGTACGTGCGGTAAATGCGGAGCAGAATCAAAAGGAACGTCGAACTACTGTAAAGCCTGCGGCGCCGAATTGAAGGCCGGCGCACTGCAGGACAAGAAGGCAAGGATCATGGCCCGTGAGAGGAAGTGGGTGAAACCCGCGGTTGTCGTGGTCGCGGTTGCTGCGATCCTTGCCGGAGCGTGGTTCGGGATGAACATGTACAAAATGAAAAAGATGGCCGCCGGTCACCTGGTGCTGAGCGCGGTGCGCGACGCCTCGGCAACGGCGGTGAACGCGGGGTTTGTGAAAGCCGAGAACGGCAGCATCCGGATACCGCTTGAGTCCGTCCAGGACGGACAGGCCCACTTTTTCTCATACGCAGCCACAGCCAGGAACGTCAGGTTCTTTATAATGAAGGCCGAGGACGGCAGCATCCGCACGGCGTTCGACGCTTGCATAGCGTGCAATCACGCGAAACTGGGGTACCGGCAGGAAAAGGGAGTGGTGGTTTGCAATAACTGCGGTATGGCGTTCAGACCATCGGAAGTCGGCGTTATCACGGGCGGATGCAACCCGATCCCGATCAACAGCAGCAGGGACGGACAGATGATCGTGCTCCAGACGCGTGAACTCGAGAACGGCGTGAAATATTTTTAAGAACAGCCGGGGTACGAGCGGTCCGGCGTGAAGCAGGGGAGCTATGAAGCTACTGGACATATCATTAAACAACCTTTTGCGGAAAAAAGGCAGGACTTTTTTTCTTATCGCCGGCCTCTCGGTCGGCATCGGCGCTGCAGTGGCAATGACCACGGTGGGTGACGCCATGAACCGCGAGGTTATGCGTGCGCTCGACGAATTCGGCGCGAACATCCTTATACTGCCGGCATCGGAAGGGCTGCCGCTTTCGTATGGCGGTCTTACGGTCACGGCCGTGAGCGCGGGCGGAAGGGAACTCACGACAGCGGATCTCGGCGCAATCCGAACGATCAAGAACAAAGCCAATATCAGCACCGTTGCTCCCAAGCTGCTGGTGCAGACGTCGGTCGGCGGCAACAAGGTCCTTGTCGCGGGCGTGGATTTCAAGGCCGAACAGCGTCTCAAGCAATGGTGGCGCGTGGCAGCGGGAGCGCATCCCCAACGGGAGGACGAAGTCCTGATCGGGAAGAACGCATCAGCGCTTCTCCGACTTGTGCCGGGTGACGCATTCTCGGTTGACGGCAGCAAGCTTCGTGTTGCGGGCGTCCTTGCGGCCACGGGCTCCCAGGACGACGGGCTGATTTTTGCCGACCTCGCCTGGGTGCAGCACAGCTTCAAGCGGGGGAACGCCGTGAGTCTCATCGAACTGTCGGCCCTGTGCAGCGGCTGTCCCATCGATGACATCGTCTCGCAGATCAATTCTGCGCTGCCCGGCGCACGGGCAGTTGCGGTGAAGGAGACTGTGGAACTCAAGATGCAAGCCATGCATTATTTCCACAAATTCTCTCTCGGCATATCGGCGCTGCTCCTGATTGTGGCGGGCATGATCATATTCTTCGCCATGACCGCTTCGGTCAAGGAGCGCGTGCAGGAAATCGGGCTGTTCCGCGCCATCGGTTTCCGGACGGGCCACATTATCCGCGTGCTGCTGACCGAGGCGTTCCTGGTGAGCCTCATGGCCGGCGTTGCCGGATACGGCATCGGCGTGATCAGCCCCCGGTTTGTCGCGCCCTATCTGATGAGCGCCTATCACCTGAGCTTTGAGTTCGATCCCCTGCTTGCGGCAGGGTCGCTCGCAGCATCAGTCGTCGTCGGTCTGCTGGCAAGCATCTACCCTGCAGTGCGCGCAGGCAGGCTCGATCCGGTCGAAGCGTTGAAGACACTGTAGGGTATAGGACAGATATAACCCTATGCGCTCTGCACTATGCGGTTTTTACGGGAGTTCACATGGCATTCATTGAATTGTCGAAAGTAACAAAAACCTATCACGCGGGAGACGAGGAGTATCTTGCGTTGAAAGGCGTGTCGCTCGGTATCGAAACCGGGGAGTTTGTCGCCGTGATGGGGCCGTCAGGCTCCGGCAAGAGCACGCTCCTGTCGCTCATCGGCGGACTGAGCCGCGCAACCAGCGGAACCGTCCACATCGACGATATCGATCTGGGGAGCCTCGGGCCGAACCGGCTTTCGGATTTCCGGCGGGAGTATCTCGGGTTTGTCTTCCAGTCCTTTTACCTTGTGCCGTATCTGACGGCGCTTGAGAACGTCATGCTGCCGCTTGCGATCCAGCCGGGCCTGAACGGCAATGGCAAGACCATGGCGCTCGACGCGCTCATGCGCGTGGGGCTCGATGCAAAGGCAGGGCGCCTGCCATCCCAGCTCTCCGGCGGCGAACAGGAGCGGGTTGCGATCGCACGGGCGATCGTGAACAAGCCCGCCGTGGTTCTTGCGGACGAGCCTACGGGCAACCTCGATTCGAAGACCGGCCATAAAGTGTTGAGTCTGCTTGAAGGATTGCACGCAGAGGGCCGCACGATCGTCATGGTCACGCACAGCGAGGAGAACGCGAAACGCGCGGAGCGGACCATCGAGATCCGCGATGGAGAAGTGATTGATTAGTATTGCAAGATACGCGTTGCTTGCAGCGGGGTTACCGCTTACCCCCTCACCCTCAAGGGAGAGGGTAGGCGTGAGCGGTTCCTTGTCTCCCCTGCGCCCTGGCGCAGGGAGGGTTTATCAGAATTCGAAGAGAAGGCCCGCCAGGTAGCTTTTACCGCCGAGGTTGGTGGAGGAAACAACGGCGTGAGTATATCGCGCTTCGAGAATGAGGTAGGTGTGAAAGATGCCGTATTCTATAAACATGTTGCCTGAGGCCGACGGATCAAGCCCGTCCAGCAGAATCTGCAAGCCCGCCCGTGCGTGATACCCGTTCGCCGAACCTTTGATTGTTCCCTGATCCTCGATGGATTCCCGGTAGTACATCCTCGTATACCCGCCGCCCGCATACGGCACGATCCACTGATTTTCCTTCACGATTCCCCGGAACAGAATAAAGGCATTCACGGGGTAGAGCGTGTAGGTGACCGATCCGGTGTTCAGCTGATGTGCCGGAGCCTTGGCCAGCCCCTTTGCTGAGAGATATCCCGCTTCCACACCAACTTCAGCCTGCCTGATGAACTTGTACGCCAGTGAGGTGCCGTATTCGGTCACGTAGTTTCTCGAATAATAGCTCCTCCAATCGGGGAGGTCGGGCATGAATCTACCCGCCTTTATGTCAAAGGTCCAGTGGGGCGCCTCGAGAGCCGTGTCTTCCGCATACACAGCGGGCGCCAGCAGGAACAGCGCAATGAGCATGATCGTAAGCTTTTTCAATTCGCGCCTCCCTTGCGCATGCTGCGCCTGTAGCGAAGGTGAAGTCCTGCTAAGCAGAAAAACAGTGCGCATGCCGCGCCTGCAGCAGCCGGATGTTCCATGAACAGGAATGCCAGTCCCGCTGCTGGCAGCAGCAGCATCCGCACGGCGGGTTTGAGCCACGCATGACGGTCCAGCCATGCAGCCGCTGCCGGTGAATGGA
>Ga0187786_10000323_pt1 | contig 14480 bp, 10 predicted proteins | sample 0815_BV2_10_20_M_FD_132449 | JGI IMG/M metagenome (GOLD analysis project Ga0187786, IMG submission 132449) | Tropical peat soil microbial communities from peatlands in Department of Meta, Colombia - 0815_BV2_10_20_MG | ecosystem: Environmental > Terrestrial > Soil > Wetlands > Peat | place...
CTTTGTGGGCCTCTGGGAGCGGAAGGATACGCCCGTCGATCATCTTTCCGGGGGATTGCGCAGAAGGCTCCTGATCGCGCGGGGGCTCATGCACGGACCGCGGGTGGTGTTCATGGACGAGCCAACGGTGGGGCTCGATCCGCAGGCGCGGAGAATGATCTGGGGCCTGATCGAGTCGCTTAAAAAAAGCGGGATCACGATTCTCCTTACGACACACTATATAGAGGAGGCCGACGCCCTGTGCGACCGGGTGGCCATCATGCGCGCGGGCAAGATCATTGCGCTGGACGCGCCGGCGGCCCTGAAGGCCAGCGTCGGGCGGTTCGCGGTGGAATGCCTGGGACAGTACTCCGTCCCGCGCCAGTTTCATCAAACCCGGGAGACGGCGCTCGAAGCGGGCCGGTTGCTGTGCTCCGACATTGTCGTGCGGGACGTAACCCTGGAGGATGTCTTCATAAGCCTGACCGGAGAAAAGATCGAAGGGTGACCGTGAACTTCTATCCCGTTTTCTGGAAAGAGATGATGCTGATCCGCAAGAAGCCCTGGCGCTTTCTGGCCTCGAGCCTCGTCATGCCGCTGCTGTACCTCGTCACCTTCGGCTGGGGGCTGGGACGGGGAATGAGCGCGGGAGGCGGCCGGTACCTTGAATTTGTGCTGCCCGGGATCCTGGCGCTCTCGGCAATGAACAACAGCTTCAGCGCCGTGTCGACATCGCTCAATATCAGCAAACTCTATACGAAGACCATCGAAGAGGTGCTCGTTTCACCGGTGAGCCACTGGGACATCGCGCTCGGCAGATCCCTCACCGGACTCGTGCGCGGCCTGTTTTCCGCCGGCATGCTGCTCGTCGTCGGGCTCGTTTCCGGCGTGCCCGTCCACATCAGCTTCGGCTTCTTCATCGTCATCGCGCTGACCGCATTCTGCTTCGGAGCAGCGGGCGTGGCAGCGGCGATGTTTGCCCGTTCGCACGAAGACATGTCGAACTTCAACAGCTTCTTCATTGTGCCCATGTCCTTCCTGGCGGGAACGTTCTTTTCGCCCGACCGCCTTCCGGAACCGTTCAGGAGCCTGATCATGGTCTACCCGCTGACGCATGCAAGCATCCTGCTGCGGTCGCTGTCCGCGGGAACCGGCGCTGTATGGAGTTCCTTCGCCGCCCTTGTACTCTATTCGGCTTTTTTTTATCTGCTGTCGGGTCTCATGGTCAAACGAACCGCGTAGCAGCGCGGATCGTCCGCCTGTATGAGGGCAGCGGTCTCTCCTACCGTTTGCCTGCCGCTCCGGGCCGGCGCTATGCGCCGCAGCCTGTTTCGTGCGGTTTCAGGCGCGTCCGTTTTCCGGTTTGTATTGACTTTTCATGACCATAAGGCTAATATTTTAAACTGCATGACAGATGCGAATACATTCGGAGGGGCGGACCGCACACCAAAGATGCCGAAAGTACAATTCATTTTCGCCATTCATAACCATCAGCCCGTCGGCAATTTCGAGTTTGTCGCGGAGGAAGCATTTCAGAAATCCTACCTGCCCTTTGTGAAGGTGCTCGAGCGCCATCCGCGCATCAAGATCACACTGCATTACACAGGAATTCTCTACCGCTTTTTCGAGGAGCGGCATCCGGAGTTCATCGATCTGCTCAGGGATCTGGTGCGGGACGGCCGCGCCGAGATCCTTTCGGGCGGCTTCTATGAGCCGATCCTTGCCGTGCTTCCCGACGAGGACAAAGTGGGTCAGATCAGGGCGCTCTCGGAGTATGTGCGGAAGAAGATCGGCTATGAAGCGCGGGGCATGTGGCTTGCTGAGCGCGTCTGGGAGCCGCATCTGCCGAAGTTCATTGCCGCCGCGGGCATCCAACATGTGGTCGTGGACGATTTTCATTTCAAAATGGCGGGGCTCCGCGACGACGACCTTGACGGCTACTACCTCACCGAGGAGCAGGACAGCATTCTCCACATTTTTCCCGGAAGCGAACGGCTCCGCTATCTGATCCCGTTTCATCAGCCCGAAGAAACCATCGACTATCTTGCGAAGCTGCGCAGCACTGAACGGCACCGCCTGGCTGTCATGGCGGATGACGGAGAGAAATTCGGCGTCTGGCCCGAGACCTACCGGAGCGTGTACGAGGAGGGATGGCTGGAGCGGTTTTTTTCGCTTCTGGAGCGCTGCAACGACTGGCTCGAGACCACGACGTTTTCCGAGTATCTCGGCAAGGAGTCCGCACGCGGGCGGGTCTACCTGCCCACGGCATCATACATGGAAATGGGCGAATGGACGCTCCCGACCCGCGCCATGAAAGAATATGAAGATGCACTTGCAAAGGCGAAGGAACAGCCGGTTTTCCAGGGGCTGCGGCCGTTCATCAAGGGAGGTTTCTGGAGAAATTTTCTTGCCAAATATCCGGAAAGCAACCGCATGCACAAGCGCATGCTCATGGCAAGCGCCAAGGTCCGCGAGGCCCAGGCCATCCTTGAAGGCCGGGGGAAACGGCGGAGCCCTGACGCCGTGCGCATGCTCGATCATCTGTACCAGGCCCAGTGCAACGACGCCTACTGGCACGGCGTGTTCGGAGGACTGTACCTCCCGCATCTGCGATCGGCCGTGTATGAACAGATCATCAAAGCAGAGGCCCTCGCCGACGGTGTGCTAAAGGTGCGGGGGCAGAAGGGCACAAGCAGGGGGAAAGGAAAGCGGGAGGCCGTCTGGCTCGATATCGAAGCCGGGGACTTTGACCGGGACGGGCACAACGAGATACTGCTGAATTCGGAATGCCTCAATGTGCTTATCGCTCCCGCAGCCGGAGGCAGGATTGCGGAGTTCGATTGGAAACCCCGCGCTTTCAATCTCGGAAACACGCTGACGCGCAGGCCTGAGGGGTACCACGACAAAATCGTTGAAGCGGCGAGGGCGGGTGAAGCACCGTCCGGGGACGCAAAAACGATTCACGACCGAGTTGCAGTGAAGGAGGACGGCCTTCAGAAGCATCTGGTCTATGACCGCTACGAACGCGCATCCCTGATTGATCACTTCCTCGGTTCGGGAACCGATCTGGCGAAATTCATGGGATCGGACTACGAGGAAACGGGCGATTTCATTGCGGGCGCCTATACAGCGAAATGGAACAAACAGCCGAATGCCGCAACGGTGATGCTTGAGCGGTCAGGGACCGCAGGAGACGTGAGCGTGCGCGTCAGGAAACTGGTTACGCTTCTCCGCAGCGCCGGAGGACTTTCCCTGAATTATGAAATAACAAACCTGAGCGCCGAGGAACTGAACACGGCGTTCGGCGTCGAGTTCAACTTTTCCCTTCTTGCGGGAAATGCCCACGACCGGTATTATGATATTCCGGGACACACCCTCGAAAAGAAAAACCTGGCATCCTTCGGCGAGACGAACAATGTGGGGCAGGTGAGCATCGTGGATGAGTGGATGAATATAAAACTCACGCTCACGTTCGAAGAGCCGGCCATGCTCTGGCGCGCCCCGGTGGAAACGGTGTCCCAGTCGGAATCCGGGTTCGAGCGCGTGTATCAGAGTTCGCTCGTGATGCCGGTCTGGCGCATTTCGCTCCGGCCCGGGCGTTCCTGGCCGCTGAAAATGAGATTGACCGTCGCGTAACCACGGAGCTCCCGTGCCGGCGGAATGAGGTAGGTGCACACATGAAGAGACTGTTATTAGTAATGCTGGCATGCCTGAGCCTGGGCGCTGCCGCAGCCGCAGAGAAGCCTGCGGGCCTTGAGGACCTCAAGACGGTCGATGCAGTGGCGGCCGAGATCGCGTCCTATTTCCCGAAGATTCAGGGCGAGGTGCAGGCCGTGGACGGCGACCGCGTCACCATCAACATGGGAACGAAAAACGGACTCGTGGCCGGCATGACGCTCATGCTGTGGCGGGACGGCAAGGAAATCCTGCATCCGGTAACCGGTGCGCTCATCGGCCGGACGGAAGATGAGATCGGGACCTTCGAAGTTTCCTCCCTTGCGGAAACATCGTGCACGGGATACATGAAGGAGAAGAAGAAACAGCCGAACGTCGGCGACAAGGCGCGGATAACGCCGAAAAAAATAAATCTCGCCGTCCTGCCCGTCGAGGCCGCCCACTCCAAGATCATGCAGTCTCTGGCGGAACGGCTGTCCGATTCGGGCAGGTTCATGGTGCTCCCCGCCGACAAGGTCGCGGCATATCTGCAGGGACGGAAAGAGCGGGACACGGCGCTCATCAACGACATGGCCAAGGTATTTTCCCTTGATGTCGTCGTCGCATGCAGCACGTATCCCGCAGAGGGGGGGAGGGTCCTGCTCACCGCGAAGCTTTTCTATGCGGGAGAAGCGCGACCGTTCCGGACAGTTGTTGCAATACTTGATCTGCAGGACAAAAGGGAACTTATCGGTGAGATCAAACCCTATTTCGCGCCGTCGCTGAAGGACGACAAAACCGGCATCACCGATTTGCCGTTTGCAGCGCGCTTTGTGGTTGCCGCTGACTTCGAACGGCGGGGAACGCTCCAGTATGCCTTTTCAGACGGGCAGCGCATTCATATATACAAGCGCGACGCGACGGGGTGGGTCGAGGAATGGGCGGAGCCCGCGCCCGCTGACGTCGAAGGGCGTCAGCACGTGAATATCGATGCCGCCGACATCAACGGGAACGGGACCCCCGAACTCTTTGTAACGCTCCTGCAGAAGGACAAGGTCCTGTCCTATGTCCTCGAGTACCGGGAGGGAATCTATCAACGCATTGCCGAGGTCCCCGCATTTTTGCGTGTCCTGTCGTATCCCGGCAAGGGGGCGTTGCTGCTGGGCCAGCCCTACGATATCAAGAATTTTTTCGGGGGAAAACCGCAGGTGTATGCCTGGTCCGGGGGGAAGTATGCGCCGGACCGCGAATTCCCGCTGCCCAAAGGGTTCACCCTCTACGGTTTTGCGATCATCGAAGCGGGGGAGGCTGATCCGCTCATTGTTGCTTTTGACGACAAAGACCGGATTATCGTGTACTTGCGCGGGTCGCCGATCTGGAAGAGCGAGGACATCTATCCTTCCTTCGCCGTGTCGGCCAATAAAGCGGTTGCGACGGCCTCGGCAGTCATATCCCAGTCCGTTGCTGATGCGGATTCGAGCCAGAAGGTGAAAATCGTCGGACGCATCCTCGCTATGGATACGAACGGCGACGGCCGCGAGGAGATCATCGTCCCGAAGAACATCGCGTCGTCCTATCTGCCCATCTTTACCAATGCCGAGATCGTCGACCTTGGCTGGACCGGCTCACGGCTTGAAAAGCGATGGAGCATCCCCGAGATCGGCGGAGCGGTGCTTGATTACCAGCTGCTCAAGAGTGAGGGGGGCGGTGCGCGGATCCTTTCGCTTGTCCAGGACCCGGGCGGGTTGTTCGCAGCCGATCATTACCGTGTGCAGAGCTTTACGGCAAAATAAAGACGTCCTGGAAAACGCACGAGTTTCAGCATGAAGAAGAAAAACACGAAGGATGATGAAGTGACTGCTGTCCTGGACCGGACCAGCCTGCCGCGACATATTGCCATAATCATGGACGGCAACGGCAGGTGGGCGATGCGGAAGGGTCTTCCCCGAGTGGCAGGACACAAGCGCGGCGCGGACTCGGTGCGGCGGATCACCGAGGAATGCCGAAAGCTCGGCATAGGAGTGGTGACGCTCTATGCCTTTTCCGACGAGAACTGGGGCAGGCCCAAGGAGGAAGTCGGATTCCTCATGGAAATGCTCGGGTCGTATTTAAAGGCAGAGATCGCGACCATGAAGGCGAACGGCATCAGATTCCGCACCATCGGCAGGATCGAGAAGCTTCCGGAAAGCGCCCGCGAGTGGGTGGAGCGGGCCCGGGCCGAGACCGCGGCCAACACGGGGATGACGCTCAATCTCGCACTTTCCTACGGCGGGCGGGGTGAGATCCTGGAGGCCGTCAGGCGCATGCGCGACGCAGGCGTGCGCCCCGATACGGCGACCGAAGAGGTGTTTTCCTCATTCCTGGACACCGCCGGGCTCCCAGATCCCGACCTTGTCATACGCACGAGCGGCGAAAAGCGGATCAGCAATTTTCTTCTCTGGCAATCGGCCTACGCGGAGTTCTATTTCACTGATGTCTTGTGGCCCGATTTTTCCGAAAAGGATCTGGCTGCCGCAATCGCCGATTACCAGGGACGGCAGCGAAGGTTCGGTCTGACGCAGGAGCAGCTCGTGCGCAAGTAGCGCGGAGCCGCTGCGCCTGCCGGCTCACGGCTTCACCGGATACTCGTGTTCGCTTCCCTCGCCGGCGGATGCCGTGGTGAATCTTGCGCTTCCGTCAGAGAGAGCAGTTCTTCAGAGTCGCGCACGTACATCAGGGGGACGGTGCATGCTGTATCAGCGAGTGATCACAGGGCTCCTTTTTCTTCCGGTCTTCTACCTGTTTGCATGGAAGCTGCCGCCCTCCTATTTCACGGCGCTCGTCATTATCGCAGCCGCCGCGGGACAGCATGAATTCTACCGCATGGCAGCGGCGCGGGGAGCACGGCCGCTTCAAATTCCCGGCATTGCCTGCGGTGCGCTGCTCATTCTGGATGCCTACCGGCCGCTGCTTCCGGAACTGGGGCCGTTATTCATCATTACCATGGCGGTGCTCCTCATCATGGTCGTGCGGCTGTTTTCTCCGCGCCCGGTTGAGGGAGCGCTGGAGGACGTCGCATCCACGGCCCTCGGCATGCTGTATGTGGCGGTCCTGTTCGCTTTTCTTGTGGCCATCCGCCTGTCCGCGGACGGAAGACAATGGCTGGTCTTCCTCTTCTTCACAATCTGGGCTTCCGACATCGGAGCCTATTCAATCGGCATCCCTTTCGGCAGGCACCGCCTGTATGAAAAGATCAGTCCGAAGAAGAGCATTGAAGGATTGGGGGGGGCGGTGTTTGCCGCCGCGGGGATGGCGCTCATCTGCAGAATCTGGTTCATGCCGCCGGTGAGTGCCGCAGAGGTCGTATGCGTCGCCGTAGTTCTTGCGCTTGTGGGAACCGTGGGCGACCTGACTGAATCGATGTTCAAGCGCGCTGCGAAGATCAAGGATTCGGGGGTTATCATCCCCGGCCACGGCGGAATGCTGGACCGCATGGACAGCATGCTTTTTGCTGCCCCGGTGTTGTATTATTATATAAGGATGCGATAATGCGGTCCGGAGCGCTGCGTTCAGAGTTCGGGGGCTTGGAGAAGTGAAGCGAATATCCATACTGGGTTCCACGGGCTCCATCGGCCGGTCCACCCTTTCCGTCATCGAACGTTTCCCCGACAAATTCCGCGTCGTCGCTCTTGCCGCCGGCAACAACATTGACCTGCTGGAAAAGCAGGTCAGGGCGTTCAAGCCGCAGCTCGTGGCAACGGCGGCAGAGGACGCAGCCAAAGCGCTCTCGCTGAGGCTCGGCGCGGATGCGCCGGACATCATTCCCGGCGTCAGGGGAATGGCCGCGGTAGCGGCGGCGGATGGGGCAGAGGTGACCGTGTCCGCCATCGTGGGGACCGCGGGGCTCGTGCCGACCATGGCCGCCATCCGCGCGGGCAAGACCATCGCCCTGGCGAACAAGGAAGTGCTCGTGACGGCAGGCGAGCTGGTGATAAGCGAATGCCGCGCTCGCGGCGTGCAGCTGCTGCCGGTGGACAGCGAGCACAGCGCCATCTTCCAGTGTCTCCTTGCCGGCATGAACAGGGACATCAAACGCCTGGTGCTGACTGCGTCGGGCGGCCCGTTCCGCTCCGCGTCCCGGAACGAGCTGAATGCAGTTACCGTCGCGCAGGCGCTGAAGCACCCGAACTGGAACATGGGCAGGAAGATCACGATCGACTCCGCCACCCTTATGAACAAGGGACTGGAGGTGATCGAGGCGCACTGGCTGTTCGGTCTGCCGCCGGAAAAAATCGGAGTGCTCGTCCATCCGCAGAGCATCGTCCACTCCATGGTCGAGTACTGCGATGGAGCGGTGGTGGCGCAGCTCGGCATGCCGGACATGAGGGGCCCCATTGCCTATGCGCTGTCGTATCCCGAACGCCTCGACGGCGTGTCGCCGGCGCTGGATCTGGCGCGCGTCGGGACGCTGACCTTTGAAGAGCCTGACTATGACCGGTTTCCGTGCCCGGCATACGCCTTTGATGCGCTCAAGGCCGGAGGCAGCATGCCGGCCGTGCTTTCAGCGGCCAATGAGACCGCGGTCTCGCACTTTCTTGCCGAGCGGATTGCGTTCCGCGATATTGCGCGGGTCATCCGCGGTGTCATGGACGCCCATGCAACCCGCCCGGTAGCGAGCATTGAGGATGCACTCGAGGCGGACCGCTGGGCGCGGGAGGAAGCGGAGAACATCATCACCAGCGGGAGGGCGGGAACGTAGGAGCGGTTCCGGCCGTTGTTCTGTTTCCGAAGGAGATATCATGACGTTTGTCTATTTTTTAATAGTAATCGGCGTGCTCGTGTTCGTGCATGAACTCGGCCACTTTATCATGGCGAAGCGCGCCGGCGTGCGCGTGGAAAAATTTTCCCTCGGCATGGGGCCGAAGATCGTGGGTTATAAAAAAGGGGATACGGAGTACGTTCTCTCCTGGCTCCCGCTCGGCGGGTACGTGAAAATGGCGGGTGAGAACCCCGACGAGGAACCCACCGGCGACCCCGGAGAATTCCAGTCGAAGACGGTCTGGCAGCGCGCCGTCATCGCGGCAACGGGCCCGATCACGAACATCGTGCTTGCCTTTGTCATCATGCCGCTCGTTTTCATGGTGGGAACGTACACCATCGGGCCGGCGGTCGTGGGCTTCGTGGAAAAAGGGTCTCCGGCTGACAAGGCCGGGTTCAGGATCGGCGATGCCATCGAAGATATCAATGGGAGGAGAATCACGGACTGGGAAAAGGCAGCAATGCTGATCGCGGTCAACCCCGACACCGACATCCGGGTAACCATCAGCAGAAACGGCGAGAACAGCACCCTCATCCTGCGCCCGGAGCTCGACCGCGAGCGGAATATCGGGACTTCGGGCCTCTACCCCGATTATCCGGTCGAAATCGGAAAATTGAGACAGGATTTTCCCGCGGAGAAGGCGGGGCTCAAGGTTCATGACCGGATCATTGCAATCGACGGCATGACGGTCTACTACTGGAACCAGTTCTCAACGGCGGTCAAGGACAGCAAGGGGAAAAAACTTGCACTGACCATCGAACGCGAGGGCAAGCGCATGCAGGTCGATGTGACTCCGGTCAAGAGCGAAGGCCGCTACGTCATCGGCGTGGAGCCGATCATCCCGCTGATCTTCAAACGCTACGGCTTTTTTGATTCTCTCCGGCTCGGGTACGATAAAACGCTCGAGGCGATCGATCTCACGCTCATCACGCTGAAGAAGCTCGTGACGTTCAACCTTTCGATCAAGACGCTCGGCGGTCCGGTGATGATCGCCCAGATGTCGGGCCAGGCCGCTGCAGCCGGTCTTTCGGCGTTCCTGTCGCTTCTTGCCATGATCAGCATCTCTCTCGGCATCCTGAACCTCCTGCCGATCCCCGTGCTCGACGGCGGCCTGATCCTTTTTCTCATTATCGAGGCGATCCGCAAGAAACCCCTCGAGAAAAAAACCATGGAAGTTGCGCAGAGCATCGGCGCCGGGCTGCTGATCACCCTGATCGCCGTGGTGTCGTATAACGACGTGATGAGGATGTTTTTCAGCAAATGAGGGGTGAAGTCGTATCGATAAGATTTAAAACGTCATCCCCGGAGAAGCGAAGAGTCCGGCCTGTATGAACAATCCCATCCTGCGCAGGAACACGAAACAAGTAACCCTCGGCTCCGTCAAGATCGGCGGCAGCGCCCCGGTTGGTGTCCAGTCCATGTGCAACACGGACACACGGGACGCAAAAGCGACGCTCGGCCAGATCGAGAAGCTTGAACAGGCCGGATGCGAGATCGTGCGGCTGGCTGTGCCGGATGAGGCTGCGGCGAAGGCCATCGGCCTGATCCGGAAGGGAACCGCGATGCCGCTCATCGCGGACATTCATTTCGACTACCGCCTGGCGCTCGAAGCGGCGAAGCAGGGAATTGACGGACTCAGGATCAATCCCGGCAATATCGGCGCGAGAGACAAGGTTTCAGAGGTCGTCCGCGCATGCAGTGATAAGGGGATCCCCATCCGTATCGGCGTGAACGCCGGGTCGCTCGAAAAGCACCTCCTCGAAAAATACGGCCATCCGACACCGGAAGCGATCGTGGAGAGCGCGTTCGGCCACATCCGCATTCTTGAAGACCTCGACTTCACAAATCTCAAAGTGTCGCTCAAGGCATCGGATGTCATGACAACGGTTGCTGCCTACCGCCTGTTTTCACAGAAATCAGACTATCCCTTGCATATCGGCATCTCCGAGGCGGGCACGCTCTTTTCCGGAACGATCAAATCGAGCGTCGGCCTGGGGATCCTTCTCGCCGAGGGGATCGGAGATACGATGCGGGTTTCACTCACCGCGGACCCGGTGGAGGAAGTGCGTGTCGCGTATGAGATCCTGAAGGCTCTCAGGATCAGACAGCGGGGCGTGAACATCATCTCGTGCCCCACCTGCGGCAGGACGGAGATCGATATCATCAGCCTTGCCTCGGAAGTCGAGCAGCGCCTTGCCTCGGTGAAGGAACCGCTCACCGTCGCGGTCATGGGCTGCGTGGTGAACGGCCCGGGCGAAGCGCGCGAGGCCGATGTCGGCATCGCCGGCGGCAAAGGCATCGGGCTCCTGTTCAAGCACGGGGAGATCGTCAGTAAGTTCGATGAAAAAGAGCTGGCGGATGTGCTGGTGCAGGAGGTGGAGAAGATTGTACAAGAGCGGAGACGAAAAACCCCCTGAAGCGTCTTCTTGTTTCAGGCACTGTCATTCTGCGGAGGTTCCATGCGTTATTCCCGGTTGTTCATTCCCACATTGAAAGAGGCCCCGGCAGAAGCCGAGGCGGTCTCGCACAAGCTCATGGTGCGCGCGGGCTTCGTGCGCCAGCTCGCAGCGGGATTGTACATCTATCTTCCCCTCGGCATCCGGGTCATGGAAAAGATCAACCGCATCATCCGCGAGGAGATGAACGCCATCGGCGGCCAGGAGGTGACCATGCCGGTCCTGAATCCCGCCGAAGTGTGGCAGCAGACAGGCAGGTGGGAGGTAATCGGAGATGAAATGTTCCGCCTGAAGGACCGCGGCGGCCGCGACATGTGCCTGGCCATGACGCATGAAGAGACCATGACCTGGCTCGCAGCGCATGACATCCGCTCCTACCGCGATCTCCCGCAGGTCTGGTATCAGCGCCAGACCAAGCTCCGTGATGAAGCGCGGCCCAAGAGCGGTGTCCTCCGGACGCGCGAGTTCGTCATGAAGGACTCCTACAGCTTCGATCGCGACGAGGCCGGCCTCGATGCATCCTATCAGCTCCATCTCGAAGCGTACAAGAAGATCTACGCGCGGTGCGGTATCCGCTTCCATGTCGTGCAAAGCGACACCGGTATGATGGGCGGCTCCCTGGCGCACGAGTTCATGGCGCCGTCAGCTGCGGGTGAAGACGACGTGGCGTTGTGCGACGCGTGCGGCTACGCGGCCAATACGGAACTTGCCGTGTCCGTTCCCAAGCCTGCCGCCGGCCCGGCCGACTCGTTTGAAGAGGTCGCCACCCCGGAGCGCAGGACCATCGAGGAGGTGACACGGTTTCTCAAGGTTGCACCCGACCGCCTGCTCAAGTCCATCTTGGTCATCTCCGACCGGGGGCCGGTGCTAGCGCTGGTGCGCGGGGATCAGACGCTGCATGAGAAGAAACTCGCCAAGCTGATCGGACCGCATCGTCCGGCGCAGAAGGAAGAGGTGAAACAGCACCTCGGCGTTCCGGCGGGCTTTATCGGTCCCCTGGGGCATGCGATCAGAAAAATTGCGGATCCCGTGCTGAAACAGGGCGCATTCATCGCCGGCGCGAACAAGGAAGGCTATCACGTCAAAGGCGTTCTCGCTGACAAGCATTTCCCCGATGCCGAGTTCGCCGACATCCATACAGCGCAGGCGGGCGAGGGCTGCGCGCAGTGCGGCAAGCCCCTCCGCATCGAACGCGTGATCGAGATCGGCAACATTTTCAAACTCGGGACCAAGTACTCCGTCCCGCTCAAGGCAAACTATCTTGACGAGCAGGGCAATGAAAAGCCTATTATCATGGGCAGCTACGGCATCGGTCCGGCGCGCATCGCGGCTGCGGCGGTTGAGCAGTGCAATGATAAGGACGGCATCAGATGGCCGGTTCCCATCGCACCGTTCCATGTTCTCGTCATCCCGGTCAACGTCAAGGACGAACGGTCCATGGACGTCGCAGAGGAGATGCACACGGCGCTCGAGGAAAAAGGGTTCGAGGTGCTGCTCGATGACCGGGATGAACGCGCGGGCGTAAAATTCAAGGATGCGGACCTGATCGGCATCCCCTGGCGTATCGTGATTGGCGAAAAGAATCTGAAGGAGGGATTTGTCGAGGTCAAGGACCGGAGTACCGGTGCGGTTGAAAAAATTTCACTTGACGCGGCCATCGATGCCGTGACAAGAAAACTTGACGGCGTGCGCTGACAGCGCGCCCGGATAAACGTGGTATAAATGGTTGGAACACATTATATTTGCCGGCCCGCGCAGCGCGTACGAGAGCGGCCGCCTGCGGCTAAAAAAGGGCTTGAATTTCAGCAGGAATGCATCTATAATCGCTTTCTATGGAGGGCTCGCAGTGGAAGAAACCGTAAAACTTCAACTGACCCCGCAGCAGATAGCAGACATTAAGAAGCAGATCGGTTTTGAGCTTCATGAGATATATCTGTCGAAGAAATCCCTGAACAAGTTGAGGGTGTTTCGTCTTCGGCTCGAAGACGACCAGCAGCTGGCGCTCGAAGAAAAACTGGGCCAGAAGGTGAGGGAACTGACTGTTACACGGTCGGTTGCAACAAGGATCCTGTAGCGCCTTCCTGCATCGAGCGTGTCATCAGCCGTTTACCTGCCGCTCCGGCAAGGGAGTCTTTCTGCAATCCCCGAACAATCCGAAAGGAGGAGAAGTGAAATGAGAAAGGCACTTGTCATACTCTTGACCTTGATTGTCGTCTTTACTTTTGCATTCATCAGTTGTGAGAAAAAACAGGAGCCGCCGAAGCCTGTTATGCAGCAGCCAGCGGTGACGCCGCCTCCACCTCCGCCACCCGCACCGGCGGAACCTGCACCCGCCCCTGCTCCGGCGCCTGCACCGGGAAAACCAGCGAAAAAGTAAATGAGCTCAGCACCGAATGGTTTTGTACTGCACGGCCCCCGATGTGAGGGGGCCTTTTATATTTTGCCCCGGATGCTTACCATCCTACCTGCAGTTCCACGACAGCGGGGATATGCATGACCAGACTGAACGTCGACTTTCTGTGCGAACTCCTCATAAAAGCCGGGATGCTCACTCCGGAGCAGGCACGCGAGATCAAAGTCAAGCAGGATGTGCAGCGCATGAAACTGCTGAAAGCCCGGGGCGACAGCGTGCACCGCGGACGCATGCACCTTGAAGAGGAAGTCTCCGCCATCGAGGTTGCCGCATCGCTGAACCTGGAACAGCCCGGAGCTGCCGGCCAGACGCTGACCGAGGACATCATCACCGCGGCGGTTGCCGCGCACGCAGGACTCCCGTTCAGGAAGATCGATCCGCTGAAACTCAACCCCGAAATCATAACGCAGATCCTGCCGAGGGCTTTCGCGCGGAGAAGCATCACCGTGCCGCTCGACCGCGAGAACGACACGCTGACGCTTGCCGTGGCGGATCCGTTCAACCTCGAAGTCGTCGAAAACGTCGAACGCATGGGCTACAAGGTAAACCGCGTTCTGTGCTCAAAGACCGACATTCTGAAGATCATCACCGAATTTTACGGGTTCCGCTCGTCCGTCATTGCTGCGGAGAAGGAAATGTCGGCCACCGTAGACCTGGGCAACCTCGAACAGTTCGTGAAGATGAAGTCGGTCGCCGAGATCGAAGCCACGGACAAGCATGTGGTGAATGCGGTCGAGTTCCTGTTCCGCTATGCCTTCGATCAGCGCGCAAGCGATATTCACATAGAACCCAAGCGGGAGGCAAGCGAGGTGCGGCTGCGCATCGACGGCATGCTCACAACGATCAACAAGATCCCGAAGGTCGTGCATCCCGCCTTCGTATCCCGCGTCAAGATGCTTTCCCGCATGGATATCGCTGAAAAGAGGCGGCCGCAGGACGGCAGGATCAAGACGGAATACAAGTCGCGGGAGGTCGAACTCCGCGTCTCGACCATGCCGACGGCCTTCGGCGAGAAAATAGTGATCAGGATTTTCGATCCCGATATCCTGCTGCAGGACCTCGAAGAGATCGGATTCGAGGCGCGCGAGTACGAACTGTTCCGCACCTTCATCGCGCGGCCCCACGGCATCATCCTGGTGACGGGACCGACGGGAAGCGGCAAGACGACCACGCTGTATTC
>Ga0187786_10000324_pt1 | contig 14473 bp, 11 predicted proteins | sample 0815_BV2_10_20_M_FD_132449 | JGI IMG/M metagenome (GOLD analysis project Ga0187786, IMG submission 132449) | Tropical peat soil microbial communities from peatlands in Department of Meta, Colombia - 0815_BV2_10_20_MG | ecosystem: Environmental > Terrestrial > Soil > Wetlands > Peat | place...
AAAAAGAGTCAAAAAGAGTCAAAAAGAAAAAAATAGGTTATAATGGGTTTAAAACCATTATTTCCCTGGGTTCAGTGCAGCTTCGATTTGTGCAAATATCTGGGAGGTTCGGAAGTGCTGTTGGTCCATAGCTCCAGATGGGCAGGCACCTACACAGGTTCCGCATCCTTTACATAGAGCAACGTTGATTTGGGCTTGTTCATCAACCCTTTCAATGGCTCCGAATGGACATAGTTCCAGACATACTTCGCATCCACCACAGACATCAGTGTCCACAGTAGCAATGATTGGTTCGATTTCCACTTCACCTTTAACCATTGGTATGGCTGCTCGGGCAGCAGCACCTGAAGCTTGAGCTACAGAGTCCGGAATGTCTTTAGGGCCTTGAGATACTCCGGCCAGGTACACACCGTCAGTTAGTGTGTCTACAGGTCTTAGTTTTGGGTGAGCTTCCATTAGGAATCCGTCAGCACTCTTGGAAAGACCGATGGTCTGCCTTAATTCTTCGGCTCCTTCTGGGGGTTCTAAACCCACAGATAGAACTACCATGTCGTAGTTGTACTCGGTGACTTTACCCAGCATGCTGTCTTCAGACCGGATGGTAAGGGTTTCGTCAGGGTTGACCAGAACTGATGCTGGTCGTCCTCGGATAAACTTGATTCCGTATTTTTCTTGGGATCTTTGGTAAAACTCTTCGAATCCTTTACCGAATGCCCTGATGTCCATGTAGTAGATGGCAACGTCAGTGTCAGGCATTTTGTCCTTGATTAACTGAGCGTTTTTCATAGCGTACATACAGCAGACACGGGAACAGTATGGTTTGTCGATTTGAGCGTCCCGGCTACCCACACATTGGATGAAGGCCACACTCTTGGGTTTTTCTCCATCAGAAGGTTTGAGTACTTTACCCATGGTAGGACCAGAGGCGTTAATAAGCCTTTCCAATTCTAAACCAGTGATGACGTTTTCACAGTCGCCGTAACTCCATTCTTTCTTCTCGGTAGGGTCGTAAGGGTCGAAACCAGTAGCCACGATGATGGTTCCCACTTCAATTTCGATCCTTTCTGGCTGCTGGTCGTGGTCGATGGCTCCGTTTCCACAAGCCTGGTCGCACAGTTTACAGTCGATACAATAATCTTTGTTAATGGTAGCTACCAGTGGTACTGCTTGAGGGAATGGTATATAGGTTGCCTTGACCATACCCATACCTTCGTCGAAGTAGTTGGGCATTTCAATTGGACATACCTCGGAGCAGCTTCCGCAACCGGTACAGATGTCTTCTATGATGTATCGGGGCTTCTTCTCAATTACCACGTTGAAGTTTCCGATGTAACCATGTACTTCTTTTACTTCTGCAAAGGAGATGAGTTCGATATTTTCGTGTTTACCAGCGTCCACAGTTTTAGGGGCCAGAATACACATTGAACAGTCCAGAGTAGGGAATGTTTTGTCCAGTTGGGCCATTCGTCCACCGATGGTAGGTTGTTTTTCTACTAGGTAGGTTTGGAATCCCATATCAGCCAGGTCGAGTGCAGACTGGATACCAGCTACACCTCCACCAATCACCAAAGCTTTGTTGTCCACAGACACTTTGGAGGCTTCTAGAGCTTCTAATAATCGTGCTTTAGCAACGGCCATTCGGACTAGGTCCTTGGCCTTTTCAGTAGCAGCTTCTGGTTCTCCCATGTGCACCCATGAATCGTGCTCTCGAATGTTCGCAAATTCAAATAAGAATGGGTTCAGTCCTGCGTCCCGTATACATCGTCGGAAAGTAGGTTCGTGAAGCCGGGGTGAACATGCGGCTACTACTACTCGGTTAATACCTTTTTCTTTGATATCTTTCTGGATCATTTCTTGTCCAGGGTCGGAACAGAAGTACTTGTACTCCTCGGATACTACCACGTTAGGTAAGGTTGCTGCGTAGTTCATTACTTCTTCGATGTCAACCACACCTCCAATGTTGATACCACAGTGACACGTGTAGACTCCGATTTTAGGTTCCTCGGTCATTTCTTGCTTTTTTTCTTCTTCTGCCAATTAGATCACCTATTCCACTTTTGTGAAAGTTACCTAATGAATAGTGTTGTGTCTATCACTCCTTTTAATAAAGTTTTCTATTCAAAATTTAGAACAAGGTATATATAGTAGAAAATAAGGCAGAAGATTAACCTTTTTAAAACAATTAGATTGGTTAAATACCTTTGATAATGGCCTTAAATAAATATTTAAATTACAAAAAATATTTAAAACTTTTTTTAAGTGCAATAAATCAAGTAAAAAAAATAATTTTTGGGAATCTTAATCGGTGATTCCCTCGGTAACAATTTTGAAAACAGCTTCTCCTTCTGGCAGGTGTGGGCTGTCCACTAGTCTTGCAATCCTCTTACCTGCTAGGCCCTTTTTGAGCCAGATACGGTAAGTAGCAGCGTGTCCCAGGACGTGACCACCAATTGCTTTGGTAGGACTTCCGAAAAATGCATCAGGCCGGGCTTGAACCTGATTAGTCACGAAAACAGCCGAATTATAAGTATTGGCAATGTTTTGCAGGGTGTGCAAGTGTTGATTGAGTTTTTGCTGTCGGGTGGCCAGGGATTCACGTCCAACATATTCTGCTCGGAAGTGGGCAGTAAGTGAATCTACAATTACCAGACGTATATTTACTCCACGTTGAATGAGTTCATTGACCTTATCTGCCATGAGTATTTGATGGCTGGAGTTGAATGCACGAGCAATGTGTATTTTCTGTAAGACCTCTTCCACATCCATATCAAAACCCTCAGCAATCTGCCGGATCCTTTCGGGACGGAAAGTATTTTCAGTATCTATGAAGACACATTCTCCATCTAAACCACCCTTTTCCGGGGGAAGCTGAATTGTAACTGCCAACTCGTGGGATATCTGACTTTTACCAGATCCAAACTCTCCAAAAACTTCTGTGATGGCTTGAGTTTCAATTCCACCACCTATTAGTTCGTCCAATCCGCTACTGCCGGTTGTGATCCGACCAACATCTTTACGTCGTTCCATTACGTCCAGGGCAGTTTCGAAGTCTATTTGTTCAGCTTTACGGGCTGCTTCAATGACTTTTTCAGCTACTCCCTCACCAATCTCAACTTTGACACTGAGTTCTTTAGCTGTGGCTGTGGCTAGACGCATCATGTCTGCAAAACCAGCGTCCCTCAGCTTTTGGGCTGTTTTTTCTCCAACATTTGGTAAATCTTCCAGTTCAACCATTTGAATCTCTCTTTAAACTTTTTAAGTTATTTTTTAGTTTAAAACTTTACTTCCAAGACTTTTTTAGCATTTAATCGGATTTCTTCATTGTATTCATCGAAACCGGCGTCTGCAATAATTTTTATTTGTCTTCCAACTAGATCTGCAACTTTTTCTTCCAGAGAACCTTCGTCACCTGTTTTATCAATTATATCTTCTGCTTCTTTGGTGGTTATTCCTAATAGATCCTCTGCAGCCTGGCGGAAGAAAGTGGTGCGTATAGTACCGGTGTCATCTTCCATTAAGATAGAAATGATCATGAGGTGGGTGGGTTTCTCAATTTCTTCTCCACATACTTCACACACATATGCATCTTCTTCCCAGTTAACCCTCTTGTTACAGTTGGGGCACATTTCGTAGAGGATCTTATTTCCAAAGGCTTCTATAACTTCTCCACTCACTTTAATGTTCTGATCGTCCTCTTCTATTTCGTCCACTTTTTTGGAGGGGTAGATCTTCTCCTGTATGTCTTTCAGGGCGGGTAAGTCTGACTCATCATCTTTTATTTTGGTTATAAGTGTAGTTTTACCTGCACTTATTTCTACCATGTCGTTTCGGAGGGTTACTCGGGGATTTTCTATTCGAATGGCGTCGCCTTCGTTTAATGGTTGGTTGGCCTGGTCGTCCCAGAGGGATGCTCTCACTACACCGGTGTCGTCAGCAATTTCCACGGATCGCACCACACCTCTACTTCCATCTTCTCTGGTGAACTCTTTTGGTTCGTATAAACTGAGAATTCTGCCCATTATACGGGCTTCTCGGTCCCCTTCTTCTAGATCAGTTATTTTCTTATCCTGATAGAGCATATCTGCCACTTCTTTGAGCGAAGGCAGATTTTCTATCTCTTCAGGGTCAGGTTGGAGGATTCTGGATGTTTTACCCACACTTAACTCCACATTGTAATTTCCCAGCCGAGTTCGGGCATTTTCAATCTTAACTGCGTCTCCTTCTTTCAAGTGACCTTCTGCTTTGTCTTCCCAGAGTGATACTCTTACCACACCAGTTTCGTCTGCTAATTCTGCGTTGCGGACTATTCCTTTGCTTCCATCATCCCTCTGGAATTCATTGGGTTCGTAAAGGTTCACCACCCGGCCCACCACATCTATTTCGTCTCCTTCATCTTCAATCTGGTTTAATTCACCGATTTTTAGTGGTTTGAGATATTTACCACATTCTTGGAGTACTGTTTTTAGTTTAGCATCTATTGGTGGGTTTATCTGTATTTTACTGTTCCAATTGGTGTTAATGCGATAACCTGCTGTTGAATAATCGTCAAATTCGATATTTCCGCCGACAATTTTAATAATATCTCCTTTTTTAATTTCCAAGGAGGTATCTTCATTCCACAGAGTGACCCGGATGGCGCCAGTGTCATCTTCAAGTTCCAGCGATTTGACTCTGCCGGTGCTTCCATCGTCCCGTTCAAAGGTTATTTCGTCGTAAACTTTGCTGGCTACTCCTACAATGGTAACATCCCTCATTTCACGGGCGTCTCCTATTTTCAGAAAATTTTCGCTGTATTCTGGAACATCAAAAGTTCCTTTTTCTATTCTTCCAATCCAAGAATGGCTCAATGAAACTTCTCCATTTCGCACACGGCTCTGAGCCCCTACTATCTTTACTGCATCACCTTCTTTTAGATCCAGACTTTCGATGAGGTCTGTATCTTTGTTCCAAAGTGTGAATGTCATTTTTCCACTTTTATCTTGCAGCTCCAGAGAGACTACTTTTCCTTCAGATCCATTACGATCGAATGTTCTTATTCGAGGAATTCTAATTATTCTGGCAATAACATTAACTTCCATATCTCCTTTAACATCGCATAAGGGGGTTATTTCAGTTTTAGTTTCTGGTAAATTTTCATAACCATCTGAAGAAAGTTTTTCCAATTCTGAACGGAAGTTAAGGTGGGCTTCATCTTCCCGGTAGCCCTGCTTTACTTCAACCCCGTTTAGCTTTATAACATCTCCTTCTTGAACATTCTTGAGTAATTTAATATTTTCGGTCCAGAAAACTACTCTAATACTTCCACTGTCGTCTGCTAAGATGATGTTTGCTAATCTGCCTTCTTTCCCCTTTCTACTGGTGAATTTCTTGACATTGGAAATTTTCATAACTCTCCCAACTAGTTTGAGATTGTTTTGTCCAGTTTCCAATTCTGCTATTTTATGATTTTTAGATTCTTCTGTCAGAGGTTGGTTTTTTTCTTCAATATATTTTCCAACAATTACTTGAGCTATGGCCAAGTCATTCATTAATTCAGATCCTTCATACTCCTGGGCTAATAAATTCATCTGTTCTAAAAAATCTTCATATGAGATATTGTCTTTAATTTTCTCATATTCCTGCATTATTTCTTCGCTAATTTCCCTCATTTAGGCTCCCTCACCAAAATATCTCTCTTCGATATCTATTAATCTATGTACTAACTGGTACTAATTATATACATAGTATTACTATTTATAGATATAGTTATTACTTAAGATTAACTTTGATTTCATGAAAACTTTGATTTCATGATAATTTTCATAATAAGTCAATTTCATGATCATGGAAAACTTATTTATACTAGTTAGTTTGATAAAACTATTTAATTGGTGAGGTGTGGTATGAGCCTAGAACTTGAACTTGTAGAAGCGATGGATGATTTAAACGAATTAATTAGAAAATTCCAAACGCAGCTTTTAAGCGGTGATTTAAAAGCTTACACACTAAGACAGTTGTATTATATTGAATTAATTAACAAACACAAGGACATCAGTGTTTCAGAACTATCAAAAACATTGGGAGTAAAAAAATCAACGGTTTCCATAGCAGTCAATCAGTTGATAAGTCTGGGCATTGTGACTAAAATTCAATCTGACGCTGATAAACGTTTTTATTTCCTTCAACTAACATCGAAGGGTAAAAATATCATGAAAATGCACATGCAGATTCATAAAGACACGATTAAAATGATTTTAAATACATTAGGCCCGGAAGAAGTTGATAGCTTCATTAAAATCGTCAATAAAATCAACGATTCTATAATTTGAATGTAGAGATTTGAAAATCTATAAAACAAAAGTAAATAATGATTAATTGGCTAATTCCGGTTAAAATTTATTAGTAGAATGAACGGAGGATTTAAAATGCCTATGACAATGGCGGAGAAGATATTAGCAAAAGCATCAGGAAACAACCAAATAAAAGCAGGAGAAATTGTAATGGCCAATATCGATGTGGCCATGACTCACGATCTTACTGGACCATTATCTGTAGAATCATTCAAAAAGATCGGTGTAGAAAAGGTGTGGGACCCTGAGAAAATAGTAGTAATTTTTGACCACCAGGTACCTGCTGATTCTCTGGAAGCAGCTCAAAATCATATTGTAATGCGCCAGTTTGTGAAAGAACAGGGCATAACTAACTTTTACGACGTAAATGAAGGGGTTTGCCATCAAGTCTTACCTGAAAAGGGCCATGTGGTCCCAGGAGAAGTTGTAGTGGGAACAGACTCCCATACTTGTACTCATGGGGCTTTAGGGGCTTTTTCCACTGGAATAGGTTCTACTGACATGGCAATGGTTTTTGCCACAGGTAAACTCTGGTTTAAAGTTCCAGAAACCATAAAATTTGAAATAGAAGGTGAACTTGGCAAATATATATACTCCAAAGACGTAGTGCTTAATATTATAGGTAATATTGGGGCTGATGGCGCAACTTATAACGCTTGTGAGTTTGGGGGCGAAACCACTCGTAAAATGTCGGTTTCAGACCGAATGGCACTGTGTAACATGGCCATAGAAATGGGTGGTAAAACTGGGCTAGTGGAACCGGATCAAAAAGCCTTAAACTACATCAAAGGGAGATCAAACAAGCCCTATGAAGTATTTAAGACGGATGATGATGCAGAATCACTAACCACTATGCATGTGGATGTGAGTGATCTGGAACCACAAATTGCCTGCCCTCACAACGTGGACAATGTAAAACCAGTAAGCGAAGTGGAAGGAACTTATATTGATCAAGTCTTCCTGGGGTCATGTACTAACGGGCGTCTAGATGACCTAAGAGTGGCTGCCGAGATATTGAAAGGAAAAGAGGTTTCCAACAACGTGCGCATGCTGGTCATACCTGCATCTCGCGAAATATACCGCAGTGCGCTGGATGAAGGTCTTATGAATATATTTGTGGATGCGGGGGCCCTGGTTTGCAATCCCTGTTGTGGGCCTTGCTTAGGTGGCCACGTAGGACTGCTAGGTCCTGGTGAAGTAAGTCTATCCACCTCCAACCGGAATTTCAAGGGAAGACAGGGAAGTTCTGAAGCAGAAGTTTACCTGAGTTCAGCGGCAGTAGCTGCTGCATCGGCCATTAAAGGACAAATCACTGATCCTAGGTAATCTTGAGTTGGAACGAATTTATGAATAATCATGATTGAAGGTGTAAAAATGGATGAAATTCTTAAAGGAAAGGTTTGGAAGTTTGGTGACGACGTGGATACCGATATAATTATTCCCGGCCGATATTTGGTATTGACTGGTGAAAAAGAGCTTGCAGCTTGTGTAATGGAGGGATGCGACCCGGACTTCTCAAATAAAGTTAAAAAAGGAGATATAATGGTCGCTGGCAAGAATTTTGGTTGTGGGTCCTCTAGAGAGCACGCACCAATTGCAATTAAGGGAGCCGGCATATCTGCTGTAGTGGCGGAATCATTTGCACGTATATTTTACCGAAACTCCATAAACATAGGCTTACTCCTCATAGAAGCCAAGGGAATCTCGGGACATATATCTGAGGGTGATGAAATTGAAATTAACATGAATAAAGGGGTTTTAAAGGATTTAAACACCTCTGAAGAATTTGAGATTAAACCTCTTCCTGAGTTCATGTTGGGAATAATGAATGAAGGTGGACTCATCAGCTATCTGAAAAACCACTTGGCTGAGATAAAAGACCAATAATTTGTTAATGAGATTTAAATTAGCTTAATAACTATATTGGATTAAAAGGTGTGTTTTATGTACAAAATATCAGTAATACCTGGAGATGGAATTGGAAAAGAGGTTATGGAAGCCACTTTACATGTCTTAGATGCATTGGATATTGAGTTTGATTACCAGTTTGCCGATGCCGGTGACGAGCATATGGAGAAAACAGGGATAGCCCTTCCTCCGGAAACAGTAGAAATAGTTAAAAATTCTCAAGCCTGCCTATTTGGGGCTGCAGGTGAGTCAGCAGCGGATGTTATTGTTAAAATGAGGCAAGAGTTAGATCTCTACGTTAACTTAAGACCAGTGAAATCGTATCCTGGTACTAAATGCTTGTTTGACAATCTTGACTTTGTAATAGTCCGAGAAAACACTGAGGGGCTCTACATTGGAAGAGAAGAATACACAAAAGAGGGTGCAACTGCTCAAAGAGTTATCACCAGAAAAGCTTCGGAACGAATATGTAAATTCGCCTTCGAATATGCTAAAAAAACAAACCGAGGTAAAGTGACCGCAGTTCACAAAGCTAACGTTCTGAAAAAGACCGATGGTTTATTTAAGGAAATTTTTTACAAAGTAGCAGAAAATTATCCTGAAATAGAACTAGACGACCGGTACGTAGATGCCACTGCTATGTTCTTCATTACCAAGCCCGAAATGTTTGATGTAATCGTCACCACTAATCTCTTTGGAGATATATTATCAGACGAAGGCGCAGGATTGGTAGGGGGTTTAGGATTAATACCTTCTGCTAATATTGGTGAGAATCAAGGCCTATTTGAGCCGGTTCATGGTTCAGCCCCCCGTCATGCAGGAAAAGGTACAGCAAACCCTTCAGCAATGATTTTATCAGCAGTTTTGATGTTAGACTACTTGGAAGAGCATGAAGATGCCCGTAAGCTGGAAGATGCCCTGGTAAAAGTACTGGCCGAGGGAAAAGTGGTTACGCCAGATCTGAACGGCACAGCATCGACTATGGAAATGGCAAAAGAAGTCAAAAGAAAGTTGGAAGCATAATTTACTTCACATACTTCTTTTTTTAATTTTTATATACTCTCAGTTTCATAATAATTTTAAATTAAATCTGAAGGTCTCTATGAAAACCATTGATATGAGAGCAGACATACCACTATTGGATGATATCATTTATATGGATGCTGCCAGCACCACTCCTACACCAAACCCTGTGGTGGAGGCCATGTGTGATTATTATCATCATTACAACGTTAATACCGGTAGGGGAGCTTATAAACTGGCAATTAAAGCCACTCAAAAATTGGATGATGTACGAAAAAAGGTGGCAGATTGGGTCAATGTTGAACCGCTGGATATTATTTTTACTAAAAATACTACTGAAGCCATCAACATGGTAAGTCATGGCCTAAAATTTAAAAAAGGGGATAAAATAGTGGTTTCTAATATGGAACACCACTCCAATATAGTTCCCTGGCTCTATTTGCAAAAAAAAGGAGTTGAAGTTGAAGTAATTAAAGCAGATCCCGAAGGAGTCATTGATCCGTCTGATGTTGAAAAGGCCCTAGATGAAAATACTAAGCTTCTCACTGTTACCCACATATCAAATTCTATTGGATCAGTCCAGCCAGTGAAGGAATTGGGAGAAATAGCTAGGAATAATGGGTCACTTTACCTGGTTGATGTTGCCCAATCTTTAGGGCACATGAAATTAGATTTAAAACAATTAAATGCAGATTTTATCACTGCACCAGGTCATAAAGGATTATTAGGTCCGGTAGGAACAGGTTTCCTCTGTTGTGCTCAAGAGTTACAGGAAAAAATGGAACCAGTGAATTTAGGAGGGGGCACGGTGGATGATGTGGGGGAAGCTGATTTCAAACTTACTGAAGTCCCCCATCGATTTGAGGGAGGTACCCAGAATATTGGGGGCTTAATTGGCTTAGGAGCTGCTGTTGACTATGTCAAAAGGATAGGGACGGAAAGAATAGAGAAACACGGCAAAAGAATTACTAAACAACTTTACAATCAGATCAGTACCATCGATGGAGTCGTGGTTTATGGTCGTCCAGAAAATATTTATGGAATTGTGTCCTTTAATATTGATGGGATGAACCCCCACGACTTAGCCAAGATATTAGACGAAACCAAGAATATATGTGTTCGTAGTGGTCATCACTGTGCCATATCAGCCATGAAACACTTGGGAACTTATGATATGGGGGGAACGGTAAGAGCTTCTTTCCATTATTACAATACTAAGGAAGAAGTAGAAACATTGGGAGAGACCATTGAACAAATTTCAGGTTTTTGGAGAGATAAATAAAGGGAGAAATCAAAAATATGACCCGACCGCAAATTATAGCCATAATCATTATTCTTATCATGGTTTTTAGTTCAGTAGCTGCTTTTATAGTAGCTTACTAAGGCAACATTTATCAATTAAATGTATAAGAACCTTGAAGAAGTAATGAATGAGTACCGATTACTAAATTTAAAAATTTTTAGATTATAAGGAGGTATGATCATGGTAAAAGTAAGGATGGGTGCCGTAGTTGCTGAATTCAATTACGATATAACCCATATGATGTTAGAATTGGCTAAAGAGCACGCTAAATTTTTAGAATCCGAAATAACTGAGGTAATCACTGTTCCCGGAGTTTTTGACATGCCTCTGGCTATAAAAAAGCTTTTAGAAATGGATGATATTGACGCGGTTATAACCCTCGGAGCAGTTATTGAAGGGGCTACTTCCCATGACGAAATAGTAGTACAGCACGCTTCCCGTAAAATTGCTGATTTAGCCTTAGATTACAATAAACCAGTAGCTTTAGGAATCACTGGTCCGGGAATGACCCGCATAGAAGCTCATCAACGGATTGACTATGCTAAACGGGCTGTGGAAGCAGCAGTCAAGATGGTAGGGCGGCTGGAATAGTCTTTCCACAATTTTTTTTATTTTTATAATTTTTTTATCCTAAATTTATTCTAAAATATTTGGGCAATAATTTTTATTCTGTAATAAAAAAGAGAATCTATTTTGAATAGATCTTGATTTTATATTATGATAGTGCGGATTTTTAATCATCTAACTATTAATATTAATTAATAAGATCAAGATCATATGGAGAATCATTATGGAAATATTAACCTCCCAAGACCTTAAAGAAAAATTCTCTGACCCTTGGGTAGCCCCTTACCAGAAAGTCATAACCATGGTAGACGGAGACCTTGTGGAGATTTTGGAGTACCACCCATGCATTGGAGGGTCAGAATGGATGGTTTACCAGTACGAAAGATCCAGTGAACTGGTACTACAATCTGAAAGAGACGGAAATAAACACACCTACCTAACTCGTGTTGGAAAAACAAACCTAGAACTCAAACCAAGCTTCAGAGCAGCTGGAATTCAAGAAGTATCCGTCGAAGGAGATGAAGTACGTGTAGTGCATGCTGGACTTGCTGGGGCGGGTGTGGGAGCAGGAATGTGTCGAGGAATGGCTGAAGGGGTTAAAAGGATAGAACTTCACCATGTGGGTGGAGGGTCTAAGTTAGGGAAGGCTGCGGTTATAACGCCTCGCATGGAGAAGGTAGTTCTGGGTATTGATGACACGGATACTAAAGAAGAAGGTGCTACTTGGACTATGGCTCACAATGTAGGAACTGAACTTGATAAAATGGGTTTTCAGTACCTTAATCATATTACGGTACAACTATATCCTCATAATCCAAATAAAACTCAAAATTGTGTGGCCATAGCACTAGTATTCGCAATTAAACCGGGTGAGAAAGATAAATTAGTAGAAAAAGCTCGTAAATTGTTAAAAAAGTATACTTTATCTGATAAAACCTCAATAGCAGTTCTTGAAGGTTTAAAAATACCCGAAAAACTTAGAAATTACTCTGAAGCTGCTAAAATGTCCATGATAACTTTGGAAGAAGCAGAAAAAGTAGCCGAGGAAGTTGGGGTAGAACTGGTGGAAGTCACTGGAAATCGAGGAAAAATTGGGGCTTTAGCTGCACTGGGGCTTTACAATGATCTAAAAGAAGCAGCCCGAGTGCATGAGTAAAGCACTAAAAAGTCATTTTTATTTTTTAACTTCAAGTGATGAAGTTTAGGAATGTTCCTTTATCTGAAGTAGGAATTTCCATATCTGACTTCACATTTCCTTCAATTTCTATTTTAAGGGTGTAACGTCCCACAGAAATATAATACGTATTTTTAGTTTTATCTTCGTTTATAATGATGTCACGATACTTTGCACCATTCACGTAGATACTGTAAGTTCCGTTATGGATTATTCCTGTACTGGTGCTTATTTTGGTGTTATTGAGGTAAATGTTAATGTTTTTAGCATCGTCAGTTCCCGTCCTAAGAATAACTCCCTCTTTGGCAGTTATATTGCCTGCGTCCTGGAGTACTATGCTTTTCTCGGCGTACAGATTCTTAAATATGTTTCTCAGGTTGGTATCGGGTATAACGTCCCTCACATTTAAACCGAAGTAGTTCCGGGCATCAAATGGTATGCGGATAACGTTTTCCTCGCCAGGAAGGTTTTGCATCATGCTATAGCGCTGATTGTTAATGAACAAGTTATCACCGTAACTTAATCCTAAGGTGCTCATAGCATCAGGAGGAGCTCGGATCATGGTATACTCATTTTCCAAGGCACTGTCCACAAGATAGGGGCCTCTGATATCGAAACTCTTGTTTTCAAGTGGGTCTTTCCATATTATGAGATTTCTTGAGGCTGGTTCTATTGATATTTTGCCCTCATCTACGTGGACTGATCCCAAGAGAGTGGCTAGCATAGCTACCATTATTAGTCCAGAAACCAGCATAGGAGAGTGCATATAAAAGAAAGATTTCAGATTTCTAGATTTACTGTCCGACTTGAATAATGATCTAAATGAAGTTTTTAAGATACGTATTATATAAAAAAAGGCAATTATGGCCCCTATCGCGATTATTATAAGCCCCAATTGCACAGGGAAAAATCTGATGAAGAACACGCAGAAAAATCCGAGGGTAGCCAGTGAAAGACCTAAAAGTCCCATTCGGATATGTTTTCCCAGGGTGTCAATCATGGTAATGCGCCCGTATTCAGTGGCACGATCCACGATGGTCCTAACCACTTCGGTAGCAACCATATTAAGCTCGTGGAGTGATGAAAGAACATGGTCAATTTTACCTATGTCTACTTCTTTGATACGCATACCTCTAACATCGGCGTCCAGCACAATACCCACATCTACTCCGTAATCGTCTTCCAACTTTATATCTTTAAGAAAAGACCGTTTTGCTGCAAACTGGCCGCTGAGAGGTTGTTCAAATTTAATTTCTGGAAAAAAGAAGTTTAAAAGAGGTTTAGCAGTTAATTCCGTAACGCGACCGGCTTCTCTTTTAAATTTGGTCTTGGTAACATCAGCTTCACCTGAGAGAATTGGTTTAATAATTTTTTCTACTTTTTGGGTAGTCAAGTTCTGAATATCGGCATCCAAAAATACTGCAATATCTCCTTTAGAATTATTGAAACCCGTTTTTATAGCCGCACCTTTTCCCCGGTTTTTCACATGACTTATTACGGTGGCTCCAGCTTCCCGTGCAACATCAGCAGTACCGTCTGTTGATCCATCATCAACTACTATGATCTCTTCGACATATTTTAGAGATTTAACGACTTCAACGACTTTTGAAACGGTTTTATACTCATTGAATGCGGGAATAATGACTGAAACAGTCATTTCATTCTTTTCAGCTCTTTTTTTAACTGAAGCTATAATTAGGACAAAAATTAGAATGATCCAAGACACTTATCTTACACCTCTAGATTCAGTTACTCCACTAACTTATATATAAATTGGTGGCGAGTAGTATTAATACGGAAGGTTCCACAAAACTTTATTAGCGGTTTTAACATAAAATTCTAGTGGATAATAGCCGGTAACAATCCTAAAATCAGTTTAAAAGTTCATCATAAATTGAGGTAAATATGGAACCTAAAGTAATGATACTGCTGGGAAGCGCCTCTGATTTTAATATTGCCAAGAAGGCCCTAGACGCCCTGGAGAAGTTGAAGATATCTTATGATATCCGAGTGGCTTCAGCCCATCGAACTCATCAAAAAGTAAAAAGCATAGTAACTGAGGCCACCCAAAAAGGAACAGACGTGTTCATTGGGATAGCTGGACTTTCTGCCCATTTACCAGGAATAATTGCGGCTAATACTCATAAACCCGTTATTGGAGTCCCAGTG
>Ga0187786_10000325_pt1 | contig 14471 bp, 17 predicted proteins | sample 0815_BV2_10_20_M_FD_132449 | JGI IMG/M metagenome (GOLD analysis project Ga0187786, IMG submission 132449) | Tropical peat soil microbial communities from peatlands in Department of Meta, Colombia - 0815_BV2_10_20_MG | ecosystem: Environmental > Terrestrial > Soil > Wetlands > Peat | place...
GTGCTGCTGCTGGGACTCTGGGGCCTGGCGGTGATGTTCCTGTTCTCCTTCTACAACCCCGACAACGTCGTGCGCGACAAGTTCTACTGGTGGTGGGTGGTGCACCTCTGGGTGGAAGGCGTGTGGGAACTGATCCTTGGCTCGATCCTGGCCTTCGTGCTGATCAAGGTGACGGGTGTCGACCGCGAGGTGATCGAGAAGTGGCTGTACGTGATCGTTACCCTGACACTGATCACCGGCATCATCGGTACCGGCCACCACTACTACTGGATCGGTACGCCCGAGTACTGGCAGTGGTGGGGTTCGATCTTCTCCGCCCTGGAGCCGATCCCGTTCTTCGCCATGACCCTGTTCGCCTTCAACATGGTGAACCGCCGCCGCCGCGACCATCCGAACAAGGCCGCCACGCTGTGGGCGCTGGGCACCGGTGTGATGTCCTTCTTGGGCGCGGGCGTGTGGGGTTTCCTGCACACGCTGGCACCGGTGAACTTCTACACTCACGGTACCCAGGTCACGGCAGCGCACGGCCACATGGCCTTCTACGGCGCCTATGTGATGGTGGTGATCACCATGATCTCCTACGCCATGCCGATCCTGCGCGGTCGTGCCGCCAATTCGAATCGGGCGCAGGTCGTCGAGATGTGGGCGTTCTGGCTGATGACGGTGTCCATCGTCTTCATCACGCTGTTCCTTACCGCCGCCGGCATTCTCCAGGTCTGGCTGCAGCGCGTGTCCTCGACGCCGATGCCCTTCATGGACGCGCAGACCCAAGTATCGCTGTTCTACTGGATGCGTGAATGGGCCGGGGTGGTCTTCCTGGTTGGCCTGCTGACCTACATCTGGAGCTTCTTCTGCAAGAGCGACGAAAAGGCCGCGTAAGCATCCTGTAGTCTTGCAGTACAGAATCGGCGCCTCATGTGAATGAGGCGCCGGTTTCTTTTTTAGCGCCGCTCGCGGACGACAAAAGGTTCGCTCAGGGCTTCCTGTACGGAGTCCGGACGGTTGCGGGCATGATCGAAATTGGCGTCCCAGACGTCGGCGTTGGCCAAATCGGCACCGGCCATATCGGCCTCGACAAAGACGGCATGGCGAAGGGAGGCGCCAAGCAGCCTGGTTCCAATCAGTCGGGCGTTGGTAAGATCGACGTTCTCCATCGCGGCACCGGTCAGGTCTGCGCCAGACAGGTCGGTGCCGACCATTTTTGCTTCCGACAGGACGCCACGGAAGGTGTAGCAGCCCTTAAGTGAACCGCCGGAGATGTCGATGCCTTCCATGAGGATGTCCTTGAGATAGGCGTCGGCAAAGTCGGCGCGCGGCGCCTTGGTGTTGATCAGGTTCGAGCCGAACAGATAGGCGCCGTTCAGACGCGCGTCCGACAGATCGGCGTCGTCGAAGGTGGCATGAAAAAGGTCGGCCTTGCGCATGTCCGCGCGATTCAGGCTCGCTCCTGTGAAGTTGGCCCACTTGGCGTTGCTGCCGCGAAAATCCGTATCTTCGAGACGCGCCTTGCTGAAATTCGTGCTTTCGAGTTTCGCCCCGGCGAAGCGGGCGCCGCGCAGGTCCATTCCGGCCAGCTTGGCGCGGGTGAAGTCGCAGGCGGAAAGATCGGTGCCGGCCACCGGCTTGCGGCAGTCGCCGGCAGGCAGATCGGCTGCCAGCGCACACATGGAAGAGGTAATGCCCAGTACTGCGAAACCCCATGTCGCCTTCATCACCAGTCTCCCGAGGTCAAGGATGCATCAAAACGGAAGCCCGTTCGGGCGGTAATCGCTGGAACGGGCCTCTTCCCGCTTTAGCCGAACTTATAATGCGCCCGCAAGCTGAAATCAAATCGGCGCTGACCACTATGGTCCGGACCTGAACGGCCCCGAATCAAAACTTACTACGATGCATTACGTTCGGATTGCCTCAGCGCTAATTTCCTCCATGGAATTACGTCAAAGCGAACGCGATTTCAATCTATGCCTCGCCCGGCCAACTGTCAACGTCCGAATGGACCATGTGCATCGATACTTGTGGGCACCTTATCGCAGGTCAAGGTGACGCATATGCGGAGTCTCTAATATGGCAACATGCATGCCTCATCCGTCGCCATGACCGACCCTGCCGCCGCTGTCGGTAGCGCCCGTCACCCGCCCGGCGACCTCGCCATCTGGGTATTCATCCTCGCCGAATTGCTGGCTTTCGGTGTCTTCTTTACCGTCTATGCCATCACGCGGATGAAGAACGTCGCGCTCTTCGACGAGATGCAGTTGACGCTGGACCGCAGGGCCGGTGCGGTAAATACCATCCTGCTGATTCTTGGCAGCTGGTGCGTCGCCCGTTCCGTCGCCGCCATCCAGCTTGACCAGAAGGTCAAGAGCGCGCGCTGGCTATTGTTGGGTATCGCTGCCGGCGGCGGTTTCCTGGTGGTCAAGTTGTTCGAGTACTCGGCGAAGTTAGGCGCCGGCATCAACCTCGCCACCAACACTTTCTACATGTTCTACCTGTCGCTCACGTTCTTTCACTTCATGCACGTGATCCTCGGCATGGTCATCCTGCTGGCCGTCTGGCTCAAGGCGCGCAAGGGCGGCTACTCGGCCGCCGATCATCACGGCCTGGAAACCGGCGCCAGCTATTGGCACATGGTCGACCTGGTCTGGATCATCCTTTTCCCGCTGGTCTATGTGATGCGCTGATGAATACCCGGCTGCTCGACCTCGTTCTGGTGATGCTGGTCATCGGCACCGGCTTCACCTGGTGGCTCGGAGAAACCGGCCATGCCGGGCCCGCGGCGGTGCTGACCATCCTGGCCATTGCCGGCGTCAAGGGCGTGCTGATCATCCGTGAATTCATGGCCTTGCGCGGCGTCAAGTTCTTCTGGCCGGCGATGGTGATAGGCTGGCTCCTGCTGGTGCTGGCCATTATCATGGCGGCTTACTGGAGAGGACTTTGATGGACATGCGCATCGCCACCGAATTGCCTTATTACGAAGCGGCCGGCAACGAGGTCGAACTGTTCGAGCACGCATGGCGCAATCAGCTGCCGGTGCTGATCAAGGGGCCGACCGGCGTCGGCAAGACGCGCTTCGTCGCCTACATGGCCGCGAAACTGGGTCTGCCTTTGTTCACCGTCGCCTGCCATGACGATCTGACCGCCGCCGACCTCGTCGGCCGGCATCTGATCGGCGACGGCGAAACCTACTGGTCCGACGGGCCGCTGACCCGCGCCGTCCGCGAAGGCGGCATCTGCTATCTCGACGAAGTGGTGGAGGCACGCAAGGACACCACCGTGGTCATCCACCCGCTGGCCGACCATCGCCGCGTGCTGCCCATCGACCGCACCGGTGAACTGCTGCATGCGCCAGCCCCCTTCATGCTGGTGGTTTCCTACAACCCCGGCTACCAGAACTTCCTCAAGGGCATGAAGCCCTCGACGCGGCAGCGCTTCGTTTCCATGCGCTTCGACTTTCCGGCGGCAGCGCGCGAGGAGGCCATCCTAATCGGCGAGACCGCCTGCGAGCCGATGGTGGCGAAGCAACTGGTCTCCATCGGCCGCAGCCTGCGCGCACTCAAGGATGTCGATCTGGAAGAGGTGGCCAGCACGCGGCTGCTGGTCTATGCGGCGCTGCTGATCCGCGACGGCCTCGATCCGGTCGAAGCCTGCCGTGCGGCGCTGGTGGAGAGCCTGACCGACGACATCGAGGTCGCTTCCGCGTTGATGGAGGTGGTGCTTGCCACCTTCGGCCGCTGACCCGCCGGGTCAGGGGCTGGCGATTACCGTCGAATCGCTGTTCCTGGCCAACCTGATGCTGGCGCCCGGCCTGGCGTTCGCGGCCATCTCCTGGCTCTGGCTGCGCCATCGCGACGCGCCGCCGCTGGCGCGTTGCCACCTCGACCAGACCTTCTTCGTCAGCCTCTGGGGTGGTGCGCTGCTGGTGGTGGCCAGCACCGCAATCCTCATGCTCGGCGGCCTCGACTGGCAATGGACCTGGGTGGCCGTCATCATCTACTTCACCTGCATCCATTCGACGCTGATCGTGTTCGGCGCCATCGGCCTGGCCAAGGCAATGGCCGGCAAGCCCTATGTCTACCCGCTCATCGGCCGCCGTTGTGACTGACGAAGTGTTGCGTCGTCCGTGGTCCGTGCAGGCGGCGCCCGGCGCGGCCGGCGCCTTGCAGCGCCAGCGCCTGTGGTGGCAGATCGGCTTCTTCGTTCTGTTCGTCGTCGCGCCGGTATTCGACATCCTGCGTTACGACCTGGAGGATGGCCACGCCGTCATTCTCGGCATGGACTGGCGACTGGGCATCGACGACTTCTTCGCCGGCCGCATCGACGCCACCCAGGCCGGTCTCAACATTCTGCTGCGCCTGTTTCTGCCCATCGTCGGCGGCGCCATCGCCTTTATCGCCATTGCCTGGCGCTGGGGCCGGCTCTACTGTGGCTGGCTGTGCCCGCATTTCTCGGTGGTCGAGACCATTAACCGCCTGATGCGCCATGCCTCGGGGCGGCCGAGCATCTGGGAGAAGAAGCCGCTGCCCGACCGCAATCCCGATGGCAGCCTGTTCGTCGTCAATCCCCGCTGGTGGCTGGCGACGGTGCCGCTGGCGGTCGCCTTCGCCTTCGTCTGGGCGGTGGTGCTGCTCACCTACCTGCTGCCGCCGATGGAGATCTACGGCAACCTCTTCTCGTTCAATCTCACGCGCAACCAGTTCATCTTCATCACCGCCGGTACGGTGGTGCTGTCGATCGAGTTCCTGTTCGCCCGCCATCTGTTCTGCCGCTTCGGCTGCGCCGTCGGCCTATTCCAGAGCCTGGCCTGGATGAGCAACCGCGGCGCCATGGTGATCGGCTTCGAGCGCCCGCGCGCGGCCGAGTGTGGCACCTGCTACCGCACCGACCACATGGGCGCCGCCGCTTGCGAAGCCGTCTGCCCGATGCGCCTGAAGCCGCGCAGTACCAAGAACGCCATGTTCACCTGCACCCAGTGCGCGCAGTGCGTCGCCGCCTGCGCCACCGTGCAGGGCGAGCGGGACACGCTGCTGACCTGGATCGACCGCGAGGCGGCGCGGCAGAGCGAGGCGCTGGTCAGCCTGACCGGGCGACGGGATAGCTGACATGGAAGAATGGGTCGGCGGGATTTGGGACCGCTTCATCACCCGCAGCGCGCGGCGCGACCATCCCGAGGCGGCGGTCAAGCTGGCCGATCTGGAAAAGACGCTCGGCGTGCTGTTCCGGGCGCTGGGCGGCGACGCCGGCCTGCGCGTCGCGCCCGCGGGCGACCAGCGCCATGGTGCCCGCCGGCGCTGGCTGTCGCGCGTCGCCGGCACCGACGATCGCACTGCGCTCGCTTCGCTGGATGTCGAGACGCTGCGTCTGCCGGCGCAGATCGCGGTTTTTCCGGATCGCGCACTCAACCGCGATCTCTATCTCTGGCTGATAGCCGCCGCGGCGCACGAGCCGGAACCGTCCGGCGATTCGTGGATCGTGCGCAACCAGCTGGCGACGCTGCGCGCACTCAAGGCCTACCCCGGTTTGGCGCCGCGCTATCGGCGCCTGGTAGCGGCGACGCTGGCCGAGCGCATCGCGCCCGAGGCCATGCCCGCCGACGAGGCCACCCAGGAGCGCGCCGTGCGCCAGGCGCTGGCCGAGCCCGGCACCGTCGGCGTCCTGCCACGGCTGACTTTGCGCAAGGCGAAACCGCTGCAACCCGTGCCGGTGTGGCTCTACCCGTCGCCCTTGGCCGGCGCCGCGAAGCCGCACAGGAATGTCGCGCCCAAGGATCGCGAGGGGGAGGACGAGGAGAAAAGTGAAGAGGTCGCCGTCGGCGACAGGCGGTACCAGGCCGAGCGCACCGAGATGCCCGACAACGAATCGCCGATGATGCTGTACTTCCGCGCCGAAAGCCTGCTCTCCTGGGCCGAGTACATCAAGGTCAATCGCGCCCTCGACGACGATCCCGATCCCGGCGCCGCCAGCATCGCCAACGACATGGACAAACTGACGGTGGCGCAGGACGGCGAGCGTGTCGCCTCGAAGGTCCGCTTTGACCTCGACCTGCCCTCGGCGGCCGAGGACGACCTGGTGCTGGGCGAGGGCATTCCGCTGCCGGAATGGGACTGGAAGCGTCACGAACTGCGGCCCGATTTCTGCCGCTTGCAAACCATGCAGGCGCGGCATATCGAACCGACGCCGCTGCCCGAGCACCTGCGCCGGCCGGCGCGCAAGCTGCGCAACCAGTTCGCCGCGCTGGCGCCGACGCGCCGCTGGCTGAAAGGGCAGCCCGACGGCACCGAGCTCGACGTCGACGCCTGCGTGCGCCTGCATGCCGACCGTCTTGCCGGCCAGCATTTTTCCGGTGCCGGCGCCTACCTGAGCATGAACCAGCGCGAGCGCGACCTCGCCTGCCTGGTGCTGGCCGACCTGTCGCTGTCCACCGATGCCTGGGTCTCCGACAGCCATCGCGTCATCGACGTCATCCGCGACAGCCTGATGCTGTTCGGCGAGGCGCTCAGCGCCACCGGCGACCGCTTCGCCTTCCACGGTTTCTCGTCGCTGCGGCGCGACAACGTCCGCTTCCACGACATCAAGGATTTCGCCGCACCGTTCGACGGCCAGGCGCGCGGCCGCATCGCCGCGCTCAAGCCCGGCTACTACACGCGCATGGGCGCCGGCATCCGCCACGCCACCGCGCTGCTGGAAAAGCAGCCGAGCGCGCTGCGCCTGCTGCTGATCCTGTCCGACGGCAAACCGCACGACATGGACCACTACGAGGGCCGCTACGGCATCGAGGACACCCGCATGGCGCTGATCGACGCCCGTCGCGCTGGACTCAAGCCATTCTGCGTCACCATCGACCGCGAGGGCGCCTCCTATCTGCCGCACATGTTCGGCCCCGGCGGCTTCACGGTGCTGAGAAAACCCGAGGAACTACCGATCCGGTTGCCGATGCTTTATGCTCAGCTCACCGGGCATTGAGCCCATACCTGCGGAAGGGAGCATCAGATGAAGAAGATGATGATCGCAGTTGCGCTGGCTGTCGCCGCTACCGGTTCGATGGCCGAAACGATGATGAAGCCGGGGCTGTGGGAACTGCGCACCACCAAACATCTCATGGACGGCCAGGATATGACGGCAAGGATGGCCGCGTCCCAGGCGGAAATGCAGAAGATGATGGCGAACATGCCGCCGCAGCAGCGCAAGCAGATGGAAGCCATGATGGGCAAGCAGGCCGCGCCGGAGGCCGGCGTGCATCGCATGTGCGTCAGCCCGGAAATGGCGGCGCGCGACAAGCCGGTGATGCCGGCGGACGCCAAGTGCGAACCGGCCAAGACAAGCCGCAGCGGCAACAAGGTTTCGTTCGAATTCAACTGCGTCACCGAAGGCCGCACCATGGCCGGCAAGGGCGAGAGCATCATGAGCGGCGACGCCATCAGCAGCAAGATGGACATGGTCATGACCGACGCGCGCGGCAAGCACACCATGCAGAGCGAGTCGCAGATGAAATTCCTCGGCTCCGACTGCCAAGGCCTCAAGCCGGCCGATCAGATTGCCCGTGAAATGCAGGCGGCGCGCAAGAAATAGTCGCCATCCGGCCGTGGTAACAGTGTTCGCGTCAGAATGCGGACGGCGGCATCAAGCTTTGGAGGCACAATCATGCGGCGCTTTATCTGGATATGGATGCTGATGGCCATTGCGTGCGACGCCGTGGCCGAAGGAGACATCATCAAGTTGCCATTGCCGCGGGCAGAAGGCGGTATGCCGCTGATGCAGGCATTGAAGAATCGGCATTCGTCGCGCGAGTTCGCTGCCAGGCCGTTGCCGATGCAGGTGTTGTCTGATCTGCTGTGGGCGGCCGATGGCGTGAATCGGCCCGACGCCCATCGCACGGCACCCTCGGCGCGGAACATGCGCGAGATTTTGGTGTATGTGGCTGCTGCCGACGGCACTTATATGTTCGATCCGGATGGTCATGCGCTGCGGCGCATACTGGGCAGCGATGTTCGGGCACTTACCGGCACGCAGGACTTCGTCGCCCAGGCACCGGTGAACCTGGTCTACGTGGCCGATCTCAGCCGCATCGAAGGCAGTGACGAAGACAAGCGCCTCTACTCGGCGGCCGATACGGGCTTCATTGCACAGAACGTCTATCTGTATTGCGCTTCGGCCGGCTTGGCTGCTGTCGTGCGCGGTTCAGTCGATCGGCCGGCGCTGGCAGCGGAATTGAAACTCAGTCCGCATCAGCGGATCATTCTTGCCCAGACGGTCGGCTATCCGAAATAGTCGTCTTCAAGGATCGGGATGCGATGAAACGGATCCTTGCGACTCTTCTTGTCCTGTCGCTGGTGGCGTGTGCCGGATACAGCGGCCGGGGGCTGATGGCCGGACAATCCACGCTGGAGGATATTCTCCGGGTCATGGGCGTGCCGGCGATGCAATGGACCGAACCTGATGGTTCACGCCGGTTAGCTTTCCCACGCGGCCCGATGGGTGTGCACACCTACATGGTGGACGTGGCCGCGGATGGGAAACTTCAGCGCATCGAAAACACCATGGCGCCGCCCACTTTCGCGAAGGTCCAGCCAGGCATGGACACCGGTGATGTCCTGCGTCTGCTCGGCCCATCGGTCACCTCGTGGTCGGCCTACTTCGGGTCGCGCGATGAACTCGTGTGGGGATGGCGCTACTGCGACGAATGGAATCAGCTCTCCCGCTTCTACGTTCTGATCGACGGCACGAAGAAGATCGTCCGTTCAACCATGACACAACGGGAAGATCAGATGGGTCACTGCGGGGGCGCGCAGGGCGGGTGTTGGTGCTCCCATTGATGACGCATCGGCGTGCCTAGGCGACATCCGACTGCGGTCATGTTCGTACAACTCCGTTAGCGCCCATACCTCAACCTAGACCAGCACGACTTCCGACATGCTCACGGTGATCCGGAAGTTCGCGCCATAGCAAATCAGCTTGCGCAATCTGTGATTGACGGTGGCGACGAGAAAGCGATTGTCGGGCGTGATGCCTTGCCGCCGGGCGAGCGCGATGATGCGTTCGAATACATGCTGTTTCAGGCGGACGATATGTCCCACGTATTGGTCGAGTTTTTCCATCGCGGTTCTCCTTCTGCAATCTGCGAGGTGACGGAATGGTGCCCGGATTGCGGCGATGATCCAATGCGTCGCTTTGAGGCGACGGTTATTGAGCCAGCATCGCCGTTCTATGCTTGTGTTCGTGGGCATCGGGCCCATTGTCGTTGAAGGGAACAGGAACAATGAAGAGATCGATATTGGCCGTGGCGCTTGCGATGAGCGCTGCCGGGACGCTGGCCGAAACCATGGTTAAGTCTGGCCTGTGGGAGGTTCGCGTGGTCAGACAGATCATGGACGGCCGGGACGTGACGGCGTTGATGCCGGTCGCACTGGCCGGTATGCAGCAGATGATCGCCAGCATGACGCCGGAGCAACGAAAGCAGGTGGAGGTGACGCTCGGCAAAAAGGCGGCGATCGTCAGTACGGCGCAACGCATTTGCATCAGCCCGGAAATGGCGGCGGGCGACAAGCCCTTGCTGCCGCCGGACGTCAGGTGCGAACCGACCGCGTTCAACCGTGGCGGCAGTCGGGTGACGTTCGAGTTCCGCTGTGCCGATCAGGGACGCACGGTGACCGGCAAGGGCGAGAGCCTGCTGGCCAGCGAGGACGTCGCCACCCGGATCGACCTGGTCATGAACGATGCCAGTGGCAGGCACACCATGCAGAACGAATCGCAGGCGAAGTTTGTCGGCGCCGACTGCGGCAGCCTCAAGCCGGCCGATCAGGTCGCCAGGGAAATGCAGGCGGCGCGCAAGAAGTAGCCTGAGCTCCGCGCTGCGACACTATGCCGCAGCCCGTCAGTGAAGCAGGGCCATAGAATCTGGCAGATGATTGCGCTTTGGCGACTGTCTTTCATTGATTCCCGGCCCCTATGAGACTACATGATTTCATCACCATCCCGATTGTCGTATTTGCGGGCAACGCGATGGCGTCCTGCGGTTCCTCGCTCTGCAGCATCAACACGCATTGGGATACGCAGGGGCTTGCCAATGATGGCGGCCTCTTGGTCGACTTGCGTTATTCGTACGCCAAAGCCGACCGGCTGCGCGCAGGGTCATCACGGATCAGCCCGGACGCGCCGAGCGGCAGCGACAGCGAGATCGAGGACAAACGCACGATCAATCAACTGCTCAACCTGACGGCCGATTACACCATCGGTTCCCGGTGGAACGTCGCGCTTGCCGTGCCGCTGGTCATGCGCGACCACACGCATACCTTCGACTCTTCGGTGTCGGGGCCGTTCACGCAACAAGCCAGGTTCACCGAATTGGGCGATGCACGCGTTACCGGCAAGTACAAGTTCGACCTGGCCAGCGTGAGCTCCGGTAGCGGCATTCGCTTCGGACTGAAATTGCCGACCGGGGCCATCGACAAGACCATGAGCCCGCCCGATCCGGCCGATCCGACAACACCGTACAAGCTGGAGCGCTCCAGCCAGCCGGGGACGGGCAGCACGGATGCATTTGTCGGCGTCTATTACTATCGCAACCTTCCGGGTGCGGACCTTGGCTGGTTTGCCAGCGGCCAGGTTCAATCGGCCATCGCCACGCGCGACAACTACCGGCCCGGCAATGAAGTCTTGCTGGACATCGGCATGCACTATGCGATTGCGCCGGCCGTGAATCTGCTGCTTCAGCTCAATGGGCAACATCGGGCGCGCGACACCGGCATCAATGCCAACGTGGCGTCAGGGGGCTACTCGTGGAACCTGAGCCCTGGCGTCAGCGTGGCGGTGGCGCCGAACACTCAGATCTATGCGCTGGTGCAGTTTCCCCTGAAACAGTATGTGAATACCGATCCTGCGGATGCCGCTTCCGGGCAGCTGACCGCGCCCTGGTCCATGACGGCGGGGATCAGCTACCGATTCTGAGCGTAGACGCCGATCGTCTAGGGTTGTGCGGCGATCAGCATAAGGTTTATGCCCCGCAATAATACTTGATTAGAATAGTAGGATGATATAGAGTTGTCTTGCTGTCTGCTTTCCTTGTCAAAGGAGATTGTCATGACCGCCACCACCCTTTCCCCCACCGATCGCGCCTCGTTCGAAGAGGCCATGACCACCGTCCTCGCTGACCACACCACGCTTAGGAGCTTGGCCGTTGCTGCGTCCAGGCGACCTTTCTCGGCCGATGGTGCCATGTCCCTCGCTGAGGCCATGACCGCCCACGAGAGCGCCGAGGCGCGCCTGTTCGCACTCCCGTTTCTCACCCGGCCGCCGGAGACCGTTGCCTCCACCGCTGCCCGGGCACGCCAGCGCTGCCTCGAATACACCTCCGGGAATTTCCATCTCCCCGACCCGAGCGCCGCCGCCGCCCTTTTCGTCGAGGCTCTGCTCACGCATCTGGCCGTTGAGGAAACCTGGCTGGCCCACGAAGACGAGCATCAGAAAGAGCGCTTGCGCATCGCGGCCTAACTTTCCGATCGTTCCCCGTACGAGGAGGATCACATGACGACTCCAGTGACGGTAAACAAGCTCCAGGTGAAATCCCACGGCACGCCCGACGAGGTTCGCGCCCCCAGCAAGACCCGGGTCGAGGTCGTCCAACTCGAGGGGTACACGATCGGGCGTTTGAACTTCGAGCCGGGTTGGCGCTGGTCCGAATGCATCAAGCCGGTTGTCAAGACCGACCAATGCCAACTTTCCCATGTCGGCTACGCCATCTCCGGGCGACTGACGGTGCGCATGAAGGATGGCACCGAAAAGACCATCGTTGCGGGGGAATCGTACACAGTCCCGCCAGGACACGATGCCTGGGTGGACGGCAATCAGCCGTTTGTCGGCATCGAAGTGTTGAGCGCCGACGTGTACGCGAAGCCTTAGCCAGCGACCGCTCGCCAACCAGTCAAGGCTCCGCGGCCTTGTGCCTGGCCTCGAAGGCGTTGATCTCGTCGGCGCGCACTCGCACAACTGGTCCGCTACGATTGGGTGTTCGCCTCTTGGGTCAGGGCGCGGTGTGCCGCCATGGCTGACTTTTCCGCTGGCCGTACTCGACCAGGAGCGGCCATCGACCGCCAGGAAAGCTGCGCGCGCGATAAACCTTAACCAGTCACTATTGGACTAGCGCAGTTTGATAATCTTCGTCAGCACGTTTGTTCGACAGGCCGATTCGTGTTTATGCCATCGCCCATCGTTTAGCTTCAACCAATGAAGAAAATCTCCGTGCATTTGGAGGAGCTAAAGGACTATTAATTAATGAGCGGTCGCAGAACTCAAACAACTGTGGATCGCTAACAACAATGGCAGTCCTCGAATTCTTCCTGCGACTCAATGAAGCTGCGAATGCAATCGATGCAAAAACATTAGCCTCATCTTCTGTCACTTGCAAACCCGTGCAACCAGAGAGATCCAATATCGCAAACTTCGCGTTATCGAATCTCGGGTCGACGTGAGCAGTTTCCATTGTTTGAAGCAGTTCACTTCCGGTCAGGACGCCCGAAACATAATGAATCATTCCGCCGGATTCCCACACCAAATCATTTGCCATATATTCACTACCCAATGTGGAAATTCATCATAGGCTGAAGATCGCCAATAATCCATAGGGGCTGAATGGTTTCCGATTGGCAGCGCTGTATAAACTGCGGGTATGAGGCGGTTGCTGTCGTAGTCACCTAACGACCGGTTGTAGTTTCGCACCCTACACCTTTGCACGACGCCAGCAGCGCAACCACTACCGGATCGTGGAAGCAGCCGCTCAAGGCCATCAGAGGCTTAAGGGCCGGTAACCGAAGCAATGCTGACCGACTCGGGCAGCACGCTCAAGGTCGGCTGTGGTCGAGGACAGGGCATCGACCGACGCCGGCCTCGAGCCACCGGATTGCAGTCGATACACGGGCCACGAGTGTCAACGTCACTCGTGGCCGACGAATCTCCGCCCCTGCAAGACGCGTCTAGCGAATCGGCCCGGCGTCAATCTTTGCCATCGGCGGTGCCTGAAGCAAAGCTTCTGCCTCCTCCATGTTTCCGCCGAGCCAGGCATCCGTATCTGCCAGCTCGATCGACACCACGCTTCGCTTGTCCTGCTGGTCCGGAGGCAGCTTCGGGTCCGGCTTGTGCATGCGCGCCAGCAACGGGTGATCGTCGGCATTCGTGGTGAGCATCGTATAGCTCTCGAAAACCTCGCCGGTCGCCTTGTCAGTCCAGGCGTTCCATAGGCCTGCCAGGCCCCAGGGTGTCCCATCGGCACGACGAAATCGCCACCAGACGTTATTTCCGGTCTCCCAGCAGGGCTCGTCGAACGACCACGCCGGAATGATGCAGCGTTGACTGCGAAACCAAGATTGTTTGAATGAAGCTTTGGTCGCCAGATCTTCCGAGCGCGCGTTATTGGTGGAATAGGTCAAGTGCGGTGTCTTGGCGAACCACGGGATTAGACCCCATTGGCCGATGATCAGCGCACGTTCAGCCTGACCGTCCAAATTGCGTTGCGCACGAATGAAGGGACCTTGTCCACGCGGAAAGACTTCTGCGAGCTTCCACCACGGCGGCTGATTGCGGCGGCCGATGTGCCAGAAGCGCTCCATTTCCGCTTCCTCAGGGGATAAGTACCGGTTGCACATCCGATCAGTTTAGTCCGCCCGAGGCCCAGGATCGGCGATGGGCCCTTGGGTGACGTTGTCCGGGTTGGGCGGAGTCATCAACCTACCACGCAACCAACCCGGTATCTCGGCGACGGGGAGAGGAGCGGAATGCCCCAGAGTGCTCGTCCACCCCATGGCATAGTGTGGACGAAGCAGCCACTCCTGCACTACAGCGGCATCGCCCACATGCTCGATGCCGCGAATCACGATTTCGCGCTCCGCGACGCGGTAGAGCACTGGATCCCAGAGCACCGCGGGGCTCAGTCCGCCAAGACAACCGGTAGCAGTGAGTTGCCGAATACCCTGGACGGTCGCGAGACACACAGTGACCAGATGATCCCGCATGCCCGACTCATCAGCAGGGCAGCGTTTGCCGTCACGCCGCAGCAAAGTCAAGTAGCAGTGCATGATGATCCTTCGACGGTTCTTGATTCGACAGCCCGCTCTCTGGAAAGCAGCCGCCGCACTCCGGACATTGCCAGAAAAGACAGCCGTCGGCGCCGCAACACTCGAGGACTTCGTCGACAGTGAGCGGAGAATGGCAGGCGGGACAGGTGATCCATGACATACTATAATAATATACAGGTCACACAAGGAAATCCACCTGCCGTGCGGACTGGTGCTGCACCCTCGCGACCCCCCTAGGCCAGTTAGGCGATTTTGCAGCGCGTTAGTTCTCAGCGGTTTGACGACCGTCTACGGCCAAGACCAGCCGGTCACAGCGCCTCCGGACCAGACATTCAAGGGGCCGCTTGACTCTGAAACCAGACAGATGGCCAATACGTGCTTCTCGGCCTAAGCTGACCGTAGGCCTCAGGACAA
>Ga0187786_10000327_pt1 | contig 14429 bp, 13 predicted proteins | sample 0815_BV2_10_20_M_FD_132449 | JGI IMG/M metagenome (GOLD analysis project Ga0187786, IMG submission 132449) | Tropical peat soil microbial communities from peatlands in Department of Meta, Colombia - 0815_BV2_10_20_MG | ecosystem: Environmental > Terrestrial > Soil > Wetlands > Peat | place...
CTTTGCATTTTCCAGCTTAGCAGCCCTGATAAACTACAGCGCCACCTTTGCGGTGACCCTGCTTTTAAGCTTTTATTTACAATATGTTAAAGACCTGGACCCTCAAGTAGCAGGACTCATCCTTGTAGCACAACCAGTAATTATGGCTGTTACAGCACCTATTGCCGGCCGTCTTTCGGACCGCTTCAATGCCAGACACATTGCAGCCATTGGAATGGGAACCGTAACATTGGGACTCTTTACCTTCGTGTTTTTAAATGGCACTACTTCAATAAGAGATATAATCATTGGTTTAGCCATTTTAGGATTAGGATTCGGTCTTTTCTCATCCCCCAACACCAACGTGATAATGGGATCCGTAGAGAGAAAGTTCTACGGAGTAGCCTCCGCCACAGTAAGTACTATGCGACTCATAGGCCAAACCATGAGCATAGGAATTGCCACCCTGGTCTTTGCTCTAATCATTGGTAGGGTACAGATAACTCCCACACAGTTCCCTGCTCTCTTACAGAGTATACACATCTCATTTATAGTATTTACAACACTTTGTTTCGTGGGAATATTTGCGGCGTTGAAGAGGGATGGGAATAAAAAAAGTAATAATAATGAAAATTAAGATTTAACCAAAAAAGAATTCCCTTCTTCTTTTTTAATTTTTAGAACATTATCAGCCGCTTCTTCTAATTCTGGATCGTGGGTGACGATAATCATCTGAGGTATGATGGACATTCTCTTGAACAAATCGATGAGCTCCTGCCTCCGATAAGCGTCGAGGTGGATGGTAGGCTCGTCCAGCATAATTAATTCCAGATTTCCGCCAGAAAGAGCTTGGGTGATTCCTAATCTTAACGCCAGGGCCACTGCTATTTTCTCCCCACCGCTAATCATGTCCAAACTGCTTTCGCCGTTGGGGCCGTAAACAGTAATATCGTAGTCTTCATCAATTTTGATGTCAGAGTAGTCAAAGTTGAACTTTTCAAAGAAATTCCGAGTTTTTTGTTCAATTAACGGTTTGGAACGATTTCGTAGCTCCCTCTGTAATCCATCCTTACCAAAAAGGTCCCGTATAAATTTGAGGAGTTTAATGAAATCTGAAACGTTACGCAGTTGCTTTTTATTTTTATGACATAACTCTAAATTCTGTTCCATCTGTATTAAATTGGCATTCAAAGCTGTTTTTTTGCCGATGAGCTCGCTTTTTTTACTTTCAAATAGATTAAATGCAGCATTGTATGTAACTTGAAGATCTTTCTTTTCTTTATGCAAACCAGGATCGTAAGCCAGATTTCTAAGTTCTTCTGTTTTCACTTCAAGTTTTTGAGTAAATGCATCTATCTCTGCCTCTTTATTCTGGAGTTTAGTTAATAATTCTGGTTTTTGAGATACTTCACCTACCATGCGGTGGTAACTTTCCTTCATTTTTTCCAAAGTACTTAATTGCGCATCAACATCCCCTATTAAAATCCCAGTTGCATCCTGAATGGATTTTATTTCTCCCTCAAACTTGGATATTTCATCTTGCTGTTTTTTCAAAGAGGAATCAAATAATTGGCAGTCCCCCAAAGATTCCAGAGATCCTTTGGCCTCCAAATATTTTTGATATGGTTCTTTTAACTTTTCCAGAGATTCTTTCTTATTTTTTAAAGTCAGATCAATGGTTTTTAAGCTTGAAACCTTATCTTTTAATTCTTCAAGTTGGATAGTGAGTCTATTCAACTTTTTATCCGAATCTTTCAAAGTTTTCAGTTTCTCCTGAAGTAATTGGGTATTAATTCCTTGAATTTTACTCAATTTGAAATCTAAAGAGACTTTTTCATTTAATACATCTTCAAGTCGAGATTTGAAACCCAATATATTAGTCTCATTCTCTTCTATATCCGTTTGATATCCAAAAATAAGCTCACTCCGCTTATTCTCAGATATGGGTGATTTACAAATGGGACATTGATCCTGAACTTGTTCCAATTCCATAATTGGTTTTTCAAGGCCCTGATTTTGTATTTCTAAGCTTTTTATCTTAGTATTTAACATTTCAGTGACTTCCAAGAGATCTTCTTTTTCCCTTTCTAATCTTGGTTTAACACTGTTAAATTCAGTTTCAAATTCTTCAATGGTTTCAAATTCTGATTCTAATAATTTGTTGTAGGAATCCAGAGTTTCACTAATTATTTTCTTTGAATCTTCAATTTTTTGCGATATTTCTTCACTTTCTGCTATTAATCTATTCTGAAGTGCTTCACTACCCTCAAATTTAGTTCTATTCAACTCTAAAATTTTTATTTCATCTTGTAATTTTAAAAACTGAGTGTATGATTCTTTGTTATTTTCTAACTGGGTTCTAACATGGAAAATATTATCAAGAGATGCCTGGATCCGCTTCTCTTCAGCCCTTAGATCTTCTATTTTCCGAATACATTCCCGAATGTGGCTTAAAGGTTTCATTTTTTCAAGAGTAGGCTCAACTGATTCAATTTCTTGCTCTTTCTCCTGGATTCTTGATAATTCCGTTTCCAAATAAGCTTTGTCGTTAATAATTCTGTTTAATATTTCGTTAATAGTACTTAAATCAGAATTTAGCGCTTCAAATTTTTCTTTTTTTAATTCTAATCCTTCCAAAATGGTTTGGACTTCATTTAACTTGTCTTGTTCTTTCTGGATCTGAGCGCCATATTTTTGAATCTGTTCTAAAGTTTCTCCCAGATCCTTATTTTTAGTAGCATAACTCTCCTCCAATCCATCTAATCCTTCAATCATGCCCTTTATATTGGCTTTTTTAATTTCATAACCACCAATGAGAGGTTGCATATTTTTCCAGGCATTTTCAAGGTTTTCAATTCCAAGTAATTTCCCGATCATCTTCTTTTTTTCAGAAGGAGTCTTTTCAATTAGATTAGAAATTTCGCCCTGTTTCACATATATGGCATTCAAAAATAGGTCAGAGTCCATTTCCAGAATATGTTGGATTTCTTCAGTAACTTGGCGGTCTCTAGTGGCCAAAGTTATTCTATTTTCACCCTGTTTAACACTTAAACGTGGTTCTAAATTAGATTTACCCCTAATCCGACGGACTTGATATTCACGGCCGTGGGCCACGAATTCCAGTTCTACCATCAGCATCTTGGCTTCGTTTTTCACAAGAACATCCATATTTTTTCCAGTATGACTTTTAAATAAAGCAAAGCTAACTGCCTCTAATATACTAGATTTTCCGGCACCATTTTCCCCTATGATAATAGAAACACCAGGATCAAAGTCAATAACTGTGTTTCCGTGGGACTTAAAATTTTCCATCTTCAATTTCTTAATTATCATAGTGGATCTCGTAGAACTTTTCCAAAAGAACTTGGGCTTTCTCCATATTCCCAGAAGAAGTTTCTTCCAGAAGATTAAGTGCCAAAACAGGTATTTCTTGGTTTTCAAAAATGTTCAGGTGTTTTTTTGTTAATTCTTTAAAGTTAAGGCATTCTGGAGAATTTATTTTTGTTAATTCTTGAACTTCCTCGGGTTTGTAATTAGGACGTAATGATAGGCATAGATCAGCCAAAGAATTGTTTACAGTTTCGTATACATCAGATCGATCGAAGTTGCCGCCTTCAATGGTTAATTGAAGTATCGGTTTTTTACTAAGTTGACTCAATGAATTCTGAAGCTTTTTCAACTCTTCTTCCATTTTAAAAAATTCAATTCTTTTTTTGATAACTTCCCGAGGCAGTTTCAAATCCACATTTTGTATAGTGGGACTTTCATCATCCATATCTATCAAATAAAAACCTTTACCATTCTTTTGGTACCCCTCTACTTCATCTATCCGCCATATCTCAGTAGACCCTGGATAAGCCAATTTTCCCCGCCCATAATCGTCAATTATTCTTTCGTGGATGTGGCCAAAAGCGTAATAGTCAAAATTTTTAGGTATATCACCAATACTTAGCTCTGGATCGTAAGGTAAGTAACGGTCCACAGATTGATGAAGGATCAATATGCTCTTATTATAATTTTTAGATAGTTTTTCAAGATCATTTAACCTTTCTTTTATGATTCCAGAGTAAGATTTAGATAAATAAGGCATGCCTGCAATTAAAACATCCTCATGAACAAAATTAGAAGTTTTAATATCAATTAATTTCATGCCAAAGTCCTGATATAATTTGTGTGGTGGTATGACGTTTTTTCTCATGACAATATCGTGGTTACCTGCTATAGCGTAGACAGGTATTCCTGCTTTTTTAAGCCTTACAAACTCATTTTGAACCGTTAGAAGGGCCCTGATGGGGGGTTTCGAAGATTCAAATAAATCACCACTATGAATTACAAAGTCAGGCCTTTCTGTAATAATTTTATCAACAAGTTGATGGAACACATTGTAAAAATCATTTTCCCTGGCATTGAGACCATATTGTCTAAAGCCCAGATGTGTATCAGCTAAATGTGCAAACTGCATCTTATCATCCCATGAGATCCTCTAAATCGTTTCGTTTTTCTGCGAGATCTTTTTTTTCTTCTTCAAGAGTTTTCTTCCACTCTCCCACAATATCCAAGTCAGTTCCCACTATTTTACCTTCAAATCGATCTATTTTTACCAGGGTGGGAATTTTAGTCATTAAACCCAGCAGTATTGCTTCACCAATGTTAAGAGAAGGTAATTGGGCCACCAAATCATCACTTAAACTTTCACTGGCACTTTGAACATGTCTTTGGTCATTAGGTTCCACTAATCTTAAAATAATCATGTTATTAGCTTGTGAAAGGGCATCGGGATCTAAAGACTTGGGACTCTGACTCACGATGCATAGGCCCACTCCAAATTTTCTTCCTTCTCGTGCAATTCTACTTATCCAATTTTTTGAGCGAGTAGATCTATTTTTTGGAGCCAATATGTGTGCTTCTTCTAATACTATAAATACAGGAAAATTTAAACCGCCTTCATCTCTTAAAAAGTCTTTTCTTCGTTTTAAAACTTTTTCAAGGACGTGACTGACGATAATATCTGAAGCATGTTCGTCAACAGAACCTAAATCAATAATATTGGCAGCATTGGTCTTTATTTTTTCCACTATATCTGAAGAATTAAAGTCTAAAATACTTCCATATTGGTTTTTTAACCCAATTACTTTATTCAAAACAGCAGTAACCGATTTTTTATCGTCATTATTCAGTTCTATTAATTCAATCAGCCTATTTTCGATATAAGTGAAAAATTCTATAGCTCGAATATCATTATTGCGAATGGCATTCATGGTCTCTTTGTGAACATCGCGAAAAATTCTCTCCTGAACATATGCTTTTCCAGAAATGTTAGCTAAACGAGCCATTTCATAAAAGCTAAGATATTGAGGGTTCACCTTTGCTTCAATTCGATTAACTTCCCCATTTTTAAATTGTGCATTCACATATTCAGAATGCATATCAAAAAACAACAAACTCCCATTTACTTTCAAAAGACCATCAGTTAAAACTGCCACAGTGTTCGATTTTCCAGCGCCGGTCATGGCCAGAATTGCCAAATGACGCGTTATCATCTTGTTAATATCAACTGCGACCCTTACTTCATCTTCAGTAATGAGGTTTCCCAATTCTAAACCTTCTGCATCAATTTTAAAGACTTTGTTTAAAATTTTTGAATTTGCTATTTTTACTTCTGTTCCAGGAGGAGCAGGTGTACGAGGTATACTCATCTCAGGAGTGTTTATATTACCCAATATACGCACCGTACCCTTTATATAATGATCATCCCCTTCAATCTCCTTTATTTTTTCAACAGTAGCAGGGTCGTATATTTCGTCATTAATTGAGACACTTCCCCTGACTAGAGATTCAATCATCCCCAAAACTGTTTTTCCATCATATTCCAATGATACGTATTCCCCTACTCGGGGCATCTTTTTTGATATGAAACTAACTTGAGTAGGTGATGTTTCACCAATGCACCTTCCTATTATTTCATTCATAACATTTCCCTCCCACTTTTCTCCAGAAATCCAATTATTTTAGAAAGGTTCTTTAAGTCTTTATTCCTAATTACAACATCATTATGGGCCTTTTTTAATAGATAAGGATATCCTAATGTACTATTACCTTTTATTATCTCCAAAATATTGATTACTTCCTCTTCAGTTGCCTCATAAGGGAGTTCAAACTTTAATATGTTCTTAAATGGCTCCAACCGGCCATAAAAAATGGTAAATTTCAAGTTTCTGAAGAAATCATTGAGAATGGGAAAGTCCCTCTTGACTTCCTTGGACAGATCAATGGTTTTCGGTTGGGAGTAGCCGGTGCCTTTATCCAGCCACTCAAATATGGCCATGTCAGGAATATCATGGCCAAAATATTCATTGCCGGTGGAAGTTTTCGATATGCCCACTAGTTGTTGACTGTGTTCTAGTAGTTTTCTGATGACCAACAGGTTTTCCATATTTTCCAGGTAGATCATGGCCTCTACTTTCTGTTTTCCCAATTCCTCTTCCACTGTTTCCCTGATTTTTAGAGAAGATATTTCTATTTCTTCCTTCAACAATTCTCTTTTTAGTGTACTCAAGAAATTGGACTTAACTACTTCTTTGAGATCAGTGGTAAGTTCGTTTTCCAGTGGAAAGGGACGAATGAGATTTCCCAATAGGGATCCATCGAAAAGGTACAAGTCAATATCGTACAGTTTAAACGACTCTAAAGCAGTTTTTAGCTCAAATGTACCCATATAATTTCTTAATCTATCTTCTACATGACGATGATGAGGTATTAAATCAACTTCTGAACTTTCAATACTTTGCAATCCGTTTTGATTGTAAACTAAACATTCAGCATCTACAGCATAGAAAATAAAACTCAAAAATCGCTTCTTATTTAAGCTACCATCTCCGCCAGCAATAGTGACATCCATTTTACTATCACTTATAGACTTTTTTATCCATAAAGACCTATCAAACTCTATTTCTTTAAAATAAGCCTCTATTTTTTCATTAATTGAATCTTTTTTTCTTAAAGTCTGCTCATACAAAGAATCCAGCATCCCCTCACCTACAACTAATAATAATACCCACTTACCTATATTTTATCTGATAAATTGTACTATTAATTAAATACTATTTATTTACTGTTGCCTTTAAATAAATATAGTCAATGTTTAACATATATATGTAAGTTTAAAATATGCAAATTACATGTGAAGTTTTATAAAAAATCCCAACAAACTTAGTACCATGCCCACCCCCCACCAAGAGATACTGGTTTTAAGCTCTCTAAAATATTTCCAGGTAGAATATAAAAAAGGTGTACCTTTAGGTATCCTGAAAATGGATTTAGATTTAGATGATGATGAGTTAAACCAGGTTCTTCTTAAATTAGAGTCTAAGGGATCTATTTCTAAACTCGATGATCAGGTAAAATTAGTAAATAGCAGTTCCTCCGATGATGATCTGGTGGAAGAGATCGTTGTTGCCAAAGAAAATAATAATTCCATATCTGACCTACAAGAGAAACCCTCAGAAGATTCATCTCCAGTTGAAGATATAGAACTCACAGAAACTGAACAAAAATCTTTAGAACTTATTAAATCTTTAGTTGACGAGTCTAAAGCTGTGTCACGCCACGTGTTGGAGGGTCACCTATTATATGGTGATTTAAGGCTAAATAATCTGCGAATGTATAATCTATTAAATTCCCTGGAAAATAAAGGATTTCTCTCCCGTATCCAGAGAGTTGACGGGTCTTATTATTCCCTTAACTAAGACCATGAATAGGGGTTGAACTCCGACGGTGGAATGAACATTATTTCTGCATATCCTTTTTTAAGCAACTCCTGGTTAAGGTTCATTCCGTCTACGTAGACCACAGCCAGTGTTCTATCGTACTTATCGTGCTGTTTTTTATCATCCACATCTAAAGAAACTGTTTTATATAAGCATCTGCTTTTTACGAATTCCTTAGCCTCAGCATATCCAGATTGACCCCTTTCTGGAGTGTTAACTCCTACAAATCGAACCCGGCCCACCCCTTCCACATCAATGGTATCTCCATCTACTACGTGGTAGCACTTACCCGATATCTCACCATTAGAGGAGGTATTAGAATTACTCAAAGATGATGTGTTACCATAATAAAGACCAGAATTAGAATCTCCCTGAATACAACCGGCCACGAAAACCAGTATCAATGATAAAATTACCAGAAATATTTTCAAACGCATGAAACTCTACTTATAATCTTATAAAGGGATTAATTAATTTAACTGTTTATTAAAATAAAAAAAGAGATAATTAAGCCTGTTCTGCGTTGAACAGACTTAAGCTGGTGTTAAGTACATCGGATTGGTATTCACGTGTTCTTTACCATGCACGATGCAGTAGTCTGCGTCGCAGCCACCTTTCGTCATATCACAGTAGAACATTCCCTCGGGACATCCCTGGGAATTAGTGTAACTCAAAACACCATTTTTCATACAATGTGGACAGTAGTTTAGATATTTACCATGATGAATGTTGTAATCAGTAGATAGACTACAGGAACACCTTCCGTCTGCCTCTACATATTGGGCAGTTATCACAGGGTTGCCTTGTGTCGCGCTGGATGACGCAGGAGCAGGCGTGGGAGTAGCTGCAGGAGTAGCAGATGCTGCCTTAGCAGACGTGGCTTTTACCACATATCGTACTCTTTTCCATTTTTTCCCGACTTTCACCCATTTATAGGCGTATTTTACACGACTATAAGTCTTGTAAGCTCTAACATATCGTTTGTAGGTTTTCAGGCTTTGTGCACGCACGGTTTTGTATCTGATATTCTTGGATTTGTAGGTCCGTTTTTTCACTGTTTTTGATACTGCGTTCACTTGCACATGGTTTTGGCTGGTGTCTATTGTTTGTTTTTCCTGTGGTACGTTTTGAGTGTCGATTGCCCCAATAGGCAGAACAAACAAAACCATACCCAATATCATTATTATTGCATATATCGACTTGCGCTTAATTGTACCGCCCTCCACATCTTGCTGTTTATTTACAACAAAACATTGGTAGGTGAATCTTGATCTCCAATCACACTCTTATAAAACTTTTTATTTAAAATCTCAAAAAATGAATTCACAGCGCTCTTTTTTAGATTTAAAAGCGTTTTAAAAGGGATTAAATTTTAGCATATCATAAAAAGTCCCTCCTTTAGTATTTTACCCAAACCAGTTTAATTAAAACCTTAATTTCTAAAAACAGGCATCTTTAATAGTATCACATACCTTGTTTTATACTTTAAAGTCAGATGTTATGAAGAATTATCATTGGAAATAGATTAAAAGGATTATGTTCAATTTTATGACAAGAATAAGTTCTAATAATTAAAATTTGATTAGAATATCCCTTTAGACTAAATATTATCAATTGAGGATTTTTTTAACTTATATATCAAAATTATACACACATTTAAACAATTCAAGATCATAGTATCCTAAGGAGGATTGAGATGATACTGGTTACTGGTGGAGCTGGTTATATTGGCTCCCACATCAACAAAGAACTTTATAAGCAGGGATACGAAACCGTGGTGTTAGATAATTTGAGCTATGGTCACCAAGATTTCGTTAAATGGGGTGTCCTGGAACGGGTTGATCTTTCAGATACAGCCCAAATTAGGCAAATATTTGATAATTATCCTATTGATGCAGTTATGCATTTTGCAGCATTTACTTATGTGGGGGAATCTGTGGAAGACCCCCAAAAATATTATCTAAACAACCTGAAGAACACCCTAAATCTTTTATCGGTTATGTTAGAGTTTGACATTAAAAAGATTGTTTTTTCGTCAACCTGTGCCACCTACGGTAACCCAGTGGAGATCCCCATACCCGAAGATCATCCTCAAAATCCCATTAATCCTTACGGTCGGGGAAAATTAATGGTGGAAAAAGTTTTAAAAGATTACAGTCAAGCTTACGACCTTCGTTATGTATCCCTACGATATTTCAATGCTGCTGGTGCAGATCCCGAAGGAGAGCTGGGAGAAAACCATGACCCGGAGACCCATTTAATACCATTGATTCTGGACGCTGCGCTGGGAAAAAAGAAGGATATTAAAATATTCGGCGCTGATTACCCCACTCCGGATGGCACTTGCATCCGGGACTACATCCACGTGACTGATCTAGCCTATGCTCACCTTAAAGCCCTGCAATATCTGGAAGATGGGGGCAAAAGCGAAGTTTTCAATTTAGGAAATGGTAACGGATTTTCTGTACGAGAAGTAATTGAAACTGCTCGTAGGATAACTAAAAAGAACATAAAATCAGTTGAAGTAGATAGAAGGGCGGGAGATCCTCCAGTTTTAGTAGGAAGTTCTACTAAGGCCCGTGAAGTTCTTAACTGGAAACCTCGTTTTGATGACCTGGACGAAATAATCAGTACTGCCTGGCAGTGGCAAAAGAATCTATAACAATAAAAAAAAAGACTTAAAAGCCCTAACTACCGGATTATTCGTTTTAAGTACTCTCTCATTTCCTGGCCAACTAGAGGATCTTCCAAAGCCATTTCCAGGGAACTTTTAAGCCACTCCACTGTAGTTCCAATATCGTAAATGCGCCCTGGAAATACATAACCATAGATATTCTCTAAAAGACGCATGGCATCGGTAAGCTGTATTTCCCCACCCACACCAGGAGGAACATGTTCCAAGTGGTCGAATATTTCAGGTTGAAGAATGTATCTACCAGTTATAGCCAGATCAGAGGGTGCTTCATTTAAAGATGGTTTTTCTACCATGTCTTCAATGTGATAAACCGATTTTTCAACCTCCTGACCTTTAATTATTCCGTAACGTTCAATTTTTTCCCGAGGAACACTTTCAATGGCTATTGCTGATGATTGGTATTTTTCGTGGATATCTATCAGATTTTGAGTGCAGGGAGTGCTGTTTTGAGTTATAGTATCTCCCAAGAGAACTGCAAAAGGATCTCCATCAACATGTTTTTTAGCGCACAAAATAGCATCCCCTAACCCCTTTTGCTCCTTCTGACGGACGTAATATATGTCAGCCATGTCAGATATAGCTTCAATCTCCACTAAATAGTCGATTTTACCGCAACTTTTAAGGAAAAACTCCAGTTCGAAGGAACGGTCAAAGTGGTCTTCTATGGAACGTTTTCCTTTTCCAGTTATTATGAGTATATCATCAATCCCTGAAGCAACCGCTTCTTCTACCACGTACTGGATGGTGGGTTTATTAAAAACTGGCAACATTTCCTTGGGTTGGGCCTTAGTAGCAGGTAAAAACCTGGTTCCAAGTCCTGCAGCAGGTATTACGGCTTTCATTTTAAACCTCCTAAAGTTTCACCACTGAATTTTCGCCAAGTACAAAACGACGACCCTGTGGAAACTGGTTTTCCAGGGTGATAATATGACAATGATTTCCAATGAGACTATCCACAATTCGTTCGTTACACTCGATAATGGCATCTCCCACCACAATAGAAGACTCAATTTCTCCACCTACAATACGAGAATTATCTCCAATAGCAGTGTAAGGACCTATGTAAGCTTGTACATGGCAGTTTTCACCAATAGTCACCGGCCCTCGGATCACACTGCCTTTTTTTATGACAGTTCCAGCCCCTACAGAAACCCTGCCCTTTACAACAGCCCCTTCTTCTATTTTACCTTCCTGATGGGGTTGTAGAGAGTCTAAAATCAGGTGATTAGCATCTAGTACGTCTTCCGGTTTTCCCGTATCCTTCCACCATCCTTTTACAATGTGAGAGTCCACTTTATCCCCGGAATCCAGGAGATCCTGTATAGCATCGGTGATTTCTAGCTCGTCTCTCCAGGAAGGTTTTATACGAGATATAGCTCTGAAAATAGACTGTTTGAAAAGGTAGATCCCCACTAAAGCCAGGTCGCTTTTAGGCTCCAGAGGTTTTTCCACTAAATGCACCACATCATTTTTATCATTGAGCTCAGCTACTCCAAACTGTCGGGGATTTTCAACTTTCTGGAGAAGAATCCGAGCTTCATAATCTGAACTTTCAAATCCATCTACAAACTCTTTTATACCTGATTTAAGGATGTTATCTCCTAAATACATTACAAATGATTCATTTTGAACAAATTCCCGGGCCACAGCCACTGCATGAGCTAGCCCACGAGGTTCACCTTGCATGATGTAGGTAATTTTAACTCCAAATTGTGATCCATCCCCCACAGCTTCCTGGACCTTCTCCGGCATGTTAGTGCCTAATATAATTCCAATTTCAGTAATCCCTGCCTCTTTAAGATCTTCGATAGCATAATATAATACTGGTTTGTTGGCAATGGGTATTAGTTGTTTAGGGCCAGTGTGAGTTAACGGCCTTAATCTAGTTCCGTGTCCACCCGATAAAATTAATCCTTTCATTTTATCACCTTTTTTATGGATTACACCTTTTTTAGATGTTTAAAGCTATAATCTTTTCTAATGACGAATAAACTTAAATTTTAGCCCAGGATAATCATGCGGTTTTCTTAAATGAATTAAACTATTTCCGAGTTGTTAATGTATTCTTTAGATATCTTCCTTAACTTCCATTAGTTTACTGCTAATGTCATTGTTTGCTTCAAATAAGAAAGCACTTCATGATAATGGTTAATAATAAGAGAGTATATATAATTTTTGAGAGTATAAAAGGTGTTTTCATGATTGAAGGTGTTAAAATAAAGAAGTTAAGAGTCATACCTGATGAAAGAGGATGGCTCATGGAAATATTAAGATGTGATGATGAGATTTTTCAGGAATTCGGTCAGGTGTACCTTACCACCGCTTATCCTGGAGTGGTGAAGGCCTGGCACTTGCACAAAAAGCAGACTGATAATTTTACTTGTGTTCACGGCATGATGAAAGTGGCATTATACGATGCCAGGGAAGAATCACCTACTTATAAAGAAATTAACGAATTTTTCATAGGAGATCGAAATCCTATGTTAATCAGCGTGCCTCCTTACGTTTACCACGGTTTCAAGGCAGTGGGAGAAGATACCGCCTATTTCGTAAGCGCACCCACCTTACCATTTAATTATGAAGAACCAGACGAATATCGGCTGGAACCAGATACCAAAGAAATACCCTACGACTGGATACTGGAAGGCAAAAGCCACGGATGAGTGATGAAAATGCGAATATTAATAACAGGTGGAGCAGGATTTATTGGTTCCAACTTCGTCCACCATTTATCTGAAAATCAAGACTATGAACTGGTGATTCTGGACAAACTCACCTACGCTGGAGACCTGGAAAACCTGCAAGAAGTTCAAAATAAAATTGAATTTATTAAAGGAGACATCGCCGATGAAAAAGTAGTTTCCCAGGCCATGAAAGACTGCGACATGGTGGTGAATTTCGCTGCTGAGACTCACGTGGACCGTTCCATTGAAGACCCAGGAGTGTTTGTGAAGACCGATGTTATTGGGACTTATAATCTCTTAGAACATGTCCGAAAGTACGATGTGGAACGTTACCTGCAGATTTCTACCGATGAAGTTTATGGAAGCATTGAAAATGGATCATTTACTGAAAATAGTAACCTTGATCCATCCAGCCCGTACTCTGCCAGTAAAGCAGGAGGCGACCTTTTAGTAAGTGCTTATGAAAAAACATATTCATTACCAGTTTTAATCACCCGTAGTAGTAATAATTTCGGGCCTCGGCAGTACCCAGAGAAGTTAATACCTTTGTTCATAATGAACGCCATGCAGGACAAGTCATTACCAGTTTACGGTGATGGAAAGAATGTTCGAGACTGGATTTATGTGATGGATAACTGCAGAGGAATCGAGGTGGCCCTTATGAAGGGTAAAGTAGGAGAAACCTACAATATTGGTGGAGGAAACGAAAAAAACAACCTTGAAATCACCCATTTAATACTGGAACTTTTAGATAAACCAGAAAGCCTTATTACCTTCGTTGAAGACCGTTTAGGCCATGATAGAAGATATTCTCTGGACTCTGCTAAGATCCGTAAATTGGGGTGGAAACCAGTATGGGACTTCCCCGAAGCCTTAACAGAAACCATAAACTGGTATAAAACAAATTTAAAGAAGTTCCAGGTATAAATTCTGGAACTCAATTTTAATTTTTAAATAACAGACTATCCTAAATTCTTCCCATAATAACTTATCCTAAATTTCTTCTCACAATATCTATAAAATCCGATTTTGATATCCCACTAATCCTTAAAGTTTTCATTTGGCTTTTAAGTCCAGAAGCTATATTCACTGGTTGGCCAGTAAGTTTTGAAAATTCCTTAACTATCTCTTTATTAGCTTTTCCTTTTAGTGGGGGTGATTTTATTTTAACTTCAAGGGTTTTTCTCCAGGTGTTGTAGCCCACCAGAGAGAAGTGATCTGATCGGGTTGATACTTCAATGTCAACCAACACGTCTTCTCCCACTGTTTTTACTGCTTCCATTAAAGATCACCGGCTTAATAAAC
>Ga0187786_10000328_pt1 | contig 14410 bp, 13 predicted proteins | sample 0815_BV2_10_20_M_FD_132449 | JGI IMG/M metagenome (GOLD analysis project Ga0187786, IMG submission 132449) | Tropical peat soil microbial communities from peatlands in Department of Meta, Colombia - 0815_BV2_10_20_MG | ecosystem: Environmental > Terrestrial > Soil > Wetlands > Peat | place...
ACGTGGACACGGAAGCGGGAAAGGAAATCGCAGCGGCCATCACACCCGTGCCCGGCGGGGTCGGCACGGTGACAACGCGCGTGCTGCTTAAACATGTGGTAAAAGCTGCAAAGCTGCAGAATCCCTAAGACAGCGCGATGAAATCCTGAGTGGAATAACCGAGAATTACTAATGGTCTCAAAAAAAAGAAGCGACGTAAATAGCCGTCATTCCCGAGGACTTAATCGGGAATCCGATGTTACATCAGATCCCCGATAGAAACATTCGGGGTTGACAAGAAAAGTAGCCAGACAATAAAAAAACCCCGGAAGATTACTCCTCCGGGGTTTTGTATTTCAAATTCCTGCAAGATACAGTTCTAGAACTTCAAGGCAAGAATGCCCTGGATGCCGGTTGCTGCATCTGTATGAGCTGTATCGGACGTCTTCATCGCATCGCCGGGCTTGAAGTAGCCGATATTCCAGTTCCAGCTCAGGTTGTCATAGAGCTGCCAGTTGATCGTGGCATCAATTTCCGTCCCGACATCGCTGCTGGTTTTTCCAGTCGTGGAGCCATAGGCAAGCGGTGTGCCGCTCTTTTCCGTTGCCTGCAGATACCAGATATCCAAACCAACCATCAAGCTCTTTACAGGCTTTACCGCTGCACCTGCGCTGATCGCGGTTGTATTGCAGAATCCCGTATGCGCTGTACCACCAAGAGCAAAGGGGCTAGCACAAGCAGTTGCGGTCTTATATTCATACAGGAACGTATAGTGCGGATCGATGTCAAGGAGCGTGAACATCTGTTTGAGATCGACGTCAGCGTTCACCGCTCCACCGGCTGTGTTTTCTCGCTTGTTGCCTGAGCCGCGCGCAAGTGTAAAGTTAATTGTCACGGGATCAACCGGCACATTGCCATTTATCCAGATCTGGTTGCCTTTGAACTTAATTTCCGAAGGTAACGGTGCGCCACCGGCCCTCTTGACTTTTCCGGTCTGCCAGTCAAGTTCACCCTTCAAGTTCACGGGACCGATCTTTCCTGTATAGTTCACGCCGATGTTGTCGAGCGCTGCGTCACCAATCGAGGCGGAACCGAAAGTATAACCTGAAGACTTGTGGACCACTATTTGAGACAGGTCAATACCAACCGTATTGTTTTCATTGATCTTGAACACATCGAGAAGTGTATAGTCGTCTACGTCATCGTTTTTGCCCACATTGTTTTCAGCAACCTTAAGATTAACAACCGCTGCCGTGTTCGGTCCGGTTACATTCGCAATGACCCATGCATCTGTGCCGAAATGCATGGAACGGAAGAAGCCGCCCATACCAAGCATAAGGAGCTGATGACCACCGGTCACGTTCACCGGGATACCTGGAACGTTGAAGCTCACCGACGCTTCACGGAAGCCGAACTGGCCGTTTCCTGCACCCTGCGTGGTACCGGTCGTGGTGCCGCTGCCGAAATCATTACCCTGTGTGGCCTCAAAACGGCCCCAGTCGTTGAAATCGTTCCAGAGCGAAATCTTTCCCTTGACGCCGTCAGCCTTTACATTCACATCAAGGATGATTCTTTCCTGGGTGTCCACCGTGTCATTAGCATCAGCACTCTTGTTGAAATTCAGGTTCTGAAAATCCCTGCTCCGGATCTGCACGCTACCGCCCACCGTTACTTCAGCGGCTGCAAAGGCCATGGAGCTGATGACGACCAATGCCAGCACCGTAAGTACTACCAGAAACTTCTTCATCGTTTATCCTCCCTAAAAAATAGATTCGTTCCGACTGTTCGCGGAACATTTGGTGACCTCATGATTGATGCACGAATGCAACGGCAAATCGACTACAACAAGTTATGAGTTCAAACCACCTCCCTTTCTTGTAATCTAAAACGAAAACGCCGATGCTGCAGAATAGGAAAACACATGAAGAGTGAACTGACGACTGTTGATATGACCCGCACGCACTGCGATATGAGATGCTGTTTCGGAATCCGGCCCGAACCGAACCGCGACAGGCGCAAAGGATTGCTTTTCATCAGATGCACACTGCCAAAGATGATATGTAGGTCTGCTAGTGGATATCATGGTTAGTGAGAAACGTCCGAATCTACCACTATTACAAACTGCTACAGATGTCCGTGTGTCCGTGAAAAGTTCAGGAAAGTTGATGCGATGGAAATCAAAAACTTATGCGAGAATATATCAAAGTCAAATTCTTTAGTCAAGCCTTTTTCTCTGCGGTTGTTTTCTTAATTTTTTTCAGTTGCGGCAATACGCAACTTTATTTTTTTTCTGATTTCCACCCTGATTTTTCAGCCTCATTCAGGGTCGTGCTAATTAATTTTCCATTGGGAATCATTTGCTACTATATTATTACAGGAAGCTGCCTGCTTCGTTTATTTAAACTCCTCCTTTTTGAGCCCATACCGCGCCATCTTCTCATGCAGATTCTTAATATCCATGCCCGCGTGCTTTGCCGCTCTGCTCATATTGCCGCCGAACATGCGGAGCAGGCGTATGAAATACTCCTTTTCGAACTGCGCCACCACCTCTGTCTTCGCTTTTCGGAACTGCAGGATATCATCTACCGGAAGAGGGACCCCCCCGCGGCTTCCACCCATGCGCCTGAGGTCCACCGCGGAAAGAACGTCGCTTTTTTCCATGATAACCGCCCGTTCGATGATATTTTCCAGCTCGCGTACATTGCCGGGGTAGGAATAGCGCATCAACAAGGCAAGTGCTTCAGGCGAAATCGAGCTTATTGATTTTTTATTTTTTTCCGCATATTTTTTCAGAAAATGGGCGGCCAGAAGCGGCACGTCATCGAGGCGGTCCCGGAGAGGGGGAAGCTTGATCGGAAGCACGTTCAACCGGTAAAACAAATCTTCCCGGAACATCCGCTCGCTCATTGCGCGGAACAGATCCTTATGGGTGGCGGCGAGGACACGCACATCGACTTTCACCGTCCTGTTGCCGCCGACGCGCTCGAATTCCCGCTCCTGCAGCACACGCAGCAGCTTGAGCTGGACCGGCATGGACATTTCACCGATCTCGTCGAGAAAGATCGTTCCGCCGTCGGCCAGTTCGAACCTTCCCACCCGCTGGCGGATGGCGCCCGTAAATGCGCCTTTTTCGTGACCGAACAGCTCGCTTTCGAGCAGCGTCTCCGGCAGCGCAGAGCAGCTTACGATGATGAACGGGAGATCCTTGCGACGGCTGTTGTAGTGAATCGCCCGCGCAATGAGCTCCTTGCCCGTCCCGCTTTCGCCCTGGATAAGGACCGTGGCGTCGGTCTCAGCCACGGTGCGCACGAGCTGAAAGGTTTCCTGCATCTGAGGATTTCTGCCGAGAATATTGCCGAACTGGTACCGCTCCTCCACTTCGTGGCGAAGATTTTCCACTTCCCGCGAGAGGCGGCGCCGTTCGATGGCATTTTTAACCTGGAGGCTCAGCTCCTCATATTGGATCGGCTTGGTGAGATAGCTGTAGGCGCCGTCCTTCATTGCGCGGACGGCCATTTCAATGGTTCCGTATGCAGTGACGACGAGTACCGGAATGGTGCTCCGGACGTGCCCGGCACCGAGGCCGCTTCGCAGCCGGGAAAGCAGTTCCATACCGGTGAGGCGGGGCATCTGATGGTCGACGATGATCGCATCGAAATCACGGTTTTCAAGCTTGCGGAGCGCAGACTCCCCGTCGTCCGCCGTTTCAACTTCATAGCCCTCTTTTTTCAGATTGGCGGACATGACGAGCAGGATATCGGGCTCATCGTCTATGATAAGGATTGAACCTTTTACGTTCATGCATCATCCCTGAGCAGCAGACTTCCCGGAGTCATGGAAGACACCCGCAGAGGCAACTGACCCTCCTCACAAAACGTATGCTTCGCCGCACGGGGCATTGCTCCCCGTTCATGAATGATTTCCTCAAAGGAACACTGTTTTGCGCTCGTTCGAAGATCTCTGCGGCTACCCTGCTTTGCTCAGCGCCTGTCGGAATCCTGTCATTGTGTGGGGCGCAGCGGGCAGGAATTGCGGGACGAATCCTGTTCTCCGTGTATATGCCCAGTCTGCTCATGCCGACGATCGTCATGAGAACCGAGCCCGTTGAAATCATGGGTCACGGGCAGCCGCAGCACAACGCGTGTGCCGCCTGTTTTCGGGTGCTCCATGCGGATTTCACCGCCGTGGTGTTTCAGCACCCGCTGAACGATAGTCAAGCCCAGGCCGGTGCCCTTGATCTTGGTTGTAAAGAATGACTGGAACACGCGTTCCCGGTCTTGTTCGGGTATTCCCTGCCCCGTGTCCTGGATGGCGATCTCCACCGACGCCCCCCCAGCCGTCAGCTCCGTCGTAATCCAGAGCGACCCTCCGTGAGACATTGCTTCAATAGCGTTCCGGATGATGTTTTGCACCGCCTGCTCGATTTGCAATTCATCGGCTCGAATCAGGGGCAGATCGCGCGAAAGATTGGTGATTACGTTGATATGCTGATCCCGAATAAGTTCGCACAGGCCCTCGACTGACTGATCGATCACGGCATTGACGCACATTGATGTCAACTGGGCACGGGGGGGTTTTGACACGTAGAGAAGATCGGAGGCAACCTGGTTGACCCGGTTCGCCTGGCGCTTGATGAGCGCCGTGAAATTATGCACGGTATCATCGCCGCCGTGCTCCTGGGAGAGAAAGTGAGCGGCCCCGATGATGGCATTCAGCGGATTTCTCACTTCGTGGGCCACGCGGGCGGCCATCTCGCCGAGTTCCGCCAGCCGCCGCGATTGCTCCAGCCGTTCCGCGAGCCGCACGCGTTCCGTTACATCTTTGATGTACTCCACAACCTGGTTGACCCTGTTTGCGCGGTCGAGAAGCGGAAAGGTGCTGATCTCGACAAAACGGTCCTCATTCCCGTCCGGGTTCGTCTGCAGGATCTTTTTTGTGATCGAGGCAGGCGCCCCGGAGCGGAATGTCTCCTCGGCAGGACAATCTTCGCAGATCCGTATTCCGAAGGAACAGGCCTCGAAGCAATGCGCTCCGAGTTTGATGTCCCGGGCAAGAAGCGTCGTCATGGATTTGTTCACCGCCGTGATGCGGAAATCAGCGTCCACGACCTGAATCCCGTCCGTGATGCCGTCGAACACCGCAAGAAGGCGCTTTCGCGCGTCCGAAATCTGGTCCTCCATTTCTTTTTTACGCGTGATATCCTCCAGCATGATGACGACGCCGTTGCCCACGGACCATGCCATGCGCCCGATGGGATAGACGCTGTAACTCATCACCTTCCGCTGACCGTTTTTCAAAGTAAGGTCGTATTCAAGATCGAGCGCCGCGCCGGCGGCCCAGACGGCATCGGACAGCCGCTCCCAGAGAGCGCGTCGCGAATGCTCATGGAATCCCATCATTCGCCCGATCTCATTCATATGCCTGCCGATAACCATGACGCGCGGCAGGCCGAATATCTTCTCAACGGCAGCGTTAAACACCCTGATCCGCCCTCCGCCGTCCAGGGAGATAATTCCGGTGGTGACACCGTCGACGAGGTTGCCGAGGTGATGCAGCATGTCGTCCCTGCCGTCGCCCGCGACGGCCAGCAGCGCCTGTCCGGATTTCCCGTCCGCGGGCGTCATTTCCCCGCCGGCAATTTTTCTGCGTGCGGCCTTGATAATGCCGAAGCCGGAGCTTTTATGATGCAGTCTCTTTCCCGTCATGTGCTGATTTATCCGCTCCCGATGTATACTGATGGTAGGAATGCATACCAAGCTTCAGAAGCCCTTTTTCGATGAGCCGCCTGGCTGCCTCCACAACGTTCGGATCGAATTGCTTCCCCGCCTCCCGCTCCAGTTCAAGCAGCACCATTTCCCTCGAAATCGTGCCGCGATACGGCCGCTCGGAAATCATGGCATCAATGGTATCCGCGACATTCAAGATCCTCGCCGGAACGGCAATCTGCTCTCCCGCAAGCCCCTGGGGATATCCTTTGCCGTCATAGCGCTCATGGTGCTGGTAGATGGCGCTGGTGATGGATGAGGAAAAACCGATGGGCTCCAGGATCCGGAGACCGTGCGCGGGATGGTCCTTCATGATATCGAACTCCTCGCGGCTCAATCGCTCCGGCTTGCTGATAATCAGTTCGCTGATGCCTATTTTCCCCACATCGTGCAGGATCGATGCGATGTGAATCTCTTCGAGTTGCGACGGGCTCATCCCCATGTCGCGTGCAATGGCAACCGCGTACTTGGCAACGTTCGTCGAATGCCATCTCGTATAGGGGTCCTTGGCTTCGACTGCCGCGACAAGCGCCTGAACGGTTCTGAAATAGTTCTCGCGCTGTTCCTCATAAAGCGCGGCGTTCTCCATGGCCGTTACCACCTGGCTGGAGAGGATCAGCACGATCTGCAGATCGCTCGTGGTAAACGGCGGTCCCGAAAACCGGCTGACATTCAGCACGCCGAACAGCTTGTTCTTTCCGATGAGGGGAACCGACATCGAGGACGCCGGCATGTCCTCACGATTGATTGCCTCCATGACTTCGGCATCGGGATGCTTCCCCTGAGAAATGATAAGCGGCCTCCGGTATTTCAACACGAGCCCGGCGACGCCCTCGCCGATCTTCCTGCGGGCTTTGAGCGCCGTATCGGTTGCAAGGCCGTGCGAGGCGCGTATCACAAGATTTCCGCTCGACTCGTCCATGAGCATGAGAGAAACGCGATCCACGGAAAATTCCTGAACAAGCACTTCGGTGATGATTTTGAAGAGATGGGCAAGGTCGATCTCCGTCACCAGCAATTTGCTGATTTCAAAGAGCGGGATCAGCGCTTTCAGGCGGATGTTCTCATTTTTGAGCCGGCTGCGGCTGATGGCCCGCTCCACGGTGTTGACCAGCTCCTCCTGCGTGAACGGTTTGAGCACAAATCCATCCACGCCCCGTGTCATCGACTCGATCGCCGTATCGAGCGTTCCGTGCCCTGTGATGAAGATTGTCACCAGATCATTTTTTCTCTCCTTGACCTTTTCAAAAAGCTCTAAGCCGTCCATCTCAGGCATCTTGATATCCGTGACCAGGAGATCAAAGGGACCCCGCTCCAGTTCGCTGAGGGCCAGCGCTCCGTTCGGGGCAGTCGTCACCTGGTACCCTTCATCGGCAAGGATGTGGACACACAACTCCCGGATCATCTCCTCATCATCGACAACAAGAATCTTCTCATTCGCCATGCATGTGCTCCTGACTAGCAGACTTGCCGCTCGCAGCCGCACTCGCTGGTTTCTGTTTCAGCTGATGCCGCGGCAGAAAAACGCGGAATATCGTTCCCTTGCCCGGTTCGCTCTCAGGTTCGAGCCTGCCGCCATGGTTCTGAATGATGCGATAACTGATCGACAGGCCAAGACCGGTCCCGTCCCCGATCTCTTTCGTGGAAAAAAAGGGTTCAAATATTCTGTGCATATTCTCCGCCGCGATGCCGACGCCCGTGTCTGCAAACTCTACAACCGCTTCACGTTCGCCTGCGGACGCCAGACTGATCCGCAGATTTCCTCCCTGCGGCATGGCTTGGAGCGCGTTATTTACGATGTTGATGAACACCTGTTTGATCTCATTGTGATCCATGTTCACGACGACCGGCTCGGCAGGATAGGATTCATAAATATGGACCGAGGCTGCATCGGCAATCCCCTGCATGAGGGCGACTGTCTCCTTAAGTGGAATCGAAATGTCCTGCGGCTGCATCCAGGCCGTACGCTGCCTCGCGAAATCCAGGAGATTTCTGATGATTTTACGGACGCGGAGCGTTTCCTGCTCCATGATGCGGAGCATTTTACGCGGCGTATCCGGCAGATCGAGTGTCTTTTGGAGATGGGTCGTGAATCCGAGCACGCTCGTCAGGGGGTTGTTGATTTCGTGCGCGACATTCGCGGATAATTCGCCGATGGCCGCCATTTTTGCCGAATGAATAAGCTGTTCCTGCGTCATTTTGAGCTCGTCCATTTTTTCCTTCAAATCACTGTACAGAGACGCGTTCTGCAGGGCAGCGGATGCGAGGTTAGAAAATACGGTGAATAGGCGAAGATCATACTTGTCGAAGCTCACACCGCCTTTTTTGTTGATGGCCGTCAGCAGCCCGACCATCTCGCTGGACGACCAGAGCGGAACCGTCATGATACTCCTGATGCCGAGCGACTGCATGGTCGTGCCGTCAAGGCGGAAGTCGTTTTGTGCATCCGGGATGAGCAGCGGCGTACCGTAGCTCACGAGCCAATTATAGATCCCGCCGGCCTCGATCGGCATGTCGCGGTTCTTGATCACGGTTGCCTTGTTGCCGAACACACCGATGTACTTCAGCATCCTGTCCGCCCTGTCGACGTAGGATACGGCGGTTGTGTCCGCGCGTATGAGGTCCTCTGCACGGCCCGCGATCTTGAGCAGCAGTGCCGAACGGTCGAGGCTCTCCATAAGATCGATACCGGCCGTATGGAGAATGAACAAGTCCCGGTTGCCGCGCGAAAGACTGGTCTCGCGCTGCTTCAGTGTTTCCGCCATCTGATTGAAACGGTGGCCAAGCTTGCTTATCTCGTCCGTTCCCCGTACGTGGATGGGTTTGTCCCAGTTTTGCTGACTCAGTTTTTCAGCGGCATCGCTGAGCTGGGAAAGGGGTTTGGTTATGCTCAGTGCGATAATTCGGCTGAAGGACAGGCCGATGAGAAGAATTCCCACAAAAGCGACGGCTGATTTTTTTACGATGGCGACGAACTTTTCTTCATGTCGCTGGCCGGAAATCCCGACTCGCACGAATCCGATCCGTTCGTTGCCGGATAGTACGGGCAGCGTCAGGTCATAGACGCCATTTTTCTTGATGACATAAACGGGCTCGTTGCCTTTCGTTTCATCCCATCGCAGGATGACGTCGTCACGCACCGTTTTTTCACTTGTCGGCAGGGTATAGAAGTAGGATTCCGTGTTGAAAAAAACTTCCGTCGTCGTGCTGCCGATGAGCAATTCGCCATGGCTGTTGTAGGTCATTACGTACAACAATTGCCTGCCCGCGTACTGCTCTTCATTCGCGGCAAAGGGCGGGGTCATCTTTTTAAACAATTCGAACCGATTCCCCGTCACGATGTCGTCAGCCGCAAGAGCAGCGAGCTCCCGCGCCACGTACAGGGCTTTTGCCCGGATCTCGATATCGAGGTCCTTTTTGCCTTCCCAGAAGAAAAAAAGCCCGACCACCGCGCTGACAAGAAACATTGCAGCCATCATAAACAGGGAGACCCTGAATCCGATGCCGCCGGGCAGGCGGTAACGCGTCCGGTGCTCAGCCGCGGCTGTCACTGATGTTATACTGTCGTCATCAGCCATTGATTTGAGAGGGGTTGCAAACGCTTGTTATAGTAACACAAAAGCAATGTCGTGTAAACGCAAATGAAAAAGGCAAGGGCGTATGCCCTTGCCTTTGAAATGATGTATAGTGAGATGCCGAGGAAACTGCGTGCGCTGCAATGATCAGAAACGCACTTTTTCTCTACGCCGCGGCTGACTTTCCCGCCTTTGCTTTCGACGCTCCCGCAGCATCTGCCTCTTTTTTCTCCCGGTCCATGAGTTCGATGACCGCCATGGGAGCTGCATCGCCCGCCCTGGTGCGGGTGGGAACGATCCGCGTGTAGCCGCCGTTCCGCGAGGAGAACCGCGGTCCGATCTTCGCGAAAAGCGCTGCGACCACGACCTCGTCCTGCATAAAGCTCTGCGCCTGCCGGCGCGCATGGAGGTCTCCCCGTTTGGCGAGCGTGATCATTTTCTCCGCCAGCGGGCGGATTTCCTTCGCCTTGGCCACGGTCGTTTCGATTTTTTCATTCTTGATCAGAGCCGTTACCAGCATCCTGAGCAGCGCCTTGCGGTGCCCTGAATTCCTGCCGAATTGTCTGCCTGCGCATCCGTGTCTCATAATCGTATCCTTGCACTCATTGATTTATGTGCTACACCTCGCTCGGTCTTTCCGCGAGGAGCCGTCTGGCTTCCTCCACGATCTTTTCGTCAACCTTCATTCCCAGGGACAATCCCATCTCAGCGAGTATTTCCTTTATTTCGTTCAGCGACTTCCGGCCGAAATTCTTTGTCTTCAGCATTTCGCTTTCGGTCTTCTGCACCATTTCCGCAATCGTCTCGATCCCGGCGTTTTTAAGACAGTTTGCAGCGCGGACCGACAGTTCCAGCTCGTTCACGCTGCGCAGGAGATTTTCATTGAATGCTGGAGTCTTCTTGATCTCCTCATCGCTGACCGGAACGTCCTCCTCTTCCTCGGGAAGATGGATGAAGATCGAGAGGTGGTCCTTCAGCAGTTTCGCCGCATGCGCAACAGCGTCATCCGGTTTGATGCTCCCGTCAGTCCAAACTTCGAGCACAAGTTTATCGTAGTCCGTATCCTGGCCGACGCGGGCGTTCTCGACCTTGAAATTCACTTTGCGGATGGGCGAGAAAATGGAGTCAATGGGAATAACGCCGATGGGCTGACCTGACTCCTTGTTCCGCTCGGATGAGACGTAGCCCCTGCCGCGCCGGGCGCGCATTTCCACTTCGAGCTTGCCGTTTTTGTCGATCGTAGCGATATGGAGCCCGGGGTTCAGGATCTCCACTTCCGCATCCGCCTCGATATCTTGCGCGGTTACTTCACCCGGCCCTTTCGCGCGCAGGAAAAGCGTCTTCGGCTTCTCCGTGTGCAGTTTGAGCCGAACTTCCTTGAGGTTCAGGATCAGATCGGTCGTGTCCTCGACAACACCCGGGATGCTTGAAAATTCGTGCTGCACACCCGTTATTTTAAGCGAGGTAACGGCGGAGCCCTCCAGTGAGGAGAGCAGAACCCTGCGGAGTGAATTGCCCAGGGTCGTTCCGAAACCGCGCTCGAGCGGTTCCGCCGTGAACTTCCCATAGGTATCGGATATCTTTTTCGGGTCGAATTGCAATTTTTTGGGCATCTGGAAATCTTTGGCTTTTTTCAACATGGGTCCTCCAGAACGGAGTGAAAAAACATTTAACAAAAGCCCCCGCCGCCCCCTGTCCTGCGGAAGCCCTGGCGGGTTTTATCGACGACTCACGGAGTGCCAGAGAAATTATTTCGAATAGAGTTCGACGACAAGCTGTTCCTTGACGGTCGGCAGCGTGCTTTCATCGCGCACCGGCAAAGACAGAACTTTTCCCCTGAACTGCGATTTGTCGATTTCCAGCCAGGAAGGGAAGCCACGCTTTTCAACAGCGGCAAGGGTCTGCTGGATCTGTGCAATCGCCCTGCTCTTTTCCCGAAGCTCCACGACATCACCCGCCTTGAGCAGGTATGAAGGAATGTTGACTTTCTTGCCATTGACGAGTACATGGCCGTGGCGAACGAGCTGCCGCGCCTCCTTCTTGGAACCGGCAAATCCCATCCGCTGCACCACATTGTCGATGCGGCGCTCCAGGAGCTGCAGAAGGTTCTCACCCGTCACGCCTTTCATCCGCTCGGCCTTTTCGAAATATCCGCGGAACTGGCGCTCCAGCACACCGTACACGCGCCTGATCTTCTGCTTCTCTCTAAGCTGGAGGCTGTATTCCGACTGTTTGATGCGTGCCTGGCCGTGCTGGCCGGGCGGATAGCTTCTGCGCGTGATGCCGCATTTATCCGTATAACAGCGCTCCGCTTTCAGGAAGAGCTTCATCCCCTCCCTACGGCAGAGCTTACAAACCGATCCTATATACCGTGCCACATCTTCCTCCTGAATCGGCTGCCTTCCGTTTTCCATCAGAAACCGGGGCACCGATACGCATTGAAACGCTTTACACCCTCCGCCGCTTCGGCGGTCTGCACCCGTTGTGCGGAATGGGTGTGACATCCTTGATGGCGACGATCTCGAGGCCTGCGGCCTGAATCGACCGGATTGCCGACTCCCGGCCCGTACCCGGCCCTTTCACGAATACTTCAACCTGCTTCATGCCGTGCTCCATGGCTTTTTTTGCGGCTGTTTCAGCCGCAAGCTGTGATGCAAAGGGCGTGCTCTTGCGCGACCCTTTGAATCCCTTGTTGCCGGAGCTCGACCACGTGATTACGTTGCCTGCCGTGTCAGTGATCGTCACGATGGTATTGTTGAATGACGCATGGATATGCGCAATTCCGTTGGCCACATTCTTCCGTTCTTTGCCCTTCTTGGCCATTGTTCCTCCTCAGATCTGATGCTGCCTGAAATGCCGCGCGCCGCACTCCCCGGGCGCCTGCCTACTACTTCTTCGCCATGCCCTTCTTCTTGCCCCGGCCCGCCATTGCCGATTTTTTCGGTCCTTTTCTCGTCCGTGCATTGGTTTTCGTGCGCTGGCCGCGAGCCGGCAGCCCCTTGCGATGACGCAGGCCGCGGTAGCTTCCGATGTCCATCAGGCGCTTTATGTGCATCGTCACATCTCTGCGCAGGTCACCTTCAACGGTGTAGTCCCGGTCCAGAATAGTGCGGATCTTGACGATATCCGACTCGCTGAGATCGCCGCTCTTGATGGTCGGGTCGACACCGGCGCCAGCTAATATTTTCTTCGCTGATGTCGGTCCGATGCCGTAAATGTACGTAAGAGCGATTTCGATTTTTTTATCCTTGGGGAGATCAACCCCGGCGATACGTGCCACGTTCCCTCCTTAAGACCCGACGCAGAGCCCAAATCGAGCCTGCAGCTCCGCCGCATGATTGCCCCGTTCCGCTTTCGGAACGGAGAGAAAAACGGCGGATTCGCTGTCCTTATCCTTGACGCTGCTTGTGGCGTGCATTTTTGCAGATCACGCGCACAATGCCCTTTCTCCGGATGATGGAGCATTTGGGGCAAATTTTTCGAACAGAAGACCTTACCTTCATGGTTCCGATTTCCGTTTCCTATTAGAATGGTGTTGCTTCCGGCCTTATTTAAACCGGTATGTGATCCTGCCCCTCGTTAAATCATAGGGCGTCAGTTCCACCGTAACCTTGTCCCCGGGCAATATTTTTATGAAATGCATGCGCATTTTCCCGGAAATATGAGCGAGAATTTTATGCCCGTTTTCCATTTCAACGCGAAACATGGCGTTGGGAAGCGTCTCGAGCACCGTACCTTGTACTTCTATTGCATCTTCCTTGGCCATACTCTCTCGAATTCCACCTGCGCTCCTACGAGCGGCCCTACTGCTTTTTTGTTAAAATCTCCGGCCCATTGTTCATGATTGCGATCGTATGCTCGAAATGCGCCGACAGGCTGCCATCCGCCGTTACCACGGTCCAACCGTCCTGTTTTGCAACGGTGGCGCTCCCCCCGGCGTTCACCATCGGCTCAATCGCAAGCACCATGCCTGCTTTGAGACGAGGTCCCTGCCCGGACGATCCGAAATTCGGGATCTGAGGGTCTTCGTGCAGGTTTCTCCCTATCCCGTGGCCTACGTAGTCGCGTACGATGGAGTAACCCTGCGCCTCAATATGACGCTGCACGGCATGCGATATGTCGTACAGACGGTTGCCCTCCCGCGCCTGCTCGATCCCGCGCAGGAGCGACTCTTCCGTTGCTTTGATCAGACGCGCAGCCGCACTCGAAATTTCTCCGACCGGCAGGGTCACCGCCGCGTCGCCGTAAAATCCTTCGGAAATCGCACCGACGTCGATACTCACGATGTCGCCGGTTTTCAGGACAACGTCTCTCGAGGGAATCCCGTGAATGACCTCGTTGTTCACCGAGGTGCAGAGCGTCCGGGGATACCCGCGATATCCTTTGAATGCCGGCAGGGCACCGGCCTCACGGATCCACCGCTCCGCGGCGTCATCGAGTGACTGGGTACTCGTGCCGGGACGTACGAGATCGCGAATGCGCTCAAGGACGTCGGCAACAACAATGCAGGCTTTCCTTATTTTCTCGATTTCCTGAGAGGATTTGAGAATGATCATAGCCGATCCATTCCCTCCGGCGCTACCGCCTCCCTTTGATCGAGACGCCCTTCAGAAAACCTCCATAGTGCCGCTGAATTAAATGTGACTCGATCTGCGAAACTGTGTCAAGTGCAACACCGATCACGATAAGAAGCGATGTTCCCCCAAAATAAAAGGGAACATTGAACACTTTGTAGAAAATATCGGGAAGCACGCATACAACGGCAAGATACAAAGCCCCGACGAGGGTGATCCTGTTCAACACCCGGAAAAGATAGTCCGATGTTTTCTTGCCGGGCCTGATGCCGGGAATGAATCCTCCGTACTTCTTCAAATTTTCGGCAATGTCAACCGGATTGAAAACAATCGCCGTATAGAAATATGAGAAGCCGACGATCATAAGCACATAGACGATCGTGTACAACAGTTTGCCGGGAGCAAGCTGCTGCGCAAACCCCTGCAGCCAGGCCACCTGGATGAATCCTGCAATCGTCGCCGGAAAAAGCAGGATCGACGACGATTGCAGGATTCATCCAGGTGGCCTGGCTGCAGG
>Ga0187786_10000329_pt1 | contig 14389 bp, 16 predicted proteins | sample 0815_BV2_10_20_M_FD_132449 | JGI IMG/M metagenome (GOLD analysis project Ga0187786, IMG submission 132449) | Tropical peat soil microbial communities from peatlands in Department of Meta, Colombia - 0815_BV2_10_20_MG | ecosystem: Environmental > Terrestrial > Soil > Wetlands > Peat | place...
TCCGACACGCCCACGGTGCCCCACTTTTCCTTTCCGTCTCCGGACTCGATCAGCACGCGGACCTGGGCGGCGGTGCCTTCCGCGGCAGTCAGCACGCGCACCTTGTAATCGAGCAGACGCACGTTCTCAAGCCCCTTGCCGGGAAAGTACTTTGGAAGCACCTTGCGGAGCGCCTTGTCGAGCGCGTTCACGGGTCCGTTTCCCCATGCCGCCGTATGCTCGACGTTGCCGCCCACCTCGACGGTCACCGTGGCCTCGCTCACCGGGTGGGGATCGACCTTGCGCTTCTCCGTCAGGATACGGTAGTCGATGCGGTCGAATATATTGAATACGGATTCGTAATTGTGCCCTGCCCGCAGCATCAGGAGCTCGAGCGAACCTTCGGCTCCCTCGAATTCATACCCCTCATTCTCGAGTTCCTTCACTTTTTTGAGAATGGCCGCCAGTTCGGGACTCTCCTTGGAGAGAGAAACGCCGAGTTCTGCGGCCTTCTGGAGGATGTTGCTTTTGCCCGCCATGTCGGAGACGAGAATGCGGCGGCGGTTCCCCACGAGCTCCGGCGTCATGTGCTCATAGGTGCGCGAGATCTTGGCAACGGCATCCACATGCACGCCGCCCTTGTGGGCGAATGCGCTGTCGCCGACATAGGGTTGGCGTTTCCGGTTCGTGAGATTGGCCAGTTCGTCGACATACCGCGACACGTCGCGCAGTTTTGCCAGACTCGCATCGGAGATGCAATCGATGCCCATCTTGAGCTTCAGCGCGGGAATGACGGAGCACAGGTTCGCATTGCCGCACCGCTCCCCGTAGCCGTTGATCGTGCCGTGCACCTGGACGGCGCCGAGCCTGACGGCGGCAAGCGAGTTCGCCACCGCGAGTTCAGCATCGTTGTGTGCGTGGATCCCGAAAGGAGCCCGGATGTGTTCTTTGACCTTTCCGATGATCTCCTCGATCTCGTGCGTGAGCGTTCCGCCGTTGGTGTCGCACAGCACCAGACAGTCGGCACCCGCTTCTGCCGCGGCAACGAGCGTCCGGATGGCGTATGCGGGATTCGCCTTGTATCCGTCAAAAAAATGCTCGGCGTCATAGACTACTTCGCTCAGGCGCTTTTTGAGATACGCTACGGAGTCGGCAATCATCCTGACATTTTCGTCCAGCGTCGTCCGCAGCGCTTTCAGGACGTGCAGGTCCCACGTCTTTCCGAAGATCGTGGCGCACGGCGCGCCGGATGCGGCGAGCGCCCGGAGGCTCGGGTCTTCGGATGCCCGCAGCTTCGCGCGCCGTGTCGACCCGAAGGCCGTCAGTGTCGCATGTTTCAACTTGACACGCTTCATCTCGCTGAAGAAATCCACATCCCGCGGATTCGATCCCGGCCAGCCGCCTTCGATATAGTGCATGCCGAATTCGTCCAGTTTGCGGGCAACGCGGATCTTGTCTTCCACCGAAAAATTCACATCCTCGGCTTGGGCCCCGTCGCGAAGCGTCGTATCGTATAAGGAGACGTTGTTTTTCATCGGTCGTAACTCGAATGCAGGTGTTGAACATCAGAAGCTGAGTGATGGCAGGGAGAGTCACCTCACCCGGCTACCGCCCCATGCCTCTTATGCCGCCTTCTCCATCTCGAACGCGTCATGCAGCACGCGTACGGCGAGCTCCGTGTATTTTGCTTCTATCACGCACGAGATTTTGATCTCCGATGTGCTGATCATCATGATATTAATGCCTTCCTTTGCCAGGGCGGAAAACATCTTTGCCGCCACTCCGGAATGGGAGCGCATGCCCACGCCCACGATCGAGATTTTCGCGATGTCTTCCTTTATATTCACTCTCTTCGCCCCGATCTCTGCCACAACCCTGTTCATGACCTCCAGGATCTTTTTGGAATCGGTTTTCGGGACGGTAAAGGACATGTCGGTAAGCCCGCCTTCGCCGATGTTCTGGATGATCATGTCCACGACCACATTGTTGTCCGATATCGTATTGAAAATCTTAGCTGCCACGCCCGGCTTGTCCGGCACGCCCTGGACCGTCACTTTCACCTGATTCTTGTCGTAGGCAACGCCGGATACGACGACTTTTTCCATGTCCGAATCCTCCTTGGTCACGAGCGTACCCGGGTTGTCGTTGAAGCTCGAGAGCACCCTGACCGGAACATTGTATTTCTTCGCGAACTCGACGGAGCGCGTCTGGAGCACCTTCGCACCCAGGCTGGCGAGTTCGAGCATTTCATCGTATGAAATTTTTTCAAGCTTTCTGGCCTGCGGCACCATGTTCGGGTCGGTCGTATACACGCCGTCCACGTCCGTGTAGATGTCGCAGACGTCCGCATTGAGCGCGGCGGCTACAGCCACGGCGGAAAGATCCGATCCTCCGCGGCCCAGGGTCGTCACATCGTCCGACGACTCGGAGACACCCTGGAACCCCGCGACAACGGCGATTTTTCCGTCCCTGATCGCATGGCGCATCCGGTCGCCGGTGATGCGTTCGATCCTGGCTTTGGTATGGACACAGTCGGAAATGATGCCGGCCTGTCTTCCGGTAAAGGATTGCGCCTTGTGGCCCAGGGACTGGATCGCCATGGCCAGGAGCGCGATCGTAACCCGCTCTCCCGTGGACACGAGCATGTCCATTTCGCGCGGATCGGGATTGTCGCTTACCTGGCCGGCGAGGTTGATAAGCTTGTCCGTTTCACCGCTCATGGCCGAGACCACGACCACAACGTCGTGGCCTTCCTCCCTCGTCCGGACGACACGCTTCGCCACATTCTTGATCCGCTCGGGGCTCCCGACGGATGTGCCGCCGTATTTCTGAACAATAAGCACCTGCTCCTCCTCGATGCGCTCCCTTATCTCTTCAAAAAGTAGTCCATCAGTTTGCAGCCTTCTTTGAACACCAGGGCGCCCTCGCATTCGCCAAGCTTCTCGTCATAGCACACCGGCCCGCCCTTCCGCTCGTGGGTGTTGTCATAGATGACGAAGGGCACCGGCTCGTTCGAATGCGTCCGCAGTTCGAGGGGCGTCGGATGATCCGGAAGCACAAGGATGCGATATTCATCGAACTGCTTCATCCCGTGGATGATATTGCCGACAATGAACTCGTCGAAATCCTCGATGGCTTTCAGCTTGTTCTTGAGCTCGCCGCTGTGGCCCGCTTCATCCGGTGCTTCAACGTGGACATAGACGATATCTTTGGTCTTGAGCGCCCACAGCGCGTGCTCGGCCTTGCCCACATAGTTCGTGTCGAGCCAGCCTGTTGCGCCGGGAACATTGATCACCTCAAAGCCGGCGTACAGGCCGATGCCCTTGGTGAGGTCGACAGCCGAAATCATGGCGCCTTCCAGACCGTATTTTTCGCGGAATGTGGGCATGGTCGGCCTTCTGCCCTGGCCCCAGAGCCAGATGCTGTTTGCCGGCCGCTTGCCGTTCTCGAGCCGCTTTTTGTTCACGGGGTGGGCCGTGAGCACGTCGAAGGACGACTCCATGAGCTCGAGCACGGTCTCATCCCCTTTCCCGCGGGGCAGATAATCCTGGACTTCCTTATCCTGAATATCATGAGGCGGCGTGCATTCTATCGCATCGCTTCCGTGCTTCCAGACCATGAGGTGCCGGTAGCTCACTCCCGGATAGAAACGGATGTGGTCCGTCCCGAGCTTGGAGTCGATTTCCTCAATCAGCAGCCGCGCCTCCTCCGTGCTGATATGGCCGGCGCTGAAATCCTCCATCACGGCATGCCGCCCTTTGCCGCTCGCAACGCGCAGCGTCACGAGATTGCACCGGAAGGCGACATCCTCGGGCCCGAGTTCGACCCCGATGCTCGCTGCTTCGAGCGGGGAGCGGCCGGTATAATATTTCCGGGCATCGTACCCCATGACCGTCAGGTTGGCAACATCGCTGCCCGGAGGAAACCCGTCAGGGATCGTATGGACCATACCCACCTGTCCGAGCGTGGCCAGCATATCGAGATTCGGCGTCTTTGCGGCCTGAAGGCAGGTTTTGCCGTTGAGTCCCGGATGCGGCCGGTCAGCCATGCCGTCACCCAGCAGGATGATGTATTTCATCCGGGTTATTCCCCTTCCCCTGCTGTTTCCACCTTGATGCCCCGCTCCATGAGATAGGCAATGCCGTCCTGGAGCTTCTGTTCGTCCCCTTCCAGCTCCAGCACCACCTCGCCCACGCTTTCGGTGATCTTGGCGCGGCGGATGTTCGGCATCACGTCGAATTTTTTCGCCATCGTGAAGATCACCGGCTCCTTGATCAGTTCCTGCGGAAAAGTCAATTTCAATCGCTTCGTCGGCATGGCACCTCCCTGGGAACGGAATGTATCAGACCTGGCAGCTCCCTCCTGCAATGGCCGGCACAATGGAGATCGTATCGCCGTCCTTCAGCAGGGTGTCTTCCTTGTTCATGAAGCGAATGTCTTCTTCATTAATATAGATGTTGATGAAGCGCCGGATCTTGCCGCCCTCGGACAGCCGTTCCTTCATGCCCGGATAATCCCGCTCCAGCGCATCGACAAGCTCTTTGATATTCTGAGCCGAGCATTCGACTTCAGCCTTGCCGTTGGACAATTTCTGCAACGGCGTGGGAATCCTGACTTTTATAGCCATCTGACGCCTCCATTCTGGTGCTGGTCGTTAGAGCACATGCAAGGCGACCTCGGTCACCTTTCCCTCTTCGATCGAAAACCCGCGGACAACCGGACGGCTGCGGTCCATCAGCGACACGATGACGTACACCGCATCGGGATAGTTGGGGAGCTGCGTCCCCGGCCAGTATGCCTGCGCAACGTCAACGCTCGACGGGTAGGCCTGGCCCGTGGGATGCGAATGAAACAGGCCGATCATCTGCAGGCCTGCGTCGCGGATGTCCTTCATGACGCGAAACTGCTCTTCCGGGTCCATTTCATAGTAGTCCGGACCGGGCTTCGCATTTTTCATGCAATATACTTTTTCGACAGCCCCGTCTCTGCCGGCCAGCATGCCGCAGGATTCGTTCGGAAGGCCTGCAGCGCAATGGTCGAAGATCCGCTGGATGTCCGTCTTGTGAAAAGTCAGGGTCATATACCTGGCAGCCCTCACTTGGGCGCTAGTGTGACAGGGAGCAGAACTGCTCGTAATCGATCAGCTCCGTGATCGAAGGATTGTCGCCGCATACCGGGCATTCCCGGTTCCGCGGCACCTTTACGGTGCGAAAATTCATGTCCAATGCGTTCCAGAGCAGGAGCCGGCCCTTGAGCGGCTGGCCGATGCCCAGGATCGCCTTGATCACTTCCGTGGCCTGGATCGTGCCGACCACCCCGGTCACCACGCCGAGGATGCCCGCCTCCTGGCACGACGGCACCATGCCCGGCGGCGGCGGGACCTCGAACAGGCAACGGTAGCACGGGCCGTCTCCGGGATAGATGCTCATGACCTGGCCTTCGAACCGGAACACGGCGGCGCTCACGAGCGTCTTCTTCTGCATGACGCAGGCGTCGTTCACGAGATAGCGTGTGGGGAAGTTGTCGCTCCCGTCGACGACGATGTCGTAATCTCTGATGATGTTCATGATGTTCTTTGACGACAGCCGTTCCTTGTGCGTCACGACCTTCACATCATGGTTCAGCGTCTCATAGGTTTCCTTGGCCGAATCGGCTTTGAGCACGCCGAGCCTGCTCGTGTTGTGCGCAATCTGGCGCTGCAGGTTCGAAATCTCCACGCGGTCGTTGTCGATCACGCCGATCGTGCCCACGCCCGCTGCCGCGAGATAATAACCCACGGGCGAGCCGAGCCCGCCCGCGCCGACAAGGACGACTTTTGCGTTCAAGATCTGCTCCTGCCCCGCGCCTCCTACTTCGGGCAGGAGAATATGGCGGCTGTAGCGGAGTATCTGGTCTTCGGTAAAATCCATTCGGATCGTACAACCTCTCTTGTCTTCGGGTCGCGCGTGTGCTTGCAGCGACGTTCCCCGGCTCCTCGCAGCCTGGTCCGCGCCCGTGCAACATCAACCACGTCCATCCGTGGTTGATAACTTATTTCTTCTTTTCTTTATCCTTCCGCACGAAAATATGCCACTCTTTATCGCCGGCCTGCTCGATCTTCAGTATTTTCTGCCCCTCGCTCTCCATGCTGCGGGGCACGTTTTCCGAAGCAGGCTTGTGGTCTGTTACGATCTCGAGTACTTCGCCCAGGTTCATCTTTTCGATCGCCAGTTTGGACCGGACGAATGTATAGGGGCAGACCTGGCCTTTGATATCGAGCGACTTGTCAGGTTTTCTTTCCTCAGACAAAAGCACCTCCGGCGCTTGCAGCCCGGCTTTCGGAGCGATTTGAGCGATGCCCTCCGGATGCCGAACGGAATCTATCCCTGCTCTTCCATCCGGATGACAACAGTGGCGCCTGCGATGCAGTCGAGGGTCCTGATCTCGTCAAGCGCCCTGCGCACATCGCGTTCCAGGGCGTCGTGGGTCATCATCACGATGGGCACGGCCTCGTCGATCTGACGGCCTTTCTGTATCATGGACGAGATGCTGATATTGTTCTTCCCGAGCACGCCCGTAATGCGCGAAAGAACGCCGGGTTGGTCGATCGCCGAGAAGCGGAGATAATAACAGGAGGTGATGTCGTCCATCTTCCTTATCGTGAGCACTTTCCGTTCGCGGAAAGCCGTCACGGGAGCCCGATCCGCACACCCGGCGAGGATGTCCCTTCCGATTTCGATGATGTCGCTCACCACCGCACTGCCCGTGGGCATGTCCCCGGCCCCGCGGCCGTAGAACATCGTCGTACCCACTGCATCGCCCACGACGGACAGCGCATTGAACACGCCGTCAACCGTGGCAAGAGGAGAGGACTCGGGAAGCATGGTGGGATGCACACGCGCTTCGATCTCGCCGTTCACCATCTTGGTGATGGCAAGCAGTTTTATCTTGTATCCCAGGTCCTTTGCGAAATCGATGTCGAGCGGCGTGATCTTCGAGATGCCCTCGGTGTAGATGTCGTCGAACTTGACGGGAGTGCCGAAGGCGAGCATACCGAGCACCGCGAGCTTGTGCGCGGAATCGATACCCTCGATATCGAACGTGGGATCAGCCTCGGCATAGCCCTTGGCCTGCGCTTCCTTCAGCACCTCCTCGAACTTCCTTCCCTCGTTCGTCATAAGCGTCAGGATATAGTTGCACGTGCCGTTCACGATGCCGTAGATGGATTTGATGTTGTTCGCTGCCAGGCCGCTCCTCACGGCCGCGAGGATCGGGATCCCGCCCGCGACCGACGCCTCGTAGCCCAGGGTTACGCCCGCAGCAGCAGCCGCGGCGTAGATCTCCTCGCCGTGGAGCGCAAGCAATGCTTTGTTGGCCGTCACGACGTGTTTCCTGTTCCTGATCGCCTCGAGGATGAACTCCTTGGCTGGCTTGTATCCGCCGATGAGTTCGACCACAACGTCGATATCGGGATCGGTCAAGACGTCGGCCGCGCTGGTCGTGAGCTGCACGCCGCCGAGCGCGATGCCCCGGTCCCGCTTGATGTCGAGGTCGGATATCTTTTTCAGCACGACCGGCGTTCCAAGCCTGCGCCTGATCGTGTCAGCGTTCTCGATCAGGATCCGGGCAGTGCCCGTGCCCACAGTCCCGAACCCGATGATGCCTATGTTGATGGATTTCTTCGAAGCCATGACCACCCCGAAAATAAAGGGTCCAGGGGCCAGTAGCCGGGAACGACTTTAAAAACCTCGCCCACTGACCCGTCCTTCTTGACCCTGCTTTTTGCTTTTCCCGGACCCCGGCTACTGGCTACCGGACCCTACTTATTCAGCGCCTGCTTGATCCCCTTGGCCGCCTGGCGCAGGCGGTGTTCATTTTCAATGAGCGCGAACCGCACGTGCGTGTCGCCGTATTCGCCGAACCCGATGCCGGGAGAAACCGCGACCCGTGCTTCCTTTATAAGGTATTTCGAAAATTCAATGGACCCCATTTTCCTGAACGGCTCGGGGATTTCCGCCCACACGAACATAGTGGCCTTGGGCGTATCGATCTTCCAGCCCGCCTTGTCCAGACCGTCGATCAGTACGTCGCGCCGCGCCTGGTACATGTCGCAGATCTCCTTCACGCACTCCTGAGGACCGTTCAATGCGATGATGGAAGCGATCTGGATGGGCTGGAACATGCCGTAGTCAAGGTAGCTCTTGATCTTGATGAGCGCGCCCACCACGTCGCGGTTGCCGCAGCAGAAGCCCACGCGCCAACCGGCCATGTTGTAGCTCTTCGTGAGGCTGAAAAACTCCACTCCCACGTCCTTGGCGCCCTTTGCCTGCAGAAAGCTGGGTGCGCGGTACCCGTCGAAGTTGAGGTCCGCATAGGCCAGATCATGGACCACGATGATGTTGTTGTCACGTGCGAAGTCGGCAATGCGCTGAAAGAAGGTAATGTCCGCTATCGCCGTCGTGGGATTGTTCGGGAAATTGATGATCAGCATCTTGGGCCGCGGCCAGGTGTTCTTGTAGGCCTCCTGCATGTCCGTCAGGAAATCGCTGTCCTTCCTGAGCGGGATGGAGCGCACTTCGCCGCCCGCAATGATAACGGCATAGGGATGTATGGGATAGGCCGGCGTCGTGGTGAGTACGACGTCCCCGGGTTCGACCGTTGCCAGGGCGAGATGGGAAAGCCCTTCCTTGGACCCGATGGTCACGACCGACTCGGACTCGGGGTCAATGTCCACTTCATAACGCCGCTTGTACCAGTCGCAAATGGCGGTCCGGAGCTTCGTGATGCCCTTGGAAGCGGAATAGCGGTGGTTCTTCGGGTTCTGCGCTGCTTCGACGAGCTTGTCGACGATATGCTGGGGCGTTCCCTGGTCGGGATTGCCCATGCCCAGATCAATGATGTCCTCCCCGCGGCGGCGGGCATCAATCTTCATCGTGTTCACAATGGCAAAGACATAGGGGGGAAGTCTTTTAATCCGGCCGAACTGTTCCAGCATTTGAATCAATCCTTTCTCGAATCAGTGCCGTTGCGGCAGGCAGTCTGTTGTTGAAACGCTCCTGCAGCACTGGCAGTATCGGGCAACACCCGCGCAGGCTCACGGTATCACAGCGGCTCGCCAAAACCACGCGCCGACAGCTGTTTTTGTCATTTATGGAATAAACAGGCCTAAGGGTGCAATAAAAAAAGTAAAAATGATAATAAAACAGTACGTCTCTTTTGTCAATAAAAAATACTTTGCGTCTTGCTCAATCCATGCACGTGCAGCTGTTTCCCGCATGAAAATCAAAGACAAAATGGAGAAAAGGCTTGATTTTTCAACTGGCCTGTGATAATGTTCCCAGTCTCAAATCGAGTAAGGTCGATTCCCGCACCGGAGGGTCATTCAGCATCCTGCGGGATTACTCCTTGCTCTCCCTAACATCGAGGTGCCTGCTCACTGCGTTCGTTGGAATAAGTGGGCCGGATCCGTCGCCGGGAGGGCTATAAACCCAGAAGGAGAGAATGCATGCCTATTTACGAATCCATCTTCATCATCAACCCCAATCTCACGGATGAAGAAACCGCCGGCGTCATTAAGAAGATGCAGGACGTTGTTGCAAAGCAGGGCGGCGAGATGCTCAAGTCCGAAGACTGGGGCAAAAAGAAACTGGCCTACGAGGTGAAAAAACAGAAGCGCGGACACTATGCCTTCTTCCAGTTCAAGGCGGCACCGGCCGCGGTAAGCGAACTGGAGCGCATCTACAAAATGACGGACTCGGTCATTAAGTTCATCACCGTCAAGCTTGAGAAAGAGCTTCGCACCAGGCCTGAACCGAAGAAAAAGAAAAAAGATGCGGCCAAGGCTGCCGAGCCGGGTCCGGCTCCGGCGCAAGGCTGACAATTACATCAGGCCCGTCCGCGCACCCGCTGCGCGGGGACGGGACCGAATCATGAGGTCGCGCCATGACGAGTTTCAATAAAGTGATTCTGATGGGAAATCTCACCCGCGATCCCGAAGTCCGCTATACGCCGAATGGAATCGCGGTGGCCAGTTTCGCCATAGCCGTCAACCGAAAGTACAAACAGGGCGAGGAAACAAAGGAAGAAGTAAGCTACATCGACATTGTCGTGTTCGGGAAACAGGCTGAATCCTGCGGTCAGTACATCAACAAGGGCGATTCCGTACTGATCGACGGCAGGCTCCAGCAGCGGCGCTGGGAAACAGAGGACGGCCAGAAACGGAACAAGATCGAAGTCGTCGCCCAGTCCGTTAATTTCATGCCCAAACGGTCCTCATCAGGCGGCGGGCAGGCCCACGGACACGCGGAACCGGCGCCCGATGTGCCGGTTGATGAAGGTGATATCCCCTTTTGAAGACGGCATCGTCCGGCGCGGCAGGCAGCATACCACTATCATTCATGTAAGGAGTAACCTATTATGGCAGAATTCAAACCAAGACCGGCAGGGCCGCCGAGGTCCGGCGACAGGCCGGATGCACGCAGGGGCGACAAGGACGAACGAGGCTCGCGGCCTTCCCAGGGAAGGAAGCGGTTCCAGGTCCGCAAGAAAGTGTGCCGATTCTGCGTGGATAAAACGCCCTTCATAGACTACAAGGATGTGAAGACGCTCAAGTTCTTTATCACCGAGCGGGGCAAGATCCTGCCGCGGCGCATATCAGGCAATTGCGCACGCCATCAGCGGGAAATGACCGTGGCGGTCCAGCGGTGCAGAAACATCGCCCTCATCCCCTTCTCGGGCGAAAAATAACCGTCTCCGGGACCGGTGCCTTCCGGTTCCGCTGACATTCCGAGGGAAACTCCGCGGTTACTCGTCAGTGACGCCGGAGTTTCCCTTTTTTTTGGATGACTGCCATGAATTTCAGAGCTGTTCTGATCGCTGTTGTGCAGACCATGGCCCTTTTTTCCGCGGGACTGGTCATTCCGCTGCTCGGGCAGGCGCTCGGCCTGTTCACGCCCGTGCCCGTAATTCTCGCGTCCCTCAGAGCGGGCCGGCGCGAGGGCATGGCAGCTGTCGCCGTCTCGACGGCCCTCTGCGCGCTGCTCGGATGGGAGACATCCCTCGTCTATGTTGTCAGCTTCGGCCTCATGTCCCTTGCCATTGCCGAAGGAATGCTGCGGGCGATGAAACCCGAACGGATAGCGCTCCTCGGCGGCCTGCTGCCCCTTGCCGTGGTCGCGCCCGTCGTTGCCGTCTATTTCATCCGCGTCGGGAAGAACCCCTTTGAATATGCCGATGCGCTCCTGCGGTCGAACATTTCCGAGGCGGCCAAGCTCTACGCAGGCATGGGATTGAAAGAAGCAGCCTCGCTGATCAATTCAGTCCCCGATAAATTCATATACTATTTTGTCCGGCTCGCGCCGGGCATTACGACGGCGATATCCGTACTGCAGGCGGCATGCTGCTACGGCATGGCCCGGGCCGTGCTTGCACGCAGGCAGGTTCCTGCTCCCGCCGGCATCTCGTTTGCCGTCTGGCATGCCCCCGACTCCTGGGTCTGGGGCCTGATCGCTTCCCTCGTGCTGCTCATCGTTCCCGGCGAACCGGCGCGCCTGGCAGGCTGGAACCTGGCGATCGTATTCGCTCTTGTATACCTGACGCAGGGTACGGCCATCGTCGAATTCTATCTTCGGAAAATCCGCATCAGGCCCGTCATGCGCGGGATTATCATCGGACTGCTCCTCGCGCTTCCCGCACTTGTGTTTATCATCGCGCTCGGCATCGTCGACATCTGGGCGGACGTGCGCAAGGTGCGCGGGCCGGCGCCATGAACGCTCCGTCCGTGCAGAAAACCGTCCGCACGTATGCGGCGTTTCTGGATCTCGTGAGCGGTCAATTTTCCGCGGCAACAGCCAGGCACGCCGCACACTGCCGCGCCGGCTGCGACCGATGCTGCTCGACAGGCCTCTTCAGCATTTCCCCGCTTGACGCGCTCTCGCTGCACTATCGGCTGAGACGGCTGGCTGCTCCGGTGCGGACGCGGCTGAAAGCCCGGTCGAACGACCTCCTGGACCGACTCGAAAGAGAGCGGATTTTCTTCCGGGAGAAACCCCTTCTGCGTTCCGCACAAGCGCGCGACCAACTGGCCCGGAGATCCTCGGGCATGCGCTGCCCCGCCCTCGACGACGCCGGCCGCTGCATCATATATGAATACCGCCCCCTGCTCTGCCGCATATTCGGACCGACGGTCCGCGGACCGCGCCGGATGCGGCTGCTCGAAGGCTGCGGTTGTTTTTCCCGTGATCTTCCCGAAAGGGACTTCCCGATTCTCAGCCTCTACAAGGACGAGGACGTTCTGTTGGGTGCCCTGTCGAAGGCGACGGGGCGGAGAGGCGTGAGTTCGCTCTCCACGATCATCCCGGCGGGCCTCGCCCTGGATATAGGAACATTCCTCTGATCCCGCGGCGGCAGCCGCCATTTTCCCGCCACTTTTTCCATCGTTTCTGCTATAATTCGCGCCAGGTGTCATTATGCGACTGACCAAGGAAATGATACAGCATATCGCTGATGCGATCGCGGCAAACCTCCAGGCCAAAGGGCTCGTGGAGTACGAGGCGTCGAAAGCCGCCGTGGCAGGGAAGATCGCCGACATTATCACTGCGGACATGCAGGCTGAGGACAAATTGAATAAGGACGTCGAGAAACTGCTTGCCGCTCATGAAGCCGAGATCAGCAAAGGCCAGATGGATTACCGCAAGGTGTTCGAACTCACCAAGCAGAAACTCGCGAAAGAGCGGGGCATGGTGCTCTAGGGTCCGGAGTGACAAACGAATGCGTTTATCGGAAGACAGAATATACCACCTCTCCCACCTGATCCTCGACAAGATCGTTCAGGACCGCACCGTGGACGTGCTCCAGGCCGAGGAGCGGCTCCTGCGCGAGATCAAGCGGACATTCATGGCGGAGCTGCAGTTCGAGGACGAAGCTGACTCGGCTGCGCGGCGGACGATCCAGTCGCTTTCGCGCAAAGTACCGGAAGGAAGCCGTGAGTGGGATGTCCTCTACCGCAAGTACTTCGAAGAAGAGATGCACAGGAGACGGAAAGCTTGAAAAAAATCCTGATCCCCGGCCTGCTGATCTACGCGCTTTGTTCCGGCCTGGGATTGTTTCTTCGGCCGGACTGGTCCGAGCGTGTGCTCGTGCCGTGGCTGGCGGGCTATCTCATCCTCGCATTTCTCCTCTCCTACGCAACGCTGTTTACCAGGGACCGTCCAGCCGGTTTTCTCTATTTGCTCTTCGGCATTATCGGCGTCAATTTCATCGTTCAGATGACCGGCGGCGGCAGATCCCCGGTCTTCCCCGTCTATTTTCTTCTCGTTGCCGCAGCCGGCATGCAGCACCGGATCTGGGCGTATTCCGTGACGGCGATCATCCTCGCCATCGAGACCATGAATCTTCTCCTGACGGGGACCTGGGAACGCTCCGTTTGGCAGCCATTCGGGGTTCTCGCCCTGTCGCTATCGGGAGTTGCGGTCATGACGGCATTCAGCGCGCATCGCATCCGGAGCGAAGCGCGGGAAGCCCGTGCGAGCTATGAGAAGCTTCTCTCCGATGCTGACGCCGTCGATCCCCTGGCGGGCGGAACAAACGTCGAGGCGCTGACCAAAGAAAGGCGCCAGGCCGCGAACGTCAGTGTTGCACGGGAGCGGGAGGGCGCATTCAGCGAGATCATCGACATGATCTCCGGCGTTGTTCCGGCACACACCTACGCCCTTTTTCTCGACGACCGCGAGGACGGCGTCTTTTCCCTCCGCGCCGTCCGCAGCCGCAGCCGCTCCCTGTCGCCGGGTTCCGTGGAATTTCTGAAGGGGAACGGCCTTGTCGGCATCTGCGCGGCCCGCAGCGAGCAGCAATACGTGCCCCACCTGGTCATCCCCTCGCTGAGCCTGGGCTACTACTCCCGTGAAGTTCCGGTCAAATCGTTCCTCGCCGTCCCTATCCTCCAGGGCGACCGCGTGGCCGGCGTGCTGACCGTGGACAGCCTCGAGCTCGACGCCTTTCCCCTCGATGCGCGGCAAACGCTCGGCCGGTTTGCGCCGTTCTTCAGCCAGATCATCGACAAGGTGCGTATCTCAGCGGAAATGGACATGCGGGCGAAGAACTTCGGCGCCCTCCATGACATGAGTTCCATTCTGAGCAGCAGTCTTGATATCTCCGACGTGCTCGACAAGCTGGCGGTCCAGATCAGATCCGTCGTGTCCTATGATTTCTGTGCGTTTTTAATCTATGAAAGCGAATCAGGCGACGCATTGCTTGCCGCGCTCAAGGGTTATGACCGGAAGCTCATGAACGCCCGGTTTCCGCTGAAGGAGAGCGCGATCCTCGCCTATATGATGAAACAATGGCAGGAACGGAGCGTCTGCGCCGTCCATCATGACCCGGACCTGGGGAACCGGGGGCGGGAGATCGGGCTCATTCCGCTCAAAGGGACGCA
>Ga0187786_10000330_pt1 | contig 14388 bp, 8 predicted proteins | sample 0815_BV2_10_20_M_FD_132449 | JGI IMG/M metagenome (GOLD analysis project Ga0187786, IMG submission 132449) | Tropical peat soil microbial communities from peatlands in Department of Meta, Colombia - 0815_BV2_10_20_MG | ecosystem: Environmental > Terrestrial > Soil > Wetlands > Peat | place...
GAGGCCGGTGTCGGCCTGGTGAACCTGGCGGATCTTACGGTGCGCGAAGCCAACGACCGCTTCGGCCAGATGCTGGGATACGACCGCGAGGAACTCCAGGGTTTCCCTTTCTTCGACCTCTGGACCAGCCCCGAGGACCGCGACCATTTCACGAAGATACTGAAGACCCACAACAGCATAGAGAATTTCGAGACCCGCTTCACCTCGAAGGATAAGGGGGTCCGGTGGGTACTTGCCTCAACGGGTAAACTGGCCGATAACCAGCTGGTCTGGACCATGGTCGACATCACCGATCGTAAAAAAACCGAAGAACAGCTGCTGATCAAGGATCATGCCATCAGTTCATCGATAGCACCCATCGCCATCCTCGATCTCGACTTCGCCGTCACCTACGTCAACCAGGCATTCGTCAAAACCATGGGGTATTACCATGAGAACGAACTGGTGGGGAAACCAACCCGGGCCATCATGGCCACCGGTGAAACAGACGACGAGATCCGCGATGCTGTCATGAAGCATGGCAGCTGGCTCGGGGAAACGGTCCTCCTGAAATATGACAGGACGTCGTTTTACGTGCTCCTGTGGATCAACATGGTGCGGGATGAAACAGGAAAACCCGTCTGCGTGATGGCCTCTTTCATCGATGTGACCGAGAAGAAACAGATGGAGCGGGTAAAACGGGAGGCACTCGGGCAGATCGAGCATAACATTGAGCAGTTTGCCATCCTCGGCGACCATATCCGGAACCCGCTGGCAGTCATTGTCGGGCTGTCCAGCCTCACGCCAGGGGATATCAGCGACAAGATCCTCCTCCAGGCAAAGGAGATCGACCGCATCATCACCCAGCTTGACATGGGCTGGATCGAATCGGAGAAGGTCCGCGATTTTGTCAGGAAATACTATATGACAGGGCCGGGCGAGATCGTCAGCGATACGAAGACGCTGAAAGGAAGGGTCTACCGGCCCCAGGGATGAGGCTCCCCGTTCGCTTTTTTGATAACTGGTGGGCAGGATCCAATGCCGGATTATCTGATTATTCCGCCTGAGGGTGTTTCCCGCCGGCAGAGATCCGCTCGTTCAGTTTCCGGATCTGGTCCCGCAGGGCGATCGCCCGCTCGAAATCGAGGTTCTCGGCAGCGTCCTGCATCTGCTTCTCGAGCTCGATGACCACATTCGGGATCTCTTTCTTCGGCACGTGCTTCGTGTCCGTGATATCGACCTCCTTTTCCTTGACCGGCTTGATGATGGTCTGGGGGGTGATGTGGTGTTCCGCATTGAAGGCCACCTGCAGGTCCCGCCGCCTCTTCGTCTCGGCGATCGCCCGCTTCATGGAATCGGTCATGACATCGGCATAGAGGATAACCTTCGAGTTAACGTTCCGTGCCGCCCTGCCGATGATCTGGATCAGGCTCCGTGCATCGCGGAGGAAACCCTCCTTGTCGGCGTCAAGGATCCCGATGAACCCGACCTCGGGGATATCCAGGCCTTCGCGGAGAAGGTTGATCCCGACGAGGACATCGAACTTCCCGAGACGGAGCTGGCGGATGATCTCGCTGCGTTCAAGCGTCTGGATCTCGGAGTGGAGGTACCGCGTCCTGATCTTCCGTTCGGCAAGGAACTCCGAGAGCTCCTCTGCGAGCCTCTTGGTCAGGGTCGTGATGAGGGCCCGGTCCCCCCTTGCGATCGTTGCCTGGACTTCCCGGATAACGTCATCCGTCTGGCCGGTGATCGGCCGGACCTCGACTCCAGGATCGACCAGCCCCGTTGGCCTGATGATCTGTTCTACGATCCGCGAGGAGCGTTTCTGTTCATAATCCCCGGGTGTCGCGGATACAAAGATGACCCGCCCCATGTACTGTTCGAACTCGTGGAACTTCAGCGGGCGGTTGTCGAATGCGCTCGGGAGCCGGAACCCGTAATCGACGAGGGCCTTCTTGCGCGAGCGGTCGCCGTTGTACATTCCGTGGAGCTGGGGGATCATCTGGTGGCTCTCGTCGATGATCATCATGAAATCATCCGGGAAATAATCGAGCAGGCAGTAGGGTTTCTCGCCGGCTTTCCTGCCATCAAAGTGGCGTGAATAGTTCTCAATCCCCTTGCAGGAGCCCGTCTCGGCGATCATCTCGATATCATAGCGGGTCCGCTGTTCGAGGCGGTGGGCCTCAATCATCCCCAGGGTGGGGAGCACCTCATCCAGCTCTTTCTCGATCGACCGGATGGCTGCCGTTCGGGCGCTCTCAGGAGTGACGAAATGCCGGGCCGGGTAGACATAGAAATAATTCATCTGCTCCTTCCGGGCGCCGGTATTCTTATCGACCTCGCTGATGCGATCGATCTCGTTGCCGAAGAGCTCGATACGGATGATATCATTGAAGTAACCGGGGATGATATCGATGGTGTCCCCCTTGACCCGGAAACGCCCGGGCATCAGCTCGATATCGTTGCGCTCGAAGAGGATGTCGAGCAGGCGGCTCATGATCTCGTTCCGCGAGATCTTCTGGCCCACGGAGAGCTCGAACCCCATGTTGCGGAAATTCTCCGGGTTTCCAAGACCGTAGATGCAGGATACCGACGCAACAACGATCACATCGCGGCGGAACGAGAGCGAAGCGGTCGTGGAGAGACGGAGCATCTCGATCCGGGGATTGATGGCCGAGTCTTTCTCGATGTACTGGTCTTTTGCCGGGATGTATGATTCGGGCTGGTAATAATCGTAGTACGAGACGAAATATTCGACACGGTTATGGGGGAAGAAATCGCTGAATTCCTGGTAAAGCTGGGCGGCGAGGGTTTTGTTATGGGCGAGGACAAGCGTGGGCCGGTTCCCGGCGGTGATGACATTCGCCATCGTAAACGTCTTGCCGGAACCGGTAACACCGAGCAGGGTCTGGCACTGTTCGTCCTTCCCGAGGCCTTCGTTCAGCTGGCGGATCGCCTCCGGCTGCGAGCCGGCAGGGCCGAACGGTGAGACGAGCTGGAAATCTGTCACGGTGCTTAGGATCTTGCAGGAGGATATTAAAAGGGATCGGGATGAGGCAGTATCATCCTGCCTGGAGAATTTCTGACTCTTCAGGGAAAGCCCCCTTTTTTACCAGCCCCGAAAAGGGAGAGACACGATTCCATCGAATCAGGTCAAACATCCGATTACGCTAAGACGCTGTAATCACTGCCTGGGGCCCCGCAGCGGCCGGGCAAAGCCCCCGGAATGTCATCATTCAGGGAATTATTTCGATGGAAAAGTAATCCTTCAGCTTTTATGGCGGGGGCTCTGCGACACCCACTTCCATAATGATAAACACCGCCGCTCCCGGATGAGGACACCCGAAAAAAAGTCGGGCAGGATAACCATAGTGCCCCACCGTGCCTCCGAGAGGCCCTGAAGCGGGGGATCCTCCTGAAGAGAAGATGTTCGATTCTGAAAGGCCTCGGATGTGCGATCCCTTTCATCCCGATGGTCTGGCACTAAAAATTTCGTTGGGGAAAGGGGTATTATTCGATGTTTCCTTCCTTCTTTACCTTCATCGTGAGATTGACAACGGCATGGCTTCCGCTGAATTCGAAGCGGTAGTTCCCGGCCTTGTAGAGTGCAAGCTCTTTCGGCGACTCCTGCGTATAGGATTTGCCGTACCCGTCCTCTTCCACGATTTCACCGGTCTGGTTGTCCCTGACGATGACGCTGAACCATGACTGCTCGTACGGGCGGTTGATCGTGAGATTGTCATGGTGCTCGGTGGCCATGATCTTGTAATCGAGCTCCTTGACATCGGTGATGTTCATTGGGGAGACATCATAGTCGATCATCAGCGGAGGATTGGCGAGATTGAACAGTACATACGGCAGGTTCTGCTGGGCTGGCTGGTTTTCCATGGAGTAGATGGTCACATAATTATCTTCGACCGGGACCGGGAGGGCTGCCCCGAGGTCCGGCAGGGGAGTGGTGGGAACGACCGGCACCGGCTGAAGGGTTACATACGACTGGGGGGGAAGAGAGGAGCCGTCGGATATGACCTGTCCTGAGCCGGCGAGAGGACCGGGAGTAAGCCCCAGTTCAGCACCGGTCCCGCTGATCAGCGATGTCGCCGCATTGGTGAAGAGACCGGGCACTGCCGAGAGGTCCGACGACCCTGCCGGGGAGCCATCACCCGGACCCGAACCACTTCCGCCATTGGCCGGCAGGGCCGGATCAGGGACAGCAACCGGTGCCACGACCGCTGGAAGATCCTGGGCAGAAAGAGGATCGGCAGAGCCCGCTGCCGGCTGGACCTGATGCCCGGCTGCAGCGGGGGCAGCGCCGGCAATGAGGGGTGCAATGGTTATCAGTACTGATACGAGGAGTATGACGACGAGCACCCCAAACCCTGCAAGGATGCTGGTTGACTTGTCGCTCTCGGAGACTGGGGTCTCTACGGTTCCCGTCAGCTGTGGCTGCGGGGTCTGGTGGACGAAATAGCCGGTCGAGGTCCCGTCTTCACGGTTTATCGTCATCATTGTCGTCTCGCGACGGGTGAGCGTACGGGTGGACCCGTCTTCCATGCTGTTGATGACCAGCCGCATGGTCTCGCGTTTCGCTGTGAGGCCGTACGCGGGCTCTTCCAGGGTATCGATGATCAGTTTAGGGGATTCCTGGTCACCAGTGACAAACGAGATCTTCTCTTCCTCAGTCAGTTTTGGACGGGGGATCTCCCGATCGGACGGGGAGAGAATACGGGTCTTCTCCTCCCGGTCAAACACAACGGTATCGATGAAGACCCGTTTTGTATTTTTGGGGATATCGGGGACGGGGGTGTCGAGGGGGTATGGTGGCGTTTCAGGATCCGTCACCGGGCTCTCTTTTCGTTCAGAGATGATCTGCACGGACCGGGTTGTATGTTCCCGGATGATGGTCTCCGTTACGAAGTCCTCGAATAGAGGCTCTTCAATAGTAATGTCGGGGTTCAGTCGTTTCACCCCCCTTCCTCTTCTTTTCCGGGATTCCATCCTGATTCGATCCTGTACAGTACCATTCCCAGAACAGGTGTTTAAATTCAGCTGATCGGGTAAGTTTGATTTTCCTTCAGACTCAAGGCATGATGACCTGGTTTCAGATGAGATGGCGGCGTATTCACCAAATGGTCCTTTTGAGGAGGAATATGCAGGATTTTCGCTTTGCCCGATGAGGGAAATCGGTGCCGAATACTTCTTGTGGTCGTTTCATAAAATGAGAAACGGAACTATGCAGCCGGATCGCTCCCTCCCGGAATCCCCGCATTGATTTGCGCCTGGCTGTTTTGCAATCCTCCACGTCCTATTGATGAGGACCCGGAGGGATAATCATTTGGAACCTGACAATGAGGTTGTCCTGCCGGTACGTCAACCCTTGAGCCACCGGCTGATACTTGCAGTATCCCTGGTATTGAGAATCTCACCGGCTGTGAGCCAGCCCCGCCGTGCAACGGATACGGCAAGGTGCATGTGCCCGAGATCACCGGTCTCATGGGCGTCCGAACCGAGCGCGAAGGTCACGCCAGACTCTCTTGCTTTCCTGCATTCCGTGTCAGCAAGATCGAGCCGGTTGGGATAGCCGTTCACTTCAAGCGCCACGTGAAGATCCGTCGCGGTCCGGAAGACCTCCGGGAGATCCAGATCCCCCGGCTCGCGCTGGAGGAGGATCCTGCCCGTCGGGTGGCCGAGAATGTCGACATGGTCATTGTGCAGGGCAGACAGGACACGGCGGGTCAGTTCGTCATTATGCATCCGGAGCCGGGAATGGATGCTGGCAATGACCACATCGAAGTCTTTCAGGACTGAGGGCGGGAGATCCAGGGTTCCTTCGGCACCGATGTTGCATTCGATCCCGTGAAAGATCGTGATGCCATCATATTCGCGACGTACCTGTTCGATCTCGATCTGCTGCTTCCGGATCTTCTCCTCGGTGAGCCCCCTGTCGATCTCGGGACTCCGGGAGTGGTCGGTGATTGCAATGAAGGTATACCCGAGGTTCTGAGCAGCCGCCACCATCTCCCGGATCGATGCCTCGCCATCGCTCCAGCTGGTGTGGATGTGGAAATCGCCATGAATGGCATCGTAAGGGACAATCTGCGGCAGGGTGCCGTTCTCCGCTGCCTCGATCTCCCCCCGGTTCTCCCTGAGCTCGGGATCGATATACGGGAGACCAAGCATCCGGTACAGGTTTTCCTCTGATGACACGGTGAGGTTTTTGCCGGACTTTTCTTCCTTGATCCCGTACTCGCTCAGGCTCCAGCCCCGCTCGAGAGAACGGCGCCTGAGCGCAATATTATGATCTTTGGATCCGGTGAAATACTGAAGGGCTGTCCAGTACTGCCCCTCTTCCACGACACGGAGATCTGCCTGGACCCCGGAAGCGAGAACAATGGAACTTTTGGTAGAACCGTGGCCGAGCACGCGGTCGATCTCCGGAAGCGTGCAGAACGCTTCCATGACCGTTTCCGGTTCCGGAGAGGCTGCGAGGATGTCGATGTCGCCGATCGTCTCCCGCATCCGCCGCAGGGACCCTGCAAGGCTGATCCGCCTGACCGCAGGAAGACGGGCAAGCTCTGACTTGATCTTTTCCGCTACCGGAAGGATTTCGCCAAGGAGCGACCTTCCCTTCGTCCCCTTCTGCGCTGCGATACTCCGGAGGATATTCTGCTCGCTCTTCTCGCCGAATCCGAAAAGGCCCCGGATCTTCCCGCTCCGGGCTGCGGCCTCCAGCTGGTCGACTGTGTCGATCCCCAGTTCCCGGTGGAGTACCACGGCCTTCTTCGGGCCGATACCGCCGATCTCCGCCATCTCGCGTATACCGGGCCCGACCTCCTGTTTCAGGCGATCGAGATACCCGAGATTTCCTGTGTCGAGGATTTCCTGTATCTTGGTCGCAATATGGGTCCCGACACCCGGAAGGTCTTCGAGTCCGTCACGTTCAGCCACCCTGCCGAGGTCTTCCGAAAGGGTCTCGATCCCCCGGGCTGCCCGCCGGTACGCCACCGGCTTGAACTTCACGTCCTTGATCTCCAGCAGGTCGGCAACCTCATACAGGATTGCCGCAACCTGCCGGTTGGTCAGTTTTTCCGCCATGCACTCCCTGAACTGTCTATCAGGGCTCAGGGCTCTTTAATGGTTATGATGAGGGCAGGTTCCGGACGAATTCCTCAGCGTGCCGGAGGTCTTCGGCATCCGGCCTGCCCTTGTTCAGTCCCCCGAAATACTTCAGGAAACTGTTCGTGTTCCAGCCTGCACACCCGAACTCGCCAATAACCGTGTACCCTTTCAGCCGGAGTTTTTCCCGCATCCCCGCGTGATTCTTTTCGATGAACTCCCGGTTTGCAATGAAACCGGGCGCACCGTACGTTGAGAACAAAAACGCTTTCTTCCCGGCAGCAAACGACAACCGGTCGGCAAGCGAGAGCATGGACGGGTCGAAAGTAGCACTGTAGATACCCGAGCCAAACCCGACCAGATCATACTCGCGGAGTTTCTCCGGGAAGATCTGCTGCGGTGTTTTGACCTCGGCACCGAGGACTTTTGCCATAACCTGAGCAATCTTTTCCGTATTGTTGTGATGGTACGAGAAGACGATCACAAGGGATTTCGCCGGCAGCGAATGCACGGGACCATTTCCCTTCATTTCCATTTCTCTCATCTCCATTTTAAAATGATGTTCCCTGCTTTCACGAGATGGTCTTTCTTTGTGCCCCCCGTTCAGCATCCCAGTGTGGCCGGCAATCTGTTCCCCTGGACGGGACCAGTCGATGGCCATGTTGTACAGGACATGAGGATAAGCCACGACATGGTAGTCTGCCACGGGGTTTCACCGGTCTGATCGTGTCCCGCACTGTCGGACACCCCTGCCGTATCAGGTTTTTCTCTCCGTGGATTGTTTCAGTTCAGCGACCGTCACTGCAGGGTTCCGGTACCTCCCCCGCTTCTCCGTTCCCTTCCCCGCCTGGATTGCCTGTGCCGGACAGAGATGGATGCAGGCGCAGCAGAGCTCGCACGCATGTTTCCAGACGGGCCGCCCGTCAACAAGTTCGATGTTCTTTGCAGGACATACGGCTGCGCACGTACCGCAGGAAGTACATCTTTCATTCACCGAGAACTTCCGGTCATCGTCATGTACATGCGAGGCAAACCGCGGGTACATCAGGCGGTGAGCAACCCCGGCAAGGAATGACGAGGGGAGGTCCTGTTTTCCCCGCCGCCCGACCACACCAGCAATGTCCGCGAGGGTCTCGTTTGCCATCGCAAGGATTTTTTCCCGCTTCGTTCCCGAAGGGGGGCCATACATGAGGAGATAGTTCCCGGGCATTTTTACCATGAATCCCGCGTCCAGCCCACGCCCCTTCCTTGTGAGGATGCCATCGAGTTGCCGGAGTGCGGCGGATCCGCCCGAACCTCCCATCGTGACAACCGAGAACACGTACTGCGACCGCGACAGGTCGAGACGCTCTGCAAAGGAGGCTGCCATGACGGGAAGTCCGGTGAAATAGACCGGGCAGACAATACCGACGCGTTCGGCAGCAGGGACGATCGTCTCCCGGTCCGGTGCAACTGATGCGATGGGAATACATTCGCAGTCCCCGAGGGCAGTCGCAAGGGTCTTTGCAGCAGCAAGTGAATTGCCGGTTCCGGTAAAATAATAGATGATTGTTTTCATGGCGATACTCCTAAGCTGGTATTCCTGACCGGGTACCGGTCTGATCGTCACGAAGCCGCGTCAGCTTCGGATTACTGATAGCTGGAGTTCTTCGTAATGGATTATCAGGATTGTGATACGTTAAAAAAAAGGGGTTACTTTTTTGAAATGAGCTTATGGGCATCCGTGTCGACCTTGTATGACTTCGGGCGGTCGAGCAGGTCGAGCGCGTTGATCTTCATATCGACAAGTTCGCCATAGTTGAAGGACTCGTACTTGTTCTCCCCTTTCTCTTCGAAGAAAACAACGATGCCGTTCTCCATCTTTTTGGTGCCGAATATATCGTGCATGTTCTTTCGATCGGAAACAGGATGTTAAGAATGTTTGCGCATGTTTCAAAAAATAAGGCTTGCAGGGCTTCGGTAAAACCATCGGGCAGGCCTGAGGCCTGGTGCTCTCACGCATACCAGGATGATGAGCCGGGTCCGATTCCTGTAGTGGCCAGGTCGGCCCATGTCCTTTTTTCCCGTTCTCGTAAAAGAAGGACCGGGATACCATGAAAACGAGTGACAGCTACAGGCTGGATAGAAGATTATCGATTGGCTCTGTTGAAATCATCTGATATGATGATAGGGGCTGATGCACCTATACCCCATTACGATGCCTGCAGCCGCCCCGAAGGGCGCCTGAGCGGCGGCATCAATTTCTTTTTTCCAAACAATTCCTTGTCGCGGAGTTTTCCTTACAGGTAATACGGAGGCATCACATACGCCCCCGCCCCCCTTGGGGGGCAGGGCTGGCGCAAGGGGGAGGGACAATTATCCGAAAGGAGGGTTTCTCCAGAGCATATCGATCAAAAAATTTATCGCGTTACGATTGCAGACCGGCAGGCTATGCAGAAAGGCATCCCGGCATCCCTGGCCCTGGTTTGTGTTCTGGCTGCGATCTGTGCAGGATGCTCGACCCAAGCTCCGGCGCCTGCCCCGACGCCCACGCCACAGATCATTTACGTAACCGTTCTTGTCACACCGTCCGCGACTGCGACCGTGGAAGCGACGGCCCCTCCCGAACGCCCGGGGACACTCGCTGTGATGGCCCAGTCATTCACCGGCAAAGCGAACCTGACGCTTGACGGGAACGCCTCGGGTTCCCTGACACAGAGCACGCCGTTCACGACCGATGTATCCCCCGGGAACCATACCCTTGTTGCATGTGTCGGGACAGCGTGCGATCTCGAGATGGTCCAGGTTCCTTCCGGGAGGGTCGCAACAATCGACCTGAGCGCAAAACTCACCGATCTCGCGGCCAATTCCGCTCCGTCCATGAAGATTATCGATACCACGCCTGCAGCCAACCAGATCCTTGTCACCGTGGAATTTTCCAACCCGACCACAAACGACCTGACCATGACCGGCGTTGTCCTCTGCAATTACCAGTTCAGCGGCGGCAAATTCGGATCCGGATCATCGACAGGGTCCGGTGTCGCGCAGGCCGATGTCGGGTCAGGGCGCAGGGTCCTCACCATCGTGACGATCAAGCTGCCGGACGAAATCGGGACGATCTATGTCGGCGGAACGCCGACCATCAGCAATTTCCAGTATTCAAAAGTGGCGATGAAGTAAGGTGATTGCTTCATTGAGCCCGCCAGGTATTTTTTGTTTCAACTTTTTGAGGGACATGGAGACAGCGTACCAGACGGTCTTTGGTGCTTTTGGTTCCACTTCTGCCCCCACGCTACGATGTTATTCCCCGATTTGCGATAACGACGTAGTACCTGTAACCGGCTTCGTCCAATCAAATCGCGCCCCGTCCTCCCTGGGGGGACTGGTGGCGCAAGAGGGGGAGAATGGTTGTAATTGGTGGCTCGTTATGAGGAATCACCTAACGTGATTTTTTTCTCGTGGTTGTTCCTGGAGAATACGTTCCGATGAACTGACAGCTGAACCGGGCTTACCAACCAGAAGAATGACAATCATGTCAGTTTTTGAATAGGTACGGTTGGCATTCGTATCAGGGTCCTCCCGAATAACAGCGGGTAAATCTCCTTTCTGAAAAAGCCGGTACAGATGACGTCACGGTCTCTACGGGCAGCACCATCGACACGCATGCAGAACAGATTCAAAACCGTCCCTGTAGGCCGAGGTCAGGGGCTTCCCCCATGCTGCCTCCCCCTCCATGGAAAAGAGGGAGTATCCTAGATAATCGTCACCAAAGCGCCGGAAATCAGCAACGATCAGAGGTCGCTCAAAGGTTGGAAAGACCTTACTTCGGCTTATAGTGCCCCCATTTTGCAAGGGCTTCTTCGAGAGCAGGCGAATTCTTTGCTTTCTCTTCGAGGGTTACCCCTTCCTGCCATGCCTCAATTGCCTGCATGGTTGCCTGCGCACCGGCCCGGGTGCCCTTCGGGTGGCCGTGGATCCCTCCCGAGACCAGCAGGATCATCTCGTTGCCATAGATGTCGAGCACATCCGGCACCAGCCCCGGGTGGAGACCGCCGGAGGAGACCGGGAAGGCGCTCCGGATCTTCCCCCAGTCCTGCTCGAGGAGCATGCCCTCCACTGCTTTTGTCTTCTTCTCCCGCAGCAGGTTTGCAAGGGCGACAGATTCTGCCCGGGAGCCGGTCAGTTTCCCGACTGCCGTGCCGGTATGGATCTGGGAGACGCCGATCAGGCGCATCATCTTGGCAAGGAACTGCATGGTGATCCCATGCTTTTTATTGCGGTCAAACGTCGCGTGCATGGCCCGGTGGGCATGGATTGCAAGGCCGAGATCGGAACAATAGTCCCGCATGGTCATCACCGCCGCGGTCCCTGCCACGACGACATCGATCATCGCGTAGTTCCAGCCGTTCTCGGCGAGCAGGTCGGCCCGTTTCTTCATCGTCTCGACATCTGCCGTGATATTCAGGAACGCCGATTTCACTTCGCCGGTCTGTTTCTCTGCCTTTGCACGCAGCTTCGTCATGTGCTTCACCCGGTCTTCGAAACGGTTGAAGGATGTGGAAGTAAGGTTCTCGTCATCCTTGACGAAATCAAACCCTCCCATCCACGTCTCGTACCCGATCTCGGCATGCTCCTTTGCCGTGAACCCGATCTTGGGCTTGGGTACGGCTCCCGTCAGTGGCCGTTTTGGCACATTCATCAGCTTCCGTATCCCATCGTTACCGAAATGCGGGCCCCGGAAATGCTTCAGGTACGCGGGGGGCAGGGCAACATCGATCAGGCGGAGGTTACGGAGCGCCTTCATCCCGAAAATGTTGCCGGCGATCCCACTGAGCAGCTGGACGGCGTTCCCTTCCTCCCAGAGAGCAAGCGGGTACGCAATCCTGGCAACGTTTCCCTCAATATCAAAGGCCGTTGCCTGCAGGGCCTTCATCCTGGGGGGCATCGTGAAGAGCGTTGTCCAGGTCCCGGTCGAACTCTCCGAAGCGATACGTCCGGCGGCTTCCCTGCCGCTCACGCCGGCGGCCGGCTCAAAGTAGAAGAGGCAGACAAGATCATCCTTTGCCGGTTCGTAATCCAGGTTTACAAATTCCTTGTACCAGTCTATGGCCATGATGATTTCCCGTACAAACAAATGCGGGAAGGAATAAAAAAGGAGAGGATAGTACGCGGGCGTTTTTAAAGGTAGTGTCAAAAAACAGCCGCGAACAGCGGTTTCACACCCGGCCGATGACCATCAACGACCACGGGAACCAGACGAGGACTGGCCTTCCAAGGCCCTATCACGGCGCACCGCAGGAGATGATGGTTTCTCTCAAAAAATCATCGAAAATAACATCCTGTCAGACCCTCCCGATTCGCCGTGGGGGCCCCGGGCAGATCCGGAAGGGGTGCCGGAACGGTCGGAGACTATTTTTTGGGTTGGGTACCTTTCAACTCTCAACCCGAAAGAAATTACGGGATAAGATAGTGTCAGAATAGCGTTCCAGGATCAGATCGAATACAAGTGGTGCCGGAAAATAGATGATTTTGGGTAAACTACCAGATTAGCACCTAACATTCTCTACCCAGTCATCCGTCCCCCTTGCGCCTGCCCTGCCCCCGTGGGGGGGGCGGGGGCGCATGCGATACCTCTGAATTACCTAAATTTCCGAAACAGGTAATACAGCATTATCGCAACCGGGGCGCCATAACGGCGGGGCCTAGCCCCTGGAGCGTCACTGTTTTCCGGTCCAAAGCGGGTTTCACTTTTTTGCATTGCAAAGTAGACAGTATTTTTTTCGCGTTTTTCGCTCCGTTAACCTTCCTTTGATCCAGGTCTAAAAATAGCATATTACCCATGTTTTTTTCCGGGAACTTCATTACGGGTCAAAAATGTATCATACATTCTCATCTGATTCGTCTTAGAGCAAAGGAACACCAGCTCATACACAGTTATATTCATAAAAAAACCACCTATCAGGTACCATCCTCCCGGCCCGGGGGAGCAGGGTTTCATCCGCCTGACGGCCCAAAGAGAGCCCGGGGAGGCACGCGAGACGATCCATGGCGACAAAGATGACCACGAAACAAAAGAGCACCCAGAAGAAAAAACCGCCGGTATTGAAAAATATGGCCGTGGTCCTCGATGATCTCGTGGAATCCGAGAAGACCTACCGGGCGGTCTTCAATCTCTCCGGCGTCGCCACCATTGTCATCGGAGAGGACGACATAATATCCCTTGCCAACGAAAAATTCGAAGACCTGAGCGGATACAAAAGAGCAGAGATTGAACACACCGTATCCTGGAAGGAATTCGTAGCCCCGGAAGATCTCGAGAACCTGGCCAGGTACCTGGCTGAATGCCGGAAGAACACGGACTGGTCTCCTGCTACGTATTCCTTTACGTTCATCGACCGGTCGGGATCCCGCCGGGATCTTTCCCTGGGCCTCCGCCGGATCCACGATACCGGAAGCATGGTCGCCACGCTTGTCGATATCTCCCCCCGCAAAAAAGTGGAGAAGATGCTGAGGCTGCATGAAGAGCGGTACCGTTCCCTGGTCAGGAACATCTCCACCGGAATATTCCGGCTAATGACAAGGCCTCCCGTACGGTTTATCTGGGCGAATCCTGCTTTTATCGCAATGACCGGGTATGGATCGCTCGGGGAGCTGCTCAAGCTCCAGGCGGCAACGGTCTTTGCCGACACACGGGACTATGATACTCTCCTCGCAGACCTGGAAAAGGATGGACAGGTCTCCCGTACCAAGGTCTGTTTCCGGAAGAAAGACGGAACAGTACTCTGGGTCTCCATTTCCGCAGAGATCAAGAAGAATGCCGTTGGATCTGCTGAATGGATCGACTGTACGGTGGAAAACATCACCGATCAGGTCCGGATCGAGCAGGACCTCAGGCAGTGTTCAAGCCGGTATGGCGAGCTCCTCGATGCAGTCACTACCTACAGCATCATCGGGACCGACCCCGATGGGCTTCTCACCATCTTCAACAACGGATCGGAGCGGATGCTCGGGTATTCGGCATCCGAGCTCCTCGGGAAAGCAACGCCGCTGTCCTTTCTCCATGAGCCCGATCTCGCCCAGAAAGCATCCAAGGTATCTGAAGAACTGGGCCATACCGTGACCGGGTTCGAAGCCTTCATTGCCAGGGCCCGGAAGGACGGCTGCGATGAGAGGGAATGGTCCTATGTCCGGAAGGATGGGGCTGTTATCCCCGTGGATCTTACCCTCACGGTGATGAAGAACGGGGCGGGGGAAGTAACCGGGTACCTGGGGGTCGCCCAGGAGATCTCCGACAGGAAACGGCTTGAGGAGGCA
>Ga0187786_10000331_pt1 | contig 14358 bp, 14 predicted proteins | sample 0815_BV2_10_20_M_FD_132449 | JGI IMG/M metagenome (GOLD analysis project Ga0187786, IMG submission 132449) | Tropical peat soil microbial communities from peatlands in Department of Meta, Colombia - 0815_BV2_10_20_MG | ecosystem: Environmental > Terrestrial > Soil > Wetlands > Peat | place...
AGGCCAGCCTCTACCGCAACGAAGTGACCGAAGCGGCAGCGCTGGCGCTGCTCGAGGCCGTGGCGAAGTTCGAGGCTGGCGAACGGCCGACGCCGCTGGCCGATGCGGGTGGCCGCGGCCGGCTGCGGCCCCTGATGCGCCAGGCCGATCGCGCCATCGACTGGCAGGGCGATTCAAGCGCAACGGTACTGCGCAAGATCGACGCCGCCGACGGCTTTCCGGGCGTGGCCGACGAATTGTTCGGAGAGCCCTGCCACCTGTTCGATGCCTGGCCCGAAGCAAAAGTCAGCCGTGGTGACACGCCTGCCGGGACAGTCATCGCCCGGCGCGAAACCGCGCTGCTGCGCGCCACGGCCGACGGCGCGGTCTGGATCGGCCATGTGAAGAGCCAGGACGGCATCAAGCTGCCGGCTGCGATCGCCTTCGCCGAGCAGGCGGCGGCGCTGCCGGAACTACCGCTGGACGGCTGGCGGTCGGCACCGCACGCGACCTGGCAGGACATCCGCTACGAGGAAGCGGACCAAGTGGGCTTCCTGCACTTCGAGTTCTACAACGGCGCCATGGGCACGGCGCACTGCGCGCGCCTGCGCACGGCCTTCGAGTGGGCGCGCAGCCGGCCGACCCGTGTGCTGGTGCTGATGGGCGGCGCCGACTTCTGGTCGAACGGCATCCACCTCAACCTGATCGAACAGGCGGCGAGCCCGGCCGACGAGTCCTGGGCCAACATCAATGCCATCGACGACCTGGCCGAGGCCATCCTGCGCTGCGACGACAAGCTGACGGTGGCAGCCCTGCGGGGCAACGCCGGCGCTGGCGGCTGCTTCCTGGCGCGCGCCGCCGACCAGGTCTGGGTGCGCAACGGCGCCATGCTCAACCCGCACTACAAGAACATGGGCAACCTCTACGGCTCCGAATTCTGGACCTACCTGCTGCCGCCGCGGGTGGGCGGCGCAGGTGCTACCGCGATCATGCAGCACCGCCTGCCGATGACGGCGCAGGAGTCGGTGGGTTCGGGCTTCTACGACGCCTGTCTGGCCAGCGACCAGGCAGCCTTCCTGGCCGATGTCGCCCGCCGCTCGGCGGAACTGGCGGCCGCCCCCGATTTCGCTTCGCGCCTGGCGGCCAAGCAGGGCCGCCGCGCCGCCGACGAAGCCGACAGGCCTCTCGCTGCCTGGCGCGCCGAGGAACTGGCGCACATGCGGCGCAACTTCTACGGCTTCGATCCGAGCTATCACGTCGCGCGATGGCATTTTGTCAACAAGTCGCCGCAGTCCTGGACGCCGCGCCATCTGGCCCGCCATCGCGATCTCGGCTGGAAGATTCCCGCCTGACGGGATAACATTCCCAGGCTCAACTTGCGTGCGGAGATTTCGATGCCCTGCCGGATCATCATATTGTTCAGCGATGGCCAGGAACTGGAAACCCTGGTGGCCGATGCCGACATCGCTCGTTTCAGCCATGGCTCGGCCCACCAATGGCTGGGTCGCGAGTTCGAGGAGGCCGGTTGCGTTCCCAGCAATCCGATGGGCAAGCTGCTGGTGGCCGACAAGATCGTTGGCCTGGCCAAAAGCCGGACGCGCGCCGTGTTCGAAAGCGGCTCGCCATGGGTCAGGGATTATCTGGCGGCCACCGCGGCCGGACTCGGCCGGCCGACGGTGACGATCGACCTGGCGAACCACACACTCGGGTATTGAGACAGTGGAACGCTTCACCATTTCCATCGACGAGGATCTGGCGCAGGCTTTCGATGCCCTGATCGCCCAACGCGGCTACAGCAACCGCTCGGAGGCGATTCGCGATCTCCTGCGCAGCCATCTGGAATCCGCCCGCCAGGCCGGCGCGGAAGGCACGTACTGCGTCGCCAACCTGTCCTACGTCTACAACCACCACGAACGCGACCTGGCGGAGCGCCTCACCGAACTCCAGCACGGTCACCACGACCTGACGGTGGCCACCCTGCATGCCCACCTGGATCACGACAACTGCCTGGAAAGCGTGATCCTCAAGGGGCCGACGCAGTCCGTGCGAAAGTTTGCCGATGCCCTGATCGCAGAGCGCGGCGTTCGTCACGGTGCGATCAACGTCGTGTCGGTGGAAGTCGACCAGGGCCGCCACAGCCATGGTTATGCCCCGCGGGGCAAGGCTGCGCCCCACCTGCACCTGAAGCCGAAAACCTGATTGGCGACGGCTCGTCGGGCCCTTGCGGCCCGGTTTGGAAGCGTCGCTTGCCGGCGACATCTGCCGAAAAGCGGGTTTTCTTTCTATTTTATCTGCATAGCCGGCCCGAAACGGTAGCGTAGCATCCTCCTTCAGTCTCGAGATGTGGCCGCCGGGCTGTCGGCGCCCCGGGCTATTGGGAGGAGAGGAATTGAGCGATAACCTGCCGGTTCGCCTATGGTCGCGGCTGACCTTCACGGCGCGTCTGATGTTGAGCGCCGCCATTGTTCTGGCCGCGGCGACGGCGATCCTGCTGGTAACGTCGACCGTACGCGATGCGTTGACCATGAACGGTGACTTGGAGCGGCAGCTTCAGTCCGAACTTTCATCCCAAGTGGCAGCCATAACCAGCCAGGTTGCCGCAGCCGACAATGCCGCGATCGGGCGAACTCTTACCGCCCGCATTGGTCAGCCCAATATCCGCCGGGCGACCTGGCGGGCTGTCGACGGCAGCGTCATCGATGCGGCGGCGCAGCCTACCGCTCGACTCGCTCCGGCCTGGTTTGTCGCTGGTGTCGGCATCACCGAGCCCCTGGGTTCACGCGCACTGAGTATCGACGGACGGGAATTCGGCGTGCTGACCGTAGTGATGTCGACCGCCGCGGGCATCGACCGGCTGTGGACAGCCTTTCTCAGTCACCTCAATCTTCTGGCACTGGCGGTAGGGTTACAGTTTTTGGGCATCGTCCTGATCCTGCGTTCGGGCCTGCGCCCGCTCGATACGTTGATCGCAGGTGCCCGTCGATTTGGCGACGGCGAACTTTCGGCGCGCATCGTGCCGCGCGGCGGTCCGGAAATGCGTGAGACGATCATGGCCTTCAACGGCATGGCCGAGAACCTGGACAGGACCCTGACCGAACTGCAACGCAGCCGGGAGGAACTGCGCATCGCCGCCACCGCCTTCGAGTCGGAAGAGGCGATGGTGGTCACCGACCCGGATCAGGTGATCCTCCGAGTGAATCGCGCCTTTATCGACACCACCGGCTTTCAGTCCGACGAGGCATTGGGCCAGACGCCGCGGATACTGCAATCCGGCCCCCCTGACGATGCCTCGTACCGGCAGATGTGGGAGGCGGTCGCCTCCGACCGCTTCTGGCAGGGCGAGATATGGAACCGCCACCGCAGCGGCCGGGTGTATCCGGTGTGGCAGAGCATATCCGCCGTCATTGCTCCCGACGATGGACGCATCACTCATTACATCCTTGCCTTCAGCGACATTTCCCAGCGCAAGGAAGCGGAAGAGCAGATCCGCAACCTGGCGTTCTTCGATCCGCTGACGCAGCTGCCCAACCGCCGTCTGCTGATCGATCGTCTGGGCCTGGCGATCGCGACCGCGGCGCGCCATCATTTCCATGGCGCGTTGTTGTTCCTCGACCTCGACTACTTCAAGCTGCTCAACGACACCGAGGGCCATGACGCGGGAGATCAGCTGCTCATCGAGGTCGCTCGACGACTGCGCGCCTGCGTGCGCGAGGGCGATACCGTGGCGCGACTGGGCGGCGACGAGTTCGTGGTGATGCTCGAGGACCTGAGCGAAGACGAAAGCGAAGCCGCCACGCAGGCGGAGACAGTCGGCCAGAAGATTCTCGAGACGGTCGCCGAGCCCTACACCCTCAAAGGCCGCGATTATCACGGTACCCTCAGCATCGGCGTCAGCCTGTTCAACCATACGCACCAGGGTGTCGACGAGCTGTTGAAGCGGGCGGATGTCGCCATGTACCAGGCCAAGTCCGGTGGTCGCAATACCCTGTGCTTCTTCGATCCGGAGATGCAGGAGGCGCTGCTGGCGCGCGCTTCGATGGAGAGCGATCTGCGCCGGGTCGTCGCCCAGGGACAACTGGTCCTCTACTATCAGCCGCAATTCGACTACGAGAACCGCGTGCTCGGCGCCGAAGCCCTGCTGCGCTGGCAGCATCCGCTGCGCGGCTTGGTACCGCCGGCCGAATTCATTCCCCTGGCCGAGGAAACCGGCCTGATCATCCCGATCGGCGCCTGGGTGCTGGAAACGGCCTGCAAGCAATTGCGGACCTGGGAGGACAATCCGGTCATGTGCAATCTGCGACTGGCGGTCAACGTCAGCGCCAAACAGTTCCACCAGCCGGACTTCGTCGAACAGGTACGCAGCACGGTGGAGCGGACCGGTGCCAATCCGCATCGACTCAAACTCGAACTGACGGAAAGCGTCATCATCGACGATATCGCCGACACAGTGGAGAAAATGAAGACGCTGAAATCCATGGGCGTCGGCTTTTCGATGGACGACTTCGGTACGGGCTATTCGTCGCTCTCCTATCTGCGGCGTCTGCCGCTCGATCAGTTGAAGATAGACCGTTCCTTCATTCACGAAGTTGAAAGCAACTCGGGCGATGCCGTGATCGTCCAAACCATCATCGGCATGGCGCGCAGCCTCGGCCTCGACGTGATCGCCGAGGGAGTCGAGAAGGAGGGGCAGCGCCAGTTTCTGAATCGCAACGATTGTCCCGAGTTCCAGGGCTTCCTGTTCAGCCAGCCGGTGCCGGTATCCGTGTTCGAGACATTGATGAAGTAGTCCGTGCCTGGCAGCGGCCCCTTCGGTAGTTCGGGCCGCATCAAAGCTGTGAATCGGCGTTTAGGCCTTCTTATTTTCCAATTCCGCGTCGGGCGCTTATCCTTCGTCGTTTCTCCCAGACAACGAAGCCGGATTCCCTACCCGTCATGTATCAAAAGAATAGTTCCAACCGCCTCAAACCCTTGCGCGTCAGCCGGCCGACCCCGGAGCTTTTTCAGGTACCGTCGCTCGGCATGGACGGGCAATCGCTGGCCCTCGACATCCGCCGGTATTTCGGCAACTTTCTCGGTCGCGACAAGTACTGCCGTTCTTCCCATTACCCCTATCAGTCATTGGTACTGGCGCTGCGCGACCGCCTGATGGAGCGCTGGAAGCGAACCCGCTACGCCTACGAGGAGCAGGGCGCCAAGCACGCCTACTATCTGTCGCTGGAATTCCTGATGGGCCGCACGCTCAACAACGCACTGCTCAACCTGGGCGTTGGCGAAACCGCCGACTCGGCGTTGCACGGCCTCGGCCTCGATCTCGAGGAACTGATCGACAACGAGCACGACGCGGGCCTCGGCAACGGTGGCCTCGGCCGCCTGGCGGCGTGTTTTCTCGATAGCTGCGCCACTCTGCAACTGCCGGTGATGGGTTACGGTATCCGCTACGAATATGGCATGTTCCGCCAGCGCGTGGAAAACGCCCGCCAACTCGAAGAACCCGATCACTGGCTGCGCGAGGGCAATCCCTGGGAACTGGAGCGGCCCGAGCACACGCGACGCATCCAGTACCACGGCCGCACCGAGTTCTACCGCGATGCCCGTGGTCAACAGCGGGTCCGCTGGGTAGGCAGCCACGATGTGCTGGCAGTCCCCTTCGACGTGCCCGTGCCGGGCTACCGCAATGACACGGTCAACGTGCTGCGGTTATGGAGCGCGGCAGCCACCGACGAGTTCGATCTCGGCGAATTCAATGCGGGTTCGTACACCGAATCGGTGGCGGCGAAGAATGCCGCCGAGAACATCACCATGGTCCTGTATCCCAACGATGCCAGCGAGAACGGCAAGGAACTGCGGCTCAAGCAGCAGTATTTCCTGGCCTCGGCGAGCCTTCAGGACGTGCTGGAGCGCTGGGAGTTGCATCACGGCAACGACTTCAGCCGCTTCGCTGAGAAGAACTGTTTCCAGTTGAACGATACCCATCCAAGTTGCGCAGTGCCCGAGCTGATGCGCCTGTTGGTGGACGAATACGGCCTTGGCTGGGACGAGGCCTGGCAGATTACCCGCCGAACCATGGCCTACACTAACCACACGCTGCTGCCGGAGGCGCTGGAACGATGGTCGGTGCGGCTGTTCGGCCAACTGCTGCCACGCCTGCTGGATATCATCTACGAGATCAACGCCCATTTTCTCGCCGACGTGGCGCGGCGCTGGCCCGGCGACAACGAGCGGCTGGCGCGCATGTCGCTGATCGAGGAGGGGCCGGAGCCGCACGTGCGCATGGCCTACCTCGCCATCGTCGGCAGCTTTTCGGTCAACGGCGTTGCCCAGTTGCACTCGGATCTGCTCCAGCAAGGCCTGTTCCGGGACTTTTTCGATCTCTGGCCGTGGAAGTTCAACAACAAGACCAACGGCGTTACGCAGCGCCGTTGGCTGGCTGCCGCCAATCCAGGCCTGGCCCATTTGATCACCGAGACTATCGGCGACCGCTGGATCACCCGGCTGGGCGAGTTGCGCCGGCTCTCGGCTCATGCCGATTCCGCCTTGTTCCGGGCACGCTGGCAGGATGCCCGACGGGCCAACAAGGTTCGATTGGCCGACCTGGTGCGGCGCGATTGCGGTGTCACCTTCGACCCCGAAGCGCTCTTCGACGTGCAGGTCAAGCGCATCCACGAGTACAAACGCCAGCTGCTCAACATTCTGCACGTCATCCACCTCTACGCCCGTCTCAAGAGAGGCGACGACGCCAACTGGACGCCGCGCTGCGTGCTGATCGGCGGCAAGGCGGCGCCCGGCTACTTCATGGCCAAGCGCATCATCACCCTGGTCTGCAGGGTGGCCGAAGTGGTGAACACCGACAGCGAAGTCGATGGCCGTCTCAAGGTGGCCTTCCTGCCCAACTATCGGGTGTCGGCGATGGAAGTGATCGCACCCGGCACGGACCTCTCCGAACAGATATCCACCGCCGGCAAGGAGGCTTCGGGTACCGGCAACATGAAGTTTATGATGAACGGAGCGGTGACCATCGGCACGCTGGACGGCGCCAACATCGAGATACGCGAGGAAGTCGGTGATGACAATTTCTTCCTCTTCGGCCTGACTGCCGCGCAGGTGGAAGAAGCCCGCCGGCACTACGATCCGAACGCACTCATCGAAGCCGATGCCGACCTCAAGCGGGTCATGGCGCTACTCGAATCAGGCCATTTCAACCACTTCGAGCCGGGCCTGTTCGATCCCATCATCAAGGCGATCCGCAGCCCGCACGACCCCTGGTTGGTGGCGGCGGACTTCCATTCATTCGTCGCCGCCCAGCAGCGTGCCGCGGCCGCCTATCAGGATCGTGAGCGCTGGACTCGCATGAGTATTCTCAATACGTCGGCGAGCGGCAAGTTCTCCACCGACCGGACCATGGAAGAGTACAACGCCGGGATATGGAAGCTGACGCCGGTAGCTCCGATTAGGCAGTCCGCGGCGCCATGAGTTCCCCGGACTCCCTGCCGTGCCGGTCTGCTGCCGAACAGGAGCGACTCGAAGGCATGCTGCGGGAGATTTTCGAGCAGCGTATTCACTTCAACGAACTGCTCGGCCTCAGGGTTGCCTCGCTGGCACCGGACCAGCCGCAAATTTCCTTTGCCATGCGCAAGGACCTGGTCGGCAATTTCGTCCAGGGAAGGCTGCACGGCGGCATGATCTCAGCTACGCTCGATACCGTGGGTGGTCTGGCGGTCGCCGTCGCGATTGCCGAAAAGCACGGCAATGAAACAGCGGAGCAAATCGGCCATCGCTTCAATCGTGTCGGTACCATCGACCTGCGAATCGATTACCTGCGTCCGGGCATGGGCCAGACCTTCGTGGCGACCGGCAAGGTGATCCGGCTCGGCGGCCGCATCGCCTCCGTTCAGATGACTCTGGAGAACGAAACCGGCCAGATCATCGCCACTGGCGCCGCTGCCTACGTTATCGCCTGACCCCGGTTGCGGGTAACATGATTTCGATGATTACCATCGAAATCGTTTCCGACATCGTTTGCCCCTGGTGCTTCATGGGCAAGCGTCGACTCGAGGCCGCAACTGCCGAGGTGAGGCGGCAAGTGCCGGACTTTGTCTGCCGGAAACTCTGGCGGCCATTTTTCCTCAACCCGGATACGCCGCCCGAGGGCGAGCCCTACCTACCCTTCCTGGTGAAGAAGTTCGGTGGTCAGGAACAAGTCGAGGTGCTGTTCGAGCGCGTCCGCACCGCTGGCCGGGCCCATGGCCTCGAATACGCGTTCGAGAAGATCCAGCTGCGGGCCAACACCCTGATGGCCCACCGCCTGCTGCATTGGGCCCAGGAGCGAGGGGATGCCGATCGCCTCGTCGAACGGCTCTTTGTCGCCCAGTTCCAGCGGGGCGAGCATGTCGGCGACCTGGCCGTGCTGGTGACGATCGCCGCAGAATGCGGTTATGACGCCAAGGAAGTCGAAGACTATCTCGCGTCGGATCAAGACGAGCAACTGGTCATGGCGGCGGAGCGCAAGGCACGCGAGCGGGGCATCATCATGGTTCCCACGTTCGTCATCGAGGGCCGGCATGTCATCGTTGGCGCCGAAGATCCCTCGGTCCTTGCAGAGGGTATCCGGCGGGTTCTGGTGTGAGGAAGCAATGAACCAGCGCCAGACCACAAAGATCAACCCACGGCAGCGCAAGGTGCTCATCACCGGCGTGTCTCGCGGGCTTGGGCAGGCCATGGCCGAGGAGTTTATCCAGCTGGGGCACGTCGTCATCGGCTGCGCCCGCTCCGAGGCTGCTATCAAAAAGCTGCGCGCCAGCCACGGCACGCCGCATCGCTTCGATGTAGTCGACGTTGCCGACGATGATCAGGTTGGGAAGTGGGCCGCCGCAGTCCTCCACACGCATGGCACGCCCCACCTGCTGCTCAACAATGCAGCCGTGATTGCCCTCAATGCGCCGCTCTGGAAGGTTCCGGTGGATGACTTCGACCGCGTCATCGACATCAACATCAAAGGCGTTGCCAACGTCATTCGCCATTTCCTGCCGGCCATGGTCGAAGTCGGCTCGGGTGTCGTCGTGAACTTCAGTTCGGGCTGGGGAAGAGCAACCGATGCCGAGGTTGCGCCCTACTGCGCCTCGAAGTGGGCAATTGAAGGATTGACCCGTGCCCTGGCGCAGGAACTGCCCGCGGGCATGGCGGCGGTGCCGCTCAATCCCGGCATCATTGATACCGACATGCTGCGCAGTACCTTCGGCACCGGGGCAGGCCAATATCCATCAGCCGAGGAATGGGCGAAGGGAGCGGTGCCCTACATTCTTGCCATTGGCGCCAAGGACAACGGCAAGCCGCTGGCAGTCCGTTAGCGGACGGTATCCCGGGCCGCGTGGCCGACGTCTACAGCCGTTTCCTTCACCGCGTGACCGACTTTGACAGCGGCATCCTTGGTCGCCTGGCCGACCTCCACTGCCGTTTCCTTCACGGCGTGACCCACCTTGACGGCGGCGTCCTTGGTACCGTGGCCAACTTGCAACGCAGTTTCCTTCATCGCGTGGCCGACCTGCACCGCAGTTTCCTTGACGGTCTGCCCGGACTTGCCGGCAGAGTCCTTTTCGGCAGGAGCCGAGACCGGCTGCTTGACCGATACGGCAGGATCGGCCGCGCTGTCCGCCGCCCTGCCGTGACTGACGCCGTTCAGCATTACCAGCAATGCCATGGCGCCAAGAATGCGGTTTCTCATATTCGCTCCGTGTGTTCGCGGTTAGTGGTTATTTTACTGCCCTGCCTATGAGCGGGAGCTGCGTGTCGCCGAGCGGCGACAGACGTCCTGCATGGCCGGGCTACGGCTCCCAGTCGTGGCCGTGGACGTGAATGTGCTCTGCGCCGCCATGGCGATGGCGATGCCGATGGGCAAGGCCGGCGTTCTCCAGCAGCGACATGCCGGTGAGCGCCATGCGCGCCGGGCCGTCGAAAAGAATTTCGCCGGCTCGGCCGAGCACGATGCAGCGGGCGCCCAGTTCGGCGGCCATCGACAAGTTGTGCGTGCTGACGACGACTGTCCTGTCGGATTGCACCAGCGTGTCGACCAGCCAGCCGACAGTGGCCGGGTCGAGGCTGGCAGCGGGTTCGTCGAGCAGCAGTAGTTCCGGATCCAGCGCCAGCAGGCAGGCCAGCGCCACCTTCTGCTTCTCGCCACCGGACAACACGAAGGGAGCCTTGTCGAGCAGCGGCGTCAGGGCGAGCTCGTCCGCCCAGCGGCACACACGCTCGTCGACACCGGCAAGTCCCAGCCGACGCGGGCCGTAAGCGATCTCTTCGCGCACCGTCGGATTGAAGAGCATGGCCTCGGGATGCTGGAACAGCAGCACACAGGCCTGCCTGAAGCGGCGGGCCAGTTCGCGCCCCTTGAGGCTTTCCTGCGTCAATGCCTCGTTTCGCCAGCGGATTTCGCCTCCCCCGGGAAAGATCAATCCGTTCATCACCTTGAGCAGGGTCGACTTGCCGCAGCCGTTGGCGCCCAGCAGCACCACCTTTTCGCCGGCAGTGATCTTCAGGGAAAAGCGACTCAGGACAGGCGGGCCGTCCGGCCAGCCGAAGGAGATGTTGTCGAGTTCAAGCATCGAAGGCACCGCGAGATTTCATGGCCATGGCCGATTCTGTCGCGGCGGCCATGGTCTTGTCCATGAGCGCGATGCCCTGCGCGGCGGCGTGGTGGGCGCGGTCGAGGGTCCGTGGCGGAGCGGGGTTGCGGCTGGCGAAGGCGAGCGTGAAGTCGCTGACGATGCGCTCGAAGGCGCGCAACTGACCGAGTGTCAAGGTGGCCACCAAAGTCAGCGTTGGCGACACGCCGAGTGCGGCGACGACATCGATGCGGGCGGCGAACCACATGCCCAGGAAGACCAGCAACAGCACGCGCAGGTTGACCAACAGCAGATAGCCGGCACTAAAGTCACCGCGCCAGACGGCGACGACTACGTAGCCGAGACTTACCGTGATGTTGAAGGCGAGGATGGCGACAAGCGTCCGGCGCAGCAGGCGCCAGCGGTCGCGGCCGGCCGCGCTCAAGGCCAGCGCAAGCGCGGTCGCGAGGACAAGAGGTTCGTGGATAAGTGTCGCCGCCACGACGGCGGCCAGATAGGCGAGCAGCCAGCCGCGCGCGCTCACTTGCACCAGCCCCGGCTGTTGGCGTAGCGCCAGATCACCACTGTCAGCGCCGCCTCGCCGATGCCGATGATCAGGTGCGGAATGAGCACTGCCGGCAGCGTGATGTCGATGCCGAAAGGAAAGAACAGCGGCGTGCCGTCGGGCTGATGGGCGATGGCGGGTTGTATGCCGAGCACCAGCGCGACGATTGCCGCTGGCAGCACCACGGAGAGCCATGCGGCGACGGCGATGGCCGCCATTTCATTGATGCGCGCCAGCAACCCCTTCGCCGCCGCGGCGGCTGTCGCACCCACGAGCCCCATGGCGAGCGCGTTGATCGGTAGCGCCGTGATGCCACCGGCGCCGAACAGCAGTGCTTGCAGCAACAGCACCAGCGAATAGGCAAGAAACGCCAGGCGTACGCCGAAGGTCAGCGCCAGCAGGGCGATGCCGAGCATGTGACCCGAGGTGCCGCCGGGTACGGGCACCATGACGAGGCCGAGGCCGTAGGCCAGCGCGGTCAGCATCGCCAGCCGCGGCACCGTGGTTTCGTCGAGCCGATCCCGTAGTCCCCGTGCAGCCCACGTCCAGGCGCCCGCCGCGACGGCGTAGGCGGGCAGGTAGGTCTGTGGCGAGAGGAAGCCGTCGGGGATATGCATCAGAAGAGGACGGAACCCGAGACGATCAGCCGGTACTTCTCCTTGCCCTCGGCGCCCTGCTGAAGGTCGCTCTCATTGAGGTGCGTCCACGCAGGCTTCTTGAAGCCGATGGCGAAGCTCATGTTGTCCTTGTAGAGCCGGATGCCCGGTAGGAGGTAAATCATCCTGCCACCCGTCGCCTGTGCGCCGACGCCGTTCTCGACATCGCGACCGATCGTCAGGTATTGGGCTTCGAGTACGCCGTCCACGCGGAGACGGCTGTCGAGGTTGGTGTAAATGCGCCAGGCCAGGCTGCTGTTGAGGCGGCTCTCGCTGCCGAATCGCATTCGGTTGCCATCGGCGTAGGTGTACTCCTGGAAGTGGATCGTCGACACTTCGAGGTTGGCGGTAAGGTCGCGGCTGAGTTGCTTGGTTGCCGTCAGCCCCATGGAGTAGGAGGGCTTGCCGAAGCCGAGAGACTTGCCCGGATCGATGCTGTCGTCGGTCAGCCGATGGTTGGCATCGCCAGTGGGCAGGCTGCCACCGCCGAAGACGGTGAAATGCCAGTCCTCCATGTCGTCGAGGCTTTCGTTGGCCGGAACGAGTTTGAGGCCCTGGCCCGGTTCCAGCTTGAAGCCGATCTGGCCCATGAACGAGAGGTCAGCCCAGCCCTTGCTGTCGAGGCCGCCCGGTTCGTCCTGCTTGATGTTGTAGGGCACGAACAGGTAGGCCGAGAACCATGGCGTGAAACCGTGACCGATGCCCAGCATCCAGAACTGGCTGTAGCGGCTTTCTGGAGCGCTCGGATTGCGGTCGTAGGTCTTGAATTGAGCGTCGTCGATCTTCGCGTAAAGAAGTGTTCTGTCTTCCGGCAGCACGGCTGAGCTGGCGGATTCCACCGGGGCACCCGGACCTTCGAGCGCCGCGGCGCCGACGCCGGCGACTCCGTGGTGGGCGAGGGCGGGAAGGGCAGACAGCAGCGGCAGCAGGGCCATGCGCTTCATCGGCGCCGGAACAGTTGATAGAGACCGAACAAGCCGAACAGAAGTGCTAGACCCGTAACCAGGCGCCAGAGCCTGCCAGGTTCCGAGGCGTCGGCCGCGGGCGTTGCCGACTGCACGGTCGGTGCATCGAAGCGCGTATCGACGCCGTGGCCATCGGCCGAATAGGCTTTCAGCCGCCATTGCTTTGTCATGTCGGGGACGAAGACGACCCGGCCGGCAGCGTCGGTGTTGCCTACTTGGACCGGTACGTCCTTGCCTTCGGAATAAAGCTCGTATTTCTCGTAGGCAAAGGGGCTGCCGTCGGCGTAGTTGAGGCTGACCATTACAGCGCCAGTCGAGGCAACGACATGATGTACTTCATGGGCGCCGGCGCTGCTGAACCACAGCACAAGTACGATTGCGAAGATTCTCATTTCGGCAACTCGAATTGCAGGATGGCGCCGCGGATGGCCACGTCCGCCTTGCCGTCGTTAAGCGGAGTCTCGACGCTGGCGGCGATCAGCTGCATGCCACCTTGACGCAGGCGGATGGCGATGCGACCGTCCTCGCCGGTCGCGCCGCGAGTGTCGCCGCCGTAGGCAACGGGTACGCCGGGCTTCGGTAGCCGGTTCTCGGTGACCAGCACGACCAGCTTGTCGCCGGGCTTGAGCACCAACGGGTCGGTGGCGGGCGTGATCTCCAGTCCGTCGGACAGCGGCCGGTCGGCGCCCGGCGTCCAGCGATCGATGCGCTTCACCGATTCCTCTGACAGCCAGCTCCTGATTACGCCGGCGATGTCTGTCTTGGGGACGTTCTTGGTCTCCCATGGTGTCTTGGTCCAGTAGCCGGAGGAGGCCGCAACGCGGATGGCCGAACAGTCAGTCGTGGTGGTACGCCAAGGTGCGGTCTTGGTGAGTGGCAGTGTCTTGCTGCGGCCGGTGGCGTCCAGGCAGCGCGCGTCCTTGACGAAGCCGACATCGTAGGCAATGGTCTCGGCGCCGCCGTGGGTCGAGTGCTTGTGGCCTTCGAAGAGGGTGACGGCACCGCCGTCGCGCTCGAGCCAGAGGTCGTGCGCAGCGGCGGGCAGGGATGCAAGAAGCAGCAGGACGGAGGCTCGGCGCATGGCAATCCCGTATGACAAATCCTGGAAAGGAGCATATCACACGAATATGAAAAACTATCATATCGTTATTCGGCGGTGATAATGCCGGTCATGGGCCAATCCTTCGATCCCGGCAGCGTGGTGGCACGGCTGACTTTCGTGGCCGGCCGTGTCGCCAGCACTGCAGTTTCCTGTAAGCGGCCCGATGTGGCGCGCTTGTTGTGCGGCCAACCGGCGGACAGGGCGGTGGCGCTGGTGCCGCTGATCTATTCGCTATGCGGCAAGGCGCAGGGCGTGGCCGCGCGGGCGGCGCTGGCGGCGGCGCGGGGCAACGGCGTCGAGGCGCATGTCGATGCCGAGGTACTCGCCGAAGCGGAGCGTGAGCATGCCTGGAAGCTGCTCGTGGATTGGCCAGGACAATTGGGCATGAGTCCGGATGAAACGACCTTCGTACGCCTGGTGCGCGCGCTCACGCCAGAGCGCGCCGCGCTGGCGGCGGAACTGCGCGCCAACCCGCTGATCGTGACGTTGCGCG
>Ga0187786_10000332_pt1 | contig 14344 bp, 15 predicted proteins | sample 0815_BV2_10_20_M_FD_132449 | JGI IMG/M metagenome (GOLD analysis project Ga0187786, IMG submission 132449) | Tropical peat soil microbial communities from peatlands in Department of Meta, Colombia - 0815_BV2_10_20_MG | ecosystem: Environmental > Terrestrial > Soil > Wetlands > Peat | place...
AAAAAAGCATTTCTTTCATTCTCACGGATTGCCATGCTAACTTTAAATTCACCTTTAAGGGGAATTATGTAAAATAAAGCTTTATTCTTATCATGAACCTTTAACATCCATCCACTGCTTTTTGAAAAATTCCAATCCTTTAAATAGGAATCTGCAATTCCCATTAAGCTTTCATAATAAGAATAAGAGTTATCAAGTGTTGATTTTAATGTAGAATCTACAGGCTTAATATCACTATCCAAAAAAGGCCTATTTTCCATAATACATACCCCTATCTACTTGTAAACATATTTATCCATTTAGAGACTAAAAAAATATTATTGACGATGATTATTCACTATTATATGCTTGTTTCAGTTTATTTATGTCAATTTTTGTCATCTGCATCATTGCACCCATTACTCTACCTGATTTTTCGGGATCCTCATCGTCCATCAGTTCTTGTAAAACAATAGGGACAATTTGCCATGAAAGACCGTATTTGTCTTTAACCCATCCAGGCCCCTGTTCTTCTCCGCCTTCAGATAGCTTTTTCCAATAATAGTCTATTTCTTCCTGATTTTCACAGTTTACAACAAAAGATATTGCTTCAGTAAACTTGAACTGCGGACCGCCGTTTAGAGCTACAAATTCCTGGCCTTCAATCTGAAATTTTGCAGTCATGACTGTTCCTTCAGATATTGGGGCCCCTGCTCCGTAACGAGTAACATTTATGGCTTTTGAATCTTTAAAAACAGATATATAAAAATTCATGGCTTCTTCAGCCTGGTTATCAAACCATAAAAATGGGGTTATTTTTTGCATAGAATTCCTCCTAATCTTAAAATAAATTTTTACTTAATTTTTTGCCCTTTTTCATTTTCTTTCATTCTTGTTTTGACGATTTCTTTAACCAACGCTTCAGGAAGTGGTTTTTCTTTTGTAAAACGAATAGTTGCTCCAGAAGCATGATATCCTTCGAGTTCACTTTTGAATGTTTCTAAAATGGCTTTGTTTACTACAATAAAACTACAATGATTTTTAAATGCGGCAAAATGGACCAGTGATCCGTGATATTTATAGCTTGGAATTCTGTAACTGATTAATTCTTCAGCTTCGGGTGCTGCTTCCTTGATTGCCTTACGAATATTCTTAAGGGCTTCCTGATGTTTTTTTGGAGCTAATGCTATGTATTCATCTACATCTTTTGCCGGAGCATTTTTCTTCGCTTCTTCTTTAACTCCTTTTTTCATAATATTCTCTTGTAAATTAAATTATAAATAATTGTCCCAACTAAGCCCAAAATACTCTATATTATGAAATATTCATTTAATATCCTGTAAAAACTGCAGGGCCCGTTGCCATAACAATTCAGATGATTTTCTGTTGTAATCCTTAGAATCAGGATCAGTAAACAGATGTCCGGTGCCCGGATACTCAAAATATTCATAACTTGCACCGGATTGCTGAATACTCTTTGAAAGGTCCTCGATAAATTGTTGATTTTTCAACGGATCTTTTACTGCATAATGAACCTGAACAGGGACACTTGACAGCCATCTTTCGATGCCAAGCATATTAAGTGGTAAAGCAGCGTGAAACAAAAGGCAACCCTTTGCACCAGGCTTTGTTCCTGCAAGTAACTCAGCCGACGCTCCTCCAGTTGAAAACCCCACATAAACCGCTTCATTTGGGAAATCCTTAACTGAAGAAATGGTACGAGACATCATTTCTGTGATTCCAATTTCTTGAAATCTTCTATTTGCTTGCTCCATGTCATCAAATATTTCACCATTATAAAGATCTGGAACGAGAACATTATGTCCCTTGTCTTTTAACATCTCTGCAGCTTCAATTATTCCCCTTCGAAGCCCTAAAACTGAATGAAAAATTACTATATTGGCCATAAATTGCCCACCTCTTAAATCTTTATTTACACATATTTCAATTATGGAAGTGTATCACCTGGGAAACTTCTACTAGCGTGAATTTCATAGCTGAATATTCCGGCAATTACTCCTGGGTCTCCATCCATTATTTCTTTAGTTTCATCAGGAGTTCTATTAAAAACTCCCACACCAGTTATGCTGCTTCCATCCCTTATCGGACAAACAATGGATAAAATTCCCTCTTCTCGAAGCCCGAAATTCCTTCTACCATGTTCCCAGATGATTTTATCTGTTCCTGACTCTTTAATTTTCTCAGTTGCTTTTAAAATTACAACTGTGTATTCTTTGGTCTTCATCATCATTTCTTTCATGAATTCGTCAGTTATTTCTTTCATGTTCTTCTCCTTTTTCATGTTCTTCTCCTAATATTCATCCTTGTTTTAAACATCAATCATTTTTGCTCCGCAATATCATCTGCTGTTGCGTATGGATGAGAATACCTTTCATGCTCTTCAGTATGTGATTTTAAAAAACGTGTGGACTTGATTTGAACTGCTTGCTCTGGACAATAATTGAGACATGCATGACAGTAAAAACATCCCACATCTTTCTGCCATACTGGCTTTTCATTAATTATTTTAATTTTACCAGATAAACAAACCTTTTCACAGGTTTTACAGCCCGCACACTTTGAATCAGCGTAAAACTCAACATTGTAGAATCTATTAAGAAATGGAAGAATCAGAGAAAGAATTGGAAATACAGGCATGGGGACTGTGAAATTAGTGTCCTCTTCTCGACTATTTTCTTTATTTAAAACCATATTTTGGATAAAATCCAGATTATTTTGAAGTTCTGACTCCAAATCTGCCAGTTCTTCTGCTGTTGCAGCGTGCCAATTTTCAAATTTCGGATCGTTACTGGCCATATTCAAAGTAAAATAAGAGTCTAAACTCTTACCTTTCTTTTTTAATATTTTTTCCAGGTCAATAAATGCTCTGTGCTGGCTACCAGCCCTTGTCGCCACGGCAAAAATATATTCTGCCGATTTTAAGTCCAATTTTTTAAGAAATTCTATTATTGGAGCAGGAGCCATTGCAAGATGGATTGGAAACACGAAACCCACCTTTTTTGCTTTTGTTTCTATAATGTCTTTGTTTAATAGGCATACAATTGGTATAAGTTTGGCGTCTGGAATTCGTTTTTGTAATTCTCTGGCTACATGTAGTGAATTACCAGTTCCTGAAAAATAATAAATTTCAGTGCCATGTAATCTCTCCTTTCGATTTATGCGACTACTTAACCCTGCCTTAACATATCTGAAATCTTCACATCAGGATGATGGTAACCCAAGGGTAATTCACCATAGCCATGAATGGCCTTTTGAGGGCACCATTTGATGCATGCCAGACAATTCTCGCAGTGGTGTTGCCATTCTGGCTTACCATCAATCATTTTGATATTATATACCTGGCAAACATTTGAACATGTACTGCATCCTGTACAATTCTCATCGATATAATAACTTCTATCCATTACGGGTATAATCTCACTCATTGTAAGATTTGAGTCTTTTGAAACTTTTGCTGTGCTTTTCATTGGATTTATAAAAAATGACTTTAAAATATCCAGTTTCGTTATTTTCTCTATTATAGTCACAGCCAGTCCATTAAATAATCCATCATCATCAAATCGGCCTTCCTCTCTTGCTTTGATTTTTTCATAGATAAAATCAAGTTTTTTCTCTTTCCAGTTATTGTAAAGTTTTGCTTTATTCTCAAATGGCTTTTTAAAGGCATTTTGAGGCATTTGAACACCGAATCCCGCTGAAAGGTGGCCACCACTTGCCTGAATCATTTCATCCAGGATTGTTAATGTAGAACCCGACCCACCACCATACGTACATACTGCAAAAACGTATTTTGTACTTATATCATCCAGTTTCTTGACAAATCGCTGGACAATAAGAGGAACATTAACAGTTCCTAAATAATAAACAGGGAATATAATCCCAATTATATCTGCATCTGTTGTTATTTTTTCTTTATTCATCATAGATTGTATGGATATTAATTTTCCTTTCATTTTTTCTGCAATATCCCTTGCAACAACAAGAGAATTTCCGGTACCTGAAAAAATAATAAATTTCAACTTTACCCATAACAACCACTAAATTGATTTATGGTTATAACATATACAATTCTACTTTAACTTATTTTGAAGTTCTTAAGATAGTACTATCTCATTAATTCTATGGGTCCAATGTGGCTAATTGGGGCACTTAATGAAAGTATGCTAAAAATCGCAGCAATGCTATTCATGAAGCCCATCACTAATCATTTCAATATTTACAGAAGAATTCATCAAATTTCCACAGTGGCATTTTCTCATCAGTACGCCAACTAAAAACTTAATGGCTCAAGGGAGTCAGGGAGCGGATTTTCACTTATCCAACTTCTCAAAACTTGATTAAATAATCTAGGCGACTCCATATTCCAAACATGACCCATTTTAGGGACAATATAAGCTTCAGAATTTGGAAGGACATTAATCAAATCCTCAGCAGATTCTTTTATAATCTTATAGTCCTTCTCACCTGCCATCACCAACACTGGTACATCTGCCTTCTCCAAGCCAGGGGGTAACTTGAAGAACAGGTTCTCATGGAGTATTCTTTCCAATGAATCGGCCTTAATCTGCTGTGTAGCTTTCTTGAACTTATCAAAATAATTTTTAGAAATATTGTAAGTCCTCATGTTAGCTTTTATAAAGAAATCCGTATCTTTAACAGGTTCATAAGCTTTAAATGTATAATTAAGAAGCTTTAACAACGTTTCGGAGTGGGGGATACTGCGAACCAGTGTTCCAGTGATAAGGGCATGATCTACTACTTCTGGAGCAGTGGCGAGAATTTGGACGATAATTTGCGACCCCAAAGATAAGCCCACCAGATGGGCTTTACCATCCTGTGCCCGATTATGGATAAGATCAATTATCATCTCTGCAGCACATTCTATGGTAAATGGCTCCACCTCGGCACTTTGACCCTGCTCAGGAAGATCAGGAACCAGACAATGATAATCTGAGAATGATTTAACCTGTTCGTCCCATATCCAGCCGGCCAAACCACCACCGTGGAGAAATACTATGGTTTCTTTATTCTCCCGACCAGTTTCTTCTAGGTGTAAATTCATATTTAACTCTTCTTAAAAATTTTTAAATCTTTAACTCCATATTGAACATCCCTATTCTCTTTCCAAACCATGGAAAACTCTTTTTATTAAAAACTTCAAAGCCTATTCTTTCGTACAACCTTTTAGCCCCAGGATTGTCCAGTGCAACATCCAGAACTACACGTTTACATTCTCTCTCCCGGGCCATTTTTATGGCTTCTTCCAGTATCAGGCCACCAATACCTTTCCCACGGACTTCTTCATCCACTGCTACGCCTGCTAAATAAAAATCGCCTTTTTGAAGGTGGGATAAAATCAGGTTATCTTTTAAATCTATAATTAAAAATCGAACAGCGTCCAGAAAATCCAAATTTCTAAAAAGAACTTTTAATTCCCCCAGCTTATGATGTCCCTCCCCCCACGAATACAATAAGATCCCCATAACCTCATCATCGTTGGTAGCCACGTTAATATGCTCGTATCCCAAGTTATTCCCCCCAACTCTTACTAATTTTTCAAGGTATTTTGCAGCAGTGGCTTTATTTCCATAAAAAAAATTGAATATACTCTGATCTGTTTCATATATCAACTCAGCAACCTTATTAGGACTGTGTTTTTTTATATCCAATTTTTCGAACTTCATTACTAACAAAACCGTCTTTTTAATAGTCCAATCATGATATCTAATCGTTAACATTACACTTGCAATGTACGGCGCACCCTGTTAGAAAGTATGATTTTTAACAAAATATTATACCCCGGTTCATATAAAGTAAGAGCGTATGGAAACCAAAAAAATGGTCTTACTGGACATTGACTACATTACCGAAGGCGAAAAAGCAGTAATAAGGTTATTTGGAACTTATAATGTTGATGGAACAATGAAATCCATCATCGCTCTAGATCGCGGTTTCCTACCGTATATCTATGTGATACCACATCATACAGAGGCCTGTAGAGAAGAACTAGAAGAACTAGACGTGGAAAAGATCGAACTAATAAAGCGGAAGGACCTCGGAAGACCCATAGATGTGTTTAAAGTCTTTTTCAAACACCCCCAAGATGTTCCTCGGCTTAGAGATCAAATTGGGGATATGAATAGCGTGGATGAAATAAGAGAATATGATTTACCCTTTTACCGCAGATATCTTATTGATAAAGGGCTGTTCCCCATGGGACAAGTAGAAATTCGCGGCAAAAGTATCTTGGCCAGCGAATACAAAGGCTGCAAAGCTGATGAAGAGACCTGTATTTTTGTAATGGAAGACAACCCTGTCATTTTAGAGTCTGATTTTCCTGAACTCAAAATTTTAAGCTTCGACATTGAAACTTACAATCCTAAGGGCATGCCCAGTGCAGAAGAAGACCCCATTATCATGATCAGCCTATCAAGTAATCATGGATTTAAAAAGGTAATTTCTACCAAAGAATCTGGATTTGATTTTGTAGAAACTGTTCCATCAGAAGAGGATATACTTAAAAAATTCATCAATTACGTTAAAAAAGAAAATCCTCAACTCATTATAGGTTACAATTCAGATAACTTTGACTTCACCTATATCAATGAACGGGCCAAAAGGTTGGACATTTCACTTGACTTGGGAACCGACGGTTCCTCCCTTAAGTTCATGCGAAGAGGTTTTACCAACGCTGCGCTGGTTAAAGGTAGAGTACACGTTGATTTATACCTGATAGTGAGACGTTATTTACAGATGGACCGTTACACCCTGGAAAGGGTTTATTGGGAACTTTTTGGTGTTAACAAAGAAGATGTGCCTGGTGATGAGATTTTTGAATACTGGGACGAAAACGGAGAAAAGCTGGACATGCTCTTCAAATATTCCTTAGACGATGCTGTAGCAGTTACCAAGATTGGAGAGAAAATGTTGCCCCTCACTATGGAACTTACCAGGATTGTTGGTCAGCCCTTCTTTGACGTTGCCCGAATGGCTACTGGTCAGCTTGTAGAATGGTATCTAATTCGAAAAGCCTTTGAAATAGATGAGCTGGTGCCTAACAAACCATCAGCAAGTCAACATTCCGATCGAAGAGGTAAACGTGCGGCAGGTGGCTACGTGAAAGATCCTGTAAAGGGACTACACGAAAATATAGTTTATTTTGATTTTAGAAGTTTGTATCCCAGCATTATCATCTCTAAAAACGTTTCTCTAGATACGTTGGTAGAAGAATGTGAAGAAGGTTCGTGTTATGTGTCACCCGAGGCAGGTCACTTGTTTTTGAAAGAGCCAACAGGGTTTGTCCCATCAGTAATAGGAAATGTATTAAATGAACGGGTACGTTTAAAGACCTTAATGAATCAAGCGTCGGATAAACGGGAAATCCAACTTTTAAATGTCCAACAAGAGGCCCTTAAACGTTTGGCAAACTCCATGTACGGAGTTTACGGTTTTTCACGGTTTAGATGGTATAGCCTAGAATGTGCCGATGCCATTACTGCCTGGGGGCGGGATTATATCAAGAAAACCATGCAAAAAGCCGAAAAATTTGGTTTTAAACCGATATATGCAGATACTGATGGATTTTACGCTGTTTATGAAGGATAACCTAACGTTCGTATCGGTAAAACATAGGTTGATCAAATGAAACCCAAGATAGATGGACTGGACACAGATCCTACCGAACTACTTTTATCTTGTAATAATCCTTCCATTGAATATTTCACACGGCGTGATCTGTTAGAAGAGAAAGTTGTGGGTATTGAAACATTGTGGGAACTTAAACCTGTTTTAAGAATTCTCAAAAAACAACAGGAAGATGGTTCCTGGAAATATCCTGGTAAAGTTCGGGAGGAAATACGTTCCGCCCAGGATTATAATCAACTGGAAACTTTCCGGATTTTAGGGGAACTGGTTTATAAATATGGATTAAATAAAACTCACAAACAAATTCAAAAAACAGCAGAATACTTTTTCAGTTGCCAAACCTCTGAAGGGGACTTTAGAGGTATTTATAATAACCAGTATGCCACCACCTACTCCCCAGCCATCATGGAACTATTAATAAAAACAGGTTACACCAATGACCAACGCATTAAGAAAAGTTTCAAATGGCTCTTATCCATGAGGCAGGAAGATGGTGGATGGATTATTCCTTCCCGAACTTCTGGTTTGAATCTAAAAGAAGCATTAAGAGCTGAAGAACCAATTTCACCGAACCGATCTAAACCATTTTCTCATTTGGTGACAGGTATGGTGCTCCGGGCCTTTGCAGCACACCCTGAATATCGTGAATCTGAAGAAGCAAAAAAAGCAGGAGAATTACTGATCAGTAGATTTTTCCAGACAGATAAATATCCTGACCGAAGGGATAAGAAATATTGGGAAAGGGTTTCATATCCTTTCTGGTTCACTGATATTATCAGTGCCTTAGATTCTTTATCATTATTGAGATTCAAAACGGACGATCATCAAATTCAAGAGGGATTAGACTTTCTTCGTGACAAACAGGGCAGTGAAGGACTTTTTGATTTAAAAGTGGTAAGAGGTGGGGATAAGGACGTTAAATACTGGATTTGCCTTGCCATCTGTAGATTGTTCAAAATATATGGTTAATAAAGGAAAATAAATAATAATAATGGTCGAAAATAAAATTAGGTTGTGATTATGAATTCACAAACCATTAAGAACATCACAGGAAAACTTGGTGCAGATCTTTGCGGAATTGCCTGTGCGGATAGATTTAAAGATGCACCGCCAGGATTTAATCCTTTAGATATCTATTCTGGTTGTGAATCTGTAATAGTTTTTGCCAAAAGAGTCCCTACAGGGTCATTATCTGCTGATAACTGTATTCCCTATACTCATATGAGCGATGTAGTCACCCAAGAAGTAGATCGATTAGGAATTGAACTTTGCCTAATTTTAGAGGATTTAGGAATAGAAGCAATTCCAATACCATCTGATGACCCCTCTGAATATTGGGAAAGTGAAAATCAGTACGCTAGGGGCATCTTATCCTTAAGACATGCTGGCTATTTTGCTGGATTGGGCATTCTGGGAAAAAATACTCTTTTAATCAACGAAAAATATGGAAATATGATTCAGATTGGTGCGGTTTTAGTTGATATAAAACTCAAAAGTGACCCTATTGCAAGTTATGAGGGATGTTTAGTTGATTGTGGTCTATGTATAGAATCCTGCCCTCAAAAAGCATTAAATGGCCTAACAGTTAATCAAAAACTATGTAGGGCCTTATCAAACTTTATAACAGAACGAGGATACATTTTAAAGAAATGTAATCTGTGCAGACGTGACTGCCCTAATGCTCTAGGATTAAGTTGTGAATGAGTTATGGTTAGATCAGATAATATGACAAATCTAATGTTTATTGAAACTGGTGCAGAGGATCTGGATTTAATCCAACCACTCTGGGAAAAGCTAAATGAACATCACCAAAATAAAAAATCAGATTTCCAAGATCACTATGAAAATTTCACCTTTCAGGAACGAAAGGAAGCTCTCATAGAAAAGGCCCATGGCGGTTTTATGCGTATAGATCTGGTTAAAGATGAAAAATCCAATATTTATGTAGGATACTGTATCACCACCATATCCCCAGAACATGAAGGCGAAGTAGATTCTATTTATGTTGAGAAAAAATGTCGCTCCCGTGGCATTGGTGACCAGTTGATGAAGCGCTCTCTTGCCTGGATGGAAAGAAAAGATGTTAAAACTAAAGAAGTTGCAGTGGCAATTGGTAACCAGGAAGCTATATCTTTTTACGAGCGTTATGGATTTCGTCCACGCATTATAATCCTGAAACAAGTTAATCAAAGTGATAAGAGGAGAATTGAATTTGAATCAAAAGAATTTAGATGAACTTTTAAAGGAAAAGTTTAGTGAAGGTGCCGAGAAGTATGATCGTCAGCGAAAGCACGTCATTCCATGTTTAGAAGATTTATATAGAATAATAACTGATTTAGCTAATATTAACAATCCTCAACCAAAAATATTGGACTTAGGGGCCGGAACTGGCCTTTTAACATCTTATCTTTATAAAAAATATCCTAAAGGTAATTTCACCCTGGTTGATCTTTCTGAAAATATGCTCAGCATTGCACAAGATAGATTTAAAAATTCACCCAATTTTAGTTATGTGGTTGCTGACTACTTAAAATATGATTTTGAAGGTTATTTTGATTTAGTAATTTCATCACTCTCCATCCATCACCTGGAACACGAAGATAAGAAGTTTTTATACCATAAAATATATAAACATCTGGAATTCGGCGGTATCTTCCTAAACGGGGATCAGGTACTGGGACCCACCCTAGCCAATGAAGATGAATATCAGAGAAACTGGATGGAAAAGATAGATGTAGGAACATTATCCGAAGGTGAAAAGAAGAGCATATACGATCGTATGGCATTGGATAATCCTGCTACTCTAGAAGATAATCTTAACTGGCTAAAAAAAATTGGTTTCAGAGATGTAGATGTTTTTTACAAATATTACAACTTTTGCATCATTTATGGTAAGAAGTAAATGTTTAAAATAATAAAGATTATTTTTAATGACTTTAAATGAACTTCTGGATGAACTAGTTCACCAGGAAGGTGCTGATTTTTTTGGGGTAGCTGACTTATCCCATGCTTATGATACCATCTTAGAACAGGGTGGGACAGAAGTAGCAAGTTATCCACGAGCTATTAGTATTGGAATTGCACTTATGGACAGTATTATAGACCAGCTCCCGCAGGCATTTGAAAGGGCTGTTGCAGTTAGTTACCGACATCATTATGACATAACTAACCTGCGGCTGGACTTATTAGCTGCACGAGTAGCTAGCACCCTGCAAAAAGAGGGCCATAAATCCCTGCCCATCCCTGCTTCAAAGCGTTCGGAAGATCATCCTATAAAAGCTGTTTTCTCCCATAAACTTGCTGCTAACCTGGCAGGATTAGGTTGGATTGGGAAGAGTTGTCTGCTGATTACTCCAGAAGCTGGTCCCCGAGTTAGATGGGTAACTGTACTCACTAATGCTCCTCTTTCTGTTACCGGCCCAGCTATGGAAGAATCTTGTGGTGATTGTGCAGAATGTGTGGATGCCTGCCCTGTGGGGGCCTTTACTGGCGAACCTTTCCGGGAAGGGGAACCGCGAGAAGTACGTTATGATGCGGCTAAGTGCGAGAAGTACCATTACGAAGAACAAAAAGAAGAATGGACAGTTTGCGGTTTATGTATATACTCCTGTCCTCGAGGATTCTAACCACTCATCTTGTTTATTTTAAAAAAAATTATTTTAAAAAGAATCTTTAATGATTTGTGGCTATTTTAAAGAAGATCTTACAATAGTAGCAGCAAAAACAGCAGCTCCAAAGCCGTTGTCAATATTCACAACCGCTATTCCCGGGGCGCATGATTGTAACATGGAATTCAGTGCGGCAAATCCGCCTTCTCCAACACCATAACCTACTGAAGTAGGAACACCAATAACAGGGACATCTACTAACCCAGCAACCACAGAAGGAAGTGCCCCTTCCATACCTGCAACTACAATTATGGCTTCTACTTCTTCCCCCAGCATTTTTCCCACCTGGGAGAAAAGACGATGAATTCCGGCAATTCCAACATCATAGGAGATTATTACTTGACAACCAGCTTCCTCAGCTACCACTCGAGCTTCCTCAGCCACAGGAATGTCGGAAGTTCCGGCAGTTATTATACCAATATTGCCTATTTTTTCTGTGTCACAATCCTTAACCACCAGTACTCTGGCTCGGGAATTATACTCTATTTTTAGATTTTGCAATGTTAATTTATCAATATGGGGTTTTATAGCAGTGTACCTCTCAGAAGAAAGTCGAGTAACCAAAACCCCTCCATCCTGAGCACAAGATTGAATTATCTTTATTAATTCATGATCTTCTTTTCCTTCGGCGAAAACTGCCTCGGGAAAACCAGTTCTTACATCCCTACCAGTATCTAATTTAGCAAAATCAGCTAATTCACGAATTTGCATTGTTTTTAACTTTTTTTCAGCTTCTTCCAGAGAAATCTTCCCATCTGTAACCTTTTGAAGTATATCTCTCATGTTTTCACCATAATCTGCATTCATATATATAAAGCTGGAGGTTTAAAACAATTCTTGAAAGTTAAACATAGTTAATTAGTATTGGGACTTATTTTAGATATTATGATTTAAAGCATTAATTCCGAGGAAGTTCATGGAAAAAGCCAGAATACTAGTTCAAGGAATTGTTCAGGGAGTTGGATTTCGTCCCAACGTTTATCGCCTGGCAAATCAATATAATATTAAGGGATACGTTCGTAACCTAGGTAACATTGTAGAAATTATTGCTGAAGGTAAAAAAACAGATATCGCTATCTTTTCAAAGGCCTTAAAAATTAAAAAACCCCCTATTTCTAAGATAAATTCCTTGACAATGGAATGGCTCAAATTAGATAACCAAGAACCCTATGAAGACTTCCAGATCCTGGAAAGTTCTTCCCAGTTTTCAGGATCTTCGGTAATCCCCCCGGACTTGGCGGTGTGTGACAGCTGTCTGAAAGAGATCTTTAAATCCAATGATAGGCGCTACGAGTATCCTTTCACTGCTTGCACAGACTGTGGCCCTCGTTTTACTGTTATTAATTCTGTACCTTATGATAGGGAACGGACATCTATGGATGAATTTCCTCTGTGCAAAGACTGCTTGGAAGAATACCGGGAAGTTGAGGATCGTCGTTACCACGCCGAGGCAACCTGCTGTCCAATCTGCGGTCCCCGAGTTTTTCTGCATAATGTTGAATCTAAAAATCCTATTAAAAAAGCTGCAGAACTGTTAGATAAAGGGAATATACTGGCTATTAAAGGTATCGGAGGCACACATTTAGTAGCTAAGACCACAGAAGACTTTCCCGTGATTCAAATGAGGGAAAAATTAGGCAGATTCAGCCAGCCCTTTGCCTGCATGTCTCCTGATGTGGAAACTATTCGTACCTTTGCCGAAGTAGAAGATTACGAAGAAAAAATCCTTCTCTCCCGCAGCAGACCCATTGTGGTTCTGAAAAAAAATCAAAACTACTTCTTATCACCTCAAGTTTCACCAGAACTGCATAATTTAGGTTTGATGCTCCCCTATTCCGGCCTGCATCATCTTCTTTTTAAATATACCGACGAACCGGCTTACATAATGACCTCTGCCAACATGCCTGGGGAACCCATGCTCATCCACAACCAGGAAATAGTAAAGAAACTGGAGGGAATAGCTGATTACTTCCTTCTTCACGACCGTGAAATCATCAATCGTTGCGATGATTCAGTGGTCCGATTTAGAGGAGGTGATATGGCATTTATAAGGCGGTCCCGAGGTTACGTGCCGGAACCTTACGATTTATCCAATTTAAATGGTAAATTAAATTTAAACAGCGAATTAAATGTTCTAGCCTTAGGTCCAGAGATTGATGTTACATTTTCTCTTTTAAAGGAGGGCCTATGCTATGTTTCTCAACATATTGGTGATACCACCAAGTATGATACCTTCCTGTACCTTCAGAAGGCAATCAAATACATGATGGGTATTACCAGGACAGAAAAAGTAGATTTGGTGACTTGTGACTTGCATCCCCTGTTTTTCACCACCAAATTAGCACATGAGTTAGCGGAGAATTTCGAATGCCCGATTGTTAAAGTACAACACCATCACGCCCATGCAGCTGCCCTGGGGGTGGACCACGGAGTGGAAGAGATGATATGTATCGCTGCCGATGGTGTGGGTTATGGTGATGATGGAAGTGCCTGGGGCGGAGAAATCTTGCATTCATGGGGAGATAATTATAAACGTATGGCCAGTTTAATGCCCCAAAAAATGCCAGGAGGAGATTTAACCACTAAATATCCGTCTAGAATGTTGATGGCCATGATCTACGAACACTATGGTGAAGATGAAGTTGTGGATCTGATGAAAAATGATTATATCGATTATTTCCAGCACGGAGCTCAAGAAGTGGAACTGGTGGCTCAGCAGATGAAGCGGGATTTCAATATAACCACTACCACCAGTACCGGCCGGGTACTGGACGCTATATCTGCAGCTCTTCATATATGTGGAAAAAGAACCTACGAAGGAGAATGTGCCATGAAGCTGGAATCAGTAGCCTATTATGGTAAAGAAACCTTTGAAATGCCTATTAAAATAATAAAAAATAATGGAATGAATGTTCTGGATACCTCACAAATTTTGGTATCAGTTTTAGAGCGAAAACTTGATGGAGAACGTGTTGCTGACATTGCTGCTTCTGCCCAAAATGCAGTTGCGCGCGGTCTTGCCAAATTAGCAA
>Ga0187786_10000333_pt1 | contig 14337 bp, 12 predicted proteins | sample 0815_BV2_10_20_M_FD_132449 | JGI IMG/M metagenome (GOLD analysis project Ga0187786, IMG submission 132449) | Tropical peat soil microbial communities from peatlands in Department of Meta, Colombia - 0815_BV2_10_20_MG | ecosystem: Environmental > Terrestrial > Soil > Wetlands > Peat | place...
AGGCGAATGATCAGCTGTAATGAACTTGTCGGGTTTAATCCTGAAACCCAGGGTTTTACGTTCGTCGAGATGTTCACCTGGGAACCGGTATCAGACACCTTTGTCTGGACCGGGAAAGGGAGCTCTTTCCTCCTCGAAAATAAGATTGCAACCATGCTGGGAATGCCCGAGAGCAAGAAATCCGAGATCTACCTCGAAGTAGAGAAACGGGCAAAAATTCTTGAACGACTTCACAAAGCGGGATACGTCAAGTTCTGGGATCTCTTTCACATGATGACGAAGATCAAGAAACAGGGTCTCCTGCAGATTGGCTCCTGATATGGCGGAACTTCCGACAGACCCGGCAACCGGAACGGCGAGTAAACCTGTCCCGTTTGCATCAACCGTCGAGGATCTGAAAGAGAGGGTTGCCCAGGTGACTGAAGACCGGAAGATGGGCGCAGACCTCTTGTTTACTATGACGTACATGGCATCCCTTGCGCTCGCGAATGCCTCCCGCCCGGAGATCTTTACGTACGCTGCTAACAGGAAGGAGTATATTTCCTCGAAGTATATCAACAAAGTAGAAATTTTCGTCAAAAAATGGAGTTACAGTTATGCCGAAGGCCTCAATATCGTGGCCGAACGGGTCAATAATGCCATCTTAAAAAGCATGCTGAGCAGGTATGCCAATGCCATCGAATCCGGAGTACCGGATGATGATTTTTTAAAAAATGAACTTTCCACGGTCAGGAGTGTTTACCGGAGTCAGATTGAACAGGGCCTCGAGATGCTGAAAAAATGGGGTGATGCGTACATCGCTATGCTCCTTTCCGGGACGGTCATTGCCGTTACAATCATGATCTCGATTGCCATTTACTCCCCGAACGGGATGGAAACAACACTTGACATGTCGTATGCCATCATCTTTGTCATCTGTTTCTTCGGGAATCTTCTTATGTATACTTCGATGCCCGATGATCCGAAATCCCACGGGATTACGCGATGGGCATCAAAAGAGCAGAAGACTATTCATGCTATGGAACGGATCATCGTTCCCCTGACCATCGTTGCAGTCCTTCTGATGATCGCGCTTGGTATCGGTGCGGGACTGATTTATCTGCTCATTGGAATTCTCATGGCCCCTCTTGGGATCATTGGTTTTATTGACGACTCCAATATCACGCTCAGGGATGTTGATTTCTCGACCTTCATCCGCAGTCTCGGTTCTGTTATGGGTGGGCAGGGTACAACCGCTGTCTATGCCCTGAATACGATTGACAAGAAATCCCTCGTGGCCCTTGAACCGCTCGTTAATTCCGTCTATTCCAAAATGAATCTAGGTCTTGACGACAAACAGATATGGGATAAATTCATCGGGGAGTCGGGAAGCGACCTCATTTATAAGTATCTCAATATTTATCTGGACACCGTGACCCTGGGCGGACCACCGGATTCCATCGGAACTGTTGTTGGGTCATCCATGCTCGAACAGACTCTTCTGAGGGAGAAAAAAGATATGCATGCCCGCAGTTTTATCGTACTGCTGGTGCCTATGCACGTAGCCATGGCAGGAATCTTTGTTGTTCTGTACCGTATCATGGTTACCCTCACAGGATCCGTTTCTTCCATGATGAGCCAGTTCCAGAATACGACGGCGGCTGCTGGTGGGGTTTCCAGTGCAGGGGGCGTCTCTGCCAGCAGTGCTCTCGGAGGGATGTCCATGTTCACGAATTTCCCCGAAAAAGAGATGGGATTCTATGTAGTAACCACTCTTACCATTATCACGGTATCCAATATCATCGCCGCGCGAGTAGTCGGTGGCGGGGATCGGTACATGTTTTATTTCTATGCAGCACTATTCTGTTCACTGACCGGGCTTGTGCTCATCGTCTCCCCGATAGCGGTAAATATCTTCTTCAACCCCGCAGGACTGACAAAAATTGCCGGTGCAGGCACTGGCGCAATAGGGATGTATCTGGTATGAAAGAGAATCTGCGCAGACCCGTGCTGTTTGCAACCATCGTTATCGTAGGTTCAATCCTGATTCTCTTTGATGTCCCCCTCATCATTCTCATCCCTCTTATCATCGCAGTCGGATTTATAATCCTCCTGATTCTCGGGGCAGTCACCTTTGCTGAAATTAAATCAGCCATCATTGCGTTAAAACCGCAGAACCTGAAAAATACTGGTATCCTGAAACGTCTCGACCAGATGAAATTTTTTGAGAAATCTCCTGCAGTTTCTCCATCGAAACCTGTGCAGAAGCAAGAAAATACGGACACCGGCAAAAAATCCGAAAGATCCGGTCTTGGCAGTCGCCTGAAAGGGCTCCTCACTGCCCGGAACGTGGAGAAGGAAAAGAAAGGACCCTCAAAAGAGCCGGAAAATAAACCAGGTATGATTTCTCACGTGGGAACGTTATTCGCTTCGATCGGTTCGTTCGGCTCCGCGATTCGTCAGAGGAACAAGCAGGTAAAGAAGGTCGATGATATCAATAAGCTTCTCGACAAGACCGTCAGCGAGAAAGTGCATGCACCTCCTCCAGTCGCTCCTTCGGCAGGAGTAAGCCCTGCCAAACCTTCACCGCCAACCAGTGGCGGAGGTGGGGGTTTACCCGAAACCGGCAGCGATGCTGACCCCTTCCTCTCCCTGTCGGGTGATGAATTTGATGCCGGGCTCCTTGACGGGCTCGGTGATGATGACCTGGCCGCCTTTTCTTCATCTGAAGCAGGAGCACCAGATGCAGGAACCCCCACTCTCCCCGAAGTTGCAACATCTCCTGTTGAAACGCCGGAATTACCCCCGCCAACGCCCGACCTCGGTGCAATGGCAGGAGACATCCTGAAAGAGAGCGGGGAAGGGCTTGAGGAATTCAGCGGCCTTGACAGCGGGGAATCGCCGGAGAGTGATTTCGGTGACCTTGATTCAATAAGCCTTGATGATCTTGATGGAGATCTTGGTGAGGAAGGACCGGCGCCGGTACCGGAGAATCCCCCGGCAGCAGTCGCTCCTGCACCCGCCGCACCTGCTGCACCATCAGATTCCAATGCGGTAAAGACTGCATGGATCCCCTCTGATGCCCCGAAGAATGCTGACCAGGCGGAGGATCAGATCTCAACTCATGCCGACATGGCAGCCTTCGCCAGCGGTGCGAGCGCCGACGAAGACCTGCTCAGTTCCCTCGCATCCGATGTAAAACACGTAAAAAAGGATAAAGACCTGAGTCTCTTACGGGAACTGAAAGACTTCCGGGCACCTGCCGGGGAACTGGAAGATGAGCTCAGCGGCATGTACGAGCGTATGATGTCCGACAAGCTTGCGAAACGAAGGACACCTCCCCAGGTCGCGAAAGGGCCGAAGGAACGATAACAGTATTCTGATATAAGATTCAAATTGAGTACGTTGGGAAGAGTATGGGAGAGATGAAAGAAGTCCCGGTAAAAATCGAGCATAATAACCAATGGGTCGTGGTTAAACTGGGGGTAGGAGAAGACCGGATCGTCATTCCTGCTCCCATCAACAAGGAAGTTTTGTATAAGACCGTTTCTGATGTGGCCGAACGGAAAAATACCCTTTTAGTAACAACGAAAACCGATACTGAAACGGTCTATAAGATCCTTTCTCACGAGAAAGTCCTTCAGGTCCTGAAAAAACTGATCCTCAATGCATGTAATGCCTACCGGCTTATGGCTTACTTCATGTCACCAGCGATACGGGGGGGCGTGATGGTGAAGGAAGCCCAGTGGGAGAAGGGAAACGTTGTCGTCGTTCTCTCGGGTATCTGGTTTGTGAGTGCAACGAAACAGATTTGTGTTCCACTCGTTGACGTAGCAGCCATCGAACTGACAAAACGCGATGTCCAGGGCAAACCTACCGATGTGATCCGGATCGATCACCTCGATTCCGGCGAAGTCTCCTCCAGTTTTGTTCTCTGCCCCCTCTCAACACTGCAGGTCCTGTACAATTTTCTCAAGGACACCACGAAAGGCATGGATATGAAGGGCACCGAGCTTGACGGGATCGACCAGCAGGTCGCCATGCTCGTCTATTCCGGGATGGACTCGCATGCGATCGAGAACATGCTCAATATTCCTCCCAAGCAGTTGAGTGCAATCTACGACAAGATCCTGAAACTCGGCCTTGCCGAGGTCGTGATCATCCGTCGCGAGATTCAGCTGACGACAAAAGGTGTCAGATATATATCAGATGCCACAAAAGCACAAACAAACTAAAATTTTGGGCGTTTTCAATCCAATACCCATTTATACCATGATCGACCAATCAGTTATTTGATCGTCAATGGGAAAGATTTTGATCGTGGATGATACCCTCTTCATGAGAACGCTGCTCAAAAATATCCTGTTCTCCGGAGGGCATACTATCGTCGGTGAAGCGGGGGATGGGGAGGAAGCCGTGGTAAAATACAAGGAACTGAAACCGGATCTCGTGACCATGGATATTGTTATGCCCAAGCAGAATGGGATCGAAGCGCTGAAGGCGATCAAAGCCATTGATCCTGCAGCCCGTATTGTCATGTGTACTGCCGTCGGTCAGGAACAGATGGTAAAGCTGGCAATCAAGAGCGGGGCGAAGGGGTACATCGTAAAACCCTTCCAGGCACCCAAGGTTCTCGAAGAAGTCAAGAACGTTCTCGCGCTCTGACCGTTATGGTAAAAGTACTCACCGTAGATGATTCCGTGTTCATGCGCACGGTCATCAGGGACATGCTGACGAAAGATGCAGCTATAGAGGTAGTCGGGACTGCGTCCAACGGGGTTGAGGCCCTTGAAAAAATTGCCAGTCTTAACCCGGATGTCGTTACTCTTGACATCGAGATGCCAAAGATGAACGGCCTCGAAGTTCTCCGGCACCTGCAGTCGGTAAAACAGCGTCCCAAGGTACTCATGGTCAGCTCGCTGACCTCAAAGGATGCCGAAGCAACCCACGAAGCCATCCGTCTCGGTGCCGATGACTTCATGCTGAAACCCAAGGATCTTCCCCACGTGCGGGAGATTGGCGATGAACTGATTGCAAAAGTCAAGCATCTGATCACTCTTCCCATAACAACCGTGTCCCGAAATAAATCCTCCCACGGGGAACCGGCCGGGCGGGTTGTCCTGATCGGGTCATCTGCCGGCGGTCCGCCCATGCTTGACTCCCTTCTCGCGGAGATCTCATCGGATCTGCCGGCCGGTATTATCGTTACCCAGCATATGCCCACAGGATTTACCGCAGCCCTTGCTGAGCGCTTTAACCGAATCTCTCCCTTACCGGTCAAGGAGACCGAAAACGGCGATATCATCGAGAATGGCAGGATCCTGCTCTCAAAAGCCGGGGTTCATACCGTGGTCAGTGGTGTTATCGAGAATGACGGTTCGAAAAGCGGAAGGATCGTCCATTCTACTGCCCCTCCCCTCCACGGAGTCCGTCCGGCGGTAGACAAAACCTTTGAATCGGCAGCTCACGTCTATGGAAAAAATATCGTTTCGGTTATCCTGAGTGGTATGGGAAATGATGCCGGCGCGGGAGCTGAGGCAATAAAAAATGCCGGCGGTGTGAGCCTGATCTGTGATGAAAAGGACTGTCTCGTCTATGGTATGGCACGATCTGCAATCCAGAAGAATGCTGTGGACAAAGTTCTCCCCTTGAACAAACTGGCGAAAGAGATCGAACGGACTGTTTCCCACATGGAGGGCTGAAATGGCGTCTGAATTCGAAGCCTACCGGGGACTGTTTGTTGCAGAATCCCGTGAAAACCATGAAAATCTGGTCAAGAACCTGTTAATCCTGGAAAAAGGCCCGGATCAGAATGCAATTGATGAGATCTTCCGATCGGTCCATACCCTTAAAGGTGCATCGGCATCCATGGGGTTTGCCGAAATGGAACGTCTCTGCCATTCCATGGAAGATGTCTTCCAGCTGGTCCGAAGCGGCTCGGCAGAGATCACCCAGGACCTCGGAAACATCCTCCTTTCCTGTTCCGATATCCTGGAACAGATGATCGATGACGTGGAATCCGGTGGCGATTCCTCGGCAAAAAATGCCGACGACCAGGTCAGGGCACTCAAGGACTGGGTCGTGAAAAAGGGTGGAAAATCTCCGGCGGGGACGACTCAACCAGTCCCCCAGTCCGATGACAGCAATTCGGGCGGGAGCGAAAAAATCATTAAAAACCTTCCTGAATACGAGATGAGTATTACGATTGCCCCGGAATGCGGGATGAAGGATGTCAGGGCGATGCTGGTGATTGGCAATCTCGAATCGCTGGGGACGATCCTTTCAACGGCACCGGCGCGTGAGCTGATCGATGAGGGAAAATTTGACGGGACGCTGGTCCTCCGCATTGCCAGCGAGGCCGGGGAAGAAGCCCTGACGACTGCCGCGATGGGAACTGAGATCTCTGATGTTGTCATAAAACCAGTTACCACCGGACAGGCAGCCATGGAGAATAATGGCGTCGCTCCCAGGAAAACCGCGGAAGGAGAGAAAAAGCCGGGCGCCGTGCCTGACAAAAGCCGGGAGATCAAGAACCTCCGGGTAGATATCCACCAGCTTGATCATATCATGAACCTAGTTGAGGATCTTGTCATCAACCGTGGACGGCTCAAACAGATTGCCGAGCAGCACAAGATCAAGGAGATGGATGAAGCTATCGGCATGGTAGAGCGATCAGTCTCCGAGCTGCAAAACCTGATGATGGTAATCCGGATGATCCCCCTGAATCATATCTTCAACCGTCTTCCGCGGGTTGTCCGGGATGTTGCCCAGTATGACAGCAAAGAGGTTGAATTTGTCATGGAAGGAGGGGAGACCGAGCTGGATCGGAGCGTCATGGACGGTCTGAATGACCCCCTTCTCCACCTGATCAGAAATGCAGTTAACCACGGGATCGAATCGCCTGAAGCAAGGGAAAAAGCGGGAAAAAACCGGAAAGGTTTCGTAAAACTTACTGCGCACCGCGATCGGGATAATGTCATCATCGAACTGATTGATGACGGCGGGGGAATAAACGTCGAAAAAGTGAAAAAGAAAGCTGTTGAGAAGGGGATGATCAGCCAGGAAACGGCCGACACCTTTACGACGGAACAGGCCATTGACCTCCTTTTCCAGCCGGGATTCAGCACCGCCGACAAGATAACCGATATCAGCGGCCGGGGCGTCGGCCTCGATGTCGTGAAACGCTCCATTGAGGCACTGAAAGGGACAATCAGGGTTGATACTACGCCCGGCAAGGGGAGCAGGTTCGAACTCCTCCTTCCGCCAACGATGGCGATTGTTGATGTCATGATCGTCAGGATCAATGGAAAACGTCTCGGAATTCCCATCAGCAGCATTGTCGAGGTGGCTAACTTTAAGCGGGATGAAACCCATCACATCGGCAAAGGCGAGGCAATCCTTCTGCGGGATGAGGTGCTGCAGATTCTGTGGCTTAACGATATGGTCGGGGCATCCTCTGTTTGTGAGATCCTGATCGTCGTTCAGTATGAGAAAAGAAAATGCTGCATCCCGGTCGATCTCGTAGAAGGAAAGCAGGAGGTTGTCGTGAAACCCCTGAGTAGTTTTATCGGGAATACCCGGGGCGTGAGCGGAGTTACCATTCTTGGTGACGGAGACGTAATCCCGGTGCTCGATGTCAATACCATGGTGTAGGAGATTTTCATGAAATTATCGAATGTTCAGGCAGATGCAATACAGGAGCTGGGGAATATTGGTGCAGCACATGCAGCGACGACACTTTCCCAGATGCTGGGAAGTACCGTCCAGATGAGTGTGCCGGCCATCAAGGCTGTAGACATTTCAGAACTGGGCACGTACATGGGAGAAGAACAGGCCGCAATGGTAGCATTTGAGCTCCAGGGGGAGATCCAGCACGGCGGCTTTGTCATCTTCTATATCACGAAAGAATCAGCTATCCGGCTGACCAACACCATGCTCGGACTGACCGATATGAACCGGCCGATGAATGAGATGGATGAGAGTGCTATTATTGAAGTGGGGAATATCATGGTTTCAGCATTCCTCGATGCCACTGCCGAGTTGCTGGGTTTTGTCATGCTGCCCTCCCCTCCTGCACTTACCATCGATATGGCCCACGCTGCAATGTCCACGCTTATCGCAGGCATGGGAGAGGAGCTGAACGAAGTGTTGCTCTTCTCTACAGAACTGACCTGCGATGAACACAAGATTGACAGCGATATTATCATGATGCCAGAGAGCAGCACGCTCGCGAAGATCGTTGAACTTCTCGAAAATATGATGAAGGCTCCTTGATACCGGTGTGCACCCGATGACCGATCCCAGCCCCCAGAACCAGCAGACTGCCATGATTGGTATTGGCGAGTACCGGGTAGGCTCATTCCCTATGATGACAATCGGCCTGGGATCCTGTATCGGCCTTACGCTGTATGATAGTAATCTCAAAGTCGGTGCGATGGTTCATATCATGCTTCCTGACAGTGCCGGAAGGACTGACAGGCCGGGAAAATATGCCGATACGGCAATCCCAACTCTCATCAAAGAGCTCAATGCCCTCGGGTCCAAAAACCGATCCCTCGAGGCAAAGATGGCCGGGGGGGCATGCATGTTCGAATATTTCGGGGCCAATCTCAATATCGGGGAGCGGAATGCAGAACGCGTCAGGGCAATCCTGAAAGAGAACCATATCCAGCTGAGTGCCGAAGATGTAGGGGGGAAAGTAGGTCGTTCTGTGACCTTCATCCCGGGAAGTAACGGCAGGGTTTCTATCAGGAGAGCAAATGGCACGACTGGTGAACTTTAACCTTGCGATTCTTCTTCTGATATTCCTGTGTTTTGTACCGGTACCCTCAGCGTCACAAAACAGTACCACCGATCAGTCTTCAGGTTCCGGTCCCGGGCTTATGAATGGAGAGACTGTCCGCCTTTTTACGCCAACAGGTGATATGATCCATTCCGACCAGATTAATGATCAGATTAATGGTCCCGCCGGGGAGGTGCTCTTCGGTACTTCGTTCGGGTTGTCCATATACAACGGAACGTGGCGCACTCTTCACCGGAACCGCGATAACATATCGCAGGGCCTGATGGATGATTATATAACCGCTCTTGAATATGACAACAAGGGGGAGCTCTGGATCGGTTACTCGGGCGGAATCCAGATCTTCAATGGCAGGTATTACCAGTCGATTCGGGATCAGCAGCTCCTCAAGGAGACGCGGATCACGGATATCCAGCGTTGGGATAACGATATGTGGATCGCGACCGGTCACGCCGGTATCCACCGCTACCGCGAGGGGAACTGGACCTGGTTTCAGCCGATGACCAGGGATGGCCCTGGGTTTTATGAAGTTCACAGCATGGCTCTCGATCCGGCAACAGATCACCTCTTTATTGCTACCGATCATGAAGGCCTCTGGAAGATTACGTCTCCGGATGACCCCGTTTTATTCGATCAGATCAACGGGAAAGATTCAGCCTATGGTTCCATGCAGCAGGTCCGGCGTGATCCACTCGGTGGTGTGTATTTTTTTAATGCTTCCATGGTCGTCCATTACGATGAGGCAACCGGATTTTCGACTGTTGTCATCAACCGCAATCTCACCGATCACGATATTTCTATCAACGATGTCGACGGAGGGCCTGACGGGAGGCTCATTCTCGCCACCGATGACGGAATTTATATTCTGAAGGATGGCATTGTTGCCCGTCACCTTACCCGGTTTGAAGGGATCGGCACATCGATGGTAGTCCGGACCGTACGTGCTGACAGCAGGGGGAGGATCTGGTTTTCAACCCGGGGGTATGTGGGATATGTCGAGGAACCGACGGACACCGGAACGAGCATCGTGATTGAGATGGCGACATCGCCGGTGGAGACAACCCCTGTCGTTACTACGATGGTAACACCTGTGCCTGAAAAAACACCGGATCTTCAACCGCTTCCTCAGCCTCCGCATTCAGTTTTCCCTCCCGATTCGTTCCTGCATATCTTCAATCCAGTGGTTGATCCGATTGCGCGTGCAGTTCACGCCCTCAATATAACACCAGGTCAATGATAACCAAAAGAAGCTTCCTGTTTGGTTTGATGCTGTTATACCGGTTCCGGTGAAAATATCAGATGACACTTCCGGGGTTCCGCCTCGCGCTCTGCCCCTGCCTGATGGACAGTTCCCGTATCGCAACAGTTCTCATGGTTTTTTCGCCATTTCGTTGGAAGGAGAGATAATTCCATCGCTCGCACACACTCTTCCTGTCAGGGATCGTGATGGCGCAAGGGGTTTGATCATCTGGCGAAAAGGGTTTCTCCAGAGCTGTTATCTCTTCTTCAGTTCTCTGAGGCAGAACTGGTCAATGGAATCAAGGAGAGCTTTTTTTGCACGTCGGGCCTGTTGCTCATCACAGGAGCCGATATCGTGCGCAATGTAGCGGAGCGTGGTCGTGTAATATTTCATATCAGGAAATTCTGTTTCGAAATCAGTCAGGCGTGCGAGGGCTTCCTGGTGGTGCCGGTTCAGCAGGTCAAACGAGAAATCAGCAAGCCCGATGATGTACCCGGGCAGGTGCCGTGATATAGCGAGGCGCCGGAAGCTGTGATACGTGATCTTCTTTGTCGCGAGAAGGGAGAGTTTCATGCCGAGGTAAACAGGTTCAGGCTCATCGGGGTACTGACGGATCATCTGGTTGACAATTCCGGCCGCCCCCCCGGCATCCCGCTGTTCCAGACGGAAATAGAACATCTCCCGCAGGAAAGGGAAATCCGTGTAAAACCGCTCGGCTCCCAGCTCAAGGAGTCTTTTCCGCATCCCCGCATTGGCTGTGGCGGAAGCATTTTTCAGTCCAATCTCGATAAACCACCGTTCGCTGGGGAACCATTCGAGCCCGACGAAGATCATCTGCCAGAAGATTTTTTCCAGGAATGCAGGATCGTCGATCTCCAGCTGGTGAGTACGGTTGAGGGGAGGCTGTACAGACGCAAGATCCAGCATCACTTCACGTGCAAGGAGTTCCATTTCACCAGGCCGATGATTCCGTGACAGTTCATCATCTGTCTTGAACTCTCTCAGGGAAAGGGCATAATAACAATGGGCCACGGCTGTACCAAGTTTCGCATCAAGAGTAGCATATTTTTTCAGGTATTCTATGGCATGGATGCAATCGCCGTTCTTCACCAGTTTGAGGCCCGCTACGACGTCCAGACCTGTTTCGGCATCTTTTCTTTTTTTGAAACGGATGGCATTCGTGAGTGTCTTCCGGATGAATTCAAAATCTCCCGCATTCCGGCTTACATCGAGAAGTTTGAAGGTAACACTGTCGATAAACCCATCGTGGGTCTCATCTGAAATGTGGGGGAACGAGTTTTCGAGGGCTGAAATGACATACCCATAAAAGACAGGAAGGTTGGCATCGACCTTGTCGGAGTGACGATCGATATATCCGTAAAAATCTTTCCTGAGGAGATTCAGCTTTTCATAAGCGATAGCATCTGAGAGCTTCTCTCCCTGCATAAAGGGAGAATGACATGGGAGTATATAAAATAGTGGATTTTTTAAACCATCATGTGTCGTCGGCAGTGTAGTAATAGAACTCCCCGGACCCTTTCTGCTCTCTGTCGAGGAATGAATCCGGCTTGTTGATCCTGGGGCGTCCGCTCTGGTCCCGCCGGAACGTTACATTCAGGGCGTTCAGGAAACGGTTCATCCCGTCCCGCATGGCAAAAGGCCCTGCGGCGGTCCCCTGGATTCCCGGCTCTCCCTCAAAGACAAGAATCCGTTCGCTGATCATATCGATGAGGTAAATATCATGATCGATAACCATGATACCTGCCTCCTTTCCTTCGGCATGATGCTTGATCATCCGGGTCACGTTGACCCGTTGCTCCACATCGAGGTGGGCGCTCGGTTCATCAAGAATGTAGACGTCTGCGTCCCGCGAGAGACAACCCGCGATGGACACACGCTGCAGCTCCCCCCCGCTCAGGGAATCTACGGGCGAGGCAAGGATCGGTTCGAGCATCAGGGCCTCGAGGATCTCGTGCTGGTAGTGCGAGGAGTCGAACTTGGTTGTACACCCCCGCAGGTACATTTCTACGGTGTCCGACGTGTCAGCTTTGATATACTGGGGCTTGTAGGATATTCTCAGGGTTGTCTGGAGCTTTCCCGTCGTAGGAGCCTCTGCACCGGCAAGGAGTTTTGCAAAAGTACTTTTACCCATTCCGTTCGCACCGACGACACCCAGCACTTCGCCTGCTTTGATAGTCCCTCCGGACACATTCAGGTGAAAGGTCTCGTATTCCTTTGTCATCGGTGGGATCTCAAAGAGGTCTTCCCGTTCTGATCCTTTGTCATGCGCCCGCTTCTCAAAGACTACCTGCGTATCCCTGAACCGGACATTCTCTTCGTTAAGGAAACCGGTGAGGTACTGGTTTATCCCGACTCTTACCCCCTTCGGGCGGGTGATGATACCGAAGACTGCAGGTTTGCCGTACCCGACATGCACGGTATCTGCAAGCATATCGAGAATTGCAAGGTCGTGTTCTACAAGGACAACCGGCCTCTCGGCCGCGAGGTCTCGGATCAACTTTGCTGCAGCTATCCGCTGGTAGATATCCAGAAAGGGTGTGATCTCATCAAAGAAATAGAGTTCAGCATCCCGGGCAAGACACGCTGCGATGGCAACCCGCTGGAGTTCTCCACCGCTCAGGGTAATAATATCATGGTCGAGCAGAGGATCCAGTTTCAACACCGGAAGAATTGTGTCGAGCGTATTGCGTTCATCGGTTTTGCTCAGGAGTGAGCGTACCGTTCCGGTAAAGACTTTGGGGATATAATCGATATACTGGGGTTTCGACGCAATTTTGATCCCTTTTTTTGAGACCGTCTGGAGATAATCAAACAATTCGGTACCGGCATACTGCCTGAGGATCTCGTCCCATGCTACCTCCGTGTCGAAATTGCCAAGATTGGGACGGAGCTGCCCCGAGAGGATCTTGATGGCCGTACTTTTGCCAATACCGTTCGCCCCGAGAATTCCGGTGACTTTCCCGTCTACCGGGACGGGAAGTCCATAGAGTGCAAAGCCGTTCTTCCCGTACCTGTGGGTGGGATGTTCTAGTTCCTCAGGTAGACTGACGATGTCGATGGCATCGAAGGGACATTTCTTGATGCAAATCCCGCAGCCGACACAGAGCTCTTCCGATATTACCGCCTTTCCCTCTTCCCCCAGGATCACGGTTTCGTCCCCCGTCCTGACACGGGGGCAGTACAATATACATTCCGTGCCGCATTTCCTGGCATGGCACCGGTCCTTGTGAACGACTGCAATTCTCATAGAGATCGAAACAAGGGGAGCTACCGGGCGAATGGTGTTACGGCAGGTGCGGTGACGTTAATAAACGTCACCTGCCTGACAAAGTTATACCCTGCACTATTGCCGGCATACAATTCAATAGAGAAGTTCCCCACCCCGAATGTCTGCGTTGCATTTTGTTCTGAACTCCACGATACAGGAGTATTGTTACCCGTCACGTTGGTGAACGACCAGTTCCAGGAAGTCAGAGAATTCACTGAGGTATCGTTGAACTGAACGGTAAGCGGGGCAGTACCTGAAGTGATGTTAGCGGTGTAGACAGGGCCGGCGCCTACAAAACAGCTCAGTAAGATCGTCCAGGTCAGGAGCCAGAGTGCGAAGGTCATGAAACCCTGGTAGAACCAGTCTTTCCCGCCGAGCTTACCGGTATCCATGCCCATAAGGATGAAAATATGCTTCTGGACAACAATGCCGGCAAGCATCAGCATAAAGCCAAGGAAACCGTCTTTCTGGAGCCCGGCGACATCCGGGATTCCTCCTGCTATATATGCGAGAACTCCGGTACCGATCCCGATAAGACACGCGGCAAGCGTACGCTTGATGCGGGCAATGTGCTCCGCCTGTTTATCCGCCCTGGTCTTTGCTTTCTTTGTCAGGGCAGGTTTTTCTTCAATAACCTCTTCGCTCATCCCTCAACACTCGTAGTCTTATTTTTTAGTGCCCAAGCCATATGTAATTTGGTTTTGGCGTGTACTTATACGATTCATGAGCTATACCTTTTTGAGAAGGCATTTGTTACTTCACGGGGGCAGTTGGCAAAAATTTCTCTCTCTTCTTTCCAATACCAGCCAGATACACTGAGTTTCCGTGCAAAAAAAAATATGAGAGCGGAAGAGCATGGTTTTCAGGCTATTTTTCCGATAGAAAATTTGCAGATCCTTGAGGAATATCGATACTTTTTATAATAGCTCATCTGCCTTGCAGAGGCGCGTTGCATTGTCTCATATAAATTACCAATTAAAAAATTAATCTCGTCGCAAGATTTCCGGGGGTTCTGTATCTGTCTGTAAT
>Ga0187786_10000334_pt1 | contig 14280 bp, 13 predicted proteins | sample 0815_BV2_10_20_M_FD_132449 | JGI IMG/M metagenome (GOLD analysis project Ga0187786, IMG submission 132449) | Tropical peat soil microbial communities from peatlands in Department of Meta, Colombia - 0815_BV2_10_20_MG | ecosystem: Environmental > Terrestrial > Soil > Wetlands > Peat | place...
ACTACTGCAGGGACCGGATCGACCGGGGGCTCAAGCCCGCGTGCGTGACGAAGTGCACGGCGCACGCGCTCAAGTGGCTTTCCCCCGAGGAAGCCTCCGCGTACAAACGGGAACAGGCGGCAAGAAACCTGGTGGATCTGGGTGTATTTTAAATAGGCCACTATTGCAATTCGCGAGGTGACGCTATGATCGTAAAAGAATTGTTGGATTCAAAAGGCAAGGAAATCATTTCCATCGAAGGGGACAACACCGTCGAGGCGGCAATCAAAATCATGACCCACAGGAATGTGAGCGCCGTTATTATCACGCGGAACGGCAAGCCCGCGGGCATATTCACGGAGCGCGACGTGCTCCGGTCGTACAACAAGGGCGGATCGCAGTTTGACAGCCTGCCCCTGGACCAGGTGATGACCGCGGATCTCATCGTGGCGGAGCCCAACGAGGACCTCTGCCAGGTCATGACCGTGATGATTGACAAGGGAATCCGGCATATGCCCGTGGCAGAACAGGGAAGGGTAATCGGCATGCTTTCAATCCGCGATGTCGTGAAAACGCAGGTCGGGTCAATCCAGTCGGAGATCCACCATCTGAAAGACTACGTATCAGGAATGTAACAGGAGAGCGGAATACCATGGACCTGAAACCGGTTGACGATGTTTTATCGAATTATCCCCAAGTGACGGGGAACCTCATATCGATTCTGCACGAGGTGCAATCGCATTACAATTACCTTCCCGAGGACGCGCTGCGGCATCTTTCGAAGAAGACCGGCGTTCCGGTCACGCGCTTGTACAGCATCGCGACGTTTTACCACTTTTTCAGCCTTACGCCGAAAGGCAAGCACCAGGTCCGCGTCTGCCTCGGCACCGCGTGCCATGTCAAGGGTGGACAGCGAATCCTCGACGAAATGAAGCGCAAGCTCGGCGTGGAAGAGGGGGAGACAACCCCTGATATGAAATATACGCTCGATGCGGTGCGCTGCATCGGGGCATGCAGTCTTGCGCCGGTCATGGTGGTTGACAACGACACGCACAGCAATGTGACGTCCAAGAAGGCGCTGGACATCCTGAAAAAATACGATAAGGCCTGATCGGACCTGAGGGGAAACGTATGAGCTCTCCAGAAGAAACCGGAAGCGACGGCAAGGGCGTTCTGGTCAAAGTGTGCATGGGCACCGGCGGTATCGCCGCCGGGGGACAGAACGTACTCGCGGCGTTCGAGGAACAATTTGCTGCAAAAAATATTGCCGGGACGGTGGGAAAACGGTGCGGAGCCCACAAGGTCGGGTGCCGGGGTTTCTGCGCCAAGGATGTGCTCGTTGACGTGATCATCGACGGCCGCACGACGACCTATCAGTTCGTCAAGCCAGAGATGGTGTCCAGAATCGTCGACGAACACATCGTCGGCAATGTTCCCGTAAAGGCGTGGCTCACGGGGCCGGAGTATGCGAATTTCCATTCCAAGCAGAAGAAGGTCCTGCTTGCAACGTGCGGCAACATCGATCCTGAAAACATCGATGCCGCTCTCGCCATCGGCGCCTACAAAGCGGCGGACAAGGTGCTTGCATCCATGACCCCGGATGAGGTGATCAAGGAAATAAAGAACTCCGGACTCCGGGGGCGCGGCGGCGCCGGTTTCTCAACGGGCATGAAGTGGGAACTCTGCCGAAGGTCGTCGGGCGAGAAGAAGTATCTCATCTGCAATGCCGACGAAGGCGACCCGGGTGCATTCATGGACCGGGCGATCATCGAAGGCGATCCGCATGCGGTCGTCGAGGGCATGATCATCGGCGCGTATGCCATCGGATCGACGGAAGGGTATGTCTATATCCGGGCGGAGTATCCCCTTGCCGTTCACCGGCTGCGGCTTGCCATCAAACAGGCGCGCGAACGCGGATACCTCGGCACCGATATCCTGGGACGCGGCATGGCGTTCGACATTCAGGTCAAGCTGGGGGCCGGTGCATTCGTCTGCGGCGAGGAAACCGCCCTGATCGCGTCGCTCGAAGACCAGATCGGCGAGCCGCGGCCGAAGCCGCCGTTTCCGGTGAACAAGGGTCTCTGGGGCATGCCCACGAACATCAACAACGTCGAGACCTGGGCCACGGTGCCGAAGATCATCAACAATGGCACGGGCTGGTTCACGGCCATCGGCACGCCGAAATCGAAGGGCACCAAGATATTCTCGCTCGTCGGGAAGATCAACAACACGGGGCTCGTTGAGGTGCCCATGGGCATGCCGCTCCGCGAAATCATCTACGACATCGGGGGCGGCATTCCCAAGGGGAAAAACTACAAGGCAGTGCAGACCGGCGGCCCGTCGGGCGGCTGCATAACAGCGGAACACCTCGACGTCCCCGTTGATTACGAGAACCTCACGGCCCTTGGTTCCATCATGGGATCGGGCGGCATGGTGGTCATGGATGAAGACACCTGTATGGTGGATATTGCCAAGTTCTTTGTTTCGTTCTGCATGGATGAGTCCTGCGGCCAGTGCACGCCCTGCAGGGAGGGCACGCGCGAACTCGTCCGCCTCCTGGACGAAATTACGGCGGGCAAGGGCACCCAGGAACATATCGCCACGCTCCAGGAGCTTTGCCAGGTGATCAAGGATGCGTCGCTGTGCGGCCTGGGCAAGACGGCGCCCAACCCCGTGCTGTCCACGCTGCGCTATTTCCGGCAGGAATACGACGCACACATCAACGACAAGAAGTGTCCTGCCGGCGTGTGCAAGGCCCTGTTTGCGTTCCAGATCGACCCGTCCGTCTGCACCGGCTGCACCGCCTGCTCGATCAACTGCCCCCAGAAGACCATCAAGGGAGAGAAAAAGAAGCCCCATGCAATCGAACAGGCGAACTGCATCAAGTGCGGCATCTGCTTCGATACCTGCAAATTCGGCGCGATAAAGAAGGTATAATCATGGCGACGATCAAACTCAACGGAACGTCCGTAGAAGCGGCTGAATCCATGACGGTTCTTGAAGTTGCCCGTCGGGAAGGTGTTGAAATCCCCACACTCTGCCATCACGAGGCAACGGGGCCTTATGGCGCATGCAGGCTGTGCGTCGTGGAGGCCGAGAGCCCGATGCTCCGGAAGACGCTCGTGTCCTCCTGCACGCTGCCCGTTGCGAACGGGCTCATAGTTGATACGGAATCACCTGCTGTTCAGCAGGCGAGGAAACTCATTTTCGAACTTCTGATCGGGAGATCCGAGTCGCGGCAGATCCTCGCCATGGCGGCGCGCTACGGCGTCACTGCTTCGCGTTTTTCGACAAAGGAAACGGATGACTGCGTCCGGTGCGGGCTCTGCGTCAGGGTGTGCCGGGACAAGATGGGCGTTGCCGCCATCAGCTTCGCTGGACGCGGTCAGAAGCGGCGCGTGACTGCAGAGTTCGGCCAGATCTCGCAGACATGCATTGGCTGCGGCAGCTGCGCCAATGTCTGTCCGACCGGAGCGATCAAGCTCAGGGACGAGGACGGCATCCGCACCATCTTTATCAGGAACAATACGGTCGGCAGGTTTACGCTCGCAACCTGCTCGTGTTGCGGAGCTCCTTATGCCACGAAACCATTCCTGGAACACGTGGCAGCTCGAACGGAAGAACAGCCTCTTACGAAAAAGAGCGGTGTCTGCCCGGAATGTGCACGAATCTATTATGCAACTGGGATAACAGGGGATTCCTTCACCTGTCCGCAGTGACCGGGACCGTGACCGCATAAATACGGTCTTTTATGTCCGCTTCCTTACTGCAGGTTGCGGGATCATAATTCACTTCACGGCTTGCCAGCACGCGCAAAATCTTAGCAATGTTTATGCCTGTTCACACAGATTCCCTTCCGGTGGCCGAATAATTAAGTTAACGATTCTAAAATAAATCACTTGAAAAAAAGATAAAAAACGTGCAAAATAGCGCCTTGTAACTGAAAGAGCATACTTTTTTCTATCCTCATCTCGGTGTTCGGGGGGACGCCGTCTGATAGTGCATCGTATTAATTAATTTAATAACATTTCTCTGACTGTCTTGCGCGCTGCATTCGAACGAATGCATTTTCATGCAGCCGCACGGAGTATTATTGCCGATCCTACGGAGATCGTTTTTTGTTCGAGAATATTTTTGCAGGGAAAGGAGAGGTTATGAAAGTTGTGTTTCGTGCTGTAGTGCTGTTGCTGCTCGCATTTGCAGCAATTACACAAGCTCACGCCGCAACCGATGCAGCCACCTGCCTTGGGTGCCATGGAGCGATGGAAGGAGCGGTAAACGTCAACCAGGAAAAATACACCAAGTCCGTGCACGGTTCCTTCGACTGCGTCATGTGCCACATGACACTGAAAGGGGATCAGCACAAGGGTCTCGCCGGTAAACCCGACAAGGTTACGAAGGACCTGGCTGCCTTGCTTGCTGCCAAGAGCAAGATCGATCCGGTCGCCCAGGCCGCCTGCACGCAGTGCCATCCTGATGTCTACGAGGCCTACAAGGCGAGCGTGCATGGCCAGAACGTCCTGGTGAAAAAATCTACGGACGGCCCCGTGTGTACCAGCTGCCACGGTTCTCCCCATTATATTCAGCCGAAGACGAGCACAGAATCCGCGGTGAACCACTTTAACATCGTAAAAACCTGCGGCACGTGCCATGAAGAAAAGATAATGTCCGAGAAGTATAAATTCAGCGAGAACGTCATGGAACGCTACAAGGAGAGTTTCCACGGCAGAAAGCTGAAAGTCGGGCATCCGGGCGCACCCGCGTGCTCGGATTGCCACGGGGCCCACGATATCAAGGACGTAAAGGATCCGTCCTCTCCCGTGTCCCCGGCGAACAAGGTAAAAACGTGCGGCAAGTGCCACAAGGGTGCTACCCCGCAGTTTGTCGCGGCCATCACGCACCAGCCGCTTCATCCCGTCGCGCATTTTATCGAAATTTCTCTGGTCATTCTTACCGTGAGCACCTTCATTTTCATCATCATCCATGTGATGCTTGAAATCATTACCGACATTCGCGAACGGGTGTCCAGAAAAGGGGGAAAGCATGAATAACTCAGCTCTACCGAGCGAAGTCGAGCGATTTGACCTCTCGGCCAGAATTCAGCATATCATTCTCTTTACGACATTCCTGCTCCTGTCCTTCACGGGCTGGGGGCTTAAGTACGCGTACCGCGACCCGGCGACTGCTTGGATCAGTTTCTGGGGCGGCGCGAAAATGGCGGGCATCATCCACCGTGTCGCGGGAATTACGATGCTGCTCGTTTTTACCTACCATCAATTTTATCTTGTCAACGCCGCACGAAAGGGCGGCCTGCGGCTCACGCTTGTACCGATGCCGAAGGACATTATCGATCTGGTGCAAAATTTCATGTATTTCCTGGGCCTCAGGAAGGAGCCGCCCTATTTCGGCAAGTTTACGTACATGCAGAAATTCGACTACTGGGCCGTGTACTGGGGCATGCTCATCATAGGCGTATCCGGATTTTTCCTTGCCTTCCCGGTGACGGTGTCCCCCCTGTTTCCCTCGTTCACGCTTCCCTGGATCTGGGATGCAATAGGCGCGATGCACAGCGATGAGGCGCTGCTGGCTGTCGTGTTCATTCTGATCGCTCACTTTTACGGCGAGCACCTGCGCTCCGACGTGTTCCCGATGAACTGGCTCTGGCTGACCGGAAAGATGCCGATCGATCAGCTCAAGCACCATCACCCGGCTGAATATGATTATCTGTTCGGTGAGAAAAAAGACAAGTAGACTCTTGTGTAAAGCGTTTCGGGGCGGCCTTCGGGCCGCCTTTTTTTTGTAGCGGTTGTGGAGGCTGAAAGAAGCAGGAACAGAACGGCATGACTGCCTCAGGCGTACGGCAAATCGATATCAGGCAAGGCGTTCCAGAGACCCTTGTTTCATGCGGAATCGGTGCGGGGCGCGGAGCGCGATCTCGGAACTGTGCGTGACCATGATCAGCGTTATATTCCGTTCACGGTTGATACGCTCGAAGAACGACATGATCTCCGCTTCGGTTTCCTCATCGAGGTCGCCGGTCGGCTCATCTGCAAGAATGATATGAGGGGAATGGATAAACGCACGGGCGATCGCCACGCGCTGCTGTTCGCCGCCGCTCAACTCCGACGGGTACCGGTTTACTTTGTCTCCCAGGCCGACTGCCGCAAGAAGTTCACGGGCGTCCGCCGGTGCTTCACTTTTACCGAATGCGGCAGGCAGCATCACGTTTTCCCGAGCGGTCAGTGTGGGGATCAGACTGGCGAACTGGTAGATGAATCCGTATTTTTCATTCCTGAGCTTCGAGAGCATCGCATCGGTATAGCTCCATATGTCCGCTCCATCAACGAAGACCGAACCAGCATCCGGTCGTGCTATCCCGCCGATGAGGCTGAGCAAGGTGCTCTTCCCGCTGCCTGAATGGCCGACGATGGAGACAAATTGCCCTGCCTCGATCAGGAGATCCACAGGCCTGACTGCATGGATCGTCTGCCCCGAGACGGTGTATGTTTTCGTCAACCTCTTCAGTTCGATCATGATGCCCGTTATTTCCCTTTCTTGTCTATTTCCTGCTTGAGAGACTTGGCCGCAGTCGTATCATACCGTTCGAGATCGCGGTGAACCGCCAGCGCTGCTTTACGGTCGCCTTTCTTCAGGTAGGCCATCCCCAGGTTGTAGCGGGCTGTTGCATACGACGGCCGGAGGGAAATGGCTTTTTTCAGTTCCCGAATTTCCTGATCAACTTTGCCGGTCCTTCCGTAGGCAACGCCGAGATTGTTGTGGAGCGGCGCGTACGCGGCATAGTATTTTTTCGCTTTAAGATAGACCTTTATGGCGTCTTCATGCCGGTCCAGCCTGCTGTAAGCGGTTCCCAGTTTCAAATATGCGTATCGGTGCGCCGGGTTGATTTCCAGCACCTTGTTCAGGGCATCCACTTCTTCGGCATACAGGCCGGCGCGCTCGTACAGATCCGCGATATGATACCAGGCATCCTCGTTTTTCGGATCTTTTGCTACAAGGGCTTTCTGCTCCTCGAAGACGCTTTTGTCTTCACTCGGACCGACGCCGGTTGCTTCCTGTTCCCGGGAACAGGAGGCGACAATCGCTATACAAGCGACGGCGGACAATATGATGCATCGGAAAAAGGTCATTCCATACTCCTGATTGCGTCGTACGGTTCGACTCGAATGACGCCAAATGAAGGAAGAATCGCGGCAATAAGGCCGGTAATCGTAGAAACAACCATCGCACCCGCAGTGAGCACCGCGAGGTCGGGCACATCGGGGAATAAATACGGCAGACGGAGGTAGTGGAGGATGAAATTCTTCAGACTGAACAGCAGGGCGTAGCCGCAGACGGTGCCGAGAAGGCCGCCGGATGCTGCCAGGATCGCTGCTTCATGCAAAATAAGGGATGTGATATGCCCTTTGTTCGCCCCCATGGCCCTGAGCAGGCCGATTTCACGTCGTCGTTCATTCACGATCATGTAGAATGCGAACGCCATGATCAGCAGCACGATGAACCACAGGACGGAACTGATGATCACGATGGCTTGAATGAGGCCGGAAAGCTGTTTCCTGACTGTGCTGATCACGGTATCCGATACAAGCGCCTTGACGCCGCTTATATCGTGTTCGATCCTGATCGCAACGCGGTCGGGGGTGATATCATCGCGCACCTGAACAAGAACGGTTGAAATCTGGTTCTTGTCTATGGTGAGGGGCTGGAGGGCCTTGTTCCGGGAGTTTGCTGCCATGGCATAGGCGGCGTCGAGGCTCATGAAAACAGTGCGGTCGAAGAAATCCATGCCCGTGGCTTCCATGGTACCCGCAACCCGGAACGTGGTACCGAAAAAGGGAATGCGGTCCCCGGCAATGACAGGAACGCTTCGTCCGGTGATTATTTCATTCACGCCGAGATTCCGCTTGAGGTTCCTGGCAAGCCAGGGCTTTACCGTGAAATCCGTATCCGGGTCGAATGCGATGAGAAAGACATCCACATTGAAACAGCACGTAAAACTCGTCGGTTTGATGAAAAGCTGCGGAGTCACAGTCCGGACCCCGTCAACGGCCTTGACTCGGTCGAGCATGGCGCGGTCCATGAGAAACTGCGTAGGTTCGCCGGAGAGCAGTGCGGATTTCGCCTTGGCTTCCGCGCTTTCCGGCACAACGATGACGTCTGCTCCGAGCCGGTAGGTCCCGATGCGCAGGGCGTTGTTGATGCTCCGCAGGAAAAGGGTAGCGGCAAAAAGCGTGCAGGTGACAACGGCAACAATGGAGAACAACAGGGCTGTGCGCGTCGGTTTCCGCTTCAGATTTTTAAGAGCAACATAGGAGATGTTCATGACGGTAAGGCGGTTCCTTTACCAGCGTTGTTCTTGGGTGACAGTATATCAGACGTGAGGGCGGGAAGTAAAGAACCACCGGAGGCGGGAAGACCCGCCCCCGGTGGACATGCATGCTACTTCCAGTCGACTTCGATGCCGCAGAGCAGCGGAGAGCCGCTGTCCATTTTCACCTCAACGCCCGCCGGCTTATGGCAGCTGGCGCAGAGAGAAACGCGGCCGATGATATTGTGATCCTTCATGTCCATGACCGCGATGATGCTGTCATCCTTGTAGGTGCGGGAGGACAGGAATGCGTATTTGCCGTCCTTGCTGAACGCGAAGTCATGCGGACGAATGTCATCGGGAAGAATGATACGCTGGGCGATTTCGTCCTTCGTCGTGTCTATCACGATGACCTGGCTTTTATGCGTTCCCGGCTTCAAACCCGGATCGAATTCGTTCGGCGCGCTGACCCAGAGCGATTTCCCGTCCGGCGCCATGCGAACCTGGTGCAGGAAGGTCATTTCAGGGCTCTTGATTTCCTTGATCTTTGCCTTTTTCTTCCAGTCATAAACATAAACAATGCCGGCAGGCATGTCGCTGATATAGGCCTTATCCTTGTTTTTTGACCACTGAATGCCGCATACTGCGTTACCAACAGGCATCTTGTCAACGGTTTTCAGCGTCTTCGAATCCCAGACATAGACGTTACCGTCAGCCATGTCTTCGAAATAGATGTTGCCGTCCGGACCCGCGATGGCGCCGCAGAACTTCTGGCCGACCTTGATCGGACCTTCCTTTTTACCGGTGGCAAGGTCGATCTTATAAACATTGCCGGCAAGTGTTCCGGCGACGAGAACCTTCTTGTCGCCTTCCTTTGTCAGCAGCTGGCCGTGAGAGCCGCCGGCCTTCTTGATCTGCTCGAAATCCATGCCTGCAATCTTGCCTTCCATTTCAGAACCAGCCTCTGTCAGGACGATTCTGTCCTTCTCGATGTCGGAAGGCGCTTTCCAGGTGTTCAGGTTTATGACAGCCAGATGGCCGCCATGGCCTGCTATATACGCCGTTGCATTATAGCTTGGGAGCTTTCCTGCCACTTCCTTTGCCGTTATCACGGAATTGTCGGCGGCTTCCACCGACGAACGAACGGCCAGAGCGGTAAACACACCAATAATCGCAACTACAACTAGCCCGAAGACTACCCATTTATTTCTAACATCCATACCGTGTTCCTCCCCGTTTCGTAATGTTGAGCGCATAAGCACTCGTGTGTGTATCCAGCAATACTAGTAAACGCATGTTCGGTCAAAGAATGTCTTTTTTCCGCACCTCCTTTGATTGTTAAAAAACGATAGGACCGCCTATTATTAATATTAGAATACTTCAATTTAATACATGCAAGATAGTGTAATATAGTCCCTGGGGAAATTGCTGTCAACTTCAAATTCTAATTTTGCACATTGATGTTACTGTAATTTTTCAAGAAATTTACATGATGATGACGTGATGTAGTTCAATCTCTGTTACATTTAGTAGCAGCGTCGTAGTTTTGTATTACATGCGCGTTATTTTTTCCAGGAATGAACTGCTTTAATGGAAGGTTTTCAATCAGTATAGCAGATTTGAACGCGGCTGGAAGCCGTTGGTGAACATGTGCAAAAAAAAATCCCCCCGGAAAATACGTACGGGGGGAGTATGTCTTGTGATCACGATTACCCGACTTTTTTGACTTTGCCAGATCTGATGCATCGTGTACATACATGCATGCGTACATGTGAACCGTGTCTATCTACCGCCTTGATGTACTGCAAGTTCGGTTTGGATACCTTTTTGTTTTTGTTGTTCGCATGACTCACCTTATTTCCGCTGAGTTTCCCTTTACCACAGATTTGACACGTTCCGGCCACGAAAAAGACCTCCCTGCTAGAGACTTTAAGAAAGTAGTTTTAAAACGGCTGGTACGATACCATAGAAAAGCACTGCACGCAAGAAGAAAATACGGTTATGATGCGGAAATGCTTGACAGGGGAATCCTTCTGATGTAATGTAAGTGCATACTTACACTTACTCAATGTATTTACCTGTCATTTCATGAGCGGGATGGAAATCCGGGCAGGAAGATAAATGGATTTATGACAAAAAGCACGGCCAAGAAAAGTGCGACAAAGCAGCGGTTGCTGGAATCAACGCTTGCAGTCATTTCAGAAAAGGGCTATCTCGGCGCCACGACCCGTGAAATCTCACAGCGTGCGGGTGTAACGGAATTGACCCTTTTCCGCCACTTTGGCACCAAGGAGCGCCTTTTCAGCGAAATGCTTTCCACGTATACTTTTTTGCCGCGCCTGAAGGAGCTTCTGCCGGAACTGGAACATATTGAAGGAGAGAAAGCCCTTGTTTTGATCGCCACCCGCTTTCTGCTGACATTGAAGGAACAAAAGTCCATGATGAAAATACTGTTCTCTGAAATTCATATCTATCCGGACAAAATCCGGAAAATTTACAGCGGCTTCATCGATGAAGTGAGAAAAGTTCTCGCCGTTTACTTTGTCGAACTGCAAAGGAAGGGGCTCATGCGGGACATTTCTCCGGAGTTTGCAGCCAGAACCTTTCTCGGGATGCTGGTCCATTATTTTCGCACGGAAGAGATCATGAGGGAAAACTCCATCACAAAACGGAAAATGGAACAAACCGTAGCCGACATCGTTGATATTTTTTTGCGTGGTACGGGAACTGATCGCAAAGGAGAACTGGAGAATACGTATGAAATGTCTGCATGAAGCTGCTCAATGCTTTCTCGTGCTCATATCCCTCTGGACAGCCGGCGCTGCAGGCTTGTCGCATGCTGCCGAACCGGGCGCGAACAATCCTGAAGGCAATGCTGCTGCGGAGGTGCAGTCGTATGCTTCGACCTCGCTTCAAAGCACGCCGACCGGCACGAGGCTCGGCCTGAACCAATGCATTGAAATCGCGTTGAAACAAAATCCGACCATTCTTGCTTCACTCTATGGTGTGAACGCGAGCCAAAGCCGCGTCGGAGAAGCGCGCTACGCTTATTATCCCCAGTTCAGCGCGTCAGCGTCCTACTACAAAATTCAACCCTTGTCCGTCCAGACACCTACGACGACCATAAAACCCGACACGTACGAGCAATATTCAGGCTCGGTATCGGTGAGCCAGAATCTTCTGGATTTCGGCAAGACGTCGGCACAGGTGGATATTTCAAAATACAATCTTGCATCAGCCCGCTCGGACCTCAGAACGACGCAGGACACGGTCATCCTGAGTGTGAAACAGGCCTATTACGGCGTCCTGCAGGCCAAGAGAAACCGGGACGTGGCTGCCGACGTAATCAAGCAATTTCAGCTCCACCTCGATCAGGCCAGGGGATTTTACAGTGTGGGCACGAAGGCCAGAATCGACGTCATCAAAGCCGAGGTCGATCTGAGCAACGCCAAACTGAGCCTCATCAACGCAGAAAACGCCATCAAGATCGCGTGGGTGACGCTGAACAATGTCATGGGCGTTCCGGACGCGCCGGAATATCAGATCGAGGATGATCTCTCGATCCACAAGTTCCCCGTGACGCTGGAAGAAGCCACTTCCCGGGCGTATTCCAACCGTCCTGATCTGCAGTCGATCATTGCCAAGCGGCAGGCCGCGGAAACAAACATCGGTCTTGCACGGACAGGCTACTACCCCGTCCTGTCGGGCAATGCAAGCTACAACTGGACGGCCGACCGCGTATCCGACCTCGACCAGAACCACTATTGGAATGCCGGCGTCGTTCTGACGGTGCCGCTGTTCAGCGGGTTCCTCACGTCTCATCAGGTGGCTGAAGCAAAGGCGAATTTTTATGCTGCAAAAGCCAACGAAGAAACGCTTCGCCAGCAGATCGTGCTCGATGTCCGGCAGGCATACCTCAACCTGCAGGCTGCGGATGCGAGCATAGCGACCGCGGAGCTGGCGTCGAAACAGGCCAAGGAAAACCTGGATCTCGCGAACGGAAGATATGCCGCCGGGGTGGGCAGCCCGGTCGAAGTATCCGATGCCTTTGCCACCTATGTCACGGCGCAGGCGAACTTCACGCAGTCTCTGTCGAACTACAAGATCGCCCAGGCAAACATTGAAAAAGCGATGGGGGCGCGATAATCAATGAAGAGAAACCATTTCATACGCAGTATGGGATTGATTGGTGCGCTGCTTATTCTTGGCGCATGCAACGACAGCAAGGCGAAACAAATGACGCAGCGCGTCGTGCCTGTCAAGGTCGGTGACGTCAAGCAACAGAACGTACCGGTCCAGGTCCAAGCGATCGGCAATGTCGAGGCGTACAATTCCGTTTCCGTGAAAGCCCTGGTCGGCGGAGAGATCATCGATGTGCATTTCAAAGAAGGGCAGGACGTTCACCAGGGTAACCTGCTCTTTCAAATTGATCCCCGGCCGTATGAAGCCGCCCTGAAACAGGCCGAAGGAGCCCTTGCGCGCGATATTGCGCAGGCGAAGAATGCCGAAGAACAGGCAAAACGGTATGAAATCCTGGTGCAGAAGGACTATGTCTCAAAGGATCAGTATGACCAGCTCCGGGCAAATGCGGAAGCCCTTTCAGCGGCAGTTGAGGCGGACAAAGCGAATGTGGAAAATGCGCGTCTCCAGCTGGCCTACTGCACCATCAAGTCTCCGATTGACGGTCGTATGGGAAGCGTGCTCATGAATAAGGGCAATGTCGTCAAAGCGAACGATGCCTCCATGGCGACGATCAACAAAATAACCCCGATTTACGTTACATTCTCCGTGCCTGAACAGAACCTTTCGGACATAAAGAAGTACTCGGCAGGAGGGGGATTGAAAGTTGAGGCAATCATCCCGGGAGAAGAAAAAAAGCCTGTTCAGGGGGTGCTCACCTTCATCAACAATGCCGTGGACACGGCAACCGGCACGATCCAGCTGAAGGGTACATTCGAAAACAAGGACCGCAGGCTGTGGCCCGGGCAATTCGTGAACGTTGTATTAACCCTCACGATGCAGGGCAATGCCGTGGTTATGCCGACAGCAGCGCTGCAGGCGGGCCAGCAGGGCCAATATGTCTTCGTGGTCAAGCCGGATTCAACGGTCGAGTCGCGGCCCGTTGTGGTCGCGCGGACGTTCGGCGATCTTGCGGTAATTGCCTCCGGCGTCACTCAGGGAGAAAAAGTGGTGACGGACGGACAGCTCCAGCTGATCCCGGGTACGCGCATTGAAGTCAAAGGCGGACAGGCGCGGGAGGGGCAGGGGAAGCAACCGTGATGCGTCGACGGCGATCGGTGAATTGCTGAACGCTCGCTACACGCTGTTTATCTTTTCTTTTTTTCGGGATATCGAACAATGAATTTATCGGACCCCTTTATCCGCAGACCCGTCATGACGACGCTCATCATGGCGGCGATTTTGTTGTTTGGCATCATGGCGTATTTCCAGCTTCCGGTGAGCGATCTGCCGAACGTGGATTTTCCGACGATCCTGGTCAATGCCAGCCTCCCCGGAGCCAGCCCCGATACCATGGCTTCCGCGGTCGCGACCCCGCTCGAACGCCAGTTTTCCACCATAGCCGGTCTGGACAACATGACGTCGGTGAGCGCGATCGGAATGACGCAGATCACGCTTCAATTCAACCTGAGCAGGAACATCGACGCCGCTGCCCAGGATGTTCAGGCCATGATCACGAAAGCGGCTCGCCTGCTTCCGCCCAATATGCCGACGCCGCCGACGTACCAGAAGGTGAATCCGGCAGATCAGCCGATCATTTACATCTCCCTGAACTCAGCCACCCTGCCGCTCTACATGGTCGATGAATACGCGGAAACGACGATGGCCCAGCGCATTTCCATGATCAGCGGGGTCGCCCAGGTGCAGGTCTTCGGTTCCCAGAAGTATGCGGTCCGGGCCCAGCTCGATCCGCGCGTCCTTGCTTCCCGCGGCATCGGGATCGATGAAGTGGCGGC
>Ga0187786_10000335_pt1 | contig 14266 bp, 20 predicted proteins | sample 0815_BV2_10_20_M_FD_132449 | JGI IMG/M metagenome (GOLD analysis project Ga0187786, IMG submission 132449) | Tropical peat soil microbial communities from peatlands in Department of Meta, Colombia - 0815_BV2_10_20_MG | ecosystem: Environmental > Terrestrial > Soil > Wetlands > Peat | place...
CTCTTTGTTTTGGAAAAACCCTTAATCCTCTTTGAATATATGGATTTCCAATTTATTTTCTTTTTACTATAGCGACCATGTGGCTAAACACATCAACGATAACGAGTAGAGGGATTTACCTCTTAAATTTCTGTTATAATTGCTGGATAGTTTGATGTCGTGCCAGTCGCTTACATCGCATTGACCATATTCATTATCACCTATAGCAATCACAGTACCGTCCGATTTAAGCCCGATGGTATGAGAATTCCCCGTGTTCGTCGCCATATGAACATTACCAGCCGCTACCGCTACTATATTACTCCAATCATTTACGTTGCATTGGCCCTTTTTATTATCACCCACGGCCACCACCGTTCCGTCGTACTTAATAGCAATAGTATGACGACGACCCGCCGCCATGGTATCTTTAGGCCACCGGTTCACGTTTAACGCCCCTTCTTTCGGTGAAATGTAATTCATGTTTTACCTCCTTGAACACGAAACCTATTTTATTATTAACAAGACTTATCCAACAAATCAAATTCTCTTAATAAATTAAATGATTTATCTTCCAGACGTCATAGAATGTTTAGAATGAGTCTTTTAGTTCTTTATATAATACTAATCTAATTTAATAATGATTTTTTTTAACAGGGCATATTTTAGAAATGATTCATTCCATGCTCATGTTTTTAAATTTAAAAAAATAAATGAGTTTAATGAAAAATTAAACAAAAATTAATTTTTTCTAATATAGAGACCATGTGGTAAACAATCGTCAGATTAGGGCAAATAAATGGACACATTATAATAAATTCTCATTAAAAAAATCATATTCATTTATTTTATATATAAAATTAGTCGAGATTAGACTCTAATACAATGCAAGATAACGAAATTAATTCATTTTAAGTTATTTTATTGATTTTATTTTTTGATCAAAAAGTTTATATATGTTCATATGAACATTCATTCATATGAAACAAAGTGATATTTGTGAAATTGAATGTACCAATGAAGAAACAGTAAAACAAGTTAAATCCAATATGCCCGATGAAAATGTTCTTTTAGGGGTATCAGAGACTTATAAAATATTTGGTGATCTCACCAGACTTAAAATCTTGCAAGCATTATACCAAAAAGAATTATGCGTATGCGATTTAACTGCAGTTCTTGAAGCAAATCAATCCACAATATCACACCAATTACGTATTTTAAGGAGTAAAAACCTTGTAAAATTTCGAAAAGATGGTAAAATGGCTTACTATTCCCTCGCAGATGAACACGTAGTAAAAATAATAGAAATGGGAATTGAACATGTCACAGAAGAATAAAAACCAACAAACAGCTGAACTAGGCATCTGTGGCTGTGAAGAAGAAGTTCAAAAGAAACATAGTGATTGTAAAAGTGAAGAATTAGAAGATCTTTGCGAATGCAATGAACATTTAGCACATGAAAAAGAGGAAAGTACTTGTAAAGAGCCAGAAAAATCTTGCGGTTGTGATGAAGATTCAACTGAACCAATTATAAACACTTGCGAAATCAATAATGCAAGTTATTCCTGCGGATGCGGATGCAACGAAGCAGTATTTAAAGAAAAAGAATCTATATGGAATAGAAAAAATCTTTTCATTATAATCTCATCAACCATATTGTTATCCCTGGGATTATATCTTGATTATTTTACAAGTCAGGTAATATTTGCTGAAATCTTATTTTTAGCAGTTATAGCAATAGCTGGACATACATTAATCATAAATGGAATTAAAAGCCTTTTAAAAGGTAATTTCAACATGAACCTTTTAATGACTATAGCAGTTTTAGGTTCATTTGCAGTAGGATCCGGTGCAGAAGGGGCAGTAATTATATTCTTGTTCTACATTGCAGAATTTTTGGAAGGATATGCAGGTAAAAAAGCAAGAAAATCAATAGAAACTCTTCTTGAATTAGCCCCTGAGACTGCTACAATCAAAAGAAACGGTAAAAATGTAAATTTACATGTGGATGATGTAAGATTAAATGATATTCTCATAATAAGGCCTGGAGACAAAATACCATTAGACGGAATAGTTATAAATGGTATTTCTTCAGTAAATCAGGCAGCAATAACAGGGGAAAGCGTACCAATTGCTAAAACAGAAGGAGACGAAGTATTTGCAGCTACTATAAACGAAGAAGGATATCTAGAAGTTAAGGTGATAAAAAAATCTAATGAAACATTACTTTCAAAGATTATAGAGCTTGTAAAAGAATCACAAAAGAGAAAATCCAATACAGAGACTTTCATCGAAAAATTTGCTAAGTACTACACCCCTACCGTAGTGTTAGTTGCTGCAGCAGTAGCAGTAATTCCACCGTTAGCCTTTGGACAATCTTTAGACACCTGGATCTACAGAGCATTAGTTCTTCTGGTAATCTCATGCCCTTGTGCGTTTCTACTATCTACTCCTGTAGCTATGGTTTCAGGAATAACATCTGGAACAAGACATGGTGTACTTATTAAAGGGTCTAAATATGTTGAAGAAATGAAAAACATTGATATCATTGTCTTTGACAAAACCGGAACTCTTACCGAAGGAAAATTAGAAGTTACTGATGTAATAACATTAGATGGTTATTCTGAGAATGAGATTATTCAAATTGCAGGTTCATTAGAGGCTAAATCTAAACACCCTCTTGCTGAAGCTGTTATACAATACGTTGAAGATTCAGACATGGACTTTAAGGAAGTTAAAAACTTTGAATCAATAACTGGTAATGGTATTAAAGGATTAATTGATGGAAAAATGTTCTATATTGGTAAAAAGAGCCTTTTTAAAGGTAATCCTGAATTTCCAGAAAAGGAAATAAATAAACTTCAAACTGAAGGTAAAACTGCTATTATTCTTGGTAATGATGAACATATCCTTGGAGTAATTGGATTAATGGATAAAGTCAGGTCACTTTCAAGAAGCACTATTCATGGACTTAAAAAAAGAAATATCAAGACTGTAATGCTTACTGGTGACAACGAAGGAACCGCAAAAGCAGTTTCCTCTAAACTAGGAATTGATGAGTACTATGCTGGTCTTTTACCAGAAGATAAAGTTCGCATAATCGATAACTTGACTGATAAAGGTGAATATGTTGCTATGGTTGGTGATGGTGTAAATGATGCTCCAGCACTTGCAAGGGCCAATGTGGGTATTGCTATGGGAGCTGTAGGTTCAGATGTAGCTATAGAAACTGCAGATATAGCGTTAATGCAAGATGATATCTCAAAAATCAATTATTTAATTGATTTAAGTAGAAAGACCCTGTCCATTGTTAGGCAGAATGTTTATTCAGCAATATTCATTCAGTTATTTTTAGCTACATTTGCTGTATTTGGATTTGTTTCACTATGGATTGCCGTTACATTAGGAGATGTAGGATTAACCCTGGCAGTGATATTAAATGCTTTAAGAATCGGAAGAGCTGATTAAAATGAGTTTAGAACTTTCATTCTTTTAATATTATGATAATGTACTTTGTACACAACATTTCTTTAACTCAATACTTTAAAAGGGAATTTAAAAGATGACAATTTTATAGGTGAAAATGCCCCAAGTGAACTACAGAAATTCTTTGGAAAAGCCTTTTATCTTGTATTAGTTTATTATGGCTTAGTTTTAGTTTCTTTAATCACTGGGTTCAATTTCTGGGGTTGAAGGAAATTCATAGAATTTCCTGAACCCAAAAAACAAAGTTTTTTGAGGATTATTTCAAATATAAGCATCATTGATCTGCCTATAATAAAGATTATAGGTTTAATGCTTGGAATTATTTTCTTAGTCATTATGACTCTTGTGAGATTAAATCTTGGAAGCTCCTGGAGAGTAGGATTAGACTTGTGAAACAAGAGACATGCTGGTAACTGAAGAATTTTATAAATACATGAGAAATCCATATTTTACTTTCCTTTTGAGCTTCCAATTTGCAATAATATTAATATCACCAAACGCAATAATCATATTTACATTTATACAAAGTTATTTGTTGCTCAATTTACAGGTTAGAGAAGAAGAAGTATTTTTAAATGAAAAATATGGTGAAAGTTATATTAAATATAAAAATAGAGTTGGACGATTATTCCAAAACTCTAATTTATTTATAATAACATGTTAATTAAACCAGAAACATCAAATGGGATAAAATGGAAGTAATTAAATCATTCTTATACTTTATACTTGCAGGTTTATGCGAAATTGGCGGCGGATACCTTATATGGCTTTGGTTAAGAGAAGGAGGAAGCTTTTGGATAGCAATTTTAGGCGGAATAATCTTAATTTTATATGGAATAGTTGCAACATTCCAACCAGCAAATTTTGGAAGAGTTTACGCAGCGTACGGCGGAATTTTCATAGTAATGGCCATAATATGGGGATGGCAAGTAGATAAAGTAATTCCTGATCGTTTTGATATAATAGGCGGAATCATAGCTCTTACTGGAATGATAGTAATAATGTATTGGCCAAGAAGCTAGATTACTCTTAATGATCCTAAATCTTTACATTTTATTTTCTAAATATTATTTGGTATAGATGTTTACGGAGGGAATAAGATATGAAAGTTAAATACGCTACCATAATAGTTGAGGATATGGATGAGTCAATTAAATTCTACACAGAAGTTTTGGGATTTGAAATAGATAGCAGACACGATCTCGGACCAGCAGGAGCAATCACATTAATGAAAGGGGAAGGAGAGACTATGATAGAGCTTATAAAAAATACAGAAAATGAAGCTGGCCTGTTTTGTGTGGGAATGGATGTTGAAGATATTCAGACATCAGTGAAAGAACTCAAATCTAAAGGTGCCAAAATCACCATGGAACCGACTCCTATAACAGTGGGGACCCTGGCCTTCTTAGAAGATCCAAATGGAGTCCGGATAGCGTTAATTCAACATCACTAATCCTTTTTTTAAATATTAATGAAATATTAGGGTGTAATTTATGAAAAAAACATCTCTTAATCAACAAAAACCCCGTCAGCGCGCGAAAAAGGTGGATGGGGAAAGTGCCGTGCTAGAGAAGATTGCGGGGATGCCGGAACCGGATCGCTTGATGGCGGAGCGGCTCCATAAAATCATCAAAGCCAGCGCGCCAAACCTTTCGCCGAGACTCTGGTACGGGATGCCCGCGTATTCCAAGGAAGGCAAAGTCATCTGCTTCTTCCAAAACTCGCAGAAATTCAAAACAAGATACTCAACGTTGGGCTTCAGTGACAAAGCGAATCTTGACGAAGGCAACATGTGGCCTGCAGCCTACGCACTGAAGGAGTTAACTGCCACCGAAGAGGCAAGAATCGCCGCACTAGTGAAGAAAGCAGTAGCTGAAGACTAAAGATAGCCACTAATTCCAGGATCCATGAAATCATGGATTCTATCATCATATGGGCTGGTTTTATAATTCTATTAATATAATGGAATATTTCGTTTTATGGATCGATATTCCTAAAATTTGATTACCTGATAGTTAACTCCTTCATCGGAGACGTTTATGAGGATGTAATGGTAGAAACTGTGATCAGGGGTAGAATTAATTAATGGGGCTCCAGCCCCTCCGGTTATTATGTAAGGTGTTTTTCCCCAGGTGCCATTGTAATAGGCGTGGATATGTGATGTAAATAGCATTGTTACATTATATTGATCAAATAGGTCGTTTAGTTGTTTTGCTTGATTTACGTCTATTAATGCAGTTTCATCATATTCAATCTTATTAGTTGCATTTTGCGGGTCAAATAAGGGTACATGCATGAAAACAAAACGATATTTATAATTTTGGCTTTTTTGTAGTTCATCTTGTAGCCATCGCATCTGCTCGTCATCTATTCTTATTAGATTAGCATTATTAAGCACAATGAAATAGCTGTTATTTAAACTGAAGGAATAATATGTGCTTCCAAAAATTGAAATATAATTAGACCCTTTAGTATCATTCTCAAGTTCATGGTTTCCTATAACAGTTAATACTGGTGCTTTTGATAGTTTTATTTGATTTACAAATGGTTGATATTGATTTATATTACCTTTATCTACCATATCACCAAGATCTATTGAAAATAAGATATTTTTTTGATTTATTCCTTTAATTAACTCGTCAAATTTTCCAGATGAATTCCTGTTATCTCCATAGGCCACAAATGAATAATTAGCTTGATTTTTAGCGCTAATTAGATTTTTATCAATTTTTTGGAGTTCATTAAAGTTCCAAGTATCCGGTACTAAATTGTTAGAAGAAAATGAAGAACCAAAATAAGGAGGGATATAACTGTAGGATAGTATGGAGATTAAAACCACAACAGAAATAAGAATTATTAACAATTTATCTATAATTTTCATTTGGATCCCTGCTTACTTATGATCCGACATGATTTCCTTCAACAGCTTAAATTAATTATAAGTCTTAGGATATTAACTCATCATAAAGTTTCTGTATGCACTTAAATCAAAGTAGATGGTCAATTTAGCCAGTTTATCATTTTTTACTTCCCATATTTCAGCTACATCCTGGTTCATTTTTTCTCCCTTAGGATTTACATAATCATAGCTGATTATTGCGCAGGCATTCTTGCCTTCAATGATTAGTTGTTTTATTTTTATTCCGGCAACTCCCTTTAAAAAAGGTGTGAAAGATTGAATAACTGCTTCTTTTCCTTTTGCTAACAGAGTTTGCGATGCATCTGAAAATATAGCGTCTTCTAAATAGAGGTCTTTCCATTTATCATCTTTGTCTCTAATGCTTTTGTAATAACTTTGAACAAGATCTTTTGTATCCATAAATTTGTCCCCAAATTTTAATTATTTATTATTATATTATTAAAAAATATAAATTTATTCACGTTTTGAGTTACATGGTTTTTGTTATGATTATTAATTTAACGATCATACCGTAGAATCCCTATAGTGATGTTAAATAGAACTCATTTCTAACCAAATTAGTTTCTATATATTTTTGAATGGAGACAAATTATTTGTTTTCGCTTTAACAAACTATTAAACGGTGAATAAAATGCCCATAGTTCATGTAAATGTATGGAAAGGTTTCGAACAGGAAAAAATCGACTACTTAATTGAAAACTTGACTAAGGTTTTTGTGAATTTGGATATTCCGGCAGAAGCAGTGGAAGTCTTAATACATGAAGTTCCCCAATCTCATTGGGGAATAGGCGGAATATCTGCTTTAGAAAAATTTAAGGATGTTGACATACCTGGATGGAACCGATAACGCATCTTACCTTTATTTTCGTTACACGGCCAGCAGTCCGCTTTTGTCAGTAATATTAGAATTTTAGTCAATAAAATGAAAAAAGATATTTAATTTTTCTTTTCTAGGCTTATTCGCAACTTACCTCTAATATTTCATCTTATTATGATGGAAAGGTAAGATTTAAATAGCATATGTTAGAATTATATAATATAATGATAGAAAAAACTATCATTATGTTAGAAATATACTTGGGTGTGAATTAAATGAAAACGAAATCAACCGATAAGATTGATAAACAATACTTAGCCAGTAAAGCATTGATGTGGATAGGGTCTGCAATATTACTAGTCTGTGCAGTTTATATGATAATATGGAAGACTTTTAATGATATTATTGCCATAGAGGTGCTTATAGGTGCAATGGTTATCATAATAAGTTTCTTCTCCTATATCGGCATGGAAAAACCCGCTGATGAACGATTAATTAAAGTTGGAACTATGTCTGCAACCTGGTCTTGGTACATTACCCTAATGTTCATGTGTTTCCTTTTATTCAGTGGATTTTATACCCCCCGCCAGTTCCAACCTGCTGAACTTTTTGGACTAGTGATTTTTGTCATGGTGAGCACCATGATAGTGTTGAATACCTACTTCAACCGAAAGGGCGATGTAGAAGAAACTTTTCATCTTTAGGGTGATGTGGATGAAGACCCGGATGAAAGAATATCGAGCTAGATACAACCTTACCCAAGCCCAGCTGGCAGAAAAAGTTGGTGTTAGAAGAGAAACCATTGTTTTTTTGGAGAAAGGAAAGTATAATCCTTCGCTAAAATTAGCCCACGATATTGCCGTGGTTTTGAGGGTGAAAATCGATGATGTTTTTATCTTTGATGATGAATCAGACGAAAAAGAAGATTAACAAGCTATAATTTACTATCTATCTTAGTTAGTTATGAATGAAAAATTAGTTAAAAAAATCAAGAATATGGGAATTAAAATCAAGAATACGGGAATAATATCATGATCCAACTAATTCTCATCTAAATATCCGTAAGAAATTTTTGAAATTGATTATGTTAAGTAAGTAAATTTAATTAAAAAAAACTTCTAACAAAATTTATTTAGAACTATAATTTTATGTTCTTCGTTATTACACTGCCAGTAATCCACTTCAGTCAATAAATTTTCATAAACAATTCCCATAATGTACTTGCCACATTCGGGGCAGTATAGCAACTTTTTACCTATCTCTTTAATTTTTTTAACCATATTCACGCCTTTAACCTTTTATGCCTTTTTAGAAAAAATAAGCCATTAAACTACCGCTTTTTCTAAAATAATCTTTAATATTAAAAATTTTTTTAAAAATAATTATATTTTATGAACTAAAAAACTCATAAAAACTAACTATCCGTAATATATTTCAGGAAGTTAATTAATCTATGGGTAATGAATTTTTTAAAAATATTAAAAATATTTTTCATCTACGATATGAATATTGAATTTTAAAAAAGATACTATTCTAACTAGCTAATTATATAGAAACTAAGAAACTACACTATATAATATGAAACAGTTTCTACTCACCCCTGCTGCCGGAAAAAGATTAATAGCCCAAGCTCTGGCAGTTCATCCCGACCTAAAAACCACACTCCGGTCTGGTACTATTGTCATTATCGCAGGTACCACCAATGGTTATGTGGCAGAAGAGATATTAAAAAGTATAGGGCAGGATAAAGACTTCTCTAGAGATAAGTTCTTCCGTGGCATTGTACTCCCACCCGGTGCCCCAGTTAAACCTGATGGACGCCATGTTGATGAATCTGGATTTCCAGGGGATGTCATAATTTCTGAAGGCATATGGCAGAAGGGTAAGACTATTTTTGATGTAGCTGACCAACTTAAAGAAGGTGACATTATACTTAAAGGGGCCAATGCCATTAATCCAACTTTAGAACAGGCAGCCATCTATATTGGTCACCCTCAAGGGGGAACTATTCTTTCATCGTTACCTGCAGTAGTGGGAAGAAGGGTAAGGTTAATTATTCCGGTGGGGCTGGAGAAGAGAGTATATGCTGATCTGAATAAGTTGGCAGTCAAACTCAACCAACCGGGACTTAAAGGGCCCAGACTCTTACCAGTACCAGGGGAGATCTTCACTGAAATTGAATCAATTAAACTCTTAACCGGGGCAGATGCAGAGCTGGTGGCATCTGGTGGTGTGGGTGGAGCAGAAGGTTCTATATACTTGGCAATTAGTGGAGAAGATTCACAGATAAAAGCTGCAGAAGAATTAATAAAGAAGGTACAAACTAAAAACAAATTTTGAGGTGTTAAACATGAACTATAAAGTCTTAATCTTAATTGCGGGGATTTTACTCGTCCTGGCATCTTCCGGGTGCACCACTAATAACACTACCAACTCCAGCAACACTTCAAGTAATGGCACATTTGAAAATGAGTGGGTGAAGTTCAGTTATCCTCCGGGAATGACAGTGGCCGACGGTTCCTTGAATCAGGATCTTTTAGTTCAAATATACAAAAATGGGACTAACAGCAGCATGATCACCACTATAAACTTCGCCAGCAACAACCGAAAAGACCTGTTAGACCGTTTCCCCAACGCTACCAATATCACTGTTGCTGGTAAAGAAGCTTTAACTGCTAACGATGAGCTGGGTAGATACGTCTATGTTTATTTAGGTCAGGGAGACCAGACTCTGGTCTTATATTTTGATCCTAACTCCGGAGATGTATTCCAGCAGGTAACAAAAACCCTGGTAATTAAAAAGATACCAACTTCATCGTAAGGTGTAATTATTAGCACTCTTAGCTCATATTTGGGCCAGTATAGTGCAGGGAGTGCTATCTACCTCTTTTATTTGCCAGGGAATGATAATTATCTTTTTTATTTCATTTGAAATGGAAAAATTTATATCTTCCACCAAAAGAAGAGGAACTCCATAATCATCATTAAACGCATTCAAATGGGCTTCTATGCCCTGTTCTACTTTTTGAAAGCAGGAAATTGATATGGTGTCCAGACCCAGGCAGCGAATTTCAGGATAATTTTTTCTTATCCACTCCACCAATTCCGGACTCAATCCTGGATTCTGGGTTAAATATCGCTCCACATCACTATCTCTATATTTTCCAAATCCTGTCTTAAAAAAAAGACAGTCCACATCATTTAATTCGATATTTTCCAGATCTTGAATTGTAATAAATTCATTATCACTCTTCGGGCAGTCCAAAATAAGAGGGTTGTTAAAGACCAGTTCATCTGGACTGTACTCACCGATCTTCTTACCACCGTCTAATAAGTGACCAGGAGCATCTACATGAGTCCCGCTGTGGTTTTCTACATTAATAATGTAACTGTTGTAATATTTTCCTTGACTTATCTGACTTTCAGGGACAATTTTAGGATAAGCGAGCCCTTTATGAACTGGTGCATTATTTTCTAATGGATAAGATAGTAGATGATAGGTCATATGAATCTCCTTACTTCATTATTATCCTCATTACCAGTACAAACATTTTTTTTTAATGAAGGAAAAATATTAATATCTATCTTATTAAAATCCATAGATAATATCTCTAGAGTATTAGGATTAGATTATCTATTTAAGAAAGGGGATACCATTAAAAAATATTAACTTTAGATTTTATTCATGGTGAATTTATGAGTAACGATGATTCTAAAATAAAAAAAGAACTACAGTCCCGTATGAAAGAGTTCAAAGCAGCCTTAAAAAGCGAGACTAAAAAACAGGAATTACACGAAAGCATACCCGGATCCGAAATCATGATACGAGTGGAAGTTTTCTTACCATCTCCTAATCCTGAAGAATTTGTAGATGGATTATTCCTTTACCTGGGAAATTCAGGAGAAATAGTTAATGCTGAGTACTACTTCAGGGATATGGCTGATGTTGAACTGTGTTCTTTGTCTGATGATGAGTTGCAAGTAGTTAATGAACTTTTCAAGGACGATTTTGCCCTGGAGATAGAATAGAACTTCATCTAAAGATTTAATAATTCTTCCAGTGAGATAGAAATAAAATCTTAGATTTCAACTAAGATTAACTAAAGCCGTTGGTCTATTATTATAAAAACTTAAATGATAATGTGGCCTTCTGGTTTTCTTATTGGTAGGGCAAGGAATATTGAGGATTTTTTTTGAAAATAAATATAATAAATAAGATTCATAAAATATGTATGTCAGATTTATTAAAAAAAGCAATTAAACATAATAATAATGAGATGCCTGGTAACGGTCTTTTAGTGGGCTGATTTTAATATTCGGGCAGTTAACAACGATTTTTCAATAAATCTGATTTAAAACCGATTATAACGATTGGAGGAAATTCTATGCGTAGTTTTGAGAGGTTAACCTCTCTTAAAGATTATATTCCTTTGAAAAGGGGCGAATCCGGATCCAAAAACATCGGACTTCTAGTGGATGGACCAAACATGCTCCGTAAGGAATTCAGTCTAGACCTGGATCTGGTTCGGGACATAATAGCTGAATATGGTAATATGAGAGTGGGTAAGGTTCTTTTAAACCAGTATGCATCTGACAAACTTATTGAAGCTATTGTTAACCAGGGATTCACACCTATTGTGGTGGCGGGAGATACTGATGTGTATATGGCAGTTGAAGCCATGGAACTTATTTATAATCCTAACATCGATGTTGTGGCTTTAATGACTCGTGACGCTGATTTTTTACCCATTATTAATAAAGCAAAAGAAAACGGTAAAGAAACATTGGTTATCGGTGCCGAACCCGGATTCAGCGCGGCCCTGCAGAACTCTGCTGACAGTGCCATAGTTTTAACTCCAGATACCAACAAGAAAAATCATCGGGGAAACTAATGTTAGTTGCCTCGTCTTTAGATGAAGTTAAAAGACGAGAAACGGCCCTTAATCATATAGCTTCCCTGATAAAAAAAGAGGGCCGATCTGCACTATTCGATCTTACTGGGCTGGCCGGAGGCTTCCCTCTCAATGATAAAGACGTGGGTCTACTGGAGACCTATGCTGGCCCGGCACTTTTTGAAGAAGACCTGGATCAGTGGGGGAAAAAACACTTAGGCGGAGAAAAGTTACTGGCTTTTAACCGCACCAGCAGCGGTATACTGGCAACTATAATGGCCTTGGTAAAACCAGGAAAAGAAGTCCTGCATTATCTTCCCCAGAAACCATCCCACCCTTCTATACCTCGCAGTTGTCATTTAATAGGTGCATCCTATCGAGAATATGAGGTGGGGGAGTCGGTGGAAATTAAAGAAGACACTGCCCTACTGGTAATTACTGGCTCCACCATGGACCATCAGATCATACCTCTATCTGATTTTAAAAAATCCATCCAAGCTGCTCATGATAAAGGAGTACCAGTTCTGGTGGATGATGCATCAGGGGCCCGTTTGAGAACTGTAATTAATCACCAACCCCGTGCCACAGACTTGGGTGCAGATCTGGCAATTACCAGTACAGATAAACTGATGGAAGGCCCTCGTGGCGGATTAATGGCTGGTAAATCCCATCTAATTAACGAGATAAAAGCCAAAGCTTATCAGTTTGGGTTGGAAGCTCAACCCCCACTTTTAGCAGCTATGGCCAGGGCACTAGAGAAATTTAATCCTGAAAATCTCACCAAAGCCATCCAACGCAAAGATGAGCTTTACGATGTCATATCTTCTCATTTCCAGGGAGTGGAAAAAACCCCTACTGGAGTAATGATAACATCCGAAGCACTCTTTAAAAATATTCCACCTGAAGAAATAGTACTTACGCCCAGTGAAACATCCATGGTATGGGCCATGCTTCTATTAAAAGAAGAAAACATCCTGACCATCCCTGCCGTGGGAATGCCCGGAGCATCTGCCACTATCCGCCTGGATATGGCTGCCGCCGATGCTGCACTCTTGACTAATGGTGTAATTTTGGAGAGTCTTCTGGGTGCATTTAACACTCTTCTGGAAGTTTCTGGAGATATGGATGGCTGTAGAAAAATATTATATTGTTAATTTTTTTTACCTTAAGGTGTTTTTATGATTGAGATTGATGGGTCCCATGGTGAAGGTGGAGGGGCTCTTTTAAGAGTTTCAACTGCTCTATCTGCCTTTAACAGAATACCTGTTCACATTAAAAAAATAAGGGCTCATCGTCCACAACCGGGGCTCATGCCCCAGCATCTTCAGGCTGTCAAAGCAGTGAGCCTAATAAGTCAGGCCCAAACAGAAGGATTACAGATAGGATCCTCTGAGATCACATTTTGTCCGCACGAGCTAAGCGGTGGAAAGTGGGAAGTGGATATTAAAACTGCGGGTAGCATTAGTTTAGTACTCCAGGCAGTTATGATCCCGGCAGTAGGTGCTGATAGTGTGGTAGACATCACAGTTAACGGTGGAACTGACGTTCGCTGGGCTCCGTCAGTAGATTATCTTAAAAACATTACCCTGCCCGTTTTGAACCTTTTAGGATATCAGGCCAGTATGGAAGTAAAAAAGAGGGGACATTATCCTAAAGGAGGAGGTCAGGTAGATATGCAAATTTGCCCCCTGAAGAAACCTAAAATTCTAAAACTCGATAATTTATCCGTAGATAAAATAAGGGGAGTTTCACATGCCACCAACTTACCATCCCATGTGGCAGAAAGACAGGTCGAGGGTGCTAAAAAAGTGCTCCTTAACGCAGGACATGACCTGGAGATTGATACCGAAGTTACTCATAAAGCCCGGGGTGCTGGATCTGGAATAGTTTTGTGGACGGAAGGTAAAGGTCGTTTAGGGGGAAGTTCTCTGGGAGAAAGGGGTAAACGAGCTGAAAAAGTGGGAGAAGAAGCTGCTTTAGAACTTTTACATAACTTAAAGTCTGGTGCTCCTTTAGACAGTTACCTTTCTGATCAGATAATTCCCTATCTTCTTCCGGGGTCCCGGGTTAAAGTAGCACAGATCACTTCCCACACCAGGACCAATATCTACGTAAAAGAGAAGATCACCAAGGACCGTTTCCATGTTGAAGAAAAAAAGAAAGGTTCTGCAA
>Ga0187786_10000336_pt1 | contig 14224 bp, 14 predicted proteins | sample 0815_BV2_10_20_M_FD_132449 | JGI IMG/M metagenome (GOLD analysis project Ga0187786, IMG submission 132449) | Tropical peat soil microbial communities from peatlands in Department of Meta, Colombia - 0815_BV2_10_20_MG | ecosystem: Environmental > Terrestrial > Soil > Wetlands > Peat | place...
GTTCCGGCCTATGATCACCGGGAAGATATCCGCGAGGAGGAGGCCCCCGGCAACGCGGGGCTCCGGTTCAACGACCGCGGCACTGTCGGTGCGGTAGCTCCGCATCGCCCGTGCCGCCGCCTCGACGGAATCTCCTAAACGGACCATGGGGGCGTCCTTGAGGAACCCCTCGAGCGTGACGTTGGACTTCGTTGCCGTCACCCGGAGGCCGTCCGTGATATCGATGTAGCCGAGCAGGTTCTTCTTCGCGTCGGCCACATAGACCTCGCGGAACCGGCCGTCCCGCAGGATCTGCCGTGCCTTTGTTATCAGGTCGCCGGGTTTCAGCACAGGGATCTCAAGGATGAAATCCTGTGCTGTCTTCATGTGATATTGTCCTCCTCACGGCACCGCAGGCAGAGCATGACCCCGTCCACCCGCTTGAGATCATCAGACATCTGGCTGCAGCGGCCGCACATCCCCGGGTCAACCGTCTCCTCCCGGTTGATCTCGATGAGGTCCATGAGCAGATCGTTCTGCTCGTTGGACACGGCCAGGAGATCCCGGACGGTCACGATCCCGATGACCTTGCTGGTCTCGTCGATGATCGGGAGTCTCCGTACCTTGTGCTTTACCATCATCCTGGCAGCATCGCCTGCAGTCTTATCCGCACTCACCGTAATGAGTGGCGTACTCATGATTTCGTTCACGTGCACTGTGCTTGGCCTGAGATCCTTTGCCACCACCTTGCAGGCGATATCCTCCTCGGTCACGATGCCGATGGGCTTGTTGTGGTCGAGGATGATGATGCTGCCGACCGCGTCATGGCACATGGTCTTGGCTGCTTTCGCAACCGTGGCCTGGATGCCGATCGACGTCAGCCTGCGGTTCATGATCTCCCGAAGGGGAACGCGGGTCTCAAACCGGATCGCGTTTGTGGTCTTTTTCATGAGTCACCTCCTAGAAGTGCTGTTGCTGATGATTACAATTAGCATACTCCCTTCCCTTTGTATAAATACAATGTGGCGCTGGCAACCCCCGATGCCCACCAGTAATACCGCGCTGGAAACGCACCAGGTTCGGGGAACGTTTTCCCGCCGGTGGAGATGCGGCCGGTACAAGAAACATAATAAAGAGCGTATCCCATACATAACTAAGGACGAGCGTGACTGCCCGTACGCTGGTACCGTGCAGCCGATGAGGTGACGATTGAAGATTTTCTATCAGACGATTGGCAGGGTAAAAAAGAAATTTTCCACGTTCCTTGCCCGCTTTTTCAAGAAGAAACGGACCCGGATCGGTATTTACGGCCCGCCGAATGCCGGGAAAACCACCCTTGCGAACCGGGTCGCCCGCGACTGGACCGGTGATGCGCTCGGCCCGGTCAGCGAGATCCCCCACGAGACCCGCAGGGCAAGGAAGAAGGAGGACATCGTCATCTCCGGGGCCAACGGCAGCACGGTGACCATCGATATCGTAGACACGCCGGGGGTCACCACCAGGATCGATTACCACGAGTTCCTCGAGTTCGGGATGGAGAAGGAGGAAGCGGTCATCCGGGCACGGGAAGCGACCGAGGGCGTTGCCGAGGCGATGCACTGGCTCCGCGAGGATATCGACGGGGTCATCTACATGCTGGACGCGACCCTGGACCCGTTCATGCAGGTCAACATCATGATGATCGGGATCATCGAGGCCCGCAGCCTTCCGGTCATCATCGTGGCCAACAAGATCGACCTACCCGACGCTGCGCCGGGCCGGGTCCGGAGCGCCTTCCCCCAGCACCCGGTGGTCGCTATCTCCGGCCTCGAGGGCCGCAACGTGGAACAGCTGTACGAGACCATGCTCGAATATTTCGGGTAACGCCATGCCGCACAAGTGCACGAAATGCGGGCGGGAGTATAAGGACGGGTCCACCGAGATCCTCAAAGGGTGCGGCAGCTGCGGCAACAAGAAGTTCCTCTACGTGAAGGCGGAGCAGCTCCACGAGGACGTGCTCGAGGAGAAACCCATCAGCGCAATCGCCGAGGAGACGAGGGAGGAGATCCTCGAGGTCGTGGAGCCGGAGAAGGAGGAAAAGCAGGTCGAGATGTACGACCGGGTGGAGTCCATCCGGATCGTCTCGCCCGGCTCCTACGAGCTGAACCTCGAGAAGATGGCCCAGAGCGACGAGCGGATCGTCAGCGTGGGCAAGGAAGGCTCCTACATCATCGACCTGATGTCGATGGTCAAGGACGAGCCGAAGAAGAAAAAGAAGCGATAATCTGTTTTTTCATTTCTTGTCCGGCTTCATGTCCCGAACAGCAGACATGATCGCCCCCCTTGCGCCATCCCTGCCCCCGCTGGGGGCGGGGGCGCAGGGGATGCCCCGGTATTACCTGTCCGGAAAATATTCGATAATTGTGCAGGGAATACCAACACTGTCTCAACCCCTTTCCTCCCCCGCCCGGACGACTGCCTGCATGTGGCGGCAGTCGGGAGGGGAGGGGGACAGGGGGGCACTCGCTCATTCCATGGAATACATTCGAACCAGCTACCGCGTCGCCAGCTCGTCCCGGATCCCCTCGTACGGTGCCGGCAGCCCGAGCCTCCGGAAGAACTCGTCAGTGAAGATGACGCTGTTCAGGATCGCCCATTCGGCACACCCGTGCCCGAGGCACCGGTCAGGGAAGAACGGGACATTCCTGCCGGCCAGCGGGTTCGGGGCGAACTTCCGGTCCAGGAGCTTCTCGAAGTGGTCCGAGGTGCTCTCCGGTTCGCGGTCAGGTTCCCGCCTCCCGCGGACCACGACCCATTCCCGGGTATAATGCAGGAGATGGTTGCGGAGATCGATGATGGTCCGGACATTGGCAAACGCCTGGTCCCCGTTCTCAAACCCGGGCCGGCCGGCAATGGCGAGGATGGTCTGGTACCGGGTGAGCATCGGCGCCCGGTCGAAGTTCTTCGGGTTGTGCCATTCCCGGCCGATGGTCCGGAGGAGGACCCCGTGCCGCTCCTCGGCCTCGATGAACTCCTCGTCCGTTGCATCGGCATGGAGCTCGTTGATGGCCGACTCGAGGAAGGAGACCGTGGAGAGGACCGCGTGGAGCGCGAAGGCCTCGTGCCGGAGCTGCATATCGGGAGTCCTCCGGCCCGCGAGGTAGTCCTGCTCGATCGTGAACGCCAGCCGGCAGAGGGTGGCCGCGGACTGGATGTAGCGCACGGAGAAGCAGTCCCGGAACCGGACCGGGGACTCCCCGCCGGACACTTCGAGGGGGATCTTGTCCATCGTACGTTGAGATTCATTCCGGAGGTAAATAAGGATGGGGGCTGCTGCCAGGCCGGATCCCGGCACGGGTTCGGCGCCATTATTTTTCGGGGCGAATTCCCCGGATGCAAATAACCAAGCCTATATATTACGGCATCTAATTTTCAACCTCAGGAAATTTTCCATGAAACGCATACTGTTCACGCTCTCTGTTGCGGCGATGCTCGTCCTCCTGGCACTGTCCGCAGGGTGTACCGGTTCCACGAGAAGCCCCGGCCAGCAGGCCGTTGTCGTCACTTCCACGACCCCCCCGGCAAGCGTCAGCGTGCCGTACGGCGAAGAGACCAGGATCAGCCTCGACGCCCCGGCAACGTCGGAAGTCTACCTCACCATGACCGCCCGGGCCGACACGAAGACACTCAGTGGCGGCCGCTCGATCATGCGGCTGAAGGTGAACGGGAAGAACATCACGGCCGAACGCCTCGCCAACAAGAACCTGAACTTCACATACGGGGACGGCTTCAAGACAACGTACTGGAGCGCCAACATGTCGGCCTGGTACCTGTTCTTCTCCCCGGATTACGTTGGCTATGATAACCCGAAGACTCCCGACCACATCCTCGAGGGCAGCGCCTACGTGTACAAGTTCAATGTCTCCGATCTCGTGAACAAGGGCGCCCCGAACGAGGTTGCCATCGAGAACATCGGCGACGAGGTGGCGGCCCAGTACACCAACCCCAAGGACATCGAGTTCTACAAGGCAACGAACATCGTCATCAACCCGATAGCACTCGAGGGCAAGGGCGTGGAAGTCGTCCAGATCAGCAAGGACGCAGCACCAGTCCGCATCATCGTTGGCAAGAAATCCACGATAACCCTGACTATCGCGAACAACCTGCCCGGCAGCATCTCGGATCTCGAGATCAGCGATGCGGCCCTTCCTGACGGACTGAGCGGCCAGGTCATTGCCGGCAAGGTCGACAAGCCCATCGCGAGCGGCAGTACGTATACCGTCAGTTACGACGTTACGGCCGACAAGACCGGGACCTACACGCTCGGTGCTGCGCAGGTCACCTTTGCGGATGCCACCGGCAACTACCAGAAACTGAGCTCCGGGACCGTCACGCTGACCGTTATCTGAAAACCCCTTCCTTTTTCCGGCCCGGGAGCTGCCGGTGTTTTCATCGGCTTTCCCGCCGATCATCTATCCCTGCTTTTATCGTTCGCAGGAGGGAATGGCCCGGTATCCCTCCCGGGCCCTGCCCGGGTTTCACAGAATAGAATATACCGTAAAATATTTATTGCGTACATCAGGTAATTCACATCTGCCATACATCCGCTTCCTGGCAACGGGGACGTGCTGATGAACCTGAGGATCAAACTGCTTCTCTCGATCGGTCTCGCGCTCATCGCCGTTTTCACTCTCGTTGCGGTGTTTTCAGCAGTCTCCATGAATGACAGTTACCTCCAGCTGGAGCAGCACGAGGTGGGAGAGGCTGCCCTGTTCACCTCCGGTACGCTCGACCGCGACGTCCAGAACCTCTACTCAATCAACCGCGATTATGCGGCCTGGAACGATACCTACACCTTTGCCGGGGGCGGGTACCCGTACTGGGTCCGGCAGAACACGGCCGACGACTTCTTCACGCGATTCGGGATCTCCGATGTCGTAGTTCTCAACCGGTCCGGCAGCGTCATCCTTGCCCGGAGTTATGATGAGAGCCTGCAGCAGGCCGTGGACGGGGTACCTGCACCGGTTGAAGGATCGATCCTGCACAGGGCTGCCCCTCCGGATATTCCTGATCCGCCGAACGGCACGTCCGGCGTCTTCGACAGCACGGATGGTCCGCTCATCATCACGTCGCACCCGATCCTTCACGACGATCTCTCCGGGCCTGCGGCCGGCACGCTCCTCCTGGTGCGCAGGATCGATGACCGCTACATCGCCGAACTGAGTGCCCGTGCGGGGCACAATGTAACCGTTATTTCGGATCAGGAGATCGCCGGCAACCCGTCGCTCACCGCGATCGCACCGGCCGTCTCCTACGGTTCTCCCGCCGTTGTTGTTCCGGAGAGCGCGGACATTGTTTCGGGATACCTTGCTGCCGGCGACCCGGAAGGCGCGGATCCTTATTACCTGAAGATCACCGAGCCCAGGGCCATCTTCCAGAACGGGCAGCGGACGATCTGGCTCTTTATCGCCAGCCTGTCCGTTGCAGGGATCTTCATCACTGCGTTCGTCCTGCTGGTCATCGACCGGGTGGTCCTCTCACGGCTCAACACCATCATCCGGAATGTGCGGGACAACCCGGAGACCGCCGGCCGGAACCCCGGAGGTCTGAACGGGAAGGATGAACTCGCCCAGCTCGCGCTGGAGATCAGCCCCGTCCTCTCCCGCCTCACCGAGTCCCGGGTCCAGCTCAAGGAGAGCGAGGAGCGGTACCGCACGCTCGCCGAATCGGCCAGGGACTTCATCTTCATCATCGACCGGCAGGACCGGATCGCATACGTCAATTCCTTTGCAGCGGAGTCGGCCGGGCGTTCCCGGGACGATCTCATCGGCCATATGCGGTCGGAACTCTTCCCTGAACCCGAGAACAGCCGCCAGCACACGAATATCGTCCGGGTGCTCGCGCACGGCGAACCGCTCAAGATCGAGAGCAGCATCACGCTCCTGTCCGGGAAACGCTGGCACGACACGCTTCTCGTACCGATCCGGGACCGGGACGGTGCCGTGACCGGGGTCATGGGTGTCTCGCGGGACCTCACCGAGCGGAAACAGGCCGAGGAGGCGTTGCGCCAGAGCGAGATGCGGTACCACGAACTCTTCGAGCTCGGCGGGGAGGCCGTGTTCCTGGTCGCGAACGGGACTGGCAGGATTCTCGAGGCCAACAGCGCTGCTTCGGCGATGTACGGGTACAGCCACGCAGAGCTGCTCTCGATGGAGGACACCGATCTTTCCGCCGAACCGGAGGAGACGAAAAAGCTGACAGCCTCTTCTCCGGAAGACAGCGTGCTCATCCCCCTCCGCTTCCAGAAGAGAAAGGATGGCACGGTCTTCCCTGCCGAGATCAACGCGCGGTTCTTCACGTCCGGGACCAGGAGCGTCCACGTGGCGGCCGTCCGGGATATCACCCTCCGGGAACAGGCACAGGCAACGCTGAAGGAATCGAACGAGCGCTTCAGGACCGTGATGGACAGCCTCGACGCGTTCGTGTATGTGGCCGACATGAAGACCCACGAGATCCTCTTCCTGAACCAGACCGGGAGGAGAGTCTGGGGCGACGTCACCGGCAGGCGTTGCTGGGAATTTTTCCAGCCGGGCCGGGACAGGCCGTGTTCCTTCTGCACGAACGACCGGCTCCTGGATGGAAAGGGAGACCCGGCTGAAGTGGTGGTCTGGGAGATCCGGAATGCCGTGAGCGGGCGGTGGTACGAGTGCCGCGACCGGGCCATCCGTTGGATCGACGGGAGGCTGGTCCGGCTCGAGATCTCGACGGACATCACCGAGCGGAAACGCGTTGAGGAAGCGCTCCTCCAGGTCAACAACAAGCTGAACCTGCTCTCGGGTATCACCCGGCACGATATCCTCAACCAGCTGACAGCGCTCACGGCCTACATTGAACTCTCGGCAGCGCATGCAGCGGGAAACGAGGTGCTCATGGAGTTCATCCGGAAGGAGATGCTGATTGCAAACGTCATCGACCGGCAGATCCGCTTCACCCGCGACTACTCCAAGCTCGGGAAGATGGCACCGGTCTGGCAGAATGTTGCCGATATCATCGGGTGGACCCGGCAGTCGCTGCTCCTCCGGAATATCACCATCAGAACGGAATTCTCCGGAATCGAGATCTTTGCCGACCCGCTCCTCGAGAAGGTGTTCTTCAACCTCATGGACAATGCCCTCCGGTACGGCGGGGAGAAGATGACGACCATCCGGTTCTCCTGGCAGGAGTCCGATGACACGCTCGTCATTTTCTGCGAGGACGACGGCTCCGGTATCGCTGACGAGAACAAGGAACGGATCTTCACCCGCGGATTCGCCCACAACACCGGCCTCGGCCTCTTTCTCTCGCGGGAGATCCTGGGGATCACCGGGATCACCATCACGGAGAGCGGTACCTTCGGGAAGGGTGCAAGGTTCGGGATCCGGGTGCCGAAGGGCTCCTACCGGTTCAACGGTTCCCGGAAAGATTCCTGAGCTGCCATTTCACAGCCGCATCCGGGGTCCTGGTAAGCCCGGCCTGTCACCGGAACGTGCCGACCCTGCACCCCGGGGTGCAGGGTTCAGCGTTCCCGTGCGCAGTCGATCTCCGGGGAGAATACCTTGATGTCGATGACCGGCGTGCCGTCAAGGGCGTCCAGCCCCCGGACCTTCAGGATATTTCCCTCAACCGCCAGCAGGTCGACCATGCAGATCGCGATCGGGTTCGGACGGTCGGGCGAACGGATGGCAAACACGCCCTTCTCTTCGCTCGCACCGGGCGGGACGGCCCGGAGAACGGCCCGGTCCGCCCGGTCGAACCAGCAGAGGACCCAGAGGTGTTTTCTCCCCTCGATCTGCCAGAGCGCCGGGAGATATTTTTCGGCGATCACGATCGCAGAGACCGTGTCCGAGAACCGCCCCTGCCGGGGGGCTTCGCCCCGCGTCTTATATGGCGAACGTACGACACCGATCGGGTTGATCTCAATGGGTGCAAAAGCCATGGATGAGGAGAGATGGGCGGGAGGGGTATTTAGGGGTGGCGGGATGCTTCCGAACCTGAAAATTCCCGGGATATATGCATCAACATTTATTTTTTGCCATGCCAATACCTGATCAGGATACCAAGGGATCTCATGGACACCAACAGGATAGTGACCGGTATGGAGCGACTGGTATCGATCCTCCACATCGCCATACTCTTCCTTGCAGCTCTTGCGTTCTCGTTCGTGTTCATCATCAACTGGGAAGACTGGTTCTTCGGGATAAAACTCGCCGGGCCGGCTGCCGGGGTATTTCTTGCCGCACGGGCAGCAGCCGCCCTTATGATCCTGTACCTGGTCATGCACTACCCGGACCGCGGGAGAACGGTTCTTCCTCTGAGCATCGCGTACTTCGGTTTCCTGTTCGCAAACGCATTCGTGACCTACCAGACCACTGCTCCCGGCGCGTTTCCCGTCCTGCCCGCGCTGCTTGTTCTCATCCCGGTTCTTCAGCTCCTGCTGAAACTCCGCATGCCGCGGCCGGGTAAACCTGCCGGCACGGGAACAGCCGGTACTGAAATTCCCGATCCGGAGAGGAATCCCGATGGTGCCAGGCCGCGGGACACGAACCCGCTTCTCCTGCTTTTCCTTGTTTTTGTCGTGGTGATGGTGCTCGCGATCCTGATTGTTCCCTATGGTACTGCCCTTGTCGTGAGCAATGTCCCCTTCCTGCAACGGGCGGCACTGCCCCCGGCCCATGATACGATCCTTTTCCGGGTGAACCAGAGCGGCGGGACCGAATGGGAGATTCCCGTCAGGGGATATTCGCTTGATTTCATCAGGCTCGCCAGCGCTGAGAATGGCTCGTTCCTCCTGTACGGGACATACTTCCTGCCGGACCGGGACGTGGCACAGATCCGGGTCCTGAAGATCGACCGGCAGGGCAGAATCATCTGGGATGTGATGCAGGGAATGAAATACGGGATCCAGCCTGACACGATCGCCCAGATCGAACAGGTCAATCCCTCGGGACAGGGTGCGATCGTCTGGCTGACCAATGGCACGAGCCTCCGGATTGACGGGGAGGGCAACATCACCGCCGGATCTTCTCCTGCGGGAACTGTTCCGGAACCGGCCGTGGAAGACACGGGTCCCGCCGGGTTCGCCTCAGGACAGCTCCCTGCGAAGAGCGTCATGATCCGGATCCGGTCCGGGAGCGAACAGGGACTTCTCTTCCCGATCGAAGATACCCTGGCCGGTCGCGAGATCCTGAGTATCTACTCCATCAACCCGACCGCGGACGGCGGGTATCTCGTATCGGCTTCTGCCTGACGCCGTGTTCTGGGAAACAGGTTATTCAACGGATCCCGGGGCAGCTGCAGCTGTCCCGTTGATCGAAAGAAGAGAAAGAGAAGATTTTCAGATCTTCAGGATGATCTTTCCCGCGGCATGGCCGGACTGGCTCAGGTCCTGCGCTGCCTTTGCCTCGGCGAGCGGGAACACCTTCTGGACGATAACCCTGACCTTGACGGCATCCACGAGCCTGCTGATCTCCTCCAGCCGGGCACCGTTGGAGGCGAGAACAAACGAGCGCCCGCTCACGCCGTGGGCAGCTGCGGCTTTCTCATCGGCTCCCACGCTCGATACCAGGACACCGCCTTTCCGGATCACGCCCCATGACTTTGCCTGGGTCTCCCCGCCGATGGTGTCGAAGACCAGGTCGATATCCCTGACCTTTTTCGTAAAATCGTCCTTCACGTGATCGACAGTAACGTCGGCACCCAGGGAACGGACCATATCGGCGTTCTTTGCCGAGGTGGTCCCGATCACGGTTGCCCCCGCGATCTTCGCGAACTGGACGGCGAATGTGCCAAGGCCGCCCGATGCCCCGTGGATCAGGACATTTTGTCCTTTCTTCAGTCCCCCGACCTCGAAGAGCGCCATCCATGCCGCCTGCGATGCCAGCGGGATCCCGGCAGCCACATCGAGCGGAATGGACTTCGGCGCCGGGGCGAGATCCAGCGTCTTTACCGCGATGTACTCGGCGTATCCGCCGTTCCTCATGGTGTCCGGCCGGCAGATCACCGCATCTCCCTTCCTGAACCGCCGGACCAGTTCACCGGCCTGCTCCACGGTGCCTGCAACATCCCACCCGAGCGTCAGGGGCAGGGCATGGTGCGCCATCTGTTCCAGGAATCCCTCGCGGATCTTCCAGTCCAGGGGATTGACCCCGCAGGCATGGACTTTCACCAGCACCTCATCCGGCCCGATGACCGGGTCAGGTGCATCCTCGTACTTCAGAACGCCGGAATTACCGAATGCATGAATACGGACTGCTTTCATGGTCTGTCCTCCGTCAGGCAAGGGTAGACAGGAACGGGCAAATAGGTATGGATCGTACCAGATCTCCTGGGGAAAATGTATGGAGTCCCTGGGAATATCCCCTTGCCGGGTTATATCGGATGATCCTTCACGGGTTATGTAGGGATCCCCGCTGCTCCTTCTGGGTATCCATGGCTCTCTTGTTCCCTCTGGATGAATCCGGATCTCTCACTAAATGAACGAGTGCAGGAAAGAAGTATTCAGCCAGAGTACCATTATCAGGTATTCCAGAACAAGGATGCCAATCACGGCAACAACGACACTGATGAGTGCCTGCTTTTCCGGGACATCCTGCCGATCCTGCAGGCCGTAGACCATGAGGCCGAGTGCCCAGAACGGCGTGATAATATTGATCATCGGTATCCAATAGAGCAGGGCAAACGGTGTGATGGCATAGAATCCGGTAACGAATGTCTCCCGGATTCCGCTCGTCCTGCCCTCCGCCGCCAGAACAACATGGACAAGGAACGTAAAAACCAGCCAGGATCCGGCAAACCCGAGGAGAAAGATTCCGATACCGGCTGAAATGGTCAGGGGGTCGATGGTATGGGCGGAGGCCACGAGCAGGAAGATATCAATGGCGCCGATTAGAAGCAGGACGGGAATCGCTGCGAACCCTGTCATGATCAAAAAATAGACCGACGCCCGGTTGAACGGAATCTCCCGCAGGAGACGGAACGTCCCACGGGGATCCCGCAGCAGTCCCCTGATGATTTCGGATATTTTTTCCGGATGACCGGAGAAGCCTGGGGCCATACGTTGACACCAGATATAAATGGCGGTACAATAAAGCAGTTCCGATTTGATGCCACAATCCTTAATATCCCTCCCGCCGATTGATGATCAGCACTTTTCACGGTGCTGACAGATGTAAGTCCGACGTGCGACACCGCACTGCCTCAAACACGGCTTTGGGATTACAGAGAGTCAGAGACACACCTCGGCTTTTCTGGACTTACTTTCTTGTCTTACAAGGAGGCTACATAATGGCACGAATGCATGCCCGCAGAAGGGGCAAGTCATCCTCGGTCCGTCCGTACCGGAAACAGGCGCCCGCGTGGTCCACGACCGACGCCAAGGCGATCGAGAAGATCATTCTCGACATGAGGAAGGAAGGCGTATCGAGCGCGAAGATCGGACTGGCACTCCGGGACCGCTACGGCGTTCCGGACGTGAAACTCGCGACCGGCAAACGGATCGGCGAGATCCTGAGGGCCAACAAGGCCGCGTCCGAGATCCCCGAGGATCTCCGCGACCTGATGGTCAAGGCCCTCGGGCTCCGGAAGCACCTCGCGGACAACAAGAAGGACCTCTCGAACAAGCGCCAGCTCCAGCTGGTCGAGTCCAAGGTCCGCAGGCTCGTCAGGTACTACACGGGAAGCAGGAGACTGCCCGCCGGCTGGGTCTACAAGCCGGAGAACACCGAGATCCTGCTGTCCAGGTAAGGGTCCGGTAATATCGTCCACAACACCATGTCGCTCGAGACCGCAGCGGGGACCGTTGCAGAACAGATCCGGAGGCAGGAGTTCGTCGAGGTGGTAGCCCACCACGACGCCGACGGCATAGCCGCTGCCTCGATCCTCTGCCACGCGATGCTCCGTGCGGGTATCCGCTTCCGGCTCCGGGTCCGGCAGGAGATTGCCGCATCCGACCTTGCCGGCGAAGCAGCGTACCTGCTGTGCGATCTCGGGGCATCCCATGAGGACCTCCCGAAGGAGACCATGGTCGTCGACCACCACCTCCCGCAGTTTGCCGGCGCGTTCCACGTAAACCCGCGGCTGTACGGGATCGACGGCGATCGCGAGCTCTCCGCGGCAGGCACGGCATACTTCGTTGCCCAGAAGATGGGGGACAACCGCGACCTCGCGGGTCTCGTCATCCCGGGCATCATCGGCGACGGCCAGCAGATGAAGGGGAAGAACCTTGAGATCTTCAACGAGGGGATCGCGAACGGGATCATCGAGCCGGGCCGGGGCATCACCCTGCCCGGCCGGGACATGACCGAGCGCTGGTACATGGCAACAAGCCCGTACCTCGACGGGATCAGCGGCGCGGAAGACCGCATCGCATCCCTCCTCGACCTGTCCCGCGACCCGTCGCAGCCCGGCAACGGCCACAGCCTCGACGTACTCCTCTCGCAGGTCGTGCTCGGGGCAGCTCAGAAGACCACGGCGGCAAGCCTGAAGGCGATCTACGGCGACACCTACGGCCTCCAGCGCGAGGTGATCGAGGACGCCCACGCCCTCGCTGCCGTGATCGATGCCTGCGGCAAGGCCGGTTCCGGCGATATCGCCGCAACGCTCTGCATGCGCTCGTCCGGTTACATCGACCGGGCATGGGAGATCGCACGCCTCCACCGCGGCCGGGTCATCGGTGCGGTGAAGGCCGCCCGCCCGGCCGGCGATGCAAAAAGCGTGTACGAGATCGCGGATGCAACCCTCGCGAGCGATGTCGCGGACATCCTTGCCCGCGATGTTGCCCAGGCGGTTCCCGTGCTGGTCTATGCAAAGGCAGGCGAAGACTGCCGGATCTCGGCACGCTGCCCCCCGGGCACGGCTGCAGACCTCGGTCCCCTCGTCCGAACCCTCGCAGGATCCTGCGGCGGGAACGGCGGCGGGCACCTGCTCCGGGCAGGGGCAACGATCCCCTGCGGCAGGATCCCTGAATTCGTGAAGGGCTGGCAGGAGGCGGTTGCCGCATGATGCAGATCGAGGGCACCATAACGACCGTGCACGAAAAGGCAGAATGTGTTGCGCAGGCGCTCGCACCGGACAACCTCAGGAGCATGGCGACGAAGGCGGAAGACGGCCGGGTCGTGACCACGATCGAGGGTAAGAAGCTCCGGTCGGTCATCGCCTCGGTGGACGATTACCTGATGAACCTGGCAGTTGCGGAGGACGCATGTTCCGTCCGCAAAAACGGGAAAGAACCACAAAACAGGTGAGAGAATGGCAAAGAAGAAACAGGTAGGAAGAAGAGTTGAAGGCTGGAAAGCCAAGAGCTGGTTCAAGGTGCACACCCCCGACACCCTCGGGAAGGTGTACATCGGCGATACCATTGCAAACGATCCCGAGAGCGTTGTCGGGCGCATCATGAACGCCACGCTCGGCGAGATCACGAACGACTATGCAAAGCAGCACATGAAGATGAGTTTCCGGATCGCGAACGTCACCGGCGACGCGGCCTACACCGAGTTCGTGGGCCACGAGGTCACCCGCGACTACCTCCGCTCGCTCGTGAAGCGCCGGAGTTCCCGCATCGACACCATCGTCCCGGTCACCACGAAGGATGGCAAGAAGGTCCGGCTGACCGTCTGCACATACACCTTTGCCCGGGCGAACATCTCGCAGGAGCACGCGATCCGCAGCGCCATCGTCCAGGGCGTTGCAGCCCAGGCGCAGGCGTGGGACCTGACGGCGCTTCTGAACGGGATCGTCTCGGACGAGATCTCCCGCGATCTCTTCAAGGCCGTCAAGACCATCTACCCCACCCGCCGGGTGGAGATCATCAAGTCCCGCGTCGAGCCGGTTGCAGCGGCACCGGCTGCGGCGACGGCATAAATTTTCTATTTTTCTCATCCGGTTTCGGAATTCTTTCGAACCTGAAAGTCCACTCCCGAAGCAGGAAAATTACCGGAGATTAGCAGAGTTGTGAGGGCTCCCCGCCTCAGGGCCGCTTCGCAGCACGGTGGGGCCAGAACAGGCTCCGGAAAATGGAGATTGGGGGGCGCCGCGGGAGTACCCCGCGGGGGCGGCGGCAACAATACCAAAGGGGGTATGGGGGGCAATCAGCCCCTTATCGGGTAATTTTGTGTTTTTCATGAGACCCATCAGTGCGATTTTTATTCGGCTAAGGGATGGAGCCACGGGCGCTCGCCGCCTCGTCGGGGCTCGCCCCGTGGAGCATAGCCGTGAACGAGGGTCTCCATTA